>Ga0224506_10001409_pt1 | contig 17260 bp, 30 predicted proteins | sample SF_Jan12_sed_USG_2_FD_169108 | JGI IMG/M metagenome (GOLD analysis project Ga0224506, IMG submission 169108) | Sediment microbial communities from San Francisco Bay, California, United States - SF_Jan12_sed_USGS_8_1 | ecosystem: Environmental > Aquatic > Marine > Sediment | place: USA... | reverse complement strand
TTCCTATCGTTGAGGAAAACCAGCCGTTTCTGCTAATTCTTCTTCAATACGTAATAACTGATTGTATTTTGCCATTCTATCTGAACGCGAAGCAGAACCTGTTTTTATCTGTCCAGCATTTGTAGCCACAGCTATATCGGCAATAGTTGAATCTTCTGTCTCTCCAGAACGGTGTGAAATAACAGCCGTAAACCCAGCTTTGTGTGCCATTTCAATGGCATCCAAAGTTTCGGTTAATGTACCGATCTGATTTACTTTAATTAAAATCGAGTTTGCTGATTTCTCTTCAATTCCTCGTTGTAAGAATTTCACATTAGTAACAAAAAGATCATCACCTACTAACTGACATTTATCACCAATTTTAGCAGTTAGCATTTGCCACCCTTCCCAATCATTTTCATCACATCCATCTTCGATAGAATCAATAGGATATTTTTCTGATAATTCAGCTAAATAAGCTACTTGTTCTTCCTTCGATCTAATTGCTCCACTATCTCCTTCAAATTTCTTGTAATCATACTTTCCATCAACAAAGAACTCTGATGAGGCACAATCTAATGCAATAGTAATATCTTTTTCAGGCTCATATCCAGCTTTTCTTATCGCATTAAGTACACTTTCCAGTGCCTCTTCTGTGCCACCTGAAAAATTAGGGGCAAATCCTCCCTCATCACCAACTGCAGTACTCAAGCCTTTTTCTTTCAATATGCTTTTTAGGTGATGGAACACTTCCGTTCCCATTCGAATAGCTTCAGTAAAAGTTTTAGCTCCAACAGGACGGATCATAAACTCCTGAAATGCGATAGGTGCATCGGAGTGAGAACCTCCATTAATAATATTCATCATTGGTACTGGCAAAATTGATGCATTTGTACCACCAATATATCGATATAATGGTTGATTTAATTCTGAAGCCGCAGCTTTAGCTGCAGCTAGAGATACTCCTAAAATAGCATTAGCTCCAAACTTTGCTTTATTTGGTGTTCCATCTAGCTCGATCATGATTTTATCAATCAATTTTTGCTCAAACACAGAAAAACCAACTAAAGCCTCTGCAATAGATCCATTTACATTTTCTACAGCCTTTAAAACTCCTTTACCAAGATATTTTGTCTTATCTCCATCTCGTAATTCTACTGCTTCATGCTCTCCTGTTGAAGCACCTGAAGGAACGGCAGCACGACCTAATACACCATTTGTTGTAATTACATCAACTTCTATTGTTGGATTTCCTCTTGAATCCAAAATTTGTCTGGCATGAACACTTTCGATATAACTCATGATCGATAATTATTTATTGTTATTAATTAATTGAATAAAATCATCAAACAAATACCTAGAATCGTGTGGGCCAGGTGACGCTTCCGGATGATACTGCACCGAAAATGTTTTTTTTCCATTCACTTTAATTCCTGCTATGGTATTGTCGTTTAGATGTATATGAGTTGTTTGTACTAATTCTGATTTTTCTACTTCTTCAGTATTCACTACGAATCCGTGATTTTGAGAAGTTATTTCACTTTTTCCAGTCTCTAAATTTTTAACAGGGTGGTTTAAGCCTCTATGACCGTGGTGCATTTTGTACGTAGATATACCACAAGCTCGTGCAATCATTTGATGTCCTAAACAAATTCCGAACATCACTTTGTCCTTATCTAAAATGTTTTTCACAGTTTCTGTGGCATAATCCATCACAGCAGGATCTCCAGGTCCATTAGAAATAAAATAGCCATCAGGATTCCAAGCTTCCATTTCTGCGAACTTAGTCTTTGCTGGAAATACTTTTACATAACAACCTCTATTCACAAGGTTATCCAAAATGCTTTTTTTAATGCCCAAGTCTAGTGCTGCTACCTTAATCTCTGCTTTCTCATCACCAACAAAATAAGGTTCTTTTGTACATACCACAGATGACAGTTCTAGCCCTTCCATCGAAGGCACTTTTTCTAATCTATCTTTTAACTCATCTTTACTTAAATCTGAAGAAACAATAGCATTCATAGCTCCTTTGCTACGAATATGTCGTACAAGCATTCTTGTATCAACATCAGCTATTCCTACCACATCATTTTGTTCAAGATATTCTTGTAGGCTCTGATTAGCAGTATAGCGACTGTGTACCTCTGGAAAATCATTAACAATTATTCCACTTATTTTAGGGCTATCTGACTCTTGCTCCTCATCCAACGCGCCATAATTTCCAATATGTGGCGTGGTATTAACAATCATTTGACCTGAATAAGAGGGATCAGTATAAATTTCCTGATATCCTGTCATTCCAGTATTAAAACAAATTTCACCACCTTGTGTCCCTATTTTTCCTATTGCAGTACCTTCTACAAATAAGCCATCCTCAAGTAGCAAGTATGCTTTTTTTCTTTCTGGTAATTTCATTCTAAATAAAGATTAGTATTAAGGTACAAAAATAAAAAATGGGATTAGACCTTAGCCTAATCCCTTCAATATAATTTCTTGATATCAACAATTATTTTGCTTCTTCCTCGTTGGTATCTTCCTTTTTATCTTCTACTGTCTCTTCAGACTTTACTTCTTCAGTTTGGGCTTCTTCTACTACTTCTTGATCTGCTTCAGCTTTTACTTCCTCAATTACCTCTGCATCTTCAATTGTAGATTCTGCTTTCACTTCTTCCTCAACTACTGTAGCTTCTTCCTTTTTCTTTCCTCCTACTTTTCTACTTCTTCTTGATTTAGCTTTAGCTGGTTTAGCATCTTCTAACAACAGTTCATTGTAGTCAACCAGTTCAATAATACACATATCTGCATTATCTCCTAAACGATTACCTGTTTTGATAATCCTAGTATATCCACCAGGTCTAGAAGCTATTTTTTCTGATACTTCATCAAACAATGCCTTAACTGTTTGTTTGTCATTTAAGTAAGAGAAAACAACCCTTCTTGAGTGTGTAGTATCTTCTTTAGATTTAGTAAGAATTGGCTCAACATATTTTCTAAGTGCTTTAGCTTTAGCAACAGTTGTTGTAATTCTTTTATTCAAAATTAGAGAAGATGCCATATTAGATAACATTGCCTTTCTATGAGGAGCAGTTCTTCCTAAATGATTAAATTTTTTTCCGTGTCTCATAATATTATTCTTCTTCTAGTTTATACTTAGATAAGTCCATTCCAAAAGTCAGGTTCTTATCTTGTACTAACTGTTCTAATTCAGCTAATGATTTTTTTCCGAAATTTCTAAACTTCATCATATCAGAAATTTCTAATCTAACCAAGTCCCCTAAAGACCTTACATCTGCAGCTTTTAAACAATTATAAGCACGTACAGAAAGATCAAGATCATTTAATAAAGTCTTGAGAAGTTTTCTCATATGCAACATTTCTTCATCTACTTGCTCGATCTCGTTGCCTTTGTCAGTTTCTAACTCAATAGACTTGTCAGAGAACAACATGAAATGTTGAATTAAAATATAAGCTGCACCTTCCAATGCTTTTTCAGGATGAATAGATCCATCAGTCTCTATATCTAAGACAAGTTGCTCATAATCAGTCTTCTGTTCTACCCTTGTATTTTCGATGCTATATTTTACATTTTTTATTGGAGTAAAAATTGCATCAATAGGAATATAACCAAAAACTTGCTCAGTAGGTTTACTATCTTCAGCTGGCAAATATCCTCTACCTTTTTCTATATTAATTTCCAATTCAAAGCTAGCAGAATCATCCAAATTGCAAATTACATGCTCAGGATTTAATATTTCAAAAGCTGTAGTGAAATTTGCTATGTCACCTGCTTTAAAAACTTTCTGACTTTTAACTGGAACGGTGATTTTGTTATCAAAAGTATCACTTATTTTTTTGAATCTGACTTTCTTGAGATTCAAAATAATTTCTGAAACATCTTCTACAACACCTTCGATAGTAGAGAACTCATGTAATACGTCTGGAACACGAATTCCAGTGATGGCATACCCTTCTAAAGATGAAAGTAATATCCTTCTTAACGCATTACCAATAGTAACTCCGTACCCTGGTTCCAATGGTTTAAATGTAAACAGACCATGAAAATCATCTGCCTTCTCCATCACCACCTTATCAGGCATTTGAAATGCTAGTATTGACATATTATTTAAAGTTTAAAAACTCAACTAGAATTATATCAACGCTAATTGAGTTTATGATTAAATTATTACTTAGAGTAAAGTTCAACAATTAGTTGTTCTTGTATATTTTCAGGAATTTCATCCCTTTGTGGCACAGCTATCATTTTACCGTGCATTTCAGCAGCATCCCACTCTAGCCAAGCATATTTTTTAGTAGCTGTAGCTGCCAAACTATCCGTAATGGCTTCTAATGATTTAGATTTTTCACGAACTCCTACTACATCACCAATCTTAACATGAAATGAAGGTACATTTACCACCTCTCCATTAACAGTGATATGTTTATGAGAAACTAGTTGACGTGCTCCCCTTCTTGAAGAAGATATTCCTAAACGAAAAACAGCATTATCTAATCTAGACTCTAACAATTGTAGTAATACTTCTCCAGTAATTCCACTTCTTCTAGAAGCTTTATCAAACAAATTAGAAAACTGACGTTCCAATACACCGTAAGTGTATTTCGCCTTTTGCTTTTCCATTAACTGGACAGCATATTCTGATTGCTTTTTTCTTCTACCTCTTCCATGTTGACCTGGAGGGTAAGCCTTTTTTTGTAAAGCTTTACTTGGGCCGAAGATTGGTTCATTAAATCTTCTAGCAATTTTAGCTCTAGGGCCTGTATATCTTGCCATTTCTTACTTTTTTACTTTGCCTAAAATTATACTCTTCTTCTTTTAGGTGGACGACAACCATTATGAGGAAGTGGTGTCACATCCTTAATTGTAGTCACTTCAATACCTGTATTTTGAATAGTTCTGATCGCTGATTCTCTACCAGCTCCAGGTCCTTTCACATACACTTCTACTTTTCTTAGGCCAAGATCGTAAGCTTTTTGTGCACAATCTTGCGCTGCCATTTGGGCAGCATATGGGGTGTTCTTTTTAGATCCTTTAAATCCCATTTTACCAGCAGAAGCCCAGGAAATAACCTGGCCCGAAGTATTGGTCAACGATATAATAATATTGTTAAAAGACGCTTTAATATGCGCCTGACCTATAGCTTCTACATGAACTACTCTTTTTTTAGCTTTGTCTTTTCTTTTTTCTGCCATGACTATCTATTGCTATTATTTAGTAGCTTTCTTTTTATTCGCAATTGTTTTTCTCTTTCCTTTACGGGTTCTTGCGTTGTTTTTAGTATGCTGCCCTCTTACAGGTAGCCCCCTTCTATGTCTTAGTCCTCTATAACATCCAATATCCATTAATCTTTTAATGCTCATTTGGATTTCAGATTTCAGAACACCTTCAACTTTGAAGTTTTCACTAATGACAGCACGGATTTTATTAGACTCTTCATCAGTCCATTCCATCACTTTTTTATTTACATCAACGCCAGCTTCAGCCAAAATATTTTGTGCTGTGCTTTTTCCTATACCGAAAATATAGGTTAATGCAATTTCTCCTCTTTTATTATCTGGGATATCTATACCTGATACTCTAGCCATAATTAACCTTGTCTTTGTTTGAACCTAGGATTCTTTTTATTAATCACATATAGCTTGCCATTCCTGCGAATAATTTTGCAGTCGGCACTACGCTTTTTAATTGATGCTCTTACTTTCATGATTACTTATATCTATAAACAATTCTTCCTTTTGTTAAATCATATGGCGACATCTCCAACTTCACTTTATCTCCTGGTAAAATTTTAATGTAATTCATTCTCATTTTACCTGAAATATGAGCTATTACTTCATGACCATTTTCTAACTCAACTCTAAACATTGCGTTAGATAATGCTTCTGAAATAGTTCCGTCTTGTTCAATTGACGCTTGTTTTGCCATAATTAAAATACTTCTTCGATGTATTTATGTGTTGTTAAAACTTCTGTTTTATCTTTAAATATCGCTACAGTATGTTCATAGTGTGCCGATGGTTTTCTATCTTTAGTTCTTATCGTCCATCCATCAGCTTCTTGTACAACATTCTTCGTTCCTAAATTAATCATAGGCTCTATGGCTATTACCAATCCCTCTTTTAATTTAGTACCTCTTCCTCTTTTTCCATAATTAGGAACTTCAGGAGATTCGTGAAGATCTCTACCAAGTCCATGTCCTACCAATTCTCTCACCACTGTATAGCCAAAACCTTCTACATATTGCTGGACAGCATGACCTATATCACCAACTCTATTACCATACTTCGCTTGTTCAATACCTTTATAAAGCGACTCTTTTGTCACTTTCAATAAATTTTCAACCTCTTTACTTACTTCTCCTACTGGATATGTATATGCTGAGTCACTGTGAAAACCTTTGAAGTAAACACCACAATCAACCGATATAATATCTCCATCTTTCAATTCTTGATGTCCAGGAAATCCATGAACAACATTTTCATTTGGTGATATACATAAAGTAAAAGGGAAACCATTATAATTTTTAAAAGATGGTATACCACTATTATCTCTTATATATTCCTCTGCCACCTTATCAAGCTCTGAGGTCTTTACCCCAGGCCTTATTAATTTTGCTACTTCTCCGTGTGCTTTACCTAATATTTGCGCACTTTCTTTTATTAACTCAACTTCCTCTTTCGTTTTATAATTTATCATTTAAATTACGCAACTGCAACTTGAGAACGACCTTTCACCTTTCCTGATTTCATCATACCTTCATAATGTCTCATCAACAAATAACTTTCAATCTGCTGTAATGTATCTAGGATAACCCCAACCATAATCAACAATGAAGTTCCACCAAAAAATTGTGAAAAAGATGGGGAAACACCAGCCCTAACAGCAAATGCAGGTAATACTGCAACAATTGCTAAAAATATCGAGCCAGGTAATGTAATCTTAGTTAATACACTATCAATAAATTCTGATGTCTGTTTGCCTGGCTTAATACCAGGAATGAAACCTCCGTTACGCTTTAAATCATCTGCCATATTACTAGGATTTACTGTAATAGCAGTATAGAAAAATGTAAATGCTAAAATCAACCCACCAAATAACAAATTGTATTGCCATGAAGTGTAATCAGCAAAAGTAGTTCCTACATAGTTAGCAATATCACTATCAGCCCACATACTAGCTATCATCCCAGGTAAAATCATTAGTGCCTGAGCAAATATAATAGGCATTACACCAGATGAATTTACTTTTAATGGTATGTACTGCCGCTGACCTCCATATACTTTGTTCCCTACAACTTGCTTTGCATATTGTACAGGGATTCTTCTCGTAGCTTGTGTTAGCATTACTACAGCCATAACTACAAAAAACAAAGCCATTATTTCAATTATAGATAATAGAGCTCCCGACAATCCTTTATCCTGAAAAATTTCAACATACAATGCTCCTGGAAATCGTGATATAATACCAATCATAATTAACATTGAAATACCATTTCCAATTCCCTTATCAGTAATCTTTTCTCCTATCCACATACAGAACATTGTTCCAGCAACAAGAATAATCATGGAAGAAACTTGAAAGAAAACTCCTGGAGAATAAATTGCTTCTGTAGGTATAGTTGTAGCAATGTATCCAAATGATTGAGCTAACGTTACAGCTATGGTTAATACTCTAGTAATTTGAGTTAATTTTTTACGCCCAGATTCTCCTTCTTTTTGTAATTTTTGAAAATAAGGTACTGCAAAACCCATCAATTGAATAACAATTGATGCAGAAATATAAGGCATAATACCCAAAGCAAATATAGATGCTCTACTAAATGAACCACCTAAAAGGGTATTTAAAATATCAAATATACCACCTTGAGCTCCATCTCCTAGTAAGTCAGGATTTACTCCAGGAAGAACAATAAAAGAACCTAATCTGAAAATAATTAAGAATCCTATTGTATTAAGGATTCTTACCCTCAAATCTTCTATTGAAAAAATATTCTTTATGGTACTAAAAAACTTTTTCATAAATAATTAAAGTGTTGTTGCTATTCCTCCTGCAGCTTCAATTGCTTTTGTAGCTGATGATGAGAAAGCATGTACTTTTATATTAACCTTAGCTTTTAACTCGCCTCTTCCAAGTATTTTAACTATATCATTCTTACTAGCTAAACCATTTTCTATTAATAGTGATAAGTCGATATCTTTTGCATTAGTTTTAGTTACTAATTGTTCTATAGCATCTAAATTCAATACTCTGTATTCTATCCTATTAGGACTTCTAAAACCAAATTTAGGTACTCTACGTTGTAATGGCATTTGTCCACCCTCAAAACCAATTTTTCGAGAATAACCTGACCTTGACTGAGCACCATTATGTCCTCTTGTAGATGTACCACCTCTACCACTACCTTGACCACGACCTATTCGTTTTGAAGATTTAGTCGATCCTTCTGCAGGCTTTAATGTATGTAATTTCATAATTATATCTCTGTTACTGATACTAAATGACCTACTTTGTTAACCATTCCAGCAATTTGAGGCGTCAACTCAACTTCAACAGCTCTATTTATTTTACCTAAACCTAATGCTTGAATTGTTCTCTTTTGATATTCAGGTCTACTTATAGTACTCCTTATTTGTGCTATTCTAACTTTTGCCATTTCAATTAACCGTTAAAAACTTTAGATAATGGAACTCCTCTGAATTGTGCTACAGTATTAGCATCTCTCATTTTAGTTAAAGCATCAAACGTTGCCTTCACCACATTATGTGGATTAGACGATCCTTTAGATTTTGCTAGTACATTGTGTACTCCTGCACTTTCAAGTACGGCACGCATAGCTCCACCAGCTATAACTCCAGTACCTTGTGAAGCTGGCTTTAATAGTACCAAACCACCGCTATATTTACCTAGTGAATCATGTGGTACAGTACCATTAATAATAGGTACTTTCACTAAATTCTTTTTGGCATCATCAATACCTTTAGTAATTGCGTCAGTAACTTCATTCGCTTTTCCTAAACCGTAACCTACAACACCATTACCGTCTCCTACTACCACGATAGCTGAAAAACTAAATCTTCTACCACCTTTAACAACTTTTGCAACTCTTTTTATTGTTACAACCTTTTCTTTTAGGTCGATTTCACTTGCTTTAACTGATCTTATATTGCTTTGAGACATATCCCTAATTAAAATTTAAGTCCTCCTTCTCTAGCACCTTCTGCTAAAGCTTTTACTTTTCCATGGTATTGATATCCACCTCTATCAAATACGATAGCATCAACTCCACTTTCCTTTGCTTTTTCTGCTATTTTAATCCCTACATTCTTAGATACCTCAATATTTGGATTGTTTTTAGTACCTAATTCATACGAAGAAGCAGATGCAACAGTATGTCCTTTAGAATCATCTATTATTTGAGCATAAATTGCTTTATTACTCTTAAATACAGATAATCTAGGTCTTTGTGAAGTTCCGCTTATTTGATTACGGATACTTTTCTTTATTCTTAACCTTCTATTGGTCTTATCTACAGCCATTTTCTTTATTATTTAGCAGCTTGCTTACCAGCTTTACGTCTAATTTGCTCTCCTACAAACCTAATACCTTTACCTTTGTATGGTTCAACCTTACGCAACGACTTGATTTTAGCCGCAACTTGACCGATTAATTGTTTATCGATCCCTTCTAATGTCACAATAGGATTTTTACCCTTTTGAGTTTCTGCTACTATTTTCAATTCTGAAGGAATAGCAAAGAAAATTGAGTGAGAATATCCTAAATTTAGTTCAAGTACATTACCTTGAGTAGTAGCTTTATAACCTACTCCTACAAGCTCTAATTCCTTTTTATATCCATCGTGTACACCAACAACCATATTGTTAATCAACGAACGATATAAACCATGAAGAGCTTTGTGCCTTTTTTGTTCCGTAGGCCTTTCTATGTTAAGAATTCCATCTTTTTCTATTAAAGAAAAATCAGGATCAACATATTGAGAAAGTTCACCCTTAGGCCCCTTAACTGTTACAGCATTGTTCTCCTTAGAGAACTGATAGGTAACCCCTTCAGGCAGCTTAATTGATTTTTTTCCTATTCTTGACATTATCTCAACTAATTAATATACGTAACACAATACTTCACCACCAATATTTAAATTCTTAGCTTCTTTATCAGTAATCACACCTTTTGAAGTACTCATAATAGCTACTCCTAAACCATTCAATACACGTGGAGAATTTTCTGCCTTTGTGTATTTTCTTAATCCAGGCTTACTTACCCTTTCTAAACTTACTATTGCAGATTGTTTAGTAGCAGGGTTATATTTTAATGCAATTTTGATAATACCTTGGTTATTTGATGTATCCTCAAACTTATAGCTTTGAATATATCCTTTATCATAAAGTACCTTGGTCATCTCTTTCTTAATATTTGATGCAGGAACTTCAACAATTCTATGGTTTGCTTTAATCGCATTCCTTAACCTAGTTAAATAATCTGCTATTGGATCTTGATTCATTGTCTTATTGTTCAATAGTAAATCTCCGCCCAGTCGAAACGGGGTGCAAAGATACGGAACTTATTTTATTTTCGAAATAAAAACACAGTTTTTACCAACTTGATTTTGTTACTCCAGGTATCTTTCCTGCTAGAGCCATTTCTCTAAAAGTAACCCTAGAGATACCAAATTTTCTCATATACCCTTTAGGTCTACCTGTAAGTTTACATCTATTATGTAACCTTACTGGCGAAGCATTCCTAGGCAATTTGTCTAATGCCTCATAATCACCTGCTTCTTTAAGAGCTTTTCGTTTAGCAGCAAATTTTGCAACTAATCTCTCTCTTTTTCTTTCTCTTGCTTTTACAGCTTCTCTTGCCATAATTAATTGTTATTTTTATTTGAAAATGGTATTCCAAACTCTTTTAATAACTCGTAACTCTCTTCGTCTGAATGAGCATTAGTAACAAAAGTAATATTCATACCACTAATTTTATTCACTTTGTCAATACTAATTTCTGGAAAAATAATTTGCTCTTCAACCCCAAGTGTATAATTACCTCTGCCATCAAACCCCTTATCTCTTACCCCTTGAAAGTCACGAACCCTAGGTAGAGCAACAGTCATTAACCTATCTAAAAACTCATACATTTTACTTCCTCTCAAAGTTACTCTAGCTCCAATTGGCATTTCTTCTCTTAACTTAAAGTTAGAAATTGCTTTTTTTGCTTTTGTAGCAACTGCCTGCTGCCCTGTAATTGTAGTAAGCTCTTCAATACCAATATCTATAAGCTTTTTGTCAGAGACTGCATCTCCAATTCCTTTATTTATAGATATTTTTTGCAGTTTAGGTACTTGCATTACCGACTTATATTGAAATTTTTCCTTTAATAAAGGGACAATTTCTTTATTGTATTTTTCTTTTAACCTTGGATTAGCCATTTTATATAAACTCTCCTGTTTTCTTTGAATATCTTTGCAACCTTCCGTCATCATTCAATTTTCGACCTGTTCTAATAGCATCTCCAGATGCTGGGTCTACAACCATAAGATTGCTAATATGAATAGATGCTTCCGTTTTTTCAATACCCCCTTCTGGGTTAGCAGCTGATGGCTTAACATGTTTTGTAACTATGTTAACGCCTTCAACTATAGCTCTTTGTTTCTGAGCAAATATTTCTAAAATTTTACCAGTCTTACCATTAGAATTCCCAGCAATAACTTTTACACTATCACCTTTTCTAATATGAAGCTTTTGCGTTTTGTTATTTTTTCTTTCCATAGTTATAATACTTCAGGTGCTAATGAAACAATTTTCATGAATTGTTTATCACGTAACTCTCTAGCTACTGGTCCAAAAATACGAGTACCCCTTGGCTCATCATTAGTACCAAGCAATACTGCAGCATTATCTTCAAAACGAATATAAGAACCATCTTTTCTTCTTACTTCTTTCTTAGTTCTAACAATAACTGCTTTTGAAACCGTGCCTTTTTTTAAGCTACTTGATGAGATTGCTGATTTTACAGTTACGACAATTTTATCACCAACTGAAGCATATCTCTTACCTGTTCCTCCTAATACACGGATACAAAGAACCTCTTTTGCTCCACTATTATCTGCTACATTAAGTCTTGACTCTTGTTGTATCATTTTATTTAGCCTTTTCTATAATTTCAACTAATCTCCAACGTTTGTTCTTACTAAGAGGACGAGTTTCCATAATTTTTACAGTGTCTCCTATACCACATTCATTTTTTTCATCATGTGCAGAAAACTTTGTGGTTTTTGTAACAAATTTACCATATATAGGGTGCTTTACTTTTCTTTGTACAGCAACAGTAATAGTCTTTTCCATCATGTTACTAAGCACTTGTCCTACTCTTTCCTTTCTTAAATTTCTTGACTCCATGTTAATATTAGTTAGCCAGTTCTTTTGCTCTTAACTCAGTCTCTAATCTTGCAATCAACTTTCGTGATTCTTTGATTTTCATTGGGTTTTCAATAGGCGATATAGAATGCGCAAATTTTAATTTATTAATTGCATCTTTTTCGCTCATGAGCTTCTGCTTAATTTCCTCTGCACTTAGTGCCTTTATCTCTGAATTTTTCATCTTCTTAATTAGTCAACGTAATCTCTACGAACCGAAAATTTCGTTTTAATAGGAAGTTTCTGTTGAGCAAGTCGTAATGCTTCTTTAGCCAATTCCATATTTACTCCACCAGCTTCAAATAAAATTCTACCAGGTTTAACAACAGCTACCCAATATTCTGGAGCACCTTTACCTTTACCCATACGAACCTCAGCAGGTTTCTTAGTAATTGGCTTATCAGGAAAAATTCTGATCCAAACTTGCCCTTGTCTTTTCATTGCTCTTGTCATTGCAATCCTAGCTGCTTCAATCTGACGTGAAGTAATCCATCCTGCCTCAAGAGATTTGATGGCAAAAGCTCCAAAAGTAATAGTATGACCACGTTGAGCCAAACCTTTAACTCTTCCCTTTTGCTTTTTTCTAAATTTTGTCCTTTTAGGTTGTAACATCTTTTTGTTGTTTTTTTCTTGTTCAGTATTTTATCTGAATCAATAACCTATATTATCTTCTTTTTCTTTTTGGTGAAGAATCCCCTCTATCATTGGATCCTCTTTTGCGTCCGCCTCTTCCCGAAGGGCTGTTACTAGCTGCACCTATGTTTGGAGAAAGATCTCTCTTGCCGTATATTTCACCTTTAAAAATCCATACTTTGATGCCTATTTTCCCATATATGGTATTACTTTCAGATAAAGCATAATCAATATCTGCTCTTAATGTATGTAAAGGAGTCCTTCCATCTTTATATTGCTCTGACCTAGCCATCTCTGCTCCACCTAATCTACCTGAACATTTAATTTTAATCCCTTGAGCCCCAACTCTCATTGCAGATGCAATAGCTTGCTTCATAGCTCTACGGAAAGAAATACGTGCTTCTAATTGTTGAGCTATAGACTCTCCTACCAATTTAGCATCAAGTTCTGGACGTTTTACTTCGAAAATATTAATTTGTACATCCTTAGTAGTAAGTTGTTTTAATTCTTCTTTTATCTTATCAACTTCAGCACCACCTTTACCTATAACTACTCCTGGACGAGCAGTATGAACAGTCAGTGTAATACGCTTCAAAGTTCTTTCAATAACAACCTTTGAAATGCCTCCTTTAGGGATACGAGCATGTACATATTTTCTGATTTTTTGATCTTCAATTAATTTGTCAGAAAAAGTGTCTCCTCCGTACCAGTTAGAGTCCCAACCTCTGACGATACCTAATCTAAAACCTACTGGGTTAACTTTTTGTCCCATTACTATTATTTATCGTTTTCGTTAGTGCTAGTTTCATTTTCAGTAACAGCTGCATTGGCTACTACCATTGTTACATGATTAGATCTTTTTCTAATTCTATGTGCTCTACCTTGTGGTGCTGGTCTTAATCTTTTTAACATTCTACCACTATCCACTTTAATTTCTTTGATGAATAAATCAGCATCTTCTAATCGAAGATCTTCATTTTTATTCTGCCAATTTGCAATAGCTGATAGTAATAATTTTTCTAGTCTAGCAGCACCTTGTTTAGACTCAAATTTTAAAATATTTAGTGCTCTGTTTACCTTTTCTCCTCTGATAATATCAGCAACGATTCTCATCTTCCTTGGAGATGTAGGTACGTTATTTAATTTAGCTACTGCCTCCATTATCTTTTACCTTTATCTTTTTTACCAATATGACCTCTAAAATTTCTAGTTGGTGAAAACTCTCCTAGTTTATGTCCAACCATATTTTCAGTAACATATACAGGGATAAATTTATTGCCATTATGTACTGCAAATGTATGTCCTACAAAATCAGGGGATATCATAGATCTTCTAGACCAAGTTTTAATAACTGATTTTTTACCTGATTCATTCATGGTATCAACTTTTCGCTCTAAACGAAAATCGATATAAGGTCCTTTTTTTAGTGATCTTCCCATGATTATTTAGCTCTACTTATTATTAGTTTATTAGAATATTTCTTAGGTGCTCTAGTCTTTTTACCTTTTGAGTAAAGACCTGTTCTAGATCTAGGATGACCTCCTGAAGATTTACCTTCTCCACCTCCCATTGGGTGATCAACAGGGTTCATTGCTACACCTCTTACTCGTGGTCTTCTTCCTAACCATCTTTTTCTACCTGCCTTACCTAATCTTACATTCATGTGATCTGAATTAGATACAGAACCTATAGTTGCTAAACAAGTAACTAGTACCATTCTCATTTCTCCTGAAGGTAATTTGAGTGTAGCATATTTACCTTCTCTAGCTAGTAATTGCACATATGTTCCTGCACTTCTAGCCATTGCTCCACCTTTGCCTGGTTTTAATTCTATATTATGAATTATAGTACCTAATGGAATTTTACTTAAAGGTAGTGTATTACCCACTTCTGGTGCTGCATTTTCACCAGATAATAGACTTTGCCCTACTTCTAAACCATCAGGAGCAATAATGTAAGATTTCTCACCATCTAAATAATACAATAATGCAATTCTAGCAGACCTTGAAGGATCATACTCAATAGCCTTTACTGTTGCTGGAATATCAAACTTATTTCTTTTAAAATCTATAATACGAGTTTTTTTCTTATGTCCACCACCTAAATAGCGCATGGTCATCTTACCTGTATTATTTCTACCCCCTGATCTTTTCTTAATAGTTACTAAAGACTTTTCTGGAGTGCTTTTAGTAATTTCTGTGAAAGCTGGTGCTGTTCTAAATCTCTGTCCTGGAGTTGTCGGTTTTAATTTTCTAACTGCCATTTTTTATATTATTTAAACCCCGCTATAAAAGTCAATAACTTCACCTTCTGATACAGTAACAATAGCTTTTTTGAATGAAGCTGATCGACCTGTAACAACTCTTGATTTAGAGTGTCTACTTTTAGGTTTCCCTAAATAATTCATAGTACGAACTGTTTCAACTGTTACACCGTAAAGTTTTTCTACTGCTTTTTTAATTTCAACTTTGTTGGCATCTTTATCGACAACAAAACCATATTTTCCTTGCTCATTAAGAGCTGAAACTTTTTCGGTTACTATAGGTTTCTTTAAAATGCTCATCTCTATTTATTCAAAAAGTTGTCAATTTTCTCAATAGAACTTTCTACAAATACTATATTTTCAGCATTTACAACATCGTAAGTGTTTAACTGCTCTGCTGTAGTTACTTTTGCTTTTTTAATGTTGTTACTAGATAAAACTACATTCTTATTCAGCTCTGGTAACACTAATAGAGTTTTTTTATTATTTAGAGAAAGTGTCTCTAACATTTTTATATACTCTTTAGTTTTAGGAGTATCAAATGAAAAATCTTCTAAAACAGCAATACTTTTTTCTTTCGCTTTATATGCTAAGGCTGATTTTCTTGCCAGTACTTTTAATTTTTTATTCAATTTAAAAGAATAGTCTCTTGGCTCAGGCCCAAACACTCTTCCGCCTCCTCTAAACAAAGGTGACTTAATACTGCCTGCTCTAGCTGTACCAGTTCCTTTTTGTTTTTTTATCTTTCTAGTAGAACCTGCAATATCGGCTCTTTCTTTTGATTTGTGAGTTCCTTGTCTTTGATTAGCAAGGTATTGCTTCACGTCCAAATAAATTGCATGATCATTTGGATCTATTCCAAAAATACCGGCAGAAAGTTCAACTTTCCTTCCTGTATCCTCTCCACTATATTTTAATACTGATACGTTCATTTTATTTCTCAAGTATTACTGTTGAATTTTTTGCGCCAGGTACAGAACCACTCACAAGAATTAAATTCTTATCAGCTATAATTTTCATAACTTTTAAGTTGGTAACCTTAACTCTATCACCACCCATTCTTCCAGCCATACGCATACCTTTAAATACACGTGCAGGATAAGATGCACCACCAATAGAACCAGGAGCTCTTAATCTATTATGCTGACCATGAGTAGCATCTCCAACTCCAGCGAAGTTATACCTCTTTACAACACCTTGAAAACCTTTACCTTTAGATTCTCCAATGGCATCAACAAAATCACCTTCATTGAAAACTTCACCAACTTTGATCTCTTGACCTAATTGAACACCCTCTTCAAATTCTACCCTAAAATTTCTAAATTCAACCACCTCTTTTTTAGGAGTTGTATTAGCCTTATCAAAGTGTCCTTTTAAGGGCTTTGGTGTGTTTTTATCTTTACGTTCACCATACCCCAACTGTACTGCAGTATAACCATCAGTCTCTTCATCTTTCACTTGCGTAACAACACAAGGACCAGCTTCTATCAACGTGCATGGAACATTTCGTCCATCGGCACCGTATACACTAGTCATTCCTATTTTTTTTCCTATTATACCTGACATTTCTTTGTTATATAAACAATTATATCCTTTAATCTCTTGCTGTTTTTTGCAAAAGGAATGCAAAGATATGAAAAATATTTCCAATAAAACTACTTGAATCAATTTTATTAGAAATAAACTAAAATTATATATATGGAGCTATTAGATATGCAGTTTATTATTAATGATATTCATAAATTGATATGAAACTATCATTAAAATAAAACCCTCATCTTATTAAAAGATGAGGGTAATATCTACCTGTGGTAGATTATAATAAACTGGCAACGACTTACTCTCCCACCTGTTACAGCAGTACCATCAGCGCTGAAGGGCTTAACTTCTCTGTTCGGAATGGGAAGAGGTGGACACCTTCGCTATAGTCACCATAAAATCTTCA
>Ga0224506_10001408_pt1 | contig 17261 bp, 18 predicted proteins | sample SF_Jan12_sed_USG_2_FD_169108 | JGI IMG/M metagenome (GOLD analysis project Ga0224506, IMG submission 169108) | Sediment microbial communities from San Francisco Bay, California, United States - SF_Jan12_sed_USGS_8_1 | ecosystem: Environmental > Aquatic > Marine > Sediment | place: USA... | reverse complement strand
CACCCATGTTGTGGCCGCTGTGGTCCATGCCTGCGCTGTTACCACCCATGTTGTGGCCGCTGTGGTCCATGCCTGCGCTGCTGCCACCCATGTTGTGGCCGCTGTGGTCCATGCTGCTCATGTCCATCCCCATATCACCATGTCCAAGTACGGGGGCGGGATCCATTTCCGGTATCTCACCATGCATGGTCGGATTCGGTGTCAATGTGCCTCGTGCATAACCGGTACGGTCTATGGCCTGGGCAAAGACGGTATAGGCGGTATCATCCTTGGGCTCAACGATAACGTCATAGGTCTCGGCCACGCCGATGCGGAAATCATCCACATCCACAGGTTTTACATATTGGCCGTCGGCCGCAACCACGGTCATCTTCAGACCAGGGATGCGTACATCAAAGAATGTCATGGCCGCGGCATTGATAAATCGCAGCAACACCTTTTCACCACGCTTAAAGCCACCGACCCAGCCATCATCCGGGGTAACGCCATTCATCAGGAAGGTATAGGTGTACCCGGTAACATCAGAGATATCACTCTCACTCATACGCATATTGTTCCACATAGAGCGATTGTTCCAGGTCTTGCCTACACCATCCCGACGGATGTCATTCATCAGGTCGCCGGTTGTACGCTCAGCGAAGTTGTAGTAGTGACTCATCTTCTTCAGCTTGGCGTAGACATTATCAGGATCTTCGTCGGTCCAGTCCGACAGCATGACCACATGTTCGCGATCAAACTTATAGGGGTAACCATCCTTGGGTTCGATAACAATCGGGCCATAAACACCGGTCTGTTCCTGAAAGCCGGAATGGCTGTGATACCAGTAGGTACCACTCTGTTTTACATCAAACTGGTATTTATGTGTGGTGCCGGGCTTGATACCGGCAAAGCTGATACCAGGAACGCCATCTTCCTTCTCTGGCAGGATAAGACCATGCCAATGGATGGAGCTGTCGTGTGACAGGTTATTGGCAACATTAAGGGTAACTCGGTCACCCTCTTTCCAGCGTAACAATGGCGCTGGCAGTCCGTTGTTCACAGTAGTAGCGATTCGCTCGGCACCGGTGAAGTTGACCTTCTGATAACCGATATCCAGCTTAAAGTTTCGGCCAGTCAATTCCTGTGGCCCCTGATTATTAATATTGGCGAAGCCCAGCTTGGGCATCCCCCCCAGTGCAACCATGGCACCGGCAGAAGCAGCGCCGAGGACAAAACGACGACGAGATGGTGAGACCAGCTCATCAAATGTCTGGATCTTATTAAAAGGCATGGATTTACCTCCATTGCGGACACAACTAATACGTAGTGCGTACTAGATCGATCCTGATTTTCAAAATTCTTTTACAACATCCCCAAACATGAGATGTGTAACAACATATGGTTTTGCTTATAACGTTGGAGAATTAAGAATGTATCGGAGGACGGAAGGTTTCGTCATGACGACGACTTAGAATAAAGGACGGTATAGAGAAATCATGAGGGTGTGCGAGAATTGCAGACTTACTGATATCTGACACTATTGCGGATGGAGATGAGCAACTATCCGCACACTTGTCACAGTTCATCTGTTGGATATCAGCCATCAAGTTAGTACAACCATCCGCTTCGGCCTGATGATCATGACAGTGTATCGCAGTATCTGTACTGCCCATGGCCATGCTCATATCATGCTCCATCACAGACATAGCCGGACGGGCAATCAGGGCGATCACCAGTATCAGCAACAGTTTGTGGGCAGATATTCGTTTCAGCATCGTACTATTTAAGCAAGCCATGTTGTCAAATTTCGACGCCAATGTAACACCGAAGTTCCAATCTGACAAAACTTCTTTGTGTGCGTATCTGTCGACGCTTATAGACAGCAACTTTCACCAATACTACAAGCTCTTGGTGGAAACAAGCATCCGAAAGGCCCGTTTAGCATATAAACGATGTCAAATGGGTACTAGGAACAGAGGCCAATTTATTGGATAATTAGCCGCTTTTTACAGCGAGAGGAAAGGCGTTATGACCCAGCCACTGATTGGCGTAGTCATGGGCAGCAACAGCGACTGGAACGTCATGGAGCATGCCGTCGCCCAACTTGAAAAATTCGGCATCGCCTGCGAGTACAAGGTGGTTTCTGCCCACAGGACCCCGGACCTGTTATTTGAATACGCAGAAACGGCCGCAGAGCGTGGTCTCAAGGCGATCATCGCCGGTGCCGGTGGGGCAGCGCACCTGCCGGGTATGCTGGCCGCCAAAACCACGATACCGGTACTAGGCGTACCTGTGCCTACTCGCTATCTGAAAGGCCAGGATTCACTCTACTCCATCGTACAGATGCCCAAGGGTATCCCCGTGGCAACCTTTGCCATCGGAGAGGCCGGGGCGGCAAATGCCGGCCTGTTTGCGGTCTCCCTGCTGGCCAATGATAATCCCGAACTATTTGCCAAACTGGTCGCCTTCCGCAAGGAACAGGAGCAGATGGTTCATCAAATGAGTCTCCCTCCAGAATCATGATTCTTCCAGGCAGTACTATCGGTGTCATGGGTGGCGGCCAGTTAGGCCGTATGTTCGTTATCGCAGCTCGAACCATGGGCTACAAGGTTGCAGTATTGGATCCGGATCCCGGCAGCCCTGCAGGTGCAATGGCCGACTACCATGTGCAAACCGCTTATGACGACACCGTCGGCCTGGCACGTATGGCCGAACTCTGTGCTGCCATAACCACCGAATTTGAGAATGTTCCCGCAGAGAGCTTCCAGTACCTGCAGGATCACTGTCAGGTACACCCCTCACCTGCTGCGGTTGCCCTGACACGGGATCGTATTCGTGAAAAAAGTTTCCTGCGTGACAGTGGTGTGGCCACCGCGCCTTTCCTCGCAATTACCGACGACGGTCAACTGGATATGGCTATCAACGATATTGGTACCCCTGCCCTGCTTAAAACGGCCACAGGCGGCTATGATGGCAAGGGTCAGGTAACCATACACAGCGCAGCAGACGTTCATCAGGCCTACCAGGAGCTGGGACAGGTTCCCTGTGTGCTGGAAAAGCGCGTAGCCCTTGCACGCGAGGTCTCGGTGGTACTGGCTCGTAACGAATCGGGTCAGTCAGCCTGTTTCCCGGTGGCGGAAAATGAACACATCAACGGCATCCTCGATACCACCATCGTTCCGGCCCGTATCCCCGCGACACTGGCGCAACAGGCTCGGGACATGGCCACAAGAATAGCCGATCGATTGCAATACGTCGGTACCATGGCGGTGGAGATGTTTGTCACCGAAGAGGGTGAACTGCTGGTCAACGAAATCGCACCGCGTCCACACAACAGTGGCCATTTCACCCTCAATGCCACCGTAACCTGTCAGTTTGAGCAGCAGGTACGAATGCTATGCGGTCTGCCGGCCGGAGACACTCGGCTACTCAGTCCGGTGGTAATGATCAATCTTCTGGGTGACATCTGGAACAAGGGAGAGCCTGACTGGGCCTCCCTGCTAGTGCATCCCGAGATAAAACTCCATCTCTACGGCAAGGCCGAGGCTCGTATCGGTCGCAAGATGGGCCATTTCAATGTGCTGCATGCTGATCCAGACCATGCCCTGGAACTCAGCCAGCAAGCAAAAACACATCTGGGCATCCTGGAAAAATAATTTTCTTTTTATTTCAATTGGTTATTAAATAATTTGAAAGAGACACAAATTTTCTAATTATCAAACTGTTAACCATTTGGCGAAAAAAACAGCATTAAAAGGTGTATACTTCTAGCATATAGAGTAACTTCACCAGAGGTGAATACCGTGGCGATAATTAATACCAACCATTCCTCTTTAACCGCACAACGTCATTTGAATATCAATGATGATGATAAAAAAACCCATTTAGAGCGCCTCTCATCCGGTAAGCGCATCAATAGCGCCAAGGATGATGCCGCGGGTCTGGCCATCGCTGCTCGCTTTGCAGAGCAGATCCTCGGCTCCAATCAGGCTGTGCGTAATACCAGCGATGGCATCTCCCTGGCCCAGACGGCTGAAGGTGCATTGAATGAGGTATCCGGCAATCTGCAGCGCATGCGAGAGCTGGCTGTCCAATCCTCCAATGGCACCCTCTCCGCCAGTGATCGCCAGTCGCTACAGGATGAATTTCAATCCCTGCAGTCAGAGGTCAACCGGGTTGCCGAAGCTACCGAATTCAACGGCGTGCAGGTCATCGGTGGCAGTACCAACCTGGACTTCCAGGTCGGACCAAATGCAGGTGCAGAAAACCGTATCACCGCGACAACTCAAGACATTCGAACCAATACCGAAGTAAGCTCAGCCATAACCACTGCCGATATTGCTACTGCATCCACAGCTGTAAACGCACTTGATGCATTGGACAGGGCCATTAGTGGGATATCCGAGGTACGTTCGGATTTTGGAACCCTACAAAATCGCTTCGAGTCAACTATACGCAGTACCGAGACCACCAGCGAAAATCTCGCTGCGGCACGAAGCCGTATAGAAGATGCCGATTATGCCCAGGAGACCTCAGAACTGACCCGCAGTCTGATCCTTGGTCAGGCAGGGACCGCTTCCCTGGCACAGGCCAACGCAAGTCCACAAAGGGTTTTATCTTTACTAAACTAATCAATAAAATTAGTTAATAATTATATACATTTAGGCGACACATTATGTGTCGCCTTTTTTGTTCGTTTACGATAAATTCGTTGCCTGCGTAAAACTTGTTACAGTTTTACGACGTATAAAAATGATGAAACAACTAAATAAATGTGTGAGGAGTTAAGCATGAAAACAGTCACAAATATCCTGCTGGCGATCGTAGCGTCAATGCTGGTTCTCGGTACTGCTGTAGCAGCAGACATGGGTGCCGCACATAAAGTAGTTATCCAGGTCAGCTCTGCGGATGCAAAGATTCAGGCTATTGCCCTGAACAATGCAGTTAACGTACAAAAACATTACGGTCCTGGCGAAGTAGAAGTTGAAATTGTTGCCTACGGTCCCGGACTGAGCCTGCTGACCAAGAAAAGCACGCAAGCTGATCGTGTTGCCAGTCTTGCCAAGTCAGATATCACCTTCAGTGCCTGTGGTAACACCATGAAAAAGGTTGCCAAAAAGTCTGGTAAAGAGCCTAAACTGATTGATGGTGTAAAGGTTGTAAATGCTGGTGTTGTGCGTCTGATGGAGCTGCAAGAAAAAGGTTACTCCTATATCCGTCCCTAAATAATATTTAGTGATGTGACAAAAAGCCGGGATTAAATCCCGGTTTTTTTTTGAATGAACAAATGGTGTTGTAATATTCGTATACAGCACTCCACACCGACTACTTCTCGCTAAATGTGTCGCTTATATGAGCTACTGTTGGTTTTACGCCTGTTGCATTACTTAAGATATACACCACCAGAAAGTAGAGTTCAAAGTAACGCTCTGCATCACTATTACTAAATGTATAATCTGGTACATGGGTGGCTTTATTGCGTATATCACGTAATGATTGATAGAGCATCAGTATGTCTGCTGGCAACTTATTCTGTGAAATAAGCTTTTCCAAAACACGCTTGCTGCCGACAGGACCCCGACCATATATTTCCAGTTCATCCGCAATATCGAGTAATTTATGTTCAATCTCTACCCATGTCTCAATGATTGCCGCTCGTGGTGAAGCCTTGGCCAGGCGCTGTAAGGATTCATGACTCTTTTCATAGTGTTCACTGCTATGCAGATCAGGTTTCCCCCCCATAGTGGACGTAATCTCTTCCGCAAGCTTTTCAGCTTCTTCTATTCGACTTGCAAGACGATAGGCAATCTTTTGTGGCTGTGGACGAAAATGGATAAAAAAGGCATCATTAATATCACGCCGAAAAATATACCCTAATAACACCACAGCTAAAGGCCAGGCGAGAATATTAAGAAAGTCGAGTAAATAGTTCATTATTCCAATTTTCCTTTACGCTAAGTGATCCTGAACCATAATGGTGGTGGTCCGGAAGTCTATCTTTCCACTGCCCATTTTAGGCAGCTCACTTAGTACAACGAATTTTTTTGGAATGGCAAGAGAAGGTAGTGACTCGAGCAGCAGAGATTTCACTGCAGACTCATCGACCTCCTGAGTAACTGCTGCCACGATCATCGCGCCTTTTTTGGCATCCGGTAGCTCAACTACACAAACCTCAATATCATCAGGGAGTTGTCGGTTAAGGGCATCTTCAACCACCACCAGAGAAACCATCTCGCCGGCAATCTTGACAAAGCGCTTTAATCTTCCACGATGCCATATGAAATTGTCTTCATCCAGCACACCCATATCACCGGTTTCGTACCAACCATCTTCCACTTTCAATGAGGTCTCTTCCAGGTCATCAAAGTAACCTTTCATAACACAATCACCACGAACCAGGATTTTTCCTTCCTGTCCTGCTGGTAATTCATGACCGGTAACAAGATCGACTATTTTAACATCTACTCCCTGTATCGGTTTACCCACACTACCCCGTTTTTCGAATTCATGTGAATTGACTGATACAACAGGGCTAGTCTCCGTGGCGCCATAACCTTCCAGTATACGAATATTTTGTTCTTTATCGTATGCTTTATACAACCATTCCGGCACCTTATCTGCACCAGCAACAACATAGGTCACTGATGACATATCACCAGGTTTTGACTGTTTTAAATAATTCATCAAAAAATATGGTGTTCCGATCAAAATGCTTGGCTTGTCATTCTTAATCAACTCTGCAATGGTCTTAAACTCCAGAGGATTGGGATAGGTAACTATCGTCATACCTCTCAGCATTGGCAGCCAGATATTGGTATTGAATCCCATGACATGAAAAAACGGTAATATTGCCATCAGTACATCATTATCAGTGAAGGGTACACGCTCACAGATGGCTTGGTAATTTGATAACAGGTTACGATGTGTCAACTCCACGGCTTTGGGTTCTTTTTCGCTACCACTGGTAAAAAGAATTACGGCTGTATCCTGCGGACTCCCTCCCGCGATTGTTTTCTTTAACAAGACTCCCGGCAACAGAGATCTTAACATTGCCTTGATTTTATCCCCTTTACTAAATGATGCCATCAAGTCTTCGGCATAGAGCATATCATCCATCTCAGGACAGCCCACTTTCTCCAAAACAACTCTGGACGTTAGAACGGTTTTAAAACGGCACTTTCGTTGCGCGAATCGAATGTTTGCTTCTGCACCCGTTGAGTAATTGATCATCACAGGCACCTTACCGGCAAGCAGTGTTGCAATCACAGATATCACTGCACCAGCCGAGGTCGGAAGCATGATACCAACAAAGTCATCATCCAGTTTCTTCAACCGCTTGGAGAACATCAAACAGGCGATTAATAATTTCTGATAGGATAGCTCTGTGTTGCGAGCTGCATCCTTTATTGCCAGATGACCGCTTCTGCGTTTTGCTGTATCGATAAATTCTTTGTGTAATAGCACGGTATTCACCTGTCCTGAAATCTAGTTTAATAAAAACAATAAAAACGGAGTCCAGCTCGCCACCAATAGCAGTACAACAAATGCCTCAAGGCGAATAAAACAACGAAAATTATTCTGCTCCGCTGCTTCTTTATCGGCTATCTGTACTCGATTCATTAACATATCAAACAATATTAAGAAAAAGAAAATTGGAGCCAGTGCACTGGACACGTACAACATTAACCGGTCGCCGTCCAACTCAGACTCAAGCCAGCCTTTGGCAAAAATTGCACATAGCATTAATAGCAATGCACCTATAATTAAAAACAGGCGAAATGGACCGAGCGCCTTTATAAATTTCATAACTTATCCCCATATAATAAATCCGCCAGTCAAACTGATCTTGTACTCATTATTCCATTAGAACCGTGATCATTTTACTTTTATTGAGCTTTAACAGGGGCTCACAAAATCACTCTTTAATAGCCATCGCCACGGTATAGTGCGCCCCTTGCTTGAGTTTCTTATAATTACCGAAAAATTCCTTAAAATTACGTGACATGAATTTACGCAAGCCGTTAATTGTTACGACATAGAATCGACCACCCGGCTCCAGACGATCATAGGTATCCGTCAATAGGATATGCAGCATCTCCTTGCCCACCTTGGCAGGAATATTCGAAGCAATCACATTATACTTTTGTTGTCTGGGCAGGTTGCTAAAACCATTACTCAACAGTGCCTCTGCATTGTCTGCACCATTTAGCTGGATATTCTTGGTGGCATATTCAACTGCGGTAAAGTCACGGTCTACCATCCAGGTGCGCCCCTGCGGTGCCAGTTTTGACATAATCAGGCCTATAGGCCCGTACCCACAACCTATATCAAGGCAGTTGTCTGTACTGTCTATTTTTATATAATCCAGTAACAGCCTTGTCCCTTCATCGATTTCACGTGGTGAAAATATGCCCCATGTAGTATGGAATTTCAGGGGTATCCCGCATAGGTCGGCATCAAAAACAATATCTTTGCGCAAATCATCGATATAAGACATAACGGACCAGTATCTCGTACAAAACGCTAGTGTATTGCAGTTACCCTAATCAGTCACTTTTCTATTAATCTGTAATCAGACTTGATCCATGAATATTCGTATAACATACTATAATCAATTGTAAAATAAGGATATTTCTCATGTATCGAAAGAGATTAAGAACCGGCATATTCATTACATTCCTACTGCTGACCAGCCTTGGCCATACCTCTGAGTTTTATACCGGCCGACGTGGCGGCACATTACTCACCTCGCCGGGAAATTATGCGGATATCGGCAGTCTCGGGCTCATCGGTGGCTATCAGCTATCAGGCTGCTGCTGGAGTGCCGAGGCCGAACTATATAGCTCTGTGGGCAGTAGCGCTTGGCGAGGGCAGGGAATGGCTCTCAGTGCCGTCTACCGTGCCAGTCAAATAGGCAATGACAGTATTATCTTTAGCCCAAAATTTAAAATTGGTGCAGTTTAAATCCGCTATACCCTGTCTGGAAATACACAAATCAATAACACTATAAATCTGGGTATAGGTATACTCATAGGCGACTGTAGTGATGTGTTCGAATTTTAACTAACGGGTTCCACTAACAGGCTGGGGGAAGCGATGAAGTGCTGTATTTCAGTATCAACTACATCAAACCTTTATAAATCATCCTGTTCTCCGTAACAATTAACCGGAGTGTCTGTCTTGTCCAATGTGACCAGCAATCGACTTATAGGTCGACTCTGCACAAAAAATACATCGGCGTGATCATTATGTAATAATATCGAGTAGCCCTTATGCTATACAGTGCCGAAAAACCAGTATCCCGTTCCAACCATGAAGTAGCACGATCTGTATTTACATTTATAGCTATCGTTGTACTCTTACCTCTTTTTGATATTAGAATACAGGCACATCACAGAAATCTTTCCCAACTATTCCAAATATCCGATCTTGCACTGAAAATTTACTCGAATTGAAAACAGTTACATTAAAATCATTTTTTCAATTAATATACATGAATACACTGGCTAGACCAGTGCTGCCTTTAATATATGAGTTCAGCAATTTAACGATAGTTGGGTTATTGAGCCAAATTTCGCTTCATTGGTTATTTCATATAGAAACAAAAAAGATATAAACCTGTTACTATACTTTGCTTGAATTTCCGCTGCCAAGACGATTACAAATAGCATCAATAATATTCAGTATATCCATACATACATACATGAATAACAGCATCAAAAAAATGCGATTTAATTCTACATACTATTGATCATCTCCCGACAAGCTGACTAAAATCACCTAAAAGGCTCTTTCTTAATCAGTAGACCTGTTACTGAATGGACAGCACTACTTCCATCACCACATGAGACGGACACATGGCCACTGCAACAATCTGGCTTACATTTGCATTTTTTCTCGGCCTGCTGGTACGTATAGCGGGGCTCCCGCCACTGGTAGGTTATCTTATTGCCGGCTTTATACTCAGTACCCAGGGATACAACAGCAATCCTATTTTAGAGCAGATTGCCCACACAGGAGTTCTGATACTGCTGTTTAGCGTGGGCTTAAAATTAAAATTCAAAAGCCTGTTTCATTTGGAGATTCTGGGTGGTTCGAGCATCCATATGTTGATTATTGGCGGCAGTCTGACCTTTCTGGTTTTACAGTTGCTACCGACATCTACCGAAGGCGGCCTGCTATTTGCCATAGCGCTAACGTTTTCCAGTACCGTGATCACCGCCAAGATCCTGGAGTCAAAACGCGAACTTCGAGCTTTTCATGGACGGGTCGCCATCGGCATCCTAATCATGCAGGATCTGGCTGCGGTTGCTATTCTAAGTATGTTGGGTAGTCATACACCATCACCCTGGGCCTTCTTTCTGTTTGCACTATTTATCCTACGGCCGATTATTCACCGCCTGTTAGATCTCAGTGGCCATGATGAACTACTGATACTCTATGGGTTGTTATTGGCGCTGGTTTTAGGTGGCATGGGATTCGAATCCTTTGGCCTTAGTTCTGAGCTGGGCGCACTAATCCTCGGTGCTATCCTCGCAGATCATAAACGCGCTACAGAGCTGTCCAATGCCCTGTGGAGTTTAAAAGAGGTTTTCCTGGTAGGATTCTTTCTGCAAATAGGTCTGACCGGTCATCCTGATTTAAACAGCCTGATGATTGCCGCAGCACTATCTCTGTTATTACCAATCAAAGGCATACTATTTTTCTTTATCCTGTTGTTATTCCGCTTGCGAGCACGTACCGCATTCCTCACTGGACTGAGCCTCGCGACCTACAGTGAATTTGGGCTGATTATTGCCAATATGGGTGTCAGTAACGGCTGGTTATCACATCAGTGGCTGGTTACCCTGGCTGTGGCTGTCGCCTTCTCCTTTGCTATCGCGGCACCAATGAACCGATATGCGCATCAGCTATTTACCTATTGGGAACCAATGCTAAGCCGTTTTCAAACTCGAAAGCGACATCCTGATGATATGCCCATCAGTATTGATCATGCCGACATGGTAATTATTGGGATGGGGCGCGTTGGAACCCGCGCCTATGATCATCTGGCAGAGAATGGTTATAAAATTTCTGGTCTGGATTCGGATCCGGAAAAAGTATCAAAACACAAACAGGAAGGACGTAGCGTCGTCTATGCCGATGCCGATGATCCCGGTCTATGGGAAAAGTTATTTCTGGGAGATATCGATACCATACTGCTCAGCATGCCGGCTTTGGAAAGTAAATTGTTTGCGCTGCGCCAACTACGACACAGTGGCTTTCAAGGCAATATCAGCACGACTGCTGTATATCCGGAAGAACTAGCCATGCTCACAGAAGCAGGTGCCAACCACGTATATAACTACTTCGATGAAGTCGGTGTGAGCTTCGCGGAACATATCCTCGCAAATCGTTAAAAAATATAGCAACCGAACTATCAAACTGCACCTCTCTATTCTTATCGACATGGTACGTAAACTTATTCTACACTCAGATAATTAGTCGTTATTTATTCAGGTATTCCGTGTCACTAAAAGCAGTGTTTTATACAATCCTGGCACTCATTGCCTTTTCAGCCAACTCGATATTCTGCCGGATGGCACTGGGCGGTCAAAGTATCGATGCCGCCAGCTTTACTATTATACGCTTATTATCAGGAGCAATTACCCTTGGACTCATTCTTTTACTCACACATAAAGTGAATAGTAATCGCTCCAAAGGAAGCTGGCCAGCAGCACTAATGTTATTTATTTATGCATTGAGCTTTTCCTATGCATACATCAGTCTTGATGCGGGTACCGGTGCATTAATTCTCTTCGGCTCAGTCCAACTCAGTATGATTACTATCAGCCTACTCTCTGGTACACGCTTGCACTACACTGAATGGTTGGGGGTAGCCCTGGCCTTCTGCGGTTTTATTTATCTGATATTACCAGGTGTCAGTACACCATCTGGCACAGGATTTTTACTTATGACAGTATCTGGTGTTGCATGGGGCGGATACACTCTGATGGGCAAGGGCTCTGAAAGCCCGCTATCAGACACCGGATACAATTTTATCCGTACCTTACCGCTAGTGGCTATCATGTTGATAATCGGTCTATCGGAAATCCCATACTCATCCAAAGGAATTACTCTTGCTATCCTATCCGGTGCATTTGCTTCGGGTATCGGCTATAGCATATGGTATCTGGCGTTACCATTATTGACATCAACACAGGCCGCCGTAGTCCAACTCACTGTACCGTTGTTTGCAACCCTTGGTGGAGTTTTGTTTTTAAATGAGTTAATAAACACTCGGTTATTTATCTCAACAGCGCTCATACTAGGTGGAATTTTACTGGTCGTATTAGGACGTAGATTTCTAAATCTCAGATTCAGGCATATCCACTAAGAGAATGGTAAATCCATGGAGCGGGTCACAAACGCCATTAATGGTGAAGCGGCCTTGTAGTTGTGGTAAATATCGGAAAGGAAACCAGAACCACACGCCTGCGACTCATCAAACTCCTGCAGCACAATAAAACTTTTCCGTTTTAGATCCACTAAATGAGGCGCATCGGAATCATATCCACGAGGTGGGCGTTTCAAACTTTCACCGCGCAAGGTGCCAAACCGGTTTATAAAAGAGGGTTTCTTCATGATACCAGCCCACTCATCCGGTCTTGCGATAATACGTTGCCTGATTTGATCCAGTACAGTGTTAGGAGGCATCCAAACACCACCTCCAATTAATACCTGATTCGGTTCAAGATGCAAATAAAACCCCGGAGCATGAGCATCCTTGCCTGCATGGTGACGAAACTGACAACCAACATGGGTTTTATAGGGCTCCTTGTTCCTGGAGAAACGCGCATCCCGGTAGATACGAAACATCGAGCCACCATTTGTTCGTGGATCGGCATTATAATATTTCGAAATTTTCTTTAATTTGGGGCCCATGGAAATAATAAAATCCTGTACAGGATAGGCAACATCCTCCTTATAACGCTGTTTATTATCCTGAAACCATTCACGGTTATTATTTCCCTTCAATTCACGAAGAAAGCTAAATAATTGTGGTAGAAATCCTGAGAAATTTGTAGCTGTCATAGTTAGTATCCATTAACACTGTTGTTTTCTCTAATTAATAGAGTTTCCATCAAACCAGCACAGATATACTGAATAATAGGACATGTGCCTTAAAACCCTGTTGTGGTATCTTAGTAGATATATTTTTTCGGGACTAGTGTAATGGCACAGAACACTCTCTACTGGCACGATTATGAAACCTTTGGTATAGATCCAAGGCGCGACAGACCGGTACAATTTGCTGGTGTACGCACCGATGAGGAACTTAATATTATTGGTGAACCATTAAATATATTTGCCAGGCCGGCACCAGACACCCTTCCGCACCCAATGTCGTCTCTGATAACAGGTATTACTCCCCAGCAGGCACTGGAACAAGGTATCCCGGAAACCGAATTTATTGGCCGTATCCTTGAAGAGCTATCACAACCCGGTACCTGTGGAGTGGGTTATAACTCCTTGCGCTTTGATGATGAGGTAACTCGCAATACCCTTTATAGAAATCTGTTTGATCCCTATGCACGCGAATGGCAGAACGGCAATTCTCGCTGGGATATCATTGATATGGTACGCGCCTGTCATGACCTGCGGCCTGAGGGAATCATCTGGCCAAAGCGAGAAGATGTTGACCGAAGCAGTTTTAAACTTGAAGAACTGGCTGCCGCCAATGGCATAGTACATGAACAGGCTCACGATGCCCTGTCTGATGTCTATGCAACCATTGCTATGGCGAAACTAATAAAAGACAAACAACCCAAGCTCTACGAGTTCATTTATAAACTGCGCCGAAAAAAAGAAGTACTTAAATATCTTGATCTGAAAGAGATGACCCCTGTCCTCCATACCTCAGGTATGTATGGTAGCGATTATGGTAACACCCGCATGGTAGTACCAATCGCCAGCCATCCGACAAATAACAACAGTATTATTGTTTTTGATCTCGCCCAGGATCCAAAGATATTGCTGGAACTCAGCGCAAAGAAATTACTGGAGCTACTATATACACCTGCTGCAGAACTTCCGGAAGGTGTAGAAAGACCGGCTCTGAAACAGGTCCTTATTAACAAGTGCCCGCTGATTGCCCCCGCTTCGACACTCAACGGTGAGGCCGCCAAACGGCTTAATATCGACCTTATGAACTGTCAGATGAATAGGCAGGCCTTACTAGCATCGCGCAAGGAAATTCAGCAGAAAATCGCCAAGATATTCGAACCACGGGAATATGAACCCGTCACAGATCCGGACCTGATGATTTATGGCGGCGGATTCTTTGATGACAAAGATAAGGCATTAATGAATACTGTTCACAATACCGTACCGGAAGAACTGGCAAATCATAGCTGGAACTTCAATGACAAACGTCTGGGTGAGATGTTGCTACGCTATCGTGCACGAAACTACCCTGACACACTAAATAGCGACGAGCAGGCTCAATGGATAGAGCACTGTCGTGCACGTCTGATTGACGGTGATTCCGAACATCTCAATTTTATCAATTTTTACGCCGAGATCGAGCAATTAAAGACGGAAACAGAAATGGATGAGAGGAAGTTACACATTCTTCAGCAGGTTGAAGTGTTTGGAAAAGAACTGGAGTCATATCTGGCTGAAACAAGAACCAACTAAACAATCCCATCTACAGGACACCACTCACTTTAACGACAGAGCACAGATCATGATGAATCTGTGCTCTTGTTAATATCCTCTAAAAATACATACCGAATGCAAGGGTCAATTCCTGGAATTGAATCCTCTGTGTCAGTTTGTCGGATGGGTCATATGTGGTCCTGACATTATTCATATTGATATCACCCACTTTATAAATCAGGCGAGCAAAAATATCATTCTTGAATAGCCACTCCATGCCGGCTTTGGCACTTACTGCATATCCGGCCACATTGAAGTCATCGTGTCGTGTTTGACCAAACAGCATTGCATTGGTACGCGGATACATAAAGCCGGCTCCCATACCCCAGTATGCAGAGAGTGCAGATGAGCCCTGATGTCCTAGCCAGAATGGAAAATATTGTTCAAACTCGACAGAGAACATATTCAAGCCATCGGTATGCTCGAAGGTGAGGAAGTCGGATGTTAAGGTGATTGTATCGCCAGGCGCATAGGGACCATCAAAGGCTGTCCCTCCACCTATCGTTCCATCGATATTAACCGTTTGATCCTGAACCATGACATATTTCATATGATCTATGCCAAAGGAAACAGAAAATGTATCGGTCAGAAAATAGCCTACTCGACCATTCGTCTGTGGCAGGGTGAAATTCAGAGGATTAAAGTAGGGATCAATCCCGAAGGGGGTAGGACGATCTGTGGCCACGACATCACGCAGGGTAAAATCATAACCATTACCGGTTAAGTGCAGGTCACTATTCGCATAAGAAGCGCGGTTCCAGCCCCAGAAACCGTACCATTTACCCTTCTTGTCTAACACGCCGGCATAACTGTTACCGACACAAAGAAGTAACAATACTACGAGCACAAACCTTTGTGACATAAACCACCCAACCTTCTACAAAATTGGGCGGATTCTACCAGAAAACCACTAGAAAAAGTAAGGTTAGAAGTCACAATATTACAAAAGAATCATCATTCCATCATTTTCCAACAGACATATAAGCGCTACTGGATGAAAATGCCATATCGTGAACAGTGATAAGCTTCGAATCTTTTACCGGGCTGGCCGCCCATTATCAATTGGAGTCATTTACTATATCGTTACGCTGGTCTGTGAATGAATCGTAGACATCTGATCTGCATAAGGTATAAATCCTAAAATTCGATCGTTGTTATATTGAAATTACTCCTTTTCTGCCCATTCTCGAATCTTGCGCTTGAGTTTATTCTCGACTTTTTCGCCAATCTCATCCCACTCCTCTCTGGAACCTGAATTCTCCTCATTATCCGCCCATTCTTTTAACTTACGCATAACCTTAAGCTCAACCTTATCTCCGATCTCATCCCACTCTTGTTTGCGTTTTTTATCCTCAGATGATTTACGCGTTACGTGAGAACCACCACCCCATATACATATGACGCCTAATAAAAAACCAAAATCATACCAGCCACCTGAATTGTTGACTTCATATACTATGACGGTTTCGGTGAACAGATGAATTATCAGACTGATAAACGAAATGATGCCGTGCCAAAGACCATACCAGAATCCTGCCGGTTCATCTGGCGTAAATTGCGCATTACCCGCCGCGCAGGAAGTTAACAGAAGAAGAAATGTGATAATAACCGTTGACGAATATGCCCGACTGGTCTGAAGTTTCATCATCGTCTCCTTTTGATAAATATACCTCTACCTTTCGTATGTAAAACTTTAGCCTATTCATCACAAATACTATAGTGGTATGGCGCTGCTGGATTAGCTTGAATAATTCAGCGTGATTAATTCAGATTAATAGGTTCTCATCACCCCAACCAATACCCCCTGAATAGTTACCCGCCCCCCCTCATAAACCATAGAATCCATCTCTGTATTCTCTGGAATCAACTCAACTTTACCATTCTTATCACGGCGTAGGCGTTTCAAGGTTGCTTCCTCCTGATCCACCAGTGCCACAACAATCTGGCCATCACGAGCACTGGCACACGACTCAATCACCACCCAGTCGCCATCAAGGATACCGGCATCTACCATCGACTCCCCGCGTACTTTCAAGACAAATCGCCCTGGGGCAACCAGCATGGAATTCACGTCAATCGAATCCTGACCGACGATGGCCGCTATAGGTTGTCCTGCTGCAATCTGACCCAGCAGGGGCAGTTCTCCTGATGAGAGTTCTAGACCTTCCTGATCAGCCAAGGCCAGTCCACGCCAGCCACTCCCGCCCTTCTGCAGGTGGCCCTTCTCAATAAGCGAGTTCACATAGCGGTGTACCGTACCCTTGGAATTAATACCCATGGCAGCGCCAATCTCGGTCAAGGTTGGGCTCTTTTCCTCTCGTTCTATATAAAGTTGTACATAGTCGAGGATCTTTTTTTCCAAATCCGTTAACAAAAAGGTTCTCCTTTCGTTCTCCATCTGCTATATTCAATTCTAGAGAACGTTAGGAGTACTTTCAACTCTTATCTCACGTCATATCCCCCCCCCTCTGGCGTGCGAAAGGAGATCGCCACGGATGGCGTACTCTATATATTTCCTATACCTGACAGGTCGGGGAAAGAAACACGAAACGAACGTAGAAGAATTTGTTAAGAATAACCGG
>Ga0224506_10001407_pt1 | contig 17268 bp, 21 predicted proteins | sample SF_Jan12_sed_USG_2_FD_169108 | JGI IMG/M metagenome (GOLD analysis project Ga0224506, IMG submission 169108) | Sediment microbial communities from San Francisco Bay, California, United States - SF_Jan12_sed_USGS_8_1 | ecosystem: Environmental > Aquatic > Marine > Sediment | place: USA... | reverse complement strand
GCAGCTAATACAGCCGCGGTGGCCATTGGCTCTAATAATTTAGCTACAGGAGATCAAATACAAACAGCTATAAACACAGCTGTATCAGGATCTCTTAATTTTAAAGGAACATTTAACGCTAATACAGGCGCTATAACATCTGGCTCTAATTTTGGAAGTCAATTATATACAGGAACTACAGGTGGCGTTGCTATAACTATAGGTGATTATTATATAGCGGATACAGCTGGTAACTTTTTTGGATCAACAGCCCTACAAGTTGGTGATGAAGCAATAGCTTTAGCTACTGTAGGAGCAGGAAATTCAACTATTAGCTCGTTTAGTGTTGTGCCTTCTGCAGCTGCAGGGGTTACAAGTGTTTTGCCATCTAGCACCGGGTTAGTTTCTAGCGGTCAGCCTTTAGTCATCACACCCGCCGGTGGAACTGGAACTGTAACTATAGAATCTACTGCTTATGCAGGTCTAGGCAACATTGGTCATGTTCCATCTGGAGGAGCAGCAGGTAAATACCTAGATGGTGCTAATGGCTCTTGGGTTAATTTACCAGCCGGTTATACTTCTTGGACAGCTAGTTCGGATCAAAACACAAATATAACAGTAACAGATGCTACAAATTTACCATTTACTGGAAGATTAGCTAGCGATGGTGCATATAGTTCTTTAACTGGCGAGTCTGGTATATATACAGATACCGCTATAAACACAGGGGAAGTAACAATAGGTTTAATAAATAACGGCGGTACTCCATCCGCTACTACATTCTATAGAGGTGATGGTCAATGGGTGCAAGCTGGTGGTGGCACAATATCAAAACAATTATTTCAAGTAACTGCGGCTACTCCTACTTTTGTTTTAAATAACCCGCAAGTTAATCCACAAGATGCGAACTACGTTAATATATTTATAGATGGTGTTTATCAAAATAGTGGCACTTACACTGTAGCAACAGCAACAGGCGTTACTACAGTAACTTTAAGTACAAACGCTCCAGTAGGAACAAGTGTAGAAATAATATCAACAACATAATTATAATATGGCATTAACCGGAGTTTCAACTAGCGTTGTAGACATGAGCGGCGATACCACTGGCTTAGTTATAGCCAAGGGTACAACAGCTGAAAGAAACGCTATATCTTCACCTCAAGCAGGTATGATTCGTAATAATACTGAAACAGATAAAGTTGAAGTATATAACGGTACTGAATGGAGAACCCTTGTGGAAGCTGGAAATGCTATACCACCTTTAACTATTGAATATTTAGTAGTTGCAGGCGGAGGTGGTGGCGGTGGCTGGGGAGGCGGTGGCGGTGGCGGTGGTCTTCTTACGTCTACTTTACCCTCTTTAGGAAACACTCCACAATTTACATTAACAGTTGGAATAGCAGGAACTGGTCTTGGTAACCCGAATTTAGCAGGTTACGTAGCGGGTGGTGATGGAGGTGATTCAATTATTTCCGGTACCGGTATTACTACTATTACCGCTGAAGGCGGTGGTGGTGGTGGTTATTATAATGGCTACAGCGGCCGCTCTGGCGGTTCTGGCGGTGGTGGTGGTATTTCATCTGGTAGCAGTGGTAGTCAAAATTCTGGAGGTGCTGGCACTACAGGTCAAGGAAACGACGGCGGATTTGGAGGAGGGTATACAAATTCTAATGGAGTTTATGATGGAGGCGGCGGCGGTGGCGGCGCTGGAGCTGTAGGAAATAATGGTCAAGCTTCTGGAAATTATGTTGGCGGAAACGGCGGTGCGGGTGTTATATGTAATATTTTACCAGCCGTTGGAGCTACAGCTGCAGGTGTAGGAGAAGTTTCTGGAACTAATGTTTATTACGCTGGAGGTGGTGGTGGCCATACCTCAGGTTCAAACATTCAAACAGTTACATACTTGTCTCAAGGAGGTATTGGCGGAGGTGGAAATGGTGGTAATTATTATGGTAATACTTCAGCTCAATCCGGTGCTACTAATACAGGTGGCGGTGGCGGTTCAGCATACGGCGCTTCTCCTTATGGGCTTGCAGGGGCTGGTGGCTCTGGAGTTGTTATACTAAAATACCCAGATGCTTATACAACATCACTGTCAACTGGAGGTGGATTAACTAGCGCGGTAGATTCAACAACAGTACCTGGTTATAAAGTAGAATCGTTTACATCAGGAACAGGAACAATAACATTTAGCTAATATGGCAACAACTAAAGTAACAACCCCTGTAACAGATTTTAATAAAACTAATACAGAAGAAGGATTAAAAATACCTAGTGGCACTAGTTCAAATCAACCAACTGGAGTTGAAGGTATGATTAGAAACGATACAAATCAATCAAGTAAAGGTTCTGCTAGCACTATAACTTATTATAATGGTACTGATTGGAGATATTTTGAAAACGAATTAAATACAAGTTTTAATACTGTATTATATACTGGAACAAGTTTAACAAATGCAATAACAGGAGTCGGGTTTTCTCCTGATTTAGTTTGGCTGAAACAACGCAGTAATGCACAGAACCACGCGCTTTTTGATACCGTAAGGGGGACAAATAATTTTATAATGTCTAACACTACTAGTGCTGAAAACACTCGAACCACAGATACGTTATCTTCTTTTGATGCTGACGGATTTACTTTAACACCATATAGCAGCGATGCTTTTATAAATTATACAGGCAGAACTATGGTTGCTTGGTGCTGGAAAGCAGGTGGATTAATAAATAAAGCTGCTGATTTTAATGGCAGTAGTAGTTATATACAAACATCATTATCTTTAAATGCTGCATCTAATAGTATATCTTTTTGGTTTAATGCTGATTCTGTAGGGGGACAAAACAATTGCTTGTATTTTAATAATAGAGGCGGTAGAATAGATATAAATATAAATGGCATAGGTAGTAATACTCCATCGGCAAGTGCTGAGTCCATTTTGATAAATTCAACAACTGCAATTACAGGATGGAATTTCGTTTCAATTGTATTTACAGGATGGGCATCATCTTACTCCGCAGGAAGTTACGGAAGTGCCATTACAGCTAACGTTTATCTTAACGGAGGCGCAGCGGTTTCATTAAACCCTACACCTTACGGACAAAGTGATGGACTTAGAATTGGAAGAAGCGGCGGAAGTTATTACTATGATGGGTTAATAGGTCAAGTAAGAGTTTTTACCAGTGCTCTATCAGCGTCTCAAGTAACTGAATTGTACAACGAAACAGCAGCGGATAATAATGTTTTAAATTATCCAACTAGCGCTGGCTGTATTGCTGCTTACCCTTTAGGTGAAAATGCAAACGGTGTAGACGGTCTTTATAATGGAAGTTCTTCAAATGTAACTTTTGGTAAACCTGGTTATTTAACTAGAAACACGGAAGGAACAATAGAAAGTACAGTTAGCACTAATAATGATTTAGGTTTTAGTATTACCACATATACTGGGAATGGCACTGCAAATCAAACAGTAGGAAACGGACTAGATTCACCTGTTGAATTATTAATCGTAAAGAGAACTAGCACAACTGGAAATTGGCTAGTTTGGAATAGAGACGTTACGTCTGGAAATGGTAAATATCTTTATTTAGACTTATCTAGTGGTATTGGTGGACCAGCTACAACGCCAGTCTGGGATAGTTCTAATACGACTACTATGCCTACATCTGGATTGTTTAATATAAATAATAATTCAGGTGTCAACGCATCTTCTAGTGCATATGCAGCTTATTCATTCATATCTAAACCTAATTATAGCAAAGTAGGTAGCTATACAGGAACAGGAGCAGCTGGTAATAAGATATTCACTGGATTTGAACCTGCTTTTGTAATGATGAAGTCAACAGGTACTGCGGATTGGTTAATGGTAGACAATAAAAGAATAGAAAGTAACGGTAATTTATCTGAATTATTTGCAGACACCAGTAGTGCAGAGTCTGGAAGCGGTTATGATATAGACTTCAATATAGATGGTTTTACTCTGAATACCCTCACAAGTAATGCAAACACAAATAACCAAACTTACATTTACTTAGCATTCGCAAATACAATATAATACATGTCAACAAAAATAACAACACCTGAATTATTTAACTTAAGCAGCAATAATACTGCCGCTACTCAGTTACCTGTATTTACTACATCTGCAAGACCAACACCTATAACTTCTACTGTTACTGTTGATTATTTGGTAGTTGGAGGAGGAGCCGGAACTTATGCCGGTGGAGGCGCAAACTATACAGGTGGAGGCGGTGCTGGAGGACTTAGAACGTCTTACGGTTCAACGTCTGGCGGCGGCGCAGTTGCAGAACCTAGTATAAGCTTATCAAAAGCAACAAGTTATAATATAACAGTAGGTCAAGCTAGTTTAGATGGAGAAGATTCTGTGTTTGGAAGCATAACTTCTTTAGGCGGCGGAAGATCTGGTGCAACCGCAAGTACCGCAGCTGGTTCTTCCGGCGGAAGTGGTGGTGGCGCGTCTGGAGACGCTTATAATGCAGCGGGTGGTACCGGAACTGCAAATCAAGGATATTCAGGTGGAAACTCTGGCCCTTCTTGTTCAGGAGGCAGTTGTAGATACCCCGGCGGTGGAGGTGGTGGTGCAGCTAGCGCTGGTACAAACGCTACAACAACTACAGCTGGAAATGGAGGAGATGGACTAGAGGTTAACATAATAGGTGGAACGGGTAACTACTATGCTGGCGGTGGGGGTGGATCTAGTTATTTATCAGGTGCTGGAACCGGTGGCTTAGGAGGAGGTGGAAACGGATCAGCTAGATTATCCGGCTCTGAAGTTGTAAATAATGGAACCGTAAATACCGGTGGTGGAGGGGGCGGTGGACTCGTAGCCTCATCAACCCCTGCGTTAGGCGGATCTGGTGTAGTAATTTTAAGGTACCCAACTTCATCATCTTTAAATATAATAACAACAGGTAGTTTAATTTATACAGAATTTACAGACGGTAGCGATACTGTTTTACAGTTTACAGAAGGTTCTGGCAATTTTGGATTTGCGGCTAACAATATAACTGTAGGCGAAATGATATTCAATAGCACTACTGGTAAAGTAGAATATTGGGATGGTTTTCAGTGGAATATGATAAAAGACGAAATAGCAGGAGAAAATCCTTATAATAATGTTTTGTATCCAGGAAATGGAAGTAGTCCACGCTCTATAACAGGCGTTGGATTTGAACCTGATTTAGTTTGGATAAAGAAAAGAAACTCTTCCACAAATTCATCCCATATGCTTTTTGATATTGTAAGAGGTGCTGATAAAGTAATTCTTTCAAATTCTACACAAGCGCAGTATGATGCTGGAGGCACTGGTTATCAAACTTCTTTTAATGCAGATGGATTTACCATCACAGGAAATGCTTTTGTTAACGAAGCTAGCAAAACTTTTGTTGCTTGGTGTTTTAAAGCAGGAGGTGCAGCAGTAGCTAACACAGATGGAGATGTAGAATCTCAAGTGTCTGCAAATGTAGATGGTGGATTTAGTATTGTTAAAGGTACTGGTAGTGGTAGTGGTGTACAATCTGTAGGCCACGGATTAAGTTCAGCACCTGAATTTGTTATGGTAAAAAATATAAATATAACTGATAATTGGTTTTGTTTAGTTCCCGGTTTAACATCTACTAATTATTATATGAGACTAAATACTTCAGACGCAGAAATAAACAACGGAACCCCTACTATTTTTGCAGATTCTACTACGGTTAGTGTTCGACAAAATTCTATGGGATCTTGGGGTAATTTAATAGCCTACTGCTTCGCTTCAGTTCCTGGTTACTCTAAAGTAGGTAGTTATACAGGTAATGGTAATGCAACTGGCCCTATTGTTACTTTAGATTTTGCCCCAAGTTTTGTTATGATAAAAGGAGTTAACGAGGCCGGTAGTTGGATTATGATTGACAATAAAAGATCTCCAACAAATCCGGCTAGCGCAAGATTAGATGCTAATACTTCTGGGCAAGAAGTTGTAGACACTATAATGGATTTAAATTCAGATGGTTTTCAAATAAAAACAGCTAGTGCAGCAAAAAACGCGCTAAATAAAACATTTATTTACCTAGCATTTGCATAAATGGAAATTTAACAAAAAACAAGTGATAATATAAAACATACTAACATACAAACCAAAACCATATGACACTTTATTACCAGACTCATTCGTGGAGTAGTCAACCACAAGCAACCGAAGAAACCATTAAGCTTTGGAAACACATTTCAGAAAAATCAAGCTGGAGGATTGTTCAACTGCCAAATGGCTTCTTTCAAACCGAATATCAGGACCTAAACAACAAGGACACCTGGATTGATGTAACTCGTAGAGAAACTTTAGATGGTGCTGAAACTGCTATAGACAAATCAGTAGATCATTATTCTAAAAAAGTAGAGTTTATCAATGGACCAAAAGTTGTTAAAACCTTCAAGTAAAACAATCAATTCAATTAAATTAAATTAAATATGTCAGACTTAATAGTCAAAAACCTTAATTTTGGGCAAGAAGCTCAAGATAAGGTATTCGAAGGAATAAACAAACTCACAAAAGCCGTTAGCTCTACGCTAGGAGCTAGCGGTAAATGTGTGTTACTAGAAGATGGATCAGGAAATCCATTAATAACAAAAGACGGCGTTACAGTTGCAGATACGATTGTATTATTAGATCCAGTTGAAAATATGGGTGCTACGCTTTTAAAAGAAGCAGCACGTAAAACAGTAAGAGAAGCTGGTGATGGTACAACAACCGCAACAGTTCTAGCACATGCCATACTAAAGGAAGCCCAGAAAGTTCAAGCTAACATAAGTTCTAGAGACTTAAAAAGCGGTATTGAAGAAGCAACCGAAAAAGTAGTGGCATACCTAGAAAAAACAAGTACAAGCGTTAAAGGTGATATGATAGATCAAATAGCTACTATATCAACTAATAACGATCATTATTTAGGTAAAATAATTGGTGACGCTTTTAGAGCAGTAGGAGATACAGGAGTAGTAATGATGGAACAGTCAGCCGAGTCTGACACAGTTGTAGAAATAGTTGATGGGGTTCAATATGATAAAGGTATGACTAATCAACACTTTATGACAGATCACGTTAAAAGATCTGCAGAGTTAAAAAACCCTTTAGTTCTACTAGTAGAGTCGCCTATTGAAAGCATAAGACAAATACAATCAGTATTAGAGTATGTTATTAAAAACGAAAAGCCACTACTTATTATAGCAGACGTAGAACCTTCAGTTGTATCTACATTAGCTATGAATAAAACAAAAGGTAACATTAAGGTTAATATAATTAACGCTCCTACGTTTGGTATTAACAAAAGAGAAATATTAGATGATCTAGCTCTACTTACAGGAGCAACTGTTATTAACGAAGACTTAGGCGATGATATGGATTTAATACAACCAGAACTACTAGGGACATGTATTAAATCAGTTACTACAGAAAAAGAAACTATTATACAAGTTGAAGATTCTTCTGAAGAAATACTAGACATTATAGAGCAGATTAAAGAAGATTTATCAACAACTCAAAACCCAGGTGCTGTAATACGTTTAGAAAAAAGATTAGCTAGATTATCAGCTAAAATAGCGATTGTTCAAGTGGGTGCAAATTCTGATATTGAATTAAAAGAAAAAACAGATCGAGTAGAAGATGCAATATGTGCTACTAAAGCTGCGATTAAAGAAGGTATTGTTCCAGGAGGTGGAATTGCATTATTAAATGCATCACAAAACGTAGTTGCTAAGTCAACTGGAGAAGAAGTGCTGCTAGAATCAATTAGAGCGCCTTTTAAGACAATATTAGATAACGCTGGTATATTAGAATATGAATTACCAAAGAGTAAAGGTAGAGGTCTTAATGTGGTTACAGGCAATATGGTAAATATGATTAAGCAAGGAATTATAGATCCTCTATTAGTTACCAAAAGCGCACTTCGTAACGCAGCTTCCGTAGCAACAACTATATTATCAACTGATTGTGTAATCAATAATTTAAGATTAGATGAAAGCAGTAGGTAATAACTTAGTTATAGTTCCTGTTAAAATCACAGGAGATAAAACTAAAGGTGGTTTACTTTTAGTTAAAAAAGATAGAGAAGATATAAGATACATACAAGCTGAAATATATTCAGTGAGTGATGAAATTAAATCTTTAAAAAAAGGTGATCAGATATACTACGATAGACACGCTGGTCATTCAATAGAATTTGAAAAAGAACAATATACTGTAATTAAAATACAGGATGTTGTAGTTGTTTTGTGAGAAAATTACAGGCTAGTGACATTAGGGACTTAAACCTATTCAAACATTATAGAATAGTAAGAAAGTGGGCTTGTAAGAATAATAAGCTTAATGATGCTGAATTAGAGTTACTTATATACTTTGATTGCATGGGAATGTTTACAAAACAAGATTATAAAATCGGTACATATGCTTATAGTTGGGACAATAGACGCTGGAACAAGTTGATAAAAGACGGTTGGATTGTAGTTTATAGAAATTACAATAGGACAACGCAAAGATATAACATCTACAAAGTTTCGTTAAAGTGTAAACAACTAATAGCTAGAATGTATCGTATAATGCTTGGAGATGAAGATATTCCAACAAGTAAAAGAAATAGCATAATGTCAGGTAAAACATATATAGATAAAGTTTTAATAACAGCTATAAAAAACGTAAACAAAGATAAAAATAGATAGTATGAAATTTAAATCACCATTAGCCGCTTATAAATCTGATTTAAGAGGATTTTATGGATCCCCTAGATATGTTCAACAAGCAGAGTCTGTTGGCGTAGCTGTAGGTAGATCTTTAAGAAAAACAGGCCAAGATATTTTTAACAATTTTACAGGAGCTGAAAAAGAAAAAGAATCAGAAGAACTAGCTCATAAAAGAGCTATGGAAATTAAATGGGGTAAAGATCAAAGCGGTCCTAAATCAAATAATTCATCAACTTCATCTCACGAAGAGAACATGAGGACCCATGGCTTAAAAAGCTATAAAGAAACACAAGCTGAAAATTTTATGAACACCGATTACGGACAAGGAAAAGCAGAGCGTGGTATAAAAACAGTAAATGGTAGAAAAGTACTTACTCACGAAAGAAATGCTGATAGACTTGGATACAAAAAAGGTACTCAAGAAAGAACTGATTTCATTAACACTAGCACTGAAGATAATATAAAAAAATACAATACCGATACACCAACTATAGAAGGAAAAGCAAACAATTACATTACAATGAAAAGCTCACCGGTTAAACATGATCCCGGAAATACTATTAAATCTCAAGCAAATCCAACAAGAGGTTTTATGAGTGATATTAAAGCAAGAGTAAATGCTATTAAATCTCAAGGCCCAGCTAGAGGTGGTGTTTCTGCTGAAGATTTTGCTTCTGGCAATTACGCTAAACCCGCTGATGCTATAGATACTACCAGCGCAGATACTTTTGAAACCCCACCAAATCAAGTTGCCGAGACTGGTTCTTATTCAGGCGGTAGAGACAGAATACTTGAAATGGATTCAAATCCAGTTATTAATCAATCAATAGGAAGAGATACTGATATGGCTTCTCAATTATTTGGAAGCGGCCAAAGAGCATCTATGTTAGCTATGAAAGGAATGATAAAATATAAAAAATCTAAATAAATAACAATATGGACAAAAGAGAAATGATAATTAACAACCCTAAGCTTGATGGTCAAGTAGGTGAAAGTGCTGTTTGGAATGGTCCTTTAAGCAAAAAAGGATTCCCAATGGGTCACGGCAGCAGTTCAGGTATTACAGGTATGGAAGTATCTAAGTATCCTTGTAGCTACAGTGACGCGCCTATAACTCAAAGAGCAAAAGGAAAATAAAATGGCAACAGGAGATATTAAACTACTGGCAGCTAACGCAATAACATTAGCGATAAGCATGACACATATAGAGGTAACATTAAAAGTAATTCTATTACTTATAAGTATCGGATACACAGTAGCTAAGTGGGTAAAATTAAAGGAAAAGAAGTAATAATTATAGCATGGGATACGAGCAAAATCAATCACCTTTTTTAAAAGTTCGAAAAACTACTAAAGGTAAAGGCAGAAATTACAGAACAACAGAAGAAGGTGCTGGTATGACTGCTGCTGGAGTTAAAAAATATAGAAAAGAAAATCCAGGTAGTAAGTTAAAAACTGCTGTAACTGGAGATGTTAAACCAGGAAGCAAAGCTGCTAAAAGACGTAAAGCTTTCTGTGCTAGATCAAAATCATGGACTAGCGAAAGAGGTAAAGCAGCTAGAAAAAGATGGAAATGCTAAACAATAAATAATTATGGAACAAGGACACTTTGGTCATTACACGGGTAATGCAAGACATTCAAAAACACCTATAACAAAAGGTAACGTACACGCTGCAGAAAGAGATGATGCTGCGCACATTTCTTATTTAAAAAGAGATATTGACTATGATGCTAAGCACGGACATAGTGATAAAAATATGACAGCTGATGAAAAGCACATATCTAAATTAGCTGGAGATATGAAATATGATAAAAAACATCATTCACCTGCTGCTAATTTAAAAAATGTTTTATCAGGTAAACAAAGATATTAATTTTATGAAATCAAAAGGGTTTGGAGATAGCGTTGAAAAATTTACTAAAGCAACAGGTATAAAAACCATTGTAGATAATGTATCTCAAGGTTTAAATATACCTTGTGGATGTGAGCAAAGACGCAATGCTTTAAATAAAATGATTCCTTATAAACAATAAATATGGCTTTTAAAATGAATGGTGCCCCATATGGAGGAGACAATACTCCTATATACCATGTAGACATGGAAGATGGTGTTCTAGGTAAAGCTAACAATAATGGCACTATAATCATAAACAAAGACATTAAAGATCCTAAACAAATAGATGATGTTGTAGATCACGAAATGATTCATATAGATCAAATGAAAAGAGGTGATCTTAATTATGATGATAAATATGTTTATTGGAAAGGTAAAAAATACTCAAGAGCACAAATGAAAGAAGGTGCTAAAAATCTTCCTTGGGAAAAAGAAGCATACACTAAAACTAAAAAATAATTATTATGGGAACATTCATGTCAAAACATTCGAACTTATTGAAATATATGCCTGTTGATGATAAAGCTAGCGCTTTAAATATGAAAGGTGATTTAGATAAAGACGGTAAAATGAGCGGTTACGAAGCTAAACGCCAAGCTGCTATAGAGAAAAACATGTCTGTTGATGATGAAGCTAGCGCTTTAAATCATAATTCCTTTCCAGTGCACGAGCATCCGCATTCGGTTAAAGGGAAGTCTTACACTAAAGAAATAAAAGACTTACCATCTTACACTAAAGAAATAAAAGACTTACCAAAAAAAGGAAATATTACTAAAAACAAAAAACCAATTGATGGTTCAAAAGATGTAGTTAAATTGTAATGTGGAAAATACTACTAGGTCTTTTAAAAGGAGGTGAAGGTAGAAAGTCTGTGGCTGGAGGTTTAGCTTGGGAAATAAGAGAAGCAATTAAAGGCAAAGAACTTGATCCTGAAAAACTAATAGAACTACAAACTAAAATAAACATGGTTGAAGCTTCGCACAGAACTTTGTTCGTTGCTGGTTGGAGACCTTTTATAGGATGGATATGCGGAGTTGCATTAGCTTATAATTTTGTTATACGTGATTTATTTATTTGGATAACAAAAACAACAGATGCCCCACCACCATTACAAATGGAACACTTAATGACAGTGCTGCTGGGAATGCTCGGGCTTGGCGGACTAAGAACATACGAGAAAATAAAAGATAAAGTAAAATAATTAAATTAAATCAAATGAAAAAAGTAGAAGAAACAACGAAGATTACAGAAGAACAATTAACTGTAATTAAAGATCACCAAAAAGATTTAAACAAATCTTTAACAAATCTTGGTTTTTTAGAAACTCAAAAGCATAGCTTGCTTCATGAATATGCTGGATTAGTAGATGATATTGAAAAGTATAAAAAAGAACTTGAAGATATTTATGGCGCTATAAACATTAATATAGAAGACGGTAGCTATACTGTTATTGAAAAAGAAGATTAATGTGGAACATATTATAAGAAAAATAAGTATAGGCTCTGACTATAAAAATGACGCTATGCATTATGCTGTAGGTCAACAAGTTTATGGCGGTCATACTATATGTGATATAATATTTGAAACTAAAGAACAGTCTTACAATATTCATATAAAAAAAGAAAATGAAGTTTTGCCTTGGAAAAAGTTTAATAAAAACATGGCAATATCTGTTGAATACGATTTAGAATATTAATGAATAGTGTTTATCAGTTCATAATAAAACCGATAGGTAAAAGATATAATAATGAGTTGAAGGTTGGTAATAAAAAACTAACCCTCAACTCTAGTATCTCTAGCCATAAGTTTGTTAATAGAGAAGCGGAAATAGTTGCTGTTCCTTTGGCTTTTAAAACAAGTTTAAAAAAAGGCGACAAAGTAATAGTGCATCATAATATATTTAGAAGATATTACAATCAAAAAGGTAAATCAGTAAATAGTAGTAAATACTTTAAAGACGATTTGTATTTTGCTTCAGTAGATCAACTTTATATGAAAAAAGTTAATGACACTTGGGAAACTTTAGAAGATTATTGTTTTATAAAACCAATAATAAATAAAGACAACACTGCACTAGATAAACTAAAGAAATGTGTTGGAATATTAAAGTTTAGTAATAACTCCTTAGAAGCTCTTAAAATGACAGTAGAAGACGTTGTGGGTTTTAAAGCAAATAGAGAATTTGAGTTTTTAATTGACGGGCAAGTTTTATACTGTATGGAATCAAATGATATTTTAATTAAATATGAAAATAAAGGAAACGAAACTGAATATAATCCAAGCTGGGCAAAAAGCAGTTGAAGAATTAATAAAGGTAGCTAAAGAAAAGATCGTAGACTCAGAAGATGACATCTCAGCTGACAGACTTAAAAATGCTGCCGCTACTAAAAAATTAGCAATATTTGATGCTTTTGAAATACTAGCTAGAATAAAAGAAGAACAGGATTTATTAGATGATAAGCCTGTAGATAAAAAAGCAGATACTTTTAAAGGTTTTGCTGAAGGAAGATCTAGATAATGTACGAGCAAAGTTTATATAGTATTGTAGAAGACCACATAAAGCCTAAAGTAATAAAAAGATTAAATAGGCTTAATAAATGGGAATACGGTTACAATAAAGAACATGATATTGTAATTATTAGTAAAACTGGAAAAATAGGTGAAATATATAATATACAGAACTTATTAGTAGCCTTACCTTTAGCAGAAGATGTTTATAAATGTTCTGATAAAAAAGAAGAGCAGCGATGGAATGTTTTAGATTATCCTAAAGAATTAAACAAAGTAAAAAATGTTTATGAGTGGAATGAAAAGCCTTTATCGTTTAAAGAAAAATATTATGATTACATTAATAAAGAATTTGTTAGACGTGAAGAAGGCTTTTGGTATTACAATAAAAGCATTCCTACTTACATTACTGGTTCTCATTACATGTACTTGCAGTGGACCAAAATTGATGTTGGGCACGCAGACTTTCGGGAATCAAATAGATTATTCTACATATTTTGGGAAGCATGCAAATCTGATAGTAGATCCTACGGAATGTGTTATCTTAAGAACAGACGGTCCGGGTTTAGTTTCATGGCTTCATCCGACACAGTTAACCAGGCAACAATATCGAGAGATTCTAGGTTTGGAATACTCTCTAAGTCGGGAGCTGACGCTAAGAAGATGTTCACGGATAAGGTTGTACCCATATCAATTAACTACCCATTCTTTTTTAAACCGATACAAGACGGGATGGAACGTCCCAAAACAGAATTATCGTATAAAGTCCCATCTAAACGTCTCACGCGCAACTCGATCAAAGAGACAGACCAAGATATACAAGAGGGATTGGATACGACCATCGACTGGAAGAATACCGGAGACAACTCGTACGACGGAGAGAAACTCAAATTACTCGTCCACGATGAATCGGGTAAATGGGAGAGACCGGACAACATCCTCAACAACTGGAGGGTCACGAAGACAACGTTAAGATTAGGTAGAAGGATCGTCGGCAAATGTATGATGGGTTCTACTTCAAATGCATTAGACAAAGGTGGAGAAAACTTTAAAAAATTATACGAAGCTTCGGACGTCAACAAAAGAAACCGCAATGGTCAGACTAGCTCAGGACTATATAGTTTGTTCGTTCCTATGGAATGGAACTACGAAGGATACATTGATTCTTATGGATTACCTGTATTTGACACTCCGAAAAAACCAATTAAAGGCATTGACGGCGACGAAATTGATATAGGTGTTATATCGCATTGGGAAAATGAAGTTGAAGGATTAAAAGACGATCAAGACGGTTTAAACGAATATTATAGACAGTTTCCAAGAACCGAGAAGCATGCATTTCGTGACGAAGCTAAAGAGTCTTTGTTTAATTTAACTAAAATATACGAGCAAATTGATTATAATGAAGACTTGCGTAATACTAATGTAGTTACACAAGGTAGTTTTCAATGGGAAAATGGAATAAAAGATACAAGAGTATTATTTGTTCCTAATAAAAACGGAAGATTTTTAGTCAGCTGGGTTCCGCCAATTGCTTTACAAAATAGATATAATATAAAAAACAATACAAAATATCCTGGTAATGAACACTGTGGGGCTTTTGGATGTGATAGTTATGATATATCCGGTACAGTTGACGGCAAAGGATCTAAGGGTGCTTTACACGGATTAACAAAATTTTCAATGGAAGATGTGCCACCTAACTTATTCTTTTTAGAGTATATATCAAGACCACAAACAGCTGATATATTTTTTGAAGATGTTTTAATGGCTTTAGTTTTTTATGGAATGCCTATACTAGCTGAAAACAATAAACCTAGACTTTTATATTATTTAAAAAGAAGAGGTTACAGAGGCTATTCAATGAATAGACCAGATAAAGTAATGCATAAATTATCAGTAACAGAAAAAGAAATAGGCGGTATTCCTAATTCAAGTGAAGATATAAAACAAGCCCACGCAGCAGCTATTGAAGATTATATAGAAAATCATGTTGGTTTACTTACAGAAGGATATGGCGACACTTATTTTCAAAGAACATTAGAAGACTGGGCTAAATTTAACATTAACAATAGAACAAAGCATGATGCTTCTATAAGTTCTGGGTTAGCTATAATGGCTTGTAATAAACATAGATATACGCCTGTAGCAAAAAGAACAATATCAAAAGTTTCTTTAGGTTTTAGAAAATATAATAACACGGGAGTGAATTCAAAAATAATATAAATAAATGGTCTATACTAATAATAATAGCATCTTTCCAGATCAGGTCGTACCTGAAGAAGAAAAGAAATCATTTGAATATGGTTTAGCTGTTGGAAACGCTATTGAGCAAGAGTGGTTTAGAAATAACAGTGGGCAGAATAGGTTTTCTTATAATTTCCAGAATTTTAATAGACTAAGATTATATGCTAGAGGTGAACAACCTATACAGAAATATAAAGACGAATTATCAAATAATGGTGATTTATCTTATTTAAATTTAGACTGGAAACCAATACCTGTTTTATCTAAGTTTGTAGATATAGTTGTTAATGGAATGACAGATAAGGGTTATGAATTAAATTCATTTGCTTCTGATCCCTTCGCATTAAAACAAAGAACAGATTTTGCTTCTAACGCTATACGTGATATTAAAAATAAAGCTTATATAGATCAATTATCAGAAGCTACTGGACAAAATTTTTATGCTTCTGCTGACCCAGATAATTTACCTAGAGATAAAGACGAGTTAGATTTATACATGCAGCTTAATTATAAGCAGAGTATAGAAATAGCAGAAGAAGAAGTAATAAACAATGTTTTAAACTCTAATAAGTTTGAAGAAACAAAAAAAAGACTAGCTTATGATTTAACAGTTTTAGGTATATCATCTGTTAAAACTAGTTTTAATTTATCTGAAGGCATTACTGTTGATTATGTTGATCCAGCTAATTTAGTTTATTCAGCTACTGATGATCCTAATTTTGAAGATATTTATTATGTAGGTGAAATTAAAAGTTTAACATTACCTGAAATAAAAAAGTTATTCCCAAGTCTTACTAATGACGAATTAGAAAGAATACAAAAATATCCAGGTAGACAAAACTATGCTCAAAGTGATTGGCAAGTAAATAGTGATGTTAACCAACATCAAGTATTGTTTTTTGAATACAAAACGTATCAAGATCAAGTATTTAAAATAAAACAAACTGAGCAAGGTTTAGAAAAAACATTAGAAAAGCCTGATACTTTTAATCCACCGCAAAGTGATAACTTTGAAAGAGTTTCGAGATCTATCGAAGTGCTTTATACAGGAGCAAAAATTTTAGGCATGCAAGATACTATGCTTGAATGGAAATTATCTGAAAACATGACAAGACCTTATGGAGATACTACTAAGGTTAATATGAATTATATAATATCTGCTCCTAGAATGTATCAAGGGCGCATTGAGTCTATAGTAAGTAGAACAACTGGTTTTGCTGATATGATTCAATTAACTCATTTAAAACTACAACAAGTTTTAGCTAGATTAGTTCCAGACGGTGTTTATGTTGATGTTGATGGTTTAGCAGAAGTAGACTTAGGTAATGGAACTAATTATAATCCAGCAGAAGCATTAAATATGTATTTTCAGACTGGTACTATAGTAGGTAGATCACTTACTCAAGACGGCGAAATGAATAGAGGTAAAGTACCTATTCAAGAACTTCAAAGCTCTTCAGGTATATCTAAAATACAAGCGATGATTCAAACGTATCAATACTACTTACAAATGATACGTGATGTAACTGGATTAAATGAAGCTAGAGACGGAAGTGCTCCAGATAAAAACGCTTTAGTTGGTTTACAAAAACTTGCTGCAGCAAATTCTAATACAGCTACGAAACATATATTACAGTCTTTAATGTATTTAACAATACGTTCTTGTGAAAATATAAGCTTAAGAGTAAGCGATATGCTTCAATTTCCATTAACAAAAGCATCTTTATTAAACAGTATAAATGCTTTTAATGTAGCTACTTTAAAAGAAATAGACACACTTTCTATGCATGAGTTTGGCATATTTTTAGATTTAGAACCGGACGAAGAAGATAAAGCTCAATTAGAAAAAAGCATACAAATAGCTTTACAATCAGGTGGCATAAAGTTAGCTGATGCTATAGATATAAGAG
>Ga0224506_10001406_pt1 | contig 17292 bp, 14 predicted proteins | sample SF_Jan12_sed_USG_2_FD_169108 | JGI IMG/M metagenome (GOLD analysis project Ga0224506, IMG submission 169108) | Sediment microbial communities from San Francisco Bay, California, United States - SF_Jan12_sed_USGS_8_1 | ecosystem: Environmental > Aquatic > Marine > Sediment | place: USA... | reverse complement strand
CTGTGGTTTCGGTTCTATTTGTAGACGACCCAGGGTCTTGACCAGGGATTCACGAATTACGCCAGGCTTGTGAAAATAAAAAAGACAAGGCTAACAATGAAGTCCTAGAATCGATAATGGCAGGGCATTGTTTAGTTAACAAGACTGACCAGCGAGAAAATAAAATAAATCAGCACCTGCTGAGGGCATTTTACGTCCAAAAATGCCAATTACCCACCCATCATTTTTATTATGGGTGGCATGGCTGCTCGTCAGCGGCCTGCTTCGCTTGCTTTTCAGCTCTTGGTGACAGCACTCCGCCCATTCCGACAGGTGCTAACCCCAAGGGAAGAGACGCCTTTTGCCCCACAGTTCTGTATCCATGGTTATATTGGAAACATCCTTCATGACTTTTTGATCCAGTACCAGTGGTTCAAAGTCGGTGATGTTTTTGTTTAACGTAATTTCCTGATAGGCGCCGCCATCGACATAATCGAACAAAAACCGTGGCAGCTTTTTCTCCGCGATTTTCCGATAATCGTCTACAAAAGCAGGCACTAGGTTCATTGTGGGCATAGATTCTCCAAAAAAGTTTTAGCCATGTGTTACTAAATCCAACACGCTTCCCGATGACAAAAACTGCCTGACATTACTGACGAGGCGATTAAACATATCGGAGCGACATTCAACCGTTGCGCTGCCTATATGGGGGGTGAGCAAGACATCCTGCCGGTTTAATAGTGAAGGATTTACAATAGGTTCATTTTCAAAGACATCCAGAGCAGCGACTGAGATATGACCGTTTTCAAGCGCATTAATCAGCGCTGCTTCATCAATGACTTTTCCGCGTGAGGTGTTGACTAACACCATTCCCTGTTTGGCCTTCGACAATATTTCAGTATTCACTAGATGGTGCGTGGAATCGGTCAATGCCGTGTGAATACTGACAATGTCACACTCTGCCATCAGTGTTTCCAGTGACTCAATCCAACTTACTTGCAATTCATCTTCAATGTTCTGTTTTCGGGTTCGATTCCAGTAACTGACTTTCATCCCAAAACCAGCGGCCCTGCGAGCGACGGCCTGACCAATATTGCCAAAACCGATGATACCCAGGTGTTTTCCATGCACTCTAAAACCCAGCTCGGCCGTTTCTCCTGCACTCCATAGACCACGGCTGAGGAATTGCTCACCTTGAGCCACTTTTCTGGAGCCGGCTAAAATCAATGCAAATGCCAGATCTGCGGTATCCTCAGTGACTACCGGGGTATTCGATACGGTTATGTTCTTTTTTTCCGCGGCGTTCAGGTCGATGTGATCTGTTCCGACACCCATGCTGGCAATTAACTTTATACTTGCTGGCAACCGGTTTATTTCCTGTGCGCCAAAGTGATCCAATGTTGTGACACAATGAACGGTCGTCCCTTCAGGAATTTCCGAAATATCGGTGACGTGCTGAAACCCATAGGTAATTCCATCTATCTCAAGATCAGGTAATGGGATTGGTTTGGATATTGTAATCGTTTTACGCATAACAGAGCTCTCTAGTCTTTAAAGGATTCTTGTAGTTGTTGTTCAAGAAATGATAGCCGATTGTCATCACGGACTCAGCCTTTATCTGCAGAACCAGCCAGCAAATACAGGATCGTGTTTGTTGAACCACCAATGGCCATCATCATTCGAGCGGCGTTTTCCAATCCCGCTTTATTACAAATCGAATTGGGCAGGATACTGCCATCGCCACGATTTGATGAGCGGCCCGGACAAACAGCGATTTACGATCTTCGTGGGTTGCCACCAGGGTTCCGTTACCAGGAAGCGCCATACCAATCGCTTCTGTCAGGCAATTCATTGAGTTTGCGGTGCCCATCAAAGCGCAGGAACCACATGTAGGACAGGCGCTTTCTTCAACAGCATCTATTTCGTCCTGTGTCGCATCTTTGGTACCGGAGACATAAATGGTATCAATGGCTGGTGTAATCTTGTCACAATTAGAGATACACACCAGTGCGTCAATCGCATAGGCATTCGCCATGTATTCAACAGCATCCGCTATGACTTCCAGGGAAAGTAAAGAATACATCATCCCTTCATGCCCCATCGCAATACCGTCATCGATAGCAATGGTATTGAACTCTTTTGGCACACCGTCCGCATGGCGAATTTCTGCGGCAACAAAACGCCCCAGGCTCTGAAGATGCACATGGCCTGGGACCGTTTCTGTAAATGAATTTGCGATGCCTATAATGGGTCGACCAAATCATCAGGCTTGGTGCCTGTTGCACGCCACAGCGCACGCGCTCCGGTATTAATTGCGCCCTGGATTACCTTGTCCGAACGTCACTTCATGGTATAGTTCTCAATGGCTACGTATTATTTTCGTAGTGATGCATTCTATAATTCGCCATTTTAAACGGCCTTTAACTTGGCTCTCTTTTGCTCAACAGCCTCTGCATGATTTTCACGTATGTGACCATAGCCTCGAATTTGTTCCGGTAAGCTCAATAGCTCAACAACAGTGTCAGAAATTTCGTTGTTGCTATGCTCCAGTGTCCACTCAATATCCTTCTGGTAATTGTTCAGAAGTTTTCGGGCAAGCACTTGCTCTTTAGAGTTTTTAAATGGGTCCAGTATTGAACCCCGTAAACCACTGAACCTGTTCATCAGCTTAAATACGCTTAGAACCCAGCCGCCGACAGCAATTTTTCCAGGTCTGCCACCTTCTGATTTTCGGCTGAATGGCCATGCCCCAAAATGGAACTGGAGTTGCAACTTCCCTTCGAAATTCTGCTCAAGCATGTCTCGGAATGCGGGTTTTGAATACAAACGGGCAACTTCCCATTCATCCTTCACCGCCATGAGTTTGTACAGGTTTCCAGCGATGGCTATTTTGGCTGCATCAGGCAGAGAAGACGCTGCAATCAGATCCATCTGATCCCGATATTTCATGGCGTAGGCTTCGTTTTGATAATCCACTAGCTCTGCCTGGCGATCCTCAACGATTTGATCGAAAGTCCAGTCTTCATACTCTGTAGTGGTAACTGTCGCGTTTTGATTCAGCCTGTTTTCGATTTGAGTTAAATCGTGCGCTGCCAATCTACCCAGATCAAAGGCTTTCTTGTTGTCATCAATTTTAACCCCGTTAAGCTCAATGGCTTTGTGGATTGCCTGCAATGGCAGCGGGATTCCGCCAAGTTGCCAGCAGGCACCTACCAGGATCATATTGGCATAGACCGAATCACCCATGAGTCGTTCTGATATGTTCTGAGCCGGTATGGCGGAAAAGCGCGCTGCCAAAACCGATTGAATACGGTTCTCTAACGGATCTTTTTCTATATTCCAGTCAGGATTCATCGAAAACTCAGCCGTTGGCACGATAGTCACATCGGACACACCTACTGCAGATTCAGCTTTCAGTTTACCCAGAGTCTCACTGCCCGAGGCAACGACCAAATCACAACCGATCAAGGCATCAGCCTCTTGCCGGGCAATCCTGGTGGCTCGACGGTCGTCCGGGTTGGTAGAAAATTTAACGTGAGAGTGCACTGCGCCATATTTCTGTGCCAATCCGGTAATATCCAGATTGGACGAATAATAGCCAGCAGCATGGGCTGCAACCGACAGCATTTGCCCCACGGTGACCACTCCGGTTCCGCCAATCCCTGACACTAAAATCGACCAGGAACCTTCAAATCCTTCGAGTTTTGGCATTGGTAGAGCACTGACATCAATATCGTTAGAAGTACCCGATTGTTTGCTAATCTGAGCGCCACTGACTGTAATTAATGAAGGGCAAAAGCCTTCCAGGCAGGAATAGTCTTTATTACAGGACGACTGATTAATCTGGCGCTTACGACCAAGCTTGGTCTCCAGCGGTTCAATCGCCATACAACCGGACACCGTTGAACAATCGCCGCAGCCTTCACAAACTTCAGGGTTAATAAATACACGGGTATCTGGATCAGACCACTTGCCACGCTTTCTCAAACGCCGTCTTTCGGCGGCACAGGGCTGTTCATACACCAAAGCAGTTACACCGGATATTTCTCGTAATTGTTTTTGAACGGATTCCATTTGTTCCCGTTCATACAACGTAACGCCATCACCAAGTCGCTGGCCTTTATATTTGTCAGTATCGTCGGTAACCAGGGCGATTAGCTTCACACCCTCGGCTTTTAATTGATTTATCAGTGTCGTCGGCGATAGTTCGCCGTCATGAGGCTGTCCACCGGTCATGGATACAAACCCATTAAACAGGATCTTGTAGGTTATGTTGGCCCCGGATGCGATGGCAGCCCGGATGGCCAATAGTCCCGAATGGAAGTAGGTACCGTCGCCCATATTAGCGAACACATGCTTTTCATTGGTGAAATTAAACTGACCAACCCAGCCAACCCCTTCACCACCCATATGGCAAATTGAGTTCGTTTTCATCGGGTCTCTGAACACGGCCATAGTGTGGCAACCGATACCGGCAAGCGCCCGGCTTCCATCGACCACCTGAGTAGACCGTCCATGGGGACAACCTGCACAAAATGAAGGCGCACGAATGGTGTCCTCTGTTGCCAGCGTCGCAATCAGATTTATTCCGGGGCTAACTGGAGCGCCGTGCAATTCAAGATTGAGTTCACCAAATACCTGGCGGATAACGGATTCGACAAGATCGGGCGCGATTTCACCGAATGCCGGAAATGCTGTTTTAACTCCCGTATGATCAAAAAAGTTTCCATCGAACTTTTTACCTATGATTCTTGGCTGCTGTTTCTTGCCATAAAGGGTATTGCGTAATTGATCTTCAATGATTGGCCGCTTTTCTTCTACTATCAGAGCAATATCCAGGCTTTCAGCAAACTCCTCAATAATCACGTGATCCAGCGGCCAGATCATTCCCACCTGTAATAGCTTAATTGGTGTGCCGTTCAGCATGCCATCTTTATAACCCATGGACGCCAGAGCCTGCTCAAGATCCTGCCATGCTTTACCTGAAGAAATAATGCCAATTCTGGCTTCAGATTTGCCGGAAATCCTATTCAGCTGGTTTGCCCTGGCATACTCCAGAGCAAGTTCCAGCTTGACATCCCATAGCAGACGTTCCTGTTCAAGTATCGGCACAAAAGGCTTAATACCCGGGTGCTGAACATTAGACTCTGGCATTATCATGCCGGGACTGTCTGGCGCGACATACACCGAACCACCACCTTCAACAACATCAGTCACCAGTTTCAAGCCAACCAAGGTGCTTGAATAACGGCTCATGGCAATGCCATGTAAACCAAAATCTAATACCTGTTGCGCATTTGCCGGAGACAATAGCGGAGCACCAAGAGAGACAAAATTTCCATCAGAAAAACATGCAAGGGTCGATGATTTTGCGCCATGGTCATCACCCACTAACAGCAAGGTTCCACCATTTTTGTTGGTGCCTGCGAGGTTTGCATGACGTAATGGATCCATAGAACGATCCAGCCCTGGAGCTTTTCCATACCAGATCGAAAAGACGCCGTCGACCTTAGCCCCGGGGAAAAGCCCAACCTGTTGGGCCCCCCAGGTTGCTGTCGCGGCAAGATCTTCATTCACTCCGGGCTGAAACACGATGTTATGCTTTTTCAACTCGGTCTCAGCCTGCCATAAACTCATATCGTAGGTTCCAACCGGCGAACCTCGATAGCCTGAGATAAAGCCACCGGTATTTAACCCTGAAGCCTTATCTCTTTTAGCTTGCTGAATGGGTAATCTGGTCAGCGCTTGCATACCAGTCATATAGACCCAGCCAGACTCCTGGGTAAGTCGGTCGTCCAGGGTCATTTCTAATCGCATTGGATTGATAACGTTCATAAGCACTCTGTATTTTTTAATTATTATCTACAAATTAATTGCGCTATTGCATTAGAGCACGCATCGCATAAAGCATGGTTAGCCTTACTACAAAATATGGATAGGCTACGAAATTCCGGAGTTCGCTTTTCTATTGATTTTCAACGCTCAGGGGTATCATTTTTATAATTGTTATCCCCTTAACCGTTTTTAAAAGGCTAACAGCCTACAAACATTCACACAACTTAATAATTTCTTGCTTATCTATAGATTTTTTGAATATTATCACCTAAATTACGACGAAGAATCCAGTAAATGTCTAACTTTAATCTCACGCAATTGAGGCATTTTAAAGCGGTCATCGAGTGTGGAACCTTTGCGGCCGCAGCCAAAAAAATGAATCTTACCCAGCCAGCTCTGAGTAACTCAATTAGCACGCTGGAACACAATATTGGCATCGAACTGATTGACCGGAATTGCCGGCCAATCAAGCTGACAAGCGCTGGAAAAAATCTAGCGGTCAGAATAGATCACCTGCTGGCCTCCGCCCGTATGCTCGAATCTGAAATTAAATATCTTGGGCAGGGGCTGTCAGGTCATTTGAATATCGGAATGACTGCCGTATCATCTGCTAGCGTAGGAGGCCAGATTTTAGGCCAATGCCAAAAACTATTACCCAGAGTAAAAGCGGATGTACTTGTCGCCCACACCAGGGTACTTCTGGAAAAACTATTGAATGAAGAGCTCGACATCATTGTTGGGGATACGCGTGACCTGCCTTCAGATGCCTCAGAACTAAATTTTGTTGACTTACCACCAATGGATGGCGCCGCCTTTTGCCGCGTAGGTCATCCGATACTGGGCAGGAAAGTTGATCATCTTCAAGATATCTTGAACTTTCGTCTCGCAGGAACTCACTTTCCTGAGCAACTTATTGAAAATCTGCTTAAACATCACAATTTGCACCACAGGGATCAACTCAGGTTTTCTCTGGAATCCGATTATATTCCTCTGTTAATCGACACGGTCATCGAAAGTGATCTGATTCTGCTGACCACCGAAGCCTGTGTGAAACTTCACACCAATACAGGGCTATTGAAAAGAATTCCTTTCGATTTAGGTGTGAAAGGTATCTGGAAAGCAGTAACACTTAAAAACACGGTTTGTCACCCGGCTATTCCCAAACTGATTGACATCATCAATACGATAAGATGAAGCGCTACGACAATCGAAATAACCTAAAAAAAGGGCTGTTTCCATGTTGTAGCCCTCCGGGGTGATAATAAAAGGATGGCTCACTACTCATTCTGAGTCGCCAGGCTATCTTGGCAAGCGCGAACAATAGACTATTGTTTAGATGGTATCGGTATCGAAGCCGTCAGGTAACAGGCCAGATATTCCCCATTGTTTGAACTCTTCTGTATCGCAGAATGCGTATATTTGTGCATCGGGAGCCATCAGTTCTGCTATGAACTGGCGGCAAGCGCCGCAAGGACTATAAAGTTTATCTCCCGGCATATAGATGCCAAGATACTTTAATGACTTGGGTGCTATTTTGCGACTTATAGAATGTGCCAAAGCATTACGCTCGGCACAGATGGTCATAGAGAAAGAGATATTTTCTACATTACAGCCCAATATGGCATCACCACGCTGGTCACTGCCTTCCAGGCTTAATGCGGCCCCTACCGGAAATTTACTGTAGGGAGCATAGGCTCTTGTAGAGGCTTCTTTGGCCGCTTCTTTTAACTGCTGTAAATGTTGATCCATGCTTGCCCCCCACTGCGCTGTATTAGACCCAACTTCGGGTTACTTAGCTTTTTCTCTAAGAATGACGGACTCTAAAGCGATCTCAACCATATCGTTAAAGGTATTCTGACGTTCATCTGCCGTGGTTTGTTCGCCGGTGAGTATGTGGTCACTAACGGTACATAAAGCCAGGGCATGACCACCATTCTCGGCTGCAACACCATATAAACCGGCGGCTTCCATTTCTACGGCCAAAACGCCCTGCTTGCCTAACAGACCGAAAATTTCCTTATCGGGCGAGTAAAACAGATCGGCAGAAAAGATATTGCCAACATGTACCCTGGCATTATGGTTACGCGCAGCCTGTACCGCTGGTTCAAGCAGCTCCCAACTGGCAATAGCACTGAAGTCATAATTATTAATTCGCGTGCGGTTGACCGCTGAATCGGTACTGGCACCCATGCCAATGACCACGTCACGAATTTTCACATCATTGGATATCGAGCCACAAGAGCCAACACGAATGATATTTTTAACGTCATATTGTGAATAGAGTTCGTGGGCATATATCGACATTGACGGAATGCCCATGCCAGAACCCATAACACTGATACGCACACCCTTATAGGTTCCGGTGTAACCGAACATATTGCGAACAGCATTTACCTGCTTAACGTCTTCTAAATAGTTTTCAGCAATATACTTGGCACGCAATGGGTCGCCAGGCATTAATACCGTTTCCGCGAAATCACCCTTTTCTGCTGAAATATGTGGGGTTGGCATAATAAGCTCCTAAAATTGGTGTTCAAACAGCGAGGATCCAAAGTCCAGCTCTGCTAATGAAAAATGTTGTGCTAGCGTCTGTCCGACATCAGCAAATGTATCCCTTAATCCAGCACGACCTGGTGCAACTGAACTACCACTAATCAATACCGGGATGTGCTCTCTGGTATGATCAGAACCCGGCCAGCTTGGATCACAACCATGGTCTGCAGTAAGCACCAATAAATCACCAGGACGCATTGCCGCCTGAACCTTTGGCAACATGGCATCGAAGGTTTCCAGTGCCTTGGCATATCCATTGATATCGCGGCGATGGCCATAAAGCATGTCAAAATCGACCAGATTGGTGAAAATCAACTGATGCTGATCTTTCTGATCTTCGTGCATGACTTCCAGAGTTTTAGCCACCAACTCATCGAGTCCATGGGCTTTGTATTTACGACTGATTCCCCTGTGGGCATAGATATCGGCAATTTTACCTATGGAGACCACTTCGCCACCTGCGGCGGTTAGCTTATCCAGCAGGGTATCAGCTGGAGGGGGCACAGCCAAATCACGACGGTTACCGGTTCGTTCAAAGTTATCTGCCCGGGTACCTATAAAGGGTCGGGCGATAACCCGACCGATGTTGTATTCGTTGACTAGTTCGCGAGCGACTTCGCATACTTCCATTAACCGCTCCAGGCCGAATGTTTGTTCATGAGCCGCGACCTGAAAGACGCTATCGGCGCTGGTGTAACAAATTGGCTTGCCTGAAGCCATGTGTTCTTCACCATGCTCCACCAGTATATCGGTACCCGAACCATGGCAGTTACCCAGAATACCGGGTATTCCGGTGCGCTCTACCAGTTTTTCGATCAACGCTTCCGGAAAGGTCTGTTCTTTTTTGTCAAAATAGCCCCAATCAAACAATACCGGAACCCCTGCTAATTCCCAGTGGCCGGATGGCGTATCTTTACCTGAACTCATTTCCTGAGCATAGCCACAAAGACCTTCCAGCCTGTCATTCTCACTAAACCCTGGCGCCCACAAACCACTGCTATCATGCCCGGCAAAACCTAAACCCAGCTTGGCCAGATTGGGCAGTTTTAACGTGCCACTTCGACCCACTTCACATTGGCCTTTATCACAGGCTTCCGCGATGTGATAGAAGGTATTTGCCCCGACATCACCAAAGTTAACCGCGTCTTCAGTGGCACCAATTCCAAAACTATCCAGCACCAGAATTATTGCGCGAGCCATAAATTATTCTCCGTAAATTCGTTTCAGGATAAGAGAGTCTGGCACCATTAATTTATCATCGAAAGAAATCCAATGTTTAAATTTTTCGGACACATGAACACAAAGGTCACTGGAATTTGCGTGAATCATGGCGATGGGATCACCCTTTTGTACCGGTGTTCCTACTGGCAAAAGACTTGATATACCCACACTATGGTCAATTTCGTCAGATGCCTTTAATCGACCACCGCCAAGTGTTACCACGGCCATACCAATTTCATAAGGTTTGTAGTGAGAAATATAACCGGATTCTGCTGCCAAGACCGGCTGAACGATTTTAGCCTTTGGTAGATACAAATCCCGATTTTCAAACAAATCGGCAGGACCACCCAACAGGGTGACCATATTGGCAAAGATCTCTGCCGCCTTGCCTGAGTCCAGAGCATGATTTGCCTTCTGATGAGCTTCGGTCAAATCTTTTGCCAACCCGGCGTTGACCAACATCGCCGCCGATAACTCCATAGTAACTTCATGCAAACCCGGATGTCGAATGGTACCTGACAGATAATCCAGAGTTTCCATAATTTCCAACGCATTGCCGGCGCTATAGGCCAGCGGCGCATTCATATCGGTTAACAGCGCACTGGTCTTAACACCCGCGGAGTTGGCAACCTGGACAATGCTTTTCGCCAGCACCTCAGCTTGATCTGCGTCTTTCATAAAGGCGCCCTGTCCGTATTTAACATCCATAACCAAGCCGTCCAGCCCTTCAGACAGTTTTTTCGATAATATTGATGCGGTAATTAATGGCACAGATTCAACGGTCGCAGTGGTATCTCGCACCGCATAAAAACGTTTGTCGGCAGGAGCTAATTGGTCAGTCTGACCAATGATGCTCACACCCAATTCTTTCACACACTTCCTAAATAGTTCATTACTGGGTTTAGCCTGATAACCCGGAATACTTTCCAGTTTATCCAGTGTACCTCCCGTATGTCCCAGGCCACGTCCGGTAATCATAGGCACGTAGGCACCGCAGGCGGCCACAATAGGACCCAGCATAAGGGACGCCATATCACCGACACCGCCTGTTGAATGCTTGTCGACAACAGGGCCTGGCAGATCCCACTGCATCACACTGCCAGAATCCCGCATGGCCAATGTCAGATTTGTCCGCTCCGGAATGGTCATACCGTTAAAAAAAGTCGCCATAGCCAGCGCCGAAATCTGGGCATCGGTAACGTCACCTGAGGTGATTCCATCGACGAATTGCTGAATTTGGCTTGAACTCAGCTCTTTACCATCCCGCTTTGCTAATATGACTTCCTGAGGAATAAACATAGACTAGTATCCTGATTTTTCGTTGCTTTTTGTATGGCTTCCCAGAGTCTCTAGCAAGCTATCTAATAATGAACTGGCTCCGAAACGGAAGTGGTCTTTTGTAACCCAGCCAGCACCCATAATATCGGCGGCAATTTGCAAGTGAGCTGCGGCTTCTTCTGTTGTGCGAACACCACCCGCGGCCTTAAATCCGACATCTTTATTTGAATTTTTTATACATTGCAACATGATCCGAGCAGCTTCCGGCGTTGCATTAACCGGTACCTTGCCGGTTGATGTTTTAATAAAGTCAGCCCCTGCCTCGATACAAATATTGCTAGCCTGTTCTATAAGTGCCTCGGTAGCCAATTCTCCGCTTTCAATAATCACCTTCAACAGTGCTTTACCCTTACACAATTCGGCGTGCTGTTTTACCAACTGGAAACCAATATCGGCATTACCCTGCTTTAATGCATTGTAAGGAAACACCACATCAATTTCGTCTGCTCCGTCCTTAATTGCCTGCCGAGCCAGCGATAGGCTGGAGTCAATATCGATGCTGCCGTGAGGAAAATTAGTGACGGTTGCAACTTGGATACCTGAATCACCTAGCGCTTGTCGCGCCGTTGTCACAAACGGCGGATACACACAAACGGCGGCGACATTACCCTTGTCAGTCGTAGCTTGCTGGCAAAGAGCCTCAATTTTTTCCACCGTATCATCATCATTTAATGATGTTAAATCAATCAAACCCAATGCATGCTGTGCCGCTGCTTTTAAATCGCTCATGGTTACCTCAGAATTTTTTGACAAATTGTATAGGTATTCGAGTGTAAACCCTAGGATTTGCCTTTGCGAATCAAATGCCCAATACCCTCCTGTCCATTAGGGATGGATTGGAATAATTACGTTACATATCAACAACATGCCGAACCGGCACTAACCGTCTTTAGGGTTGTTTATTTTTATCTATAGAATGATGGGTGCCATTACCGGTTTGTGATATGCCGGCAGTGAGCATAAATCTCATGGCGTCTTCAAATGACCAGTCTACCTCAATCAGATCCTTGCGTGACACCAGGGAGGTAATGCCGGCGACCTGGTAGCTCAGTTGAACCAACACCGGAACCCAATCGCCTTCGGGCAATGCCTGGTTCAGACTGTCAGGTACTTTCTGCGCCGTTATAAATCCAACGACGTAGCTTCCATTAGCTTGTTTCACCAATACCGTTTGTTTATTAATATGTTGTTTTTCCTGGCCGACTAACGCAGCCAGATCCTTACTGGCACCATAAACCGTTTTGAACAGGGGAAAACGTAACAGCTGGCTCTCTACCTTGTGATATATCCACTGGATTGGACTGACAGAGAATGAAAGACCTACAAGCATGAAAATCAATATAATCAGCGTAAAACCCGAGCCATTTATTGGATCAGACCAGCCAAACAGCTTAAGCAGTGATATACCCAGACTATCGAGTGAAACCAAAACAGACCAAAACAACCAAAGTGAAAAAACCAGTGGTAGCAAATTTAGCATGCCTCTAAGTAATGTTCTTCGCATCCCGGATCCTTTTTGATGATGTCGTTAGTAAACCCATGTCACATAGTATTGTTTTCTTTCAATATACTTAACAGTAATCGTTTCATTTCTTTAGGAGGTTTAATGGTGATACCCGCTTGCGCCTGATCCCTTAGTTCTGACCAGGCTAGTGTTCGGGATAACCAAAACCGGCAGGCGGCAAAAAGTTGCATAACAGGTAACATCTTTTGCTCAACTTCTGTCAGGATTCTCACGTCGGTATAGGCCAATAGCAGGGCCGCTTTTTTATCCCGGTCTATGGTGTCCCCATCAAAGCACCAGTCGTTTATCATAATGGCCAAATCAAGGAGCAACCAGTCAAAGCAGGCAAAATACCAATCAATAACTCCGGCTAAATCTCCATCGTTAAACAAGGCATTATCATGGAACAAATCCGCATGAATCACCCCCTTGGGTAAATCGACCTGATTCAAGCTGGAAAACTCGGACAGCAGGCTCTCAAACAGGTCTTTATCGTCTGACTCTTGCCACCCGTTGAAATCACGATAACCAGAAACCCATTTCAAACCAAACTCATTTTCCGGTACCCGCTGGAATACCAAATCAGCACTATGCATTTTAGCCAGCGCATGGCCCATTTGCTGACAATGATTTACCTGTGGAGTGGTGATATGGTGGCCAGATAAACGCTGAAATAACACGGCGGGTTTGCCCGCCAATTGGTTTAACGCTTCGCCTTGATTATCATGTATTGGACGTGCCACCAGACAGTTAGCTTCCGAGAGCTGGTCACCCAGACTCAGGTAAAATGGAAGCTCTTCTGTTGTAAGTCGTTCAAACAGCGTCAGAACAAACTGGCCTTCTGTTGTGTCTACAAAATAATTACTATTGTCCGTGCCTACATCTATTCCAGAAAATTGCACTAATTTACCAATAGGATATTCTACTAACATTGCTTCCAGTTGTTGTTGAGAAACTGGGGTAAAGACACTCATAAAACTGTTACCATCATTAATTTCCTACAGTATAACCCGAAGCAGGAATCCTATGCCTTCAAAATTTGACTCAAACAAACCCGTTGTTCTTGTTGACGGCTCATCCTATTTATTTCGGGCCTTTCATGCCATGCCGGAGCTCACCAATTCCAAGGGCCAACAAACCGGCGCTGTTAAGGGTGTCATTAACATGCTTCGCACTCTGGAAAGGCAGTATAGCGAGAGCGAAATTATTGTTATTTTTGATGCCAAGGGCCCGACGTTTCGACATGAGCAATATACAGAATATAAGGCACATCGCCCACCGATGCCAGACGAGTTACGCGAACAGATTGCACCCATACACGAAATTATTCGGGCAAAAGGGCTACCGTTACTTTGTGTTGAGGGTGTAGAGGCGGATGACGTCATAGGAACGCTCGCTGCCGAAGCAACCCTGCACAAGATTGAATGCGTCATTTCAACAGGCGATAAGGATATGGCTCAATTGGTTAATGAGCATGTTCAACTCATTAACACCATGAAAAATGAAATCATGGATATTGACGGTGTTAATAATAAATATGGATTTGGCCCCGACAGAATGATCGACTATTTGGCGCTGATGGGCGACAAGGTCGACAATATTCCCGGAGTGCCGGGGGTGGGTGAAAAAACGGCAACAGCGCTAATTGCCGGACTTGGTGGTCTGGATGAAATATATAGCCATCTTGATGATATCGCCGGCTTACCCTTCCGTGGCGCAAAAACCATGGCTAAAAAGCTGGTTGAGCATAAGGATCTCGCCTACCTGTCATACCAGCTGGCTACGATTAAATGTGATGTCGTTCTGGATCAGCATCTTACCGATATCACCCAGTCGGAACCTGACAATGAAAAGCTGCTTGAGCTATATCAACAGATGGAATTTAAAACCTGGATTAATGAGCTCTCGGAAGGCGATGCGCAGCAAAACCATACAACGTCTATGACGTCTGGTTCGACACAAAATACTGCTCAGGAAGTGAGCCAAAAAACCGTTAATCTTGCGTTTCCGGCACACACTGAAGCCGCGTGCATTGTGACAGATGACGGTCTGGAACAATTATTAAAGACGATCTATCAATCGGGTCAGGTAGCCATTCAAACCGTCAAGGCTTCAGGACACTACTTACAAAAGCGACCGCTAGGCATCAGTTTTTGTTGTGAGCCAGGAAAGGCATTTTACATTCCCTTTCATTCCGATGTGGAGAATGCGCCCCAACTACTCGACGAGCATCTTTGTTTTATTAAATTAAAACCCATGCTGGAAGACTACAGCATTCACAAAATCGGGCATGATCTAAAAACCTTGCGACATCAGCTCCAGCATTACGGGATTAAACCCGCCCATATTATCGATGATGTTTGGCTTAAAGCCTTTATTCTGAACGGCACGGTAAAACGTGACCCTCAACTGGACAAAAACTTTCCGGCTCTGGGTGCTGATAGCCTGGCTCGAACCTATTTGGATTGGGCGCCTACATTGTTTACCGATATTGCAGGACCCTTCGGTGCCAGGCAAACACCGGTAGCCGGTATTGATCTTGCGCTCCTGACGCAATGGGCCGCAGAACAGGCTGACATTATTTTACGCTTGAATTACTGGCTCGACGCCAATATGGATGCTGATTCTGATCTGGGTCGTGTTTACTCCGCAATTGAGCAGCCATTGATTCCGGTATTACAACGAGTCGAGCAGCAGGGGGCCTTACTAGACCAAGGCTATTTAGAGTCATTAACCTCCCGATTTACCGAGCGAATGACCACGCTGGAACATGAAGCCTTTGCCGAAGCAGGAGAAGAATTTAACCTGAGCTCACCAAAACAGCTGGGCGTGATTCTATTTGAGAAGCTCCAGTTACCGGTATTACAGAAAACCGCGACCGGACAACCGTCAACCAATGAAGAAGTACTTAGTGAGCTAGCGCTTTCTTATGACTTACCCAAACGCATTCTGGAACATAGGCACCTTAGTAAGTTGGTAGGTACCTATACCAAGCCACTTCCAAAATTAATTAACTCGGATACGGGACGGGTACACACCAGCTATAATCAAGCAGGCGCCGCTACGGGTCGGTTCTCATCGAATGACCCTAATCTGCAGAATATTCCAATACGCAGCCCTGAAGGCCGCGCCATACGTAAGGCTTTTATTGCTCCAAAGGGTTTTAAACTGGTTGCTGCCGACTATTCTCAAATAGAGCTAAGAATCATGACCCATCTGAGTCAGGATCAAGCCTTAATTGACGCCTTCCGACACGGTAAGGATATCCATAGGGCGACCGCCGCCGAGATTATGTCCATACCTGAAGATCAGGTTACTACCGAGCAAAGACGCAACGCCAAAGCGATTAACTTTGGTTTGATATACGGCATGAGCGCCTTTGGTTTAGCCAAACAGCTGGGCATAGGTCGCAAAGAGGCAGCAAGCTATGTTCAGGCGTATTTTGAGCGCTATCCTGGCGTACAACGATATATGAATGAAACTCGAGTGGCTGCCAGTGAGACAGGTTATGTTGAAACACTTTTTGGTCGCAGGCTTTACCTGCCAGATATCAACTCCAGTAAGCAAATGTTAAAAAAAGCCGCCGAGAGAACGGCGATTAATGCTCCCATGCAGGGAACAGCTGCCGATATAATCAAACGTGCGATGATTGACGTGCAAACCTGGTTAGACAGTAGCCACATGACGGCGCGCATCATCATGCAGGTTCATGATGAATTGGTTTTTGAAGTTCCCGAGGATCAGCTCGAAGAGTTTATTCCCGGCGTTAAATTACGCATGCAACATGCCGCAGATCTTGATGTGCCTCTGGTCGTCGATGTCGGATATGGCGATAATTGGGACGAAGCTCATTAACACCTTCACTGAATTACGGGAATAGCGAGACTAGCCAATGAACACGAGACCCGTTGTATTAATAACCGGTGCCAGTAGAGGCATCGGTCGAGCCAGCGCTAAAATTTTTGCTGAAAATGGCTACAGGGTCTGTATTAACTATCGTAGCGATAAGGCATCTGCCCTGTCTTTAGAGCAAGAACTCAATGCCAAGGAGTCAGTTGCCCTGGCCGTTCAGGCCGACATATCAAACGAACAGGATATTGTTAACCTGTTTAACCGGGTCGATGAACACTTTGGCCAACTTGATGTTTTGGTAAATAATGCGGGTACCATTGCACCTCAGGCTAAAATAGAGTCCTTTACGGCACAGCGTATGACCCGCTTATTCAACACCAACATCACCGGTTTACTGCTGTGCTGTCGTGAAGCCGTTAAACGTATGGGACCGAAAAAACAGGGCTGCATTGTCAATATTTCTTCTATCGCTGCCAGAATAGGTGCCCCTAATGAATACATTGACTATGCAGCCAGTAAGGGTGCCGTAGATTCAATCACCCGTGGTCTTGCTATTGAAGTAGCCGATAGAAACATTCGCGTTAATGGCGTGCGTCCCGGCCTTATATATACGGACATACATGCAGGTAGTGGTGAACCGGGGAGGGTAGATCGTTTAAAATCTAAAGTACCTCTCGGCAGAGGCGGGAAGCCGGAAGAAGTGGCCGAGGTAATTTATTTCCTTGCTTCGGATAAGTCCTCGTATATTTCAGGCGCTACTATTGATGTAGGTGGGGGTCGATAATTATTAAGTGCCAGCCCACGTTCCCTTTTAGCCAGAGGCGGGGTGAAAACGACTACTTTTGCCTCTTCTGCGTTAACAGTGAACTCAAAATACTCATAAATTCTTCTGGAAACAATGCATACCGCTTTAGCTGGCCCGAAAGGGCGGAGCCTTTACCCGGTTAAACTTCGCTTTTTCTTGGATTTTTGCCTGGGTTAGCCTCGATAATTGCTCCTCGACAACTGCT
>Ga0224506_10001405_pt1 | contig 17297 bp, 14 predicted proteins | sample SF_Jan12_sed_USG_2_FD_169108 | JGI IMG/M metagenome (GOLD analysis project Ga0224506, IMG submission 169108) | Sediment microbial communities from San Francisco Bay, California, United States - SF_Jan12_sed_USGS_8_1 | ecosystem: Environmental > Aquatic > Marine > Sediment | place: USA... | reverse complement strand
ATATTGTGTTTTTCAGCTAGTTTTAGGAAATATGGGTGTAGAAGGCGGTGGCGCCAATATTTTCCGTGGCCATGACAATGTGCAAGGAGCAACAGACTTAGGTGTGTTGTCGCATACTCTGCCCGGCTATTACGGTCTGTCTGAAGGTGCATGGAAACATTGGGCGAAGGTTTGGGATATTGATCTGGACTGGATTAAAAATCGCTTTGATCAAACTAGCTACGAGAAAGAGGCCGGTAAAGCAGTAAGTCCTATGTACACTAAAGGTATTCCTGTTTCCCGCTGGATTGATGGCGTACTGGAAGATAAAGAAAATATTGCTCAAAACGATAATATTCGGGCAATGGTATTGTGGGGGCACGCCCCAAACAGTCAAACCCGTGGCCCAGAAATGAAATCGGCGATGGAAAAACTGGATTTGTTGGTGGTAGTTGATCCTTATCCTTCGATTTCTGCTGTTATGCATGATCGTGAGGATGGTGTTTATTTATTGCCGGCCTCTACTCAGTTTGAAACCTATGGTTCGTTAACGGCTTCTAATCGTTCTTTCCAATGGCGTCATAAAATCATTGAACCTTTATTTGAGTCAAAACCTGATCATGTCATCATGCATAAGTTTGCCACCAAACTGGGTATTGCAGATCAGTTGTTTAAGCACATTAAAGTCAATGGTGAAGAACCGTTGATTGAAGATATTACCCGTGAATTTAATAAGGGCATGTGGACAATTGGCTATACAGGTCAAACCCCTGAACGTCTGAAACTGCAATCTGAAAACTTGCATACCTTCAATAAAACAACGTTAAAAGCTGAAGGTGGGCCCTGTGATGGCGAATATTACGGATTGCCGTGGCCATGTTGGGGAACGCCTGACATGAAACATCCGGGTACACCGATACTTTATGACACCAGTAAATCTGTGGCTGAAGGTGGATTGACCTTCCGTGCTCGTTTTGGTGTTGAACGTAATGGTGAAAACTTGTTGGCAGAAGGGTCATTCTCAGCAGGGTCAGAAATTGAAGATGGTTATCCGGAATTCACAGCGGACATGTTGAAAAAACTAGGTTGGTGGAATGAACTGACTGCTGAAGAGAAAACACAAGCAGAAGGCAAAAACTGGAAAACAGATTTATCAGGTGGTATCCAGCGTGTTGCAATAAAACATGGTTGTGCACCATTTGGTAACGCTAAAGCAAGATCAGTAGTTTGGCAGTTCCCTGATCCTATTCCTCTGCATCGTGAACCGTTGTATACCAGCCGACGTGATTTGGTCGAGAAATACCCAACATTTGAAGATCGTCGCAGTTTTTATCGATTACCAACTCGATATGGCTCGATTCAGAAGATAGACTTTGCAAAAGACTTTCCGTTGATTATGACCAGTGGCCGTTTGGTTGAATATGAAGGTGGTGGTGAAGAAACACGTTCTAATCCATGGCTGGCAGAGCTGCAACAGGATATGTTCATCGAAATTAATCCGGCTGATGCTAATGATGTTGGTGTTAAACATGGTGAACAGGTCTGGGTTGATGGCCCTGAAGGGGGATCAATCAAGGTGATGGCATTTGTAACTCAACGAGTGGAGCGTGGCGTGGTATTTATGCCTTTCCATTTTGCGGGACACTATCAGGGGCAAGACTTGCTGGATAAATATCCTGAAGGGACAGCACCTCATGTTCGAGGTGAGTCGTGTAATACCGTATTTACCTATGGTTATGATTCAGTTACCGCGATGCAGGAGGCGAAAGCGTCTCTTTGCCGTCTCCGTGCCGTATAAGGGAGTTATATAAATGGCTCGTATGAAGTTTTTGTGTGATGCGGAACGCTGCATTGAATGTAATTCCTGTGTCACAGCATGTAAGAATGAGCATGAAGTGCCTTGGGGTGTCAATCGCCGTCGTGTGGTGACATTAGATGACGGTGTGCCGGGTGAGAAATCCATATCAGTCGCCTGTATGCACTGTAGTGATGCACCTTGTCAGGCAGTGTGTCCAGTTGATTGCTTTTACACTACCGAAGATGGTGTGGTATTGCATGATAAAGATATCTGCATTGGGTGTGGTTACTGTTTTTATGCCTGCCCATTTGGTGCACCACAATACCCACAGGAAGGTGCTTTTGGTGCTCGTGGAAAAATGGATAAATGTACTTTCTGTGCCGGTGGTCCGGAAGAAGATAACTCTGCAGAAGAATTGGAAAAATACGGTCGCAATCGCTTAGCCGAAGGCAAATTGCCATTGTGTGCTGAAATGTGTTCCACTAAAGCCTTGTTAGCTGGTGATGGCGATGTTGTATCACAGTTATTTCGTGATCGCGTTGTTCGTCGTGAAGGGCGCCCAGATACCTGGGGCTGGAATACTGCATATAAAGACTAAATGATGAAATCTTTATTTTTAATTGTCTCGCTGTTTGGGCTTACTTCCTGCTATGAAGATACCAGTGTGACATTGCATCAAGCCGGTGTTTATAAAGGCAAGATCGATAGTCATAGCCAAACTGCTGAACAACGTGAAGCCATTCTGGCAAAACGTTTTAATCTGGTACAAACAGATCGTTAACGGAATTGTAATGACAGCAAGTAGCTCAATAAATAAACGTAAAAAGATGATGTTCTGGACAGGACTCATCATGTTGTTGGCCATATTCCTGTTGCCGATGACAGGATATATTTCGACTGGTTTTGCCACTGCTGATCAAGAGGTGCAGCAAACCAATCCCCGAGCCGATTACTGGCGACTGGTCAGAGACAATTCTGAGGGCTATTCAGCCGTAACAGGTAGAGAAACGAATGAACTTATTCAGAGTAGTGGCCAAAACTGGCGTCAATTACGAAATGGCCCTATTGCCACTTTCGGTAGCTGGATTTTAGGTTTTACTTTAGCAGTATTGGCGTTATTTTATATATGGCGAGGTCAAGTGCCATTAACCCATCCTCGTACGGGCCAGACAGTTGAACGTTGGACGCTAAATGAGCGACGTATACATTGGGTGACAGCAGGTTTATTTTTAGTGTTAGCAATCACAGGGTTGAGTTTGTTATACGGTCGAGCTGTCTTGATCCCTCTGTTTGGACATCACGGTTTTTCTGCTTATGCAGAGCTTGCTAAATTAGCCCACAATATTTTGGGTCCAGTCTTTATGATTGGCTTACTGTCAATGCTTGTGCACTGGTTTAAGCAAAATTTCTTTAGCAAGGTCGATCTGGATTGGTTTAAAGCGTTTGGAGGCATGATTGGTGATAACCATCCTTCAGCGGGCAAACTGAACGGTGGTGAAAAATTGTGGTTCTGGTCATTAGCTACAGCAGGCATTGCACTGTGTTTGTCGGGACTGGTGCTTGATTTTCCGAATTTTGATCAGGAACGTGAAATTATTCAGATATCACATTTGATACATGTCATCACTGCATTGGCTTTAATTGCCTTTGCCTTTGGACATATTTATATCGGTACGGTTGGCACTGAAGGCGCATTGGAAGGTATGGTGACGGGGCAGGTTGATACAGCGTGGGCACAACAGCACCATGATTTATGGTTACAAGAGTTGCAACAACAAAAGCCAAAGTCAGATTGATGAAAATGGATCTGATCTAGATCAGTAAATCAATAGATAGAACAACTATTTATTTTTTTCCAATGTTACGGTTATAAATTACACAAACCTAACAGGAGCATACATATATGCCATTAACACATCACCCTCTGGTGCAAGAATTTCCTGAATATAAAGATCAGATCCATACGTTAAAAACTAGCAATAATTTTTTTCATCATTTGATGGAACGATATGAGCAGATTGATAAGCAGATTTATCGTATAGAAAGTGGTGAAGAACCCACTAGTGATGAATACGTAAACAGGCTTGGTAAAGAGCGCTTACAGTTAAAAGACGAGTTGTATCAAATCATTATCAAAAATAAATAATACGATAATATTCTTCAACAAAGGCCATCAAATGACTTAATTTGATGGCCTTTTGATATGTGATTTTTATAAGTGCTAATGATCTACTGTAATATTGCAGAATCTGGCTTCACAATTGGGAGTCGTCGTGGTAATTTCATTGTCTGAATATAAATCTGGTATAGACCGGTCTGGCAAATTAATAGAGAGAATATAAATGAGCGGGAAGGAAATTAGTGCTCTAAAAGAAGGCGGTAAACTGAAATTACCTAGAGCTGTAGGCAAAGGCAGGCAAGTCGATCCCAAAGCTTTGGTTGAAGTTCAGGCCTTGTTAGGTGATGAATCTCGTCAAAAGGATTTGTTGATTGAGCATTTACATAAAATTCAGGATGCCTATCAGCATATTTCAGCTGCGCATTTAGTGGCATTAGCACGTGAAATGAATCTTTCCAAAGCGGAAGTCTATGAAGTCGCAACCTTTTACCATCATTTCGATGTCGTCAAAGAGGGTGAAACACCGCCTCCTGCTTTAACTGTTCGTGTTTGTGAGTCATTGACGTGTGATATGTCGGGCGCACAAGAGCTAATAGGAACATTAGAAACTGCTCTTGGTAGTGGGGTGCGAGTTCAACGTGTACCGTGTGTAGGACGGTGTGATAAAGCACCTGTGGCTGTGGTAGGTATGAACCCGATCGAAAAGGCAGATGTTGCCAAGGTCAAACAAGCGGTTAGTAACAAAGAGATTGAGCCGGAATCATTACAATTTATTGATTATGACGCCTATATTCAGCAAGGAGGCTACAGTACTTATCAATATTGTAAGAACGGTAGTTATAAGGTAGAAAAAGTACTGGATGCGATGGATGATTCTGGCTTGCGTGGTTTGGGTGGTGCAGGTTTCCCGGCTGGCCGAAAATGGCGAATAGTGCGTGAGCAACCGGATCCTAAATTAATGGCGGTAAATATCGATGAAGGTGAACCGGGTACATTCAAAGATAAATACTACCTTGAACAAGATCCACATTGCTTTCTTGAAGGTGCACTGATTGCTGCCTGGGCTACAGGTATTAATGAGATTTATGTTTATCTTCGCGATGAATATGCGGCTATTAGACAGGTTCTTGAACAGGAAATTGTTAAATTAAAAGCTAATTTAGCAGTAGATAATCTCCCCACCATTCATTTGCGTCGTGGTGCTGGTGCATATATCTGCGGTGAAGAATCAGCAATGATCGAATCAATTGAAGGTAAACGGGGCATGCCGCGCCTTCGTCCTCCTTTTGTTGCTCAAGTGGGTCTGTTTGGCAGACCTACTTTAGAACACAATATGGAATCACTGTATTGGGTGCGAGATATTCTGGAAAAAGGTCCAGAGTGTTTGACTGACCATGGGCGTAACGGTCGTACTGGTTTGCGATCATTCTCTGTTAGTGGTCGAGTTAATAAGCCGGGTGTACATTTGGCTCCAGCTGGTATCACCATGCGCGAACTCATTGATGAATATTGTGAAGGTATGCAGGATGGACATGAGTTTTATGGTTATTTTCCTGGGGGAGCTTCTGGGGGTATTTTGCCAGCATCATTAGGCGATGTACCACTAGATTTTGATACTTTGCAAGAATATGGTTGTTTTATCGGTTCAGCTGCTATTGTGGTGTTTTCAGATAAAGATAAAGCACGTGATCTTGCTGTCAACGCGATGAAATTCTTTGAAGACGAGTCCTGCGGACAATGTACACCTTGTCGAGTAGGTACAGAAAAGGCAGTTACCCTGATGGAAAAACCGGAATGGGATCGGGATCTACTGGAAGAGTTATCTGAAGTGATGGTGGATGCATCTATTTGCGGTTTAGGCCAGGCAGCACCCAATCCGATTCGCTGTGTGATGAAATACTTCCCTGAGGAGCTGAAATAATGGCTATTAATCCAGAAGAATTATCACAACCCATTCAATTTACTTTAAATGGTGAAGCTGTCTTTGCTGAACAGGGTGAAACAATCCTTGATGTCTCGAAAAGACAAGGCATTGAGATCCCACATCTGTGTTATTCCGACAGAGAAGGAGCAGATGGTAATTGTCGTGCCTGCGTGGTTGAGGTGGATGGAGAACGTGTTCTGGCACCTTCATGTTGTCGTCAGCCAACTGAGGGTATGAATGTACAATCAGATAGCGAACGAGCAGTAAAGTCACAAAAAATGGTAGTGGAATTACTGAAATCGGATGTGTCAGAGCAGCCACATACTTTAAATTCTGAACTGGATTACTGGGCCAGTAAACTGGATATAGGCCTACCTCGTTTTGAAGCACGTCAACAACCACAACCAGATGTCTCTCATCCGGGTATTGCAGTCAATATGGATGCCTGTATTCAGTGTACCCGCTGTTTAAGAGCCTGTCGTGAGCAGCAGAACAACGATGTGATTGGTTTGGCCTTACGAGGTTCTCATGCCAGCATCGTCTTTGATCTTGACGATCCAATGGGTGAAAGTACCTGTGTGGCGTGTGGTGAATGTGTTGAAGCCTGTCCAACAGGGGCATTGATGCCGGCAAATGATGTAGGCATGGTGGAACCGGATCGTAAAGTAGATTCCGTGTGCCCATATTGTGGTGTTGGTTGTCAGCTGACTTACAACATTAAAGATGACAAAATCATTTATGTTGAAGGTCGTGATGGCCCGGCTAATAAAGGTCGTCTGTGTGTAAAAGGGCGTTATGGTTTTGACTATATTCATCATCCCCATCGCTTGACCAAACCTCTGATCCGTCGTGAAAATGCGCCTAAGTCGGCCGATTTTTCAATGGATCCAAATGATATCGATAAAGTCTTTCGTGAAGCATCATGGGAAGAAGCACTTTCTGTTGCTGCCGAAGGGTTCAATAAGATCCGAGATAATCAAGGTCCAAATGCCCTCGCTGGATTTGGTAGTGCCAAAGGCAGCAATGAAGAAGCTTATTTATTCCAGAAATTGGTTAGGACTGGCTTTAAAACTAATAATGTCGATCACTGTACTCGCTTGTGTCATGCTTCTTCGGTAGTGGCATTACTGGAATGTTTAGGTTCAGGAGCCGTGTCTAATCCGGTTGCTGATGTCGATAAAGCTGAAGTTATTGTCATCATTGGTGCGAATCCAACAGTGAATCATCCGGTTGGAGCAACATGGATGAAGAATGCCATGCGTCGTGGGGCTAAATTAGTTCTGATGGATCCTCGTACAACAGAACTGTCTCGCCAGGCGACACATCATCTGGCATTTAAGCCAGGTACTGATGTGCCGATGCTTAATGCCATCATGCATACCATCATTGAAGAAAATTTGGTCGATCCGACGTTTATTGCCGAGCGTACAGAAGGCTTTGAGGCAATGAAAGCCCATTTACAGTCCTATACGCCTGAAATGATGGAACCAATTTGCGGTATTCCTGCGGAAACATTGAAAGATGTAGCTCGACTTTATGCGACATCTAAAGGTTCAATGATTTTATGGGGTATGGGGGTTTCACAACATGTTCATGGTACGGATAATGCGCGTTGTTTGATTTCACTGGCGTTAATGACTGGCCAAATCGGTCGTCCTGGTACAGGTTTACACCCATTGCGTGGTCAGAACAATGTACAGGGTGCATCTGATATGGGCTTGATTCCAATGGTCTTCCCTGATTATCAACCGGTTAATGATGAGAAATCCCATGCTTACTTTGAAGAGTTGTGGGGCTGTGAACTTGATAATCGTCCAGGGTTGACCGTGGTGGAAATTATGCACGCTATTCACAAGGGCGATTTGAAAGGCCTTTATGTAATGGGTGAAAACCCAGCAATGTCAGATCCTGATGCTAATCATGCCCGCCAATCAATGTCCGAGCTTGAGCATATGGTCGTTCAGGATATATTCCTGACTGAAACTGCTTATTTGGCTGATGTGGTGTTGCCTGCATCCGCATTTTCTGAAAAAACAGGAACATTCACTAATACGGACAGACTAGTGCAATTAGGTCGGCAGGCGATTAACCCACCGGGTGATGCACGACAAGATTTGTGGATTATTCAGCAAATGGCACGAGGTCTGGGGCTAGACTGGAATTATAATGATGCTTCAGAAGTATTTGCTGAAGTTCGGAAGGCCGTACCTACGATGGCAGGAATGACGTGGGAACGCCTCGAAAATGAAGGAGCCATTGTCTATCCTTGCCTGAAAGAAGGTGACCCTGGTGAGCCCGTTATTTTCATGAATGATTTCCCACGTGAGAGTGGTCGCGGTAAGTTTGTGCCTGCCGATATTGTTGAACCTGATGAACGCCCCGATAGTGAATATCCATTCGTTTTGATTACCGGACGTATGTTAGAACATTGGCATACGGGCTCAATGACCCGACGCTCAAATGTACTTGATGCATTAGAGCCTGAGGCAGTGGCGACTATTAACCCGATCAGTCTGGATGAAATGGGCATCAAGCCGGGTGACTTGATTACTTTATCGACACGACGTGGTCAGATTTCAATGATTGCACGTTCAGATGAAGCGGTGCCCACTGGTGCAGTATTCATGGCATTTTGTTATTACGAAGCCGCGGTGAATAAATTATCTAATGCTGCATTAGATCCCGCTGCCAAAATACCAGAGTTTAAATATTGTGCGGTAAAAGTTACCCCGGGTGGTGAGCCTATGCAATTCCATAGTTATGGTGGTGGTCAGGCTAACAATATCCTGATGTAATCACTATATTTAGTAATAATTAAAAGGGCATCACTTGTGATGCCCTTTTTTATAACGATGTTCACATATTCTTGATAATATATGTCGTAATTAGAACTCTGCGTAAGGCGATGAATAAAATAATGAAAATCCTGATCAGTAATGATGATGGTTACATGGCTGAAGGCATCCAAACTCTAGCCAGAGTTCTGGCAAATTTAGGTGAAATAACGATGGTGGCACCTGATAGAAATCGTAGTGGTGCAAGTAATTCATTGACGCTAGAAAACCCTATACGATTAAACATGTTGGAAGATGGTATTTATCGTGTGGAAGGTACACCAACAGATTGTGTACATCTGGCAATCACAGGCTTACTGGATGAAGAGCCTGATATGGTTGTTTCGGGTATTAATGCAGGTGCAAATCTGGGTGATGATGTCTTGTATTCAGGTACTGTGGCAGCGGCAATGGAAGGACGTTTTCTGGGTTTGCCAGCGATTGCAATTTCATTGGTTGGAAATGATGCTACCCATTATGAGACTGCAGCATGGGTGGCTAAAAAATTGGTTGTTCAATTACAGACGTCATCATTACCAGCAGATACAATCTTGAATGTGAATGTACCTGATCTACCCATTGCCGAGATTACTGGATTTGAAAGCACACGTTTAGGTCATCGCCATAAGGCTGAACCTGTGATTAAAGAATTTGACCCTCGTGGACGAGCAATGTATTGGGTCGGGCCTGCGGGCGAAGAACAAGATGCCGGACCCGGTACAGACTTTGATGCTATTCGCCGTGGTGCTGTATCAGTGACACCGCTACAAATTGATTTGACACGTTATGATGCAATTGATGGTGTGTCGCATTGGCTACAAGGAGCATTCGAGTGATATCTGACCATCGAGGCATAGGCATGACCTCACAACGGACGCGAGACCGTCTGGTCGCTCGATTAAAAGATCAGGGCATTAAAAACGTAAGCGTTTTGGCCGTAATAAGAGATCTTCCTCGTCACCTGTTCGTTGATGAAGCGCTAGCAAGTCGTGCTTATGAAGACACTGCACTTCCGATAGGTCATGGCCAGACTATTTCGCAGCCTTTTATTGTAGCCAGAATGACTGAAATTTTGCTGGAAGGATTACCCAAGAATAAAGTACTGGAAGTAGGGACAGGATCTGGTTACCAGACAGCAGTGTTGTCACAGTTAGTTGAACGTGTGTTCAGCGTGGAACGTATTTCGCCGCTACAAAATCAGGCGCGAGAACGTTTTTATCAGTTAAAGCTGAATAATATCCGCCTGAAACATAGTGATGGTAGCTGGGGATGGGAAGAGAATGCGCCATACGATGGCATCATTGTGACTTGTGCACCAGAACAAATTCCAGAGGGTTTATTGAGGCAATTAGCACCTGGCGGCAGATTGGTGATTCCTGTTGGAGGTAGCTCAGGTCAATCACTTCGAGTGATAGACAGAAATGGTAATTCATTTGAAGAAACTGAGTTGGATGCGGTGAGTTTTGTACCGTTATTGACTGGACAAATTTAATGCGACTGTTTTCAGGAATTTATGCACACGTGATGCAGTGGGCACGCCATCGTCATGCTTCCTACTGGCTAGCCATGGTGAGTTTTACTGAATCCTCCTGTTTTCTGGTACCACCGGATGTCATGCTGGCACCAATGACATTAGCCAAACCTGATAAAGCGTGGTTTTACGCAGGATTAACCACATTAACATCGGTATTGGGTGGTTTATTTGGTTATCTTATTGGAGTGTATGCTTTTCAGATCATTGAACCGTGGTTACAGTCATTCGGTTATATAGATGCCTATCAATTGGCTCAGCAGTGGTTCAACCAGTGGGGATTTTGGGCGATTTTATTAGCGGGATTCACGCCTATTCCATACAAAGTATTTACCATTGCATCAGGTGTAGCCGGTATGGCGTTATTGCCATTTATTATCGGTTCTGCCATTGGTCGTGGCATGCGTTTTTTTCTGGTGGCCGGCTTAATGCGCTGGGGTGGAGAACAATTAGAGGCACAATTACATAGCTGGATTGACCGTATTGGTTGGGCAACAATTATATTGCTTGTTATAGTGTATTTAATTTTTTTTCAGACTTGAAATAGCTATTCCTTATGAGAATTGTTCTGCTATTACTGATTTTTATGCTGACATCTTGTGGTGGTGGTCAGGCAGTAGCACCAGTTGGCAGTTATGGGTATGGCAGTAAAGCTAAAACCAGCCAATCCAATGCGGGACAAGTCAAGCTGCCAACAGTATATAAAGTTAAAAAAGGAGATACTTTATATTCGATCAGCTGGCGTTATGGTATGGACTATAAAATACTGGCGAAAATTAATCACATTCGTCCACCATACCGAATTTTTGTTGGACAAAAATTACTGTTTAAATCCTATCGAAATACAGAATCCACGACTAAAAGTACTGCCACAGCAAGCAAAAAAACAACAAAAACTACCAAACCTGAACCAAAAGGCACGGCATCCAATCAACGTCTAACATGGCGTTGGCCAACAAAAGGTGAAGTGATATCGACTTATTCCAAAAGTGCTGCAGGTAGAAAAGGGATAAATATCTCAGGCAAGTCTGGTCAGCAAGTAGTTGCCGCCGCATCAGGTAAGGTTGTTTATAGTGGTAACGGTCTGCCTAGATACGGAAATTTACTGATTATTAAACACAATGATGTTTATTTAAGTGCTTATGCACATAATAAATCCCTGTTGGTCAAAGAAGGGCAATACGTTAAGTCGGGTCAAAAAATTGCCCTATTAGGAAGAACTGGTACTCAGCGAGACCAATTACATTTTGAAATCAGGCGCAATGGTAAACCAGTTGACCCAATGCGTTTTTTACCAAAGCAACGTTAACACTTAAATACGATACAATAAACGGTTTTTCTGGCGTTAGAAGTCAGGGCAAATAAATCAACATGAGGATTAAGCGTTGGAATTAGGCGCAACAATGCAACGAATCAAAGAGCTCAGAGGTCGCAGTGACGATCTCAGGGGGTATCTTTGACTATGATGGCAAAGCTGAACAGTTAGTAGAAGTCACTAGAGAACTGGAATCTCCAGCAGTTTGGGAAGATCCTGAGCGAGCGCAGAAATTAGGTCAGGAACGCTCTAGCCTAGAACGTATTGTGGCGACCCTATCTTCTCATCGAGAAGTACTTGATGATGCTAAAGATTTGTTGGAGTTGGCAGTAGAAGAGCAGGATCAAGATACCTTTGATGCGGTAACAGAAGATCTGGATGCATTGGAAAAGGGGCTGGAGAAACTCGAATTTCAGCGGATGTTTTCGGGTAAGATGGATGCAAATAATGCCTATCTTGATATTCAGTCAGGGTCAGGAGGCACTGAAGCCCAAGACTGGGCAAATATGGTGCTGAGAATGTATCTACGCTGGGGTGAGGCACAAGGCTTTAACGTTGAATTAGTTGAAGTATCTTCAGGTGAGGTGGCCGGAATTAAAAGTGCGACTATTCATTTTGAAGGTGAATATGCCTTTGGAATGTTGCGGACTGAGACGGGTGTTCATCGCCTTGTCAGAAAATCACCCTTTGATTCTGGTGCACGCAGACACACTTCCTTTTGTTCTGTATTTGTTTATCCAGAAGTGGATGAAAATATTGAAATTGAAATTAACAAAGCTGACTTGAGAGTAGACACCTATCGAGCCAGTGGAGCCGGTGGCCAGCATGTTAATAAAACCGATTCTGCGATTCGAATTACCCATATTCCGACCAATACAGTGGTGCAGTGTCAGAATCAGCGTTCACAGCACCAGAATCGCGACAATGCGATGAATCAACTACGTGCCAAATTGTATGAACTTGAGCTACTGAAGCAAAATGAAGACAAGCAGGCAGCAGAAGATGCCAAGGCCGATATTGGCTGGGGTAGTCAAATTCGTTCCTATGTACTGGATCAGTCACGGATCAAGGATTTACGTACCAATGTAGAAACAGGTAACACTCAGGCTGTACTGGACGGTGATTTAAACCAATTTATTGAAGCATCCCTGAAATCAGGACTATAAACCGAGATTAATGATGACAAACGAAATCGAACAAGACGAAAACAGACTGGTCGCTCAACGCCGTGAAAAACTGGCGGAATTACGTGAGCAAGGCAATGCCTTTCCCAATGATTTTCGTCGTAATGTAATGAATGCTGAACTATTGGCTGACTATGACAAAACATCAGCCGAACAGTTAGCTGCCGAGCCTAGGCGAGTTAAAATTGCTGGCCGTTTAATGACCAAACGCGTAATGGGTAAAGCCAGTTTTGCCAATATTCGTGATATGTCAGGTGATATGCAGCTGTATGTGAAGCGTGATGATCTGGCTGAAGGTGTGTATGCACAATTCAAACGCTGGGATCTGGGCGACATTATCGCAGCAGAAGGGGTCATGTTCCGTACTCAAAAAGGTGAATTGTCAGTGTTGGTGGATGACATTCGTTTGTTGACCAAATCGCTACGTCCACTACCGGAAAAATTCCACGGTTTATCGGATCAGGAAACCCGTTATCGTCAACGTTATGTTGATTTGATTATGAACGAAGCCAGCCGTGAAACATTTAGAATACGAACTCGAGTCATTGATGGTATTCGTCGCTTTTTGATGTCAAAAGACTATCTGGAAGTCGAAACCCCGATGATGCAGGCTATTCCCGGTGGTGCAACAGCCAGACCCTTTACGACCTACCATAATGCGCTTGATATGGACTTGTTCTTGCGTATTGCCCCCGAGTTATACCTCAAGCGTCTGGTAGTGGGTGGTTTTGAACGTGTGTTTGAAATTAACCGTAATTTCCGGAATGAAGGTTTATCTACCCGTCATAACCCTGAGTTTACTATGGTTGAGTTCTATCAAGCCTATGCAGATTATAAGGATCTGATGGATTTGACAGAAGAAATGCTACGTACAGTTACTCAAGATGTTTTGGGTACATCACAAGTACATTATCAAGGTACCGATCTGGATTTCTCAAAACCATTCCATCGTATGACGGTCAATGAATCTATCCTGCATTTTAATTCTGCTATAAAGGCTGATCAGTTGGCGACATTAGAGGCTGCAAGACAAGTGGCTGAAGGTTTGGGTATTCCACTAAAAGACAGTTATGGGTTGGGTAAGATTCAGATTGAGATATTCGAAAAAACGGTTGAACATCGATTGATGGAACCCACTTTTATTACTGCATATCCGACTGAAGTATCTCCATTGGCTCGTCGTAGTGATGAGGATCCATTTGTCACTGACCGATTTGAGTTTTTTGTAGGCGGTCGTGAAATTGCCAATGGTTTCTCAGAGTTGAATGATGCTGAAGACCAGGCAGAACGTTTTCAGGCACAAGTAGCGGAGAAAGATGCGGGTGATGATGAAGCCATGCACTTTGATGACGACTATATTCGAGCACTGGAATATGGCATGCCACCAACAGCCGGTGAGGGTATTGGTATCGATAGATTGGTGATGTTATTAACTGACGCGCCTTCAATTCGGGATGTGCTGCTATTCCCTCATATGCGTCCAGAAGTGTCTGAGTAAATTGGTAGAGTGACACTATTTCCTCTCCCAATATCAGGGAGGGGGAATGATCTTAATTTATTTTAAAGACCAAACAAGGCTAACGCTTCAGCATATTCATCGCTGTTTTCATCAAGCTCAACGACACTGATTCCAGTATCAACACCGAGCTTTTTAAAAGCAGGCACCTTTTCCAGTTCTTCTTCACTGAGTGCATGTTCAGTGTTCATATAGCTTTGTAAGTTAGCTACCTGAACAATATCAACCAAATCAGGTTGCTCACCACTGTCTCTACTAAGATCTTCATGATATGCAGCAACATCAATCAGGGCATCAGATAAGCCCCAGCTTTTCAAAATGGCTTGACCAACACGAGTATGAAGGTTGGAAATTACTGAATCAAGTGTGACTGTGTCGCTCAGCAAGTCTGGATCTTCATCAGCTTTCATCAATATCGGTAACACGCCAATATCGTGAATTAAGCCAGCCAATAAGGCATCTTCAGAAGCAATTCCAGGTTGCTTGGAAGCGAGAACCTGACTAATGGCCGCCACTTCGGTGCTGTGTTCCCAGAGATCGTGTAACCGTTTGTCCAGTCTACTTGATGTTGCCTGAAACATTTGCGCCATTACCAGACTGATGACCAGATTTCTGACTAAAGTCTGGCCAAGTCGAGAAATGGCCATCTGGACATTATCGATAGGTACTCGTCCACGATAAAGAGGGCTATTAGATACTTTTAGTAATCGAGCAGACAAGGCAACATCGGTGACGATAATTTGGGCTAAATCAGCGGCAGTTGCTTCTGGATCATCAACAACTTCACGTACACGCAACGCTACTTCTGGTAAGGTCGGTAATGTCAAAGTGCCGTTTTCTAGATCAGTCAATATTTCGTTGTAGAATACTTCTTGTTCAGTCATGTGAGCCAATTTTATAAAATGTGATTTGAAGTGTTCACCATTTTCAGTTATTTTGCTGGGTTTGCCAACCTTTTTAGCTAATTTCAGGTGCAGAGTTGAACGAAGATTTCCCCAGAATTAAACGCCTTCCACCCTATGTATTCAATATTGTAAATGATTTGAAGGCCAAAGCCCGTGCGCGAGGTGAGGATATCATTGATTTTGGGATGGGAAATCCAGATCGTCCTGCGCCCGCGCATATTGTTGAAAAATTAGTTGAAGCTGCACAAAGACCAGACACTCATCGTTATTCTGTTTCCCGCGGAATCCCGCGTTTGCGCAAAGCAATTTGTGATTGGTATCAGCGTAAATATGATGTCACTTTGGATTCTGATTCAGAAACGATTGTTACTATCGGTTCCAAAGAAGGTTTAGCGCATCTAGCTATGGCAACAGTAGGTCCTGGCGATGCAATTCTGGTACCGAATCCCGCGTATCCGATTCATCCGTATGGCTTTGTGATCGCGGGTGCTGATATTCGTCATGTGCCCTTGGTAGCAGGCGGTGATTTTTTCGCTGAATTGGAAAAATCAGTAAAAGACTCATGGCCTAAGCCAAAAATGTTGGTATTGAATTTCCCTGGAAATCCAACAACCCAGTGTGTCGATTTGGAATTTTTTGAGCGCGTTGTCGCTTTTGCCAAAGAGCATGAAATTTGGGTAGTACACGATCTAGCCTATGGTGAGATCGTCTTTGATGGCTATAAAGCACCATCGATATTACAAGTGCCTGGCGCTAAAGATGTCGCTGTAGAGTTTTATACCTTATCAAAAACCTACAACATGCCGGGTTGGCGAGTAGGCTTTATGTCAGGTAACCCTACATTGGTTGCAGCCTTGGCTCGCATGAAATCTTATCTGGACTACGGTATGTTTACGCCGATTCAGGTGGCAGCAATTGCTGCTCTGGATGGCCCGCAAGACTGTGTGGATGAGATTATTGATACGTATAAAAGACGTCGTGATGTGCTGTGTGATGGATTAAATTCTATCGGCTGGAAAGTTGAAAAGCCAAAAGCGACCATGTTTGTGTGGGCAAAGATTCCTGAGAAGTATCAAGAAATGGGATCACTGGAATTCACCAAGAAATTATTGCAAGAAGCTAAAGTAGCTGTATCACCAGGCGTAGGCTTTGGTGAATATGGTGATGATCATGTGCGTTTTGGCTTGATTGAAAATGAACATCGTACACGTCAGGCGATCCGTGGGATCCGTGACATGTTTAAGAAAGATTAGGGGGCAAAGTGCAATCAGTTAAAATTGGCGTTCTTGGTTTAGGTACGGTTGGCAGTGGTACCGTTAATGTACTTCGCCGTAATATTAAAGAGATAACGCGCCGTGCTGGACGTGATATTGAAATCAGCCGCGCTGCCGATCGTGATTTTGATACCCCTAAAAACTGCAATACTGACGGCATTGCCTTAACAATGGATGCACATGATATTGTTTGTGACCCTGAAATTCAGGTCGTTGTTGAGTTAATCGGTGGCACGGGTATCGCACGTGAGTTGGTGCTAGAAGCAATCGCTAATGGCAAACATGTGGTTACCGCTAATAAAGCATTGATCGCATTACACGGCAATGAGTTATTTGCTAGAGCACAGGAAAAAGGTGTGACTATTGCTTTTGAAGCGGCGGTTGCTGGCGGTATTCCGATTATTAAGGCGATGCGCGAAGGCTTGGCGGCAAACCGTATTGAGTGGTTAGCTGGCATTATTAATGGTACTGGCAACTTTATTCTGACTGAAATGAGGGATAAAGGACGTGACTTCGCTGATGTTCTGACTGAAGCACAGGCATTGGGTTATGCTGAGGCCGATCCCACCTTCGATGTTGAAGGTATTGATGCAGCGCATAAATTAACTATCATGGCATCAATTGCCTTTGGTATTCCGTTGCAATTTGATAAAGCCTACACAGAAGGCATCAGCAAAATTGCGCAGGAAGATGTGAAATATGCCTCTGAATTGGGCTATCGCATTAAACATTTAGGTATCGCTAAAAAAACAGCGCAAGGTGTTGAATTACGTGTCCATCCAACTTTGATTTCGCAACGTCGTTTGCTCGCCAATGTTGATGGAGTAATGAATGCGGTATTGGTAAAAGGTGATGCCGTAGGCCCAACACTTTATTATGGTGCGGGCGCTGGTTCAGAAGCGACAGCCTCAGCAGTAG
>Ga0224506_10001403_pt1 | contig 17316 bp, 20 predicted proteins | sample SF_Jan12_sed_USG_2_FD_169108 | JGI IMG/M metagenome (GOLD analysis project Ga0224506, IMG submission 169108) | Sediment microbial communities from San Francisco Bay, California, United States - SF_Jan12_sed_USGS_8_1 | ecosystem: Environmental > Aquatic > Marine > Sediment | place: USA... | reverse complement strand
CTCCAGAAAATCCTTCAACCATGTGGAGAGAGCATACAAAATCGCAAAGGAGGTCAAGATGGACTTCAAAAACTTCTACGTTGTAGGAGGCTACAGGTTTCCAGAAGGCCTAGAAGCAGAAGTTGAAGAGAGAACAAGACTGAAATATCTAGGAAAAATCGCCTACGACAAGGAAGTTGAAAACTACGTTGTCTCCGGAAAATCTCTACTTGAACTACCCTCCTCATCCCCAGCTTACAATTCAGTTAAGGAACTCATGAAAAAAGCTGGCTATTAACAAACTAAGCGATTTCTTCTCTTCTGCGTTCAATCATCACGCAGACACCATGCACCACGTCAATACTGTTATCATCACAGAATTTAATGGCTGTTTCAGATTCTGAGCCGGGTTGCATCCACACCTTTGTGATCCCAAGTCTCTTGCAAGCCTTAACAATTTTTTCCGTAACTTTTGGCGGTACCACAACATCGACAACATCTGGTTTGATTGGCAAGTCTCCGAGATCAGGATAACATCTATCGCCCAAAACTTTGTCGGTATTTGGGTTTACTGGATACACCTCATATCCTGCTTCCTTCAGGTCTTTATACACTCGATAACCGTACTTCTCGGGGTCTCTGCTAGCTCCAACTACAGCGAATATGTTTCTCTTGTTCAAAAAATTCTTGATTAATTCTCTATTCATTTTATATCCTTTGAAGCCTGCTAAAGGTAGCGTGTTATCTTTGGTTCTAGCATCTGTCTAGGCATGACGCCAACGATTCTGTCCACGAGTTTTCCGTTCCTGAACACTAACAGCGTGGGGATACTCATTATCTCGTACTGTGTGGCGACTTCTTGGTTCTCATCCACGTTCAGTTTCCCAAATAAGATTCTTCCAGCGTGGTCTCTCGCCATTTCCTCTATGACAGGGGCAATCATTCGGCAGGGACCACACCACGTCGCCCAGCAGTCAACCACCACCAAGGGATGGTTCTGGATCGTTTCTTTGAACGTCGCATCAGTTACTTCGACAGGTTTGTTCAAAGCTGGCTTCTCCTGTCTTTTCCCGGCTACGCTCCTCATCATTTCTTGCAGTTTTGCTCGTTTAATCCTTTCTAGTTCCTCGTCCTCCTCGCTCTTCATTTGGACACCTCATAGCACTTTGAACATTTTCCTAAAAGATAAGGATGTTGGGTTATGGTTCCCTTCCAACATGTCGCTCGACTCTCTAATCCCTACATCCAGCGCTTCAATCAAGAGCTTCCTATTAAGAGAGGCTCAAATGTGATCGTCGGGTGTTCAACATATTTTAAACTCCAATCGAAAACAAAACTATTCCCACTGCTAAGGCAAATAGAGTTGTAAAGATCTGAACGTAAATTGTATCCTTAACTGAGTATGAAAGCAAAGGTAACAAACCGTGACCATCTTGGGATATCGTGTTAACAAGCAGAACTGAAAAGGGAATAAATCCCTTTGAAAATAAAAGGAGAAAAAAGAGGTGAGGTCCAGACTCCGGTATGATTCCAATCAAAGCGGCGAAAACAATCAATAAAAATACGGGCAAACTCGTTACAATTGGTTCCAGATTAAAGTTCTCCACCAGAAAACCAATGGCTAGCATGGTGAAGAAAATCCACAAAAACAATTTCGGTATGTGCTTCTTAAGTACATGACCAAAAACATGCTCCTTTAGAAAGTGTTTAAAGTCAAGCTCCTTTTCGTGGATTTCTATCTCACAAGGTTGGCAGGTCTTCAATTTTATGGCTTTAGCGATTTTGTCTGCGAAAAAACCCCCAACTATCCCTAGTATTACAGAAATGGCAAAGATAAGGAGAGCTGTTTCCGGAATCATAGCCAACATTATAAACGCGTCATCTCCCGCGGTGGATAACATGACGGCGGCTAGGGCGCCAAAACCCACCAAACCGTGAACGTAAAGGGATACTATAAAGAAAGAGTCTACACAGCCAGGTATGGACCCGAGAAGAGAAGCGATTACAAACTGATTTACGGGTTTTCTGGTTATCTTTTCCCGAATTTTGTTCTCAAATTTTAACTCTAGAAATTCAATTATAATCATTAATAATGTTATGATTAAAATTATTTTCATCGTTTCCAAAAAAGTTGTTACTATCTCATCCAACATTTAGATGATCTTCCATCTTGCCTTTCCTAAAGGTTTTTCTTCACATCCCTCATGGCTGAAGATGGTCTTGTTGCACGGACAAGTTTCAGGATGCCCGTAGGCTCGACAAATAGTGTTGACAAGGTCCTCTGAAGCATAATGGTCCAGCTTTGAAGCCTCATCACAAGCCTTTTGAACGTCGTAGTTCAGAAACCTCACGAATAGAGTCTCTAAAATCCTATGTTTTCTCAACAGTTTTTGAGCTTCGGCAAAACCCTTTTCCGTTAGTCTAACCCCACGGTAGCGTGTGTATCTGAGTAGACCCTTCTCAGCGAGATTCTGAAGCATTTCGGTCACTGTGGCGGGTCGAACTCTTACAGATTTTGCCACGACCGTTGTCCTAACTCTGCTAAACTCTTCATGCTGTTTTCTGTATATTAACTTCAGATACTTCCCCTCATTCACAGTTATCCTTGCTTCAGCTTTCAATGCAACACCACTGAAAAAGGAAAAGTTAGGTCTTACCTAAAAAATTTTCTGCTAAACGCTCCTAAGATTAGCCCCAAGTTCAACGTATTAACAACAAAAGTCAAAGAAAGAGCTTTATCATATGCAAGTTATTAAAAACACTAATACTTAAGCGGCGTCAAATAGATGTTGCTACATGTTGCAGCGGTGGGTGTGCAATGTCAACCTTGAAGAGGAAGAGGTGGAGCAGACGATACGGCGACTGGTTCCGCAACGTTCTGATAGACGCAGGCATAATGGACTATCGATACCCCATAAAGGGCTGCGGGGTTTGGATGCCCTACGGGTTCAAGATTCGAAAAAACGTTCTTCAAATTCTGCGCGACCTGCTCGACTCCACCGGACACAACGAAACGCTGTTCCCCCTCATGATTCCGGAAACATCGTTAGCCAAGGAATCCGCCCACGTGAAAAGCTTCGAGGAAGAGTGCTTCTGGGTCACCAGAGGCGGCTTGACACCTCTCAAGGTGAAGTACGCTTTGAGGCCGACAAGCGAAACCGTCATAGCTCCCATGCTGAAGCTTTGGATACGATCTCACGCGGACCTACCAATAAAGCTCTATCAGATTGTTAGCATCTTTCGATACGAAACAAAGGCCACGCGTCCCCTTATAAGAACTCGAGAGGTAGCCTCCTTCAAGGAAGCTCACACTACTCATGCCACATTAGAAGACGCTGAGGCTCAAGTGAAGGAGGCGGTGGAAGTGTACAAGAGATTTTTTGACGAGTTGGGTGTTCCTTACACTATCTCGCGGAGACCGGACTGGGACAAGTTTGCGGGTGCTGTTTACACGCTGTCGTTCGACATGATATGTCCAGACGGCAGGACTCTTCAGATCGGAACTGTCCACAATTTGGGTCAAAACTTCTCCAAGGCATTTGACATTACCTATGAAACTGAAAAGGGAACGCAAGAGCACGTTTGGCAGACAAGCTACGGAATATCGGGAAGAGCCATAGCCGCCCTCTTGAGTGTCCACGGCGACGACCATGGGGTTGTGTTGCCACCAAAAATTGCACCCATCCAAGTTGTGGTCATCCCTATTCCATACAAGAAGAAGGATAAACAAATCAACAGGGCATGCGAAGGCGTTATTACAACGTTGAAGGAAGCGGACCTTAGAGTTGAGTTAGACCCGCGAACTGATTTGAGACCAGGGTCCAAATTTTACTATTGGGAGTTGCGAGGCATCCCGATACGCATTGAAGTGGGACCGAAAGATGTGGAAAACAATGAGGCAACCCTTGTTCGACGGGACACTTTGGAGAAACAAACCTGCAAAATCAACGAGCTTGTTGCAGCTGTTCAGAAGCTCCTAAAGAAGATCACGCGGGACCTGCGGCAGAGAGCTTGGGAGTGGATAGAAGACCGTGTCTATAGGGTTGACAGTTTGGAGGAAGCGAAACAACTGTTGAGTAAAAGAGCTGGTATCGTTGAGGTTTTGTGGTGTAACCGCGCCGAGTGTGGTCGCCAGTTGGAAGAAGCGGTGGGCGCGCGCGTGCTAGGAGTTCCCGTAGGCACCGAAGAGAAGGTGGGTGGGAAATGCGTGGTTTGCGGGCGAAAGGCAGACCATGTGGTGAGAGCTGCGATAGCCTATTAAGGCTTAGCATAGCAGTTTGACGGCGTCTTTCCCCTTCATTCCGATCTTTATTCCTTTATTCCCAGCTCTAGACGTAACCGCCTTGACCTCAGCCTCAAGGATATCTTCAAAGTTTCTGACCCCGCTCACCATCGCGGCAGTCACGTTCAGTTTTTCAGCCGCTTCCACGTTAAGGAAGCCGCACATCACGAAACCTGTGTTTCCCACAATCATCACGAGCGGCGGAGAGTCGGGCAAGTCCACTTTCAAGCCTTTTGCGATTTTGTCGTCTATCTTTAATGGAACTGTATGAATCATGCGAGTCCTCCGTCATTATTTTTCACAGAGACTCTTTTTAAATAAACATTATGACCATAAAGTTGTGGATGGTGGAGGCGAGTTGCTCACAAGGCTGAAAGAAAGGTTTCAACTCTGGATATCCTATGAAGCCAAACTTGCTCACAGCGTAGGATTAACCCCAAATCAGGTGAGCGCCATCGGAATAGTATGCGCGCTACTTTCAGCACTGCTATACTGGAACTCGCAGTTTCATCAACTCATTCTCATAGCGGCCACCATTTTTCTCCTAGCCTCAGGTTTTTTCGACGCACTGGACGGCGCCATAGCAAGAATTTATAGAGAAACCACAACCTTCGGCAGCTTCCTCGACTCCATGCTGGATCGGTACGCCGACGCCGTCGTTTTTTGCGGCATCATTCTCGGCGGATTAAGCCATCCGTTATGGGGCTTTGCCGCCCTAACGGGCTCATTGCTGGTGAGCTACGCTCGGGCTAGGGCTGAGGCGGCGGGAGTGAAAATGGAGGCTGTGGGCTTTGCCGAACGTGCTGAACGCATAATCATATTGGCGGTAGCTAGTCTTCTTAATGTTGTTTGGCAGGAAGCGTTGGGTTGGGGAATAATCATACTGGCAGTTCTCACAAATCTTACCGTGCTTCAGCGTGTTGTTTATTTTCGTAAGTCCCAGAAAGAAGGAAGTTAGCTGTCGGGTCAGCGTCTATATCTTCTTCTTCGAGGTCGTGTTTTTCGTTCGTCTCTCGCGCGCACTTTCACCACGCCTCGGTGCACTGCACAGGAAATACAGTAATATTTCGTCACGGGTTGGCTGGTTATGTAGGCGCCTTTTTGACGAAGCTCCTTGTATAACGAAGAGTCGACCATGGACACTCGGCGAGATGTCTTTTTGGCTTTGTCGCGGGGAACCAGCTCGCCGCAACTGCTGCACTGGACGAGAGCGCCTCTTCCCTTTCCGCCTTTGGATCGACCCCTCGACTTGCGCTTCACTGGCATAGCGTTTCCTCAACCGTACATAGGTGTTGAAACAGATTTATAACCTTGCGCAAGACTAATCCATGTACAGTATGTTCTTTCCAACGAGGAAAACCATGTTTGATCTAGTAACAGCAGGCCACCTCGCAATTGACCGAATATTTTCGCCTAAAACATCCACCTCTGAACCCGCGCTAGGTGGACCTCCAACCTACGTTTCACTGGCAGCGAGAAAACTAGACGCGAACGTTTCCGTCATCTCAAAAGTAGGGGAAGACTTCCCCCGTGAGTATGTTATGTTGTTGAAATCAAACGGAGTGGATTTATCTGGACTCAAACGGGTTAGAGATGCCTCAACTACAAGATTCCTTTTGAAGTACGGGAGGAGAGGGCGACAACTCCAGCTAGAGAGCCAAGCCCCGCCCATTTCCTTAGAAGACGTGTCTGGTTCCCTCCGAGCCAAAGCGGTCCATGTGGCTCCCATTGCAAACGAGCTGTCACAGAGCGTTATCGACAAACTGCGCGGGCAAACGGACACTTTGTCGCTGGACCCACAAGGGTTTGTGCGAAGGTTTGATGAGCAAGGAAACGTCAAGTTGGGTAGATGGGAAGAAACGGGAATTCTCCACCAGATCGACGTGTACAAATCATCGTTCAGTGAAATCAAGGCTGTGACGGGATTAACGGACTTGCAGTTGGCTGTGCAGAAGATTCACAGTTACGGACCAAGAATAGTCATGGTAACAAGAGGTATGAAAGGGTCCACATTGTTTTCTGATGGAGAATTCTACGAAATCCCAGCCTGCAAGCCGAGAGTTGTTAAGGATCTCACTGGCGCCGGAGACGCCTTTATCGGCGCGTTTCTAGCCGAACATGTTCAAGGAAAAGATCCATTGTGGTGTGCTTGCGTTGGGTCAGCCGCCTCCTCCTTTGTTGTGGAGGGCGTGGGACCCACCGTGTTCGGGGAAAAGAAAGAAACCTATAAGAGGGCTACTGAAATCTATGAGAAAGGGCTTAAGCGTTTAACCGTGTAAGACAGAGACAAATGGAGGGTTCACCAATTGGGTAAGGTTGCCAAAGGCGTGAAATGCAGCGTGGTTGGGTGCGACAAGCTAGCGGTTCGCTCCCTCTCCAACGAAAGAGTAAGCAGCGCAGGGTTAAATGTTGGAGGAGGAGGAAGGGGGAGAGCCTACCTCTGTAAGGATCACTATAAAGAGTTCAAGAAAGAGACCAAGAAAGAAAAGATGTTAGAGCAGTGGAGGTACAGGGGCTGAGGATACTTCAACTGCACTCCAACTTCATAGAGTACAAACCGATAAAAAAGGAGATCGCCGCGGCAGAAAAGTGCGAAAAAAAGAAGCAGCGACTTGAAGAACTCGTGGTCCTGTTCACCTGCATTGAAAAGGGAGACGACGAAGCTGTCGCCAGCAAAGCTGTGGATGAAGTAAGATCCTCTCTTCAACAATTGAAAGTCAACAAGGTTCTGATATACCCGTACGCCCACTTAAGCAGCAACCTAGCGAAGCCCACCAACGCCTTAAAAGTCATTAAGGCAATGGAGAAATACGCGAAGGAGACTGGCATCGAAACATACCGGACTCCCTTTGGCTGGTGCAAACAGTTCTCAATCTCCATAAAGGGACACCCCCTGGCTGAGCAGTCTAAGGTGGTTGTGCCAACAGAGGTCGAAGAGAAGGAGATTGTCTCAAAAGCTTTGAAGGCGGAAGAGAGGTTAAAGTCCTCTTGGTTAATCCTGCAGACAGACGGAAAAATGATTCCAGTTGAGAGTTTCGATTTTTCTGGACATGAGAATCTGAAAAAGTTTGCGAGATACGAAACTGAGAAGGTGAGGGCGGTTCAACAGGTTCCGCCCCACGTGAAACTGATGAGGAAACTGGAGATCGCTGACTACGAGCCCGGAAGCGACCTAGGAAATTTCAGGTGGTATCCAAAGGGGAGCCTGATCAAGTCTTTGCTGGAACAATTTGTGACTCAGAGAGTGACGGAGTATGGAGCCATGGAAGTGGAGACTCCAGTCATGTACGATTTCCAACATCCCAGCCTAGCCAAATATCTAGACAGGTTTCCAGCCAGACAGTACGTGTTGGAATCCGGTGAAAAAGAACTTTTCTTAAGGTTCAGCGCGTGCTTTGGCCAGTTTCTCATGGCTCACGATGCCCAGTTTTCCTACCGACAGCTCCCACTAAAAATCTACGAGCTGACCAAGTACAGCTTCAGAAGAGAGAAAAGCGGAGAACTCGTCGGGTTGAGAAGACTAAGAGCGTTCACCATGCCCGACTGCCACGCTTTGTGCGCTGATCTGGACCAAGCGAAAAAAGAGTTCCTCGTCAGATTTGAGCTGTGCAAGGGAGTTTTGAAGGATGGACTAGAATTGGGCAATGATGACTACGAACTGGCGATACGCTTCGCTAGAGACTTTTTCGAAGAAAACAGAGACTTCATCGTATCGTTGGCTCAACAGATAGACAAGCCTGTGCTAATCGAGATGTGGGAGGAACGATTCTTCTACTTCATACTAAAATGGGAGTTCAATTTCATGGACAACTTGGACAAGGCTTCAGCACTGTCAACAGATCAGATCGACATCGAAAACGCTGAGAGATACGGCATAACCTACGTAGACGAAAAAGGGGAGAGACGGCACCCCCTGATTTTGCACTGCTCCCCCAGCGGCGCTATTGAGAGATGCATATACGCCATGCTGGAGAAGGCTTATCGGGAGCAGCATAAGGGAAACGTCCCGATACTTCCACTCTGGATTTCACCCGTCCAAGTGAGGGTGATACCGGTCTCCGACAGATTCATCGAGGAAGCCGAGAAAATAGCGGAGGAAATTGAGAGGCAACGCATACGGGTTGACTTGGATGACCGTTCCCTAACAATTCAAAAGAAGGTTCGGGAGGCGGAGACCGAGTGGGTCAACTACGTGATCGTGATCGGGCAGAAGGAAATAGAATCTGGCACTCTCCCGATAAGAGATAGGAAGGCTAGAAAGATCAGGAAAATGCAACTTCAAGAGTTCATAGGCGAGATAAGAGAGAAAACCGAAGGTATGCCGTTTAAACCCCTAACGCTTCCAAGACGCTTGTCGGAGAGACCTAGGTTTTTCGGATGAAATTCCAAAAAATATATCAAAAGTCGCTGGAATATTCTAAAGGTTCTGGAGGAGGTCAACCATGGAAAAAGAGCTTCTAATCTACATCGACGGACAGTTCTACCCAAAATCAGAGGCAAAAATTTCCGTTTACGATCACGGTCTGCTCTACGGAGACGGAGTTTTTGAGGGAATACGCGCCTACAACGGCATCGTGTTCAAGCTCAAGGAACACCTAGAAAGACTCTACCGATCCGCACACACCATAACGCTGCGGATACCGCTAAAAACGAACGAGATGACGCGGGCTGTGCTGGAGACGCTCAGAAAAAACAATCTTAAAGACGCCTACATTCGCCTAGTTGTCACAAGGGGCATAGGCGACCTCGGACTAGACCCAAGAAAATGCCCAAAACCAACGGTAATCATCGTCACCGAACCTATCATACAAATATACGGCGCGGAAGCCAAGGAAAAAGGGATGACAGCCATAATCTCTTGGGTGAAAAGAGATTCTGTGGACGCGACCACCCACGAAATAAAGTCGCTGAACTACCTCAACAGCATCCTAGCCAAAATTGAGGCAAACGCTGCTGGAGTAGACGAAGCCATATGCCTAGACAAAAACGGCTTCATCTGCGAGGGAACCGGTGAGAACATATTCATAGCGAAGGAAGGCAAAATTGCCACTCCTCCCATTTGCACAGGAGCCCTAGCCGGAATAACGAGAAAGAGGGTTATGAAGCTAGCAGAGGACTTGGGATACACCGTGGTGGAACGAAACATCACGCCCAACGAGTTGTTCAACGCAGACGAAGTTTTCTTCACAGGAACCGCGGCTGAGGTTGTGCCGGTGACGGAAATAAACCGAAGAGTTATAGGCGACGGGAAACCGGGACCGGTCACGAAACGGCTGATGGAAGAGTTTGGCAGGATTGTGAAGGATCCGAGAGAGGGAACTCCGATTAGTTAGGGTGGTTACCGATGAAAATTCTATTATTGACGGAAAAAGACGTTGAGCAACTGTTGTCCATGGACGAGGTTATGAAGGCCGTTGAGTCAGCGTTTAGGGAGAAGGGCTTAGGTCGGGTTCAGATGCCTGCAAAACTCTACCTGTTTTATGGTAAGTATGGCGGTGACTTAAGGACCATGCCCTCGTACCTTGAGCAACTGGACGTCTCCGCCGTCAAGGTTGTTAACGTCCACCCAAAAAATCCAAAGAAGTACAGTCTTCCTACGGTTATGGCAACCATCATCCTAGTGAATCCAAAAACCGGCGCACCTCTGGCAATTATGGGAGGCACCAGAGTCACCAGCATGAGAACAGGCGCCGCCGGAGGAATAGCAGCCAAATACTTTGCCAAGAAGAAACCCAAGGTTGTTGGTCTCGTTGGAGCCGGTGCACAGGCTAGAACACAGTTGGCGGCTCTTCTCTCCCTCTATGGAAAGCTTAAAGAGGTTAGAGTTTGGAGTCGAACCGAGAAAACCAAGGAAGCGTATGTAGCTGAAATGAAAACTACGTGTGGAGAAGTATCCAGAATGGTTTCGGTGGAGAGCGTTAAAGAGGCTGTTGAGGGAGCCGACATAGTTGTGACCACAACGCCTTCAATAAAACCCCTAGTTTCAGGCGAATGGGTTACGCCCGGCATGCACTTCAACTGCATCGGCGCAGACGCGCCTGGAAAAGAAGAGCTGGATCCAGTCATCTTAACGCGTGCAAAGATCGTTATTGACGACTGGGAACAGGCTTTTCACAGCGGCGAAATCAACGTTCCATTCGCCAAAGGCATCATAACAAAGCAACATGTTTGGGGTGACATTGGAGAGGTTGTGGCTGGTTTGAAGCCGGGCAGAACAGCCTCTGACGAAATAACGGTTTTCACCTCCACGGGACTGGCGATTCAGGACGCTGTCACAGCAGAACTCGCTTACAAGAAGGCTTTGGCGAAGAAAATCGGGCAGTTTATTGAGATAATATAGAAACTGCCCTGTGAAACCTTGTTCTTAGGCCTTTTAGCCCTCGGGAATTGTTTGGACGTAGTATGCTGCGTAACCCTGTAAGGTTTCCACTTTGACTGTTACCTCTTTTCCTTGGTAGCCGGTCCAGTTCAAAGGACAAGTAAATGCGATCGAAGCGTTTGGGAATAGCGTGTAAGGAAGAGCAGGGGTTACATTTCCAACGATTTCTGTATCCACAGCTACACCCGAGACGGTGACGTGCGTAACAGACGAAGCAGAGTTTCGAACGGTCACATTGAAGTGGTTGACGCTTATCGTGGAGTTAAAGACTAGGTCGGTAATGACTAGGTCTATGAGAGGCGTCTTCGCTTGGAAGTTTGCACCAGACCCGTCGGCAATGAAGACGTGAATCTTTACGTTTTCGTCAGTATAATTCGCCCAGTTCCAAAAACACCTGAGGGTTTTAGACTTGCCTATTGAAAGTTCTTGGGGAAGCGTGGGAATAACCGCCACGTTGTCGAGGACACCGTCTCCCGTGGACACCATTACCTGTTCGGCGCTGGCGCTGGAAGGAGAAAAAGACGGATTAAGGAGGGTAAGGTTGAAAAAGGCTGAATCTTGAGGATCAAAGGCTACGTCGGTTATGGTCACGGTGGGGGCTTCAGGGAGCTGCGCCCCAAGGGAGATGTAATAGCCCACCGTCCACATGTAAGATAGGAGCGCTCCGACTATGGCGGCAGCCAACAAGAGCAGGATGTGCAAAAGCGTTGAGAGGCCAACTGTGTTTCGAATCAGTTTCATATTCTTCCCTCACACGAGTCTTATCAGTTAGTTAAAGGTTTATATTAAGATTTAAGCCGCTTTAAGCGTCGCAAGGCTTATAACGTTGAAAGAGCGGAATTGTCTTTTTGGCGGGTGAGTGGGTGCCTCCCATCCGTTCCGCCGTATAAATCCCGGAGTAGGGAGGTGAAAAAATGGATGCAAGAGATCAGGCTCTTACGGCAATCTTTACTGGACTGTACGCAATTCTTGTCATGGTTTTGGCTCCGATTTCTTTTGGTCCTGTTCAGCTTCGAGTGGCGGATTGTTTGATCCCGTTGGCTGCGCTTTTCGGTTGGCCTGTGGTTGCTGGAGTCACTGTTGGCTGCTTTCTGGGCAACGCGTATTACTGGCTTGGTCCTTATGATGTTGTCTTTGGTCCCGTAGCGAACCTCATTGCTGCGAGTGCGATATTTTTGCTTAGGAAGCGGCGGTTGCTGGCGTGTGTTGTTGGTGCTCTGCCCATCGGTGTCATAGTAGGTGGATACCTATGGCTCTTTTTTACTCCACCGGACGTCTTTGGGTTAAGCCTGCCAGCGTGGGCGGCAATGATGATCAGCATTACCATAAGCAGTTTGATAGCTACGGCGGTAATTGGCTATAGCTTGCTCACTGTTCTCGGCAGGCAAAGCATTGTTGAGCCTCTGAAGTCTCGTGGATTAAAGGTTGTCACAGAAAGCTGAAAAGGTGAAACGAATGAACGTATACCAGTGGTTCTATCTAGCATTTTTAACTAGAATGGTGTGTGAGCCTTTAAGACGTGAGTCATAATGACGTAGACGATTAGAATTGGTATGGTTATTAGAAAGAAATAGAACGCGAAAAACCCCCAATGCCCCAACAATTTCTCCCAGCCCGTGTATAAGCTCAGGCGATGCGCGTTTATCGGTGAGATAGATAAAGAATCCATCCGCTATGGCAAGCGCAACTAAAATGAGTACTATTACGGACCCCCAAGCTTTGAGAAGCGTTTTCATGAATGATCACACCCGTGTGCACACTTAGCCTTCTTCAACTTGAAGGAGAGGTTTGGAATCACCCGGGTCCGTACTCGACATCTTGAATGTGAATTGTCTCCCTCGCTCTTCACTAGGAGAGCCCCATCATAAGTGTGTGCGGCTGAGACGATAAGTGCTTCGGATATCGTAAGAAAAAGGTAATCAATGCGCCATTTTTCCTTTTTTGGATGACGAAAGTAACCAATTTCACTAAGTTTGGGATTCCTTTAGTTTCTCTCCTATCGTCTTCAACTTCCCGTGTTCCAAGATGCGGATGCGTGTTTCCAACCTAACGTTCATACCTAGACGTCTGAAAAGCCAGAGCAAATGCCCGCCTAGAATTGGACCCTCCAGTTCCCCCTTTGAAACCAGATGAGCCAATTGCTCTTCAACCCGACAGGTAGCCTCGGAGTACTGGCTTTCAGCCGCTTTCAAAACCTCCCAAGCTCGATCCGTCAGAACCGCCCTTAGGACCCTCTTAGGGTCCTCTCTTTTTCTTTCTTCTTCCCCTGCCTTTACCCGTAAACGTTTCATCAGTTCACTCATTCTTCGATGTCTTAACCGTTCTAACTCTTCGTCCTTAGGCAAGAGCAAACACCCCCCGCCCCTTTGCTTTGCGCTCTACTCGCCATGCAAAAACGCTGTAGAGGAGGCGCAGAAACGGTACTGGCGAATACAATACTAAACTGTCAAAGTTCCTCCTCAAACTCCATAATCGATCATACATCGTTGAACCTCGACTCCTGCCCAACATGTTTTGTGCCGTGATGTATCCTCACGAAGATCACGGGGCACCTCGGGTTTCTGCAATCATACTCTACCTTTTTCCGGTGCTTTCTCATCGGTTTTCCACAGTGAGGGCAGTTAATGCTTCTCATGTTCCTATCTCTCACCATCAGCTGTCACCTTAAAACCAGAGTTTTTTGTAGCATCCCTTACAGTAGTAATTCGTTCTGTTGCTACGCTTTCGGGTGATGTGGTGCCTCCAGACCTCTTCCCCGACCTCTAACTCCCGCCCACACCTTCGACAACGCAGGCGATCCCCACGCTTCGTGGCCAAAGTCTGTGTCACCGTGACCAGTTGCCAAGCCATCAATGTTACCCCCCTAATGCGCGCGAGTAAAACTATGAATATCCACACTTGGTGCGTATGTAGACCGTGAAGAACAGTCTACCACCCCCATATGCTCCCTCCATTCTGCCCGTCTCCTTCCGAATCTCAATGTTTTCACATTTGGGGCATTTCTTCATGGAGAACATCCATCTCTTCCAGCCTTCGACCAAGATTTTCCATAGCCTCGTAGACCGCCTCTTCCCTCTTGGCGCCCACACAGACGATTCTGCCAGTGGAAAATATGAGGAAGACGACGCTTGGGCTTTCCATTCGGTAGATCGCAGCTGGAAACTGCTCCGGCTCGTACATGAGGCTTCCGCCCACGCGAGCTCGCTCGCACAACTCTTCAAGATCAATCGTGCCGCCGAGTCTTCCAGAGGCAACGATGTTCTGAATCTTTATCTCCGGCTTTCCGGTGATGATTATGCCAGCCGCTCTTAGCTCTCTGGCGACCTTCATGATTGCCCTTTTAGCCTCCCTCTCTGACTTGGCGCCTGTGCATACCATCCTTCCCGAGTGAAAGATTAGGGTGCACGTCTTGGGCTTCTTCAGCCTAAAGGCGAGTCCAGGGAAAACTTGCGGTCGGTACTCTACGTGCGAAAAGACGCTCACTATGGCGTCTAGGTCTAACGGTTGATTGAAAGCCGCCGAGGCCACGACGTTTTGAATGCGAGTTTGACCCTCGCCTTTTGCCAAGAGGCTTCTCATCCCGCGCCCCCGCATAAAGGGGTGGTTGAGACGATAACTGTTTCGGTGCATGAGAAGATCGGATAAAATGCGCGGTTTTTTAGTCGTTTTGGTGATTAAAGCGCCATGTTTTCCGTGGGCATCCAGGTTGAACACTTTATCAAAAGCTGGTATTCTTCATCATATTTTTCTTCAGGATTATATGTCTGGGTTGGCTCAAGCCCAGAAGATATCTAATTGATACACAGAATGAAGTTTAACTGTACCTTTGGTGGCGTCAATTTCACTTAAATTGTCAAAAATTCTAGATCTAGGCTACTGTAGCTGTTGCTTCACAGTCACATAAATTTAAAACGCCTATCAAGTACATCTTTTTTCGAGGTTTGTATTATGCGTAGAAGTCTACTTGTACTTCTAGCTGGGGTATTGATTGCTAGTGTCGTTGCGAGTGCCGTAGGCATTTGTGGCACAACCTACACTTGGGAGAAGACTTTTGATGTCAAGAAGCCTGAGATTGAGTGTGAAATTGAGGTTGGAGACAAGAGAATAGTCGGTTGTCCAGTTTATGTTTGGGTGTCTTTGAATCTGGAGGATGGATGGAAAGACTCTTGTTGGAACAACTGGAAAGACAACTGTGACGATGACGATTGCAAAAGTTGCTCGAAAAACTGGAAAGGCAACCATGACGATGACTACGAAGATTTGTGGGAATGCGGTTGTTATGTTAACGGAACTTATTCGGCACACCTCTACTGGTACAATGGAACTTCGGCGGAGTGGCAACATGTCAAACATCTTCAGGAAGAAACCAACATAACTCTAACCTGCTACAAGCACACATGGACTTACACGTTCGTTCCTATGTGGGAAGGAAGTTACAAGGTAGTAGTTATGTTTGCGATGGATTCGGAAGTCTGCACCTTCACAAATGAAGACTAGAGTCTTACGTGACCACCCCAAAAACTCCCCTTTTTTTCCTTGTCCTACTCACGGACTTGAGACAGAGGAAAATATCAGTTAATTCACTTGCAACGCCAGAATCATCTTTCAATTACGATCAGGTCGTTCGGAATTTCGCCTGGAATTCTTGCGTCTTCTTCGGTGAAGATCAGGGTGTTGATCTGATATGATGTCCCGGCTTTGTGTGGAAGATAGAAGTTGCTCTCGTGGTTGACAACTGTTCCTGGGACGAATAGCTGGTCTCCAGCATCGATCTCCATGTCATATACGAATTCGCCGACCCAATCGGGGGGGAATGCTATTCCGAGTTCGTAGCCGCCGACCCACCATTTGTCTTGCAGTATCCCTGCTTCTTCGTAGTAGGCTTTCATTTTTTGGTTAAATTCGGCGACTGGCAGGTTTGGTCTGATCAGTTTGGCTATTACGTCGTAGGCTTTTGCTGATAATTCGACGACTTTTGCTACGTCGGGATTTGGTTTTCCGATTGAAAGGCTTCGGGCTATGTCGGCGTGATATCGGTTGTAGACGCCGCAGATGTCAACGTTAATCATTTCTCCTCTCTGAATCTTTTTTCGGCTTGATAGTGCGTGCAGACTGGCGGTTTTGGGTCCTGATGTAACTAGAACTGGAATTCCGGGATTCTCGCCTCCCGCCTTTGCCATGGCGTGGACGATCTCGCCGTAGACTTCGAGTTCGGTCATTCCCGGTCTTATTGATTCAATCGCTGCGTTCATGCCGATGTCTGCGATTTCTGCTGCTTTTTCTATGTAAGCGATTTCTTGTGGGGACTTGATGGCGCGGACTTCTCTTACGATGTCGGTTCCGTCAACGACTTTGCAGCCTTCTTTTTCCAAAGCTGATTGGAACATTTCGCTGACCGCTCTGTTTGGTCGGTAGCTCCACATTTCGAGGCCGACGGTTCCGGGTAGCCAGCCTTCTTTTTTCAGTTCTTTTGCTATCCAAGATGGCATTCCGGTTGTTTCGGTTGTTTCTCGGTATATTCTGGTGTCTGTGGATATGGATGTGAATCGGGATAGGATCTCTTCTTCTTCTGTGTCGAAGTGTATGAAGTTGTCGTGATCTACGTGAACGGCGGTTCCGCTGGCGGGTGGCCATAGTTTGGTGCTTTGGGCTTGGTACCATTCTGCTTGGTATCCGCTTATGTAGAAGAGGCTTTCTGGGGCTGATAGGAAGAGAAGGTCGATTTTCTCTCGTGTCATGGTTTCGCGGACTCTGTTCAAGCGCTGTCGATACTCGTTGGTTGAGAATGGAATTTCTTTGGGCGGGGAGAGGTGTTTGAGGATCAGTTCTTTGTCGCTAATTTTTTCGGTCATTTTTTTCTTCTCCAAAGACTTCTCTCAACTTATTATACATCCAGATTCTGAGTAATTAGAATCATTTTGTATAAAAATATTGTTTTTTGCGCGTGCTGTGGACCATTCCTCAATAAGCGGACTCTGTGTTGTTATACTCATTTGATGGTCTATATCGATGCTACACAAGATGTAATAAACGGTTATAAAATATATTTTGGTAGGCGCGGACCAGAGGAGTAGCATATGGCTGAAAAAGGGCTGGAAAGGCCGAAAAATATCCGTTGGGAACATGTGCTCATAAAAGGATGCGATGCGCAAAAGAACACTCAAACGATACAAAGATAGTTTTCCAGTTTTTTTGGGCAAGAATCTGGCCTGATAGAACATGAAAAATGAAGTTCCAGAGGCTCTACATGGGCGCGCAACGGTGTAGAGGTAGAAGATGATGAAGAAACTCTTGAAGAGCAAGAAGGGTATAGTTGGCATAGAAGCGGCTATCGTCCTCATAGCCTTCATCATAATCGCGGCTGCCCTAAGCTATGTAGTCATCAACATGGGTTTCTTCACAACCCAGAAGACAAAGGAAGCGATGTCTTCGGGACTTGAGGAATCGTTGAGTGCGCTACAGCTCGACGGGGTGGCGACGGGAAGAACAAACAATGTGAGCCATATTGAATGGGTAGTGTTCCCTGTTAAGCTTTCAGCGGGAAAGGCTTCGATGGATCTGAAGAACGAAACCGTCGTGGTGTCCGTTTATCTGCCAAACGCAACATTGCTAAACCTGTATGAGGGCGTATATAATGAGAGCTTGTACGGATCTGATCCTATTGACTTGAAACAAG
>Ga0224506_10001402_pt1 | contig 17318 bp, 9 predicted proteins | sample SF_Jan12_sed_USG_2_FD_169108 | JGI IMG/M metagenome (GOLD analysis project Ga0224506, IMG submission 169108) | Sediment microbial communities from San Francisco Bay, California, United States - SF_Jan12_sed_USGS_8_1 | ecosystem: Environmental > Aquatic > Marine > Sediment | place: USA... | reverse complement strand
AATAATTATTTCACAAAAGGATCGAGAGAAAAAATAAAACAAAACGAAAAAATATTTCTGGTGACAGATCAAAATGTTTTTGCTAGGGGTCAAGAAGTGATGTATCTATTTGGTAACAATAAAGAAATTTTAATTGGTCATTTAAAAAATAACAAGCAAAAATTAAGAGATCATTTCAACAGTATAGAAGCGAAACGAACGAGTAAAAAATTATATAAAGGAAAAAGAGTAAAAGGAATAGAAGAAGTATTGATAAAAGAACACAATTGTTTTTTAAAAGTACCTTATGGATATAAGTTAGTCCAAAATGAGAAAGGCTTTATTTGGTTAAGACGTATTGATACGGATACAGATAGAGATGTGTTTATTGGATATGCCGACTATGCGGATGAAAGTGTTTTTGAAAATGAGAATGTGATTAAATTAAGACAACAGATCACAAAAAAATATTTATTTGATGACCCTGAAAAACCTGAGACCTACCTTACCATACAAAAAGAAGCGCCATTATTACAGAGAGAGGTGAATTTTTACAATAAATATAGCATTGAAACAAAGGGGCTTTGGAAAACGAACAATAACTCGATGGGAGGTCCTTTTAAAAGCTATACTTTTGTAGACGAAAAGCTTAATAGAGTATATTATATTGAAGGGTTTGTGTATAGCCCAGGCAAGAGTCAGAGAGAGATAATGCGCGAAATGGATGTTATTCTCGAAACCTTCAGAACCCAGTCCGAATTAAATAGAGAGCAAAAATAGCTTCTACCCTCAAAGTATTTTTTATCTTTACTCTTCACCCAAACGAAAGTTTTTTTGTATGTCTATTAAAATAAGAAAAGAGGATGCTCTAAATTATCACACACAGGGAAAACCAGGTAAAATTGAAGTTGTACCTACCAAAGTGTTAAGCAGTCAACTAGATCTTGCTTTGGCATATTCACCAGGAGTAGCAGAGCCTTGCAAAGAAATTGCCGCAAATAAAGACGATGTTTATAAGTATACTGCGAAAGGAAACTTAGTAGGTGTAATCACCAATGGCACAGCTGTTCTTGGCTTGGGCAATATAGGTCCCGATGCCTCAAAGCCTGTAATGGAAGGAAAAGGTGTGTTATTTAAGAAATTCGCAGGCATCGATGTGTTTGATATAGAAATAAATGAGGAAGATCCTGATGAATTTATAAAGATTGTAAAATCACTTGAGCCTACTTTTGGAGGAATAAATTTAGAAGACATTAAAGCGCCTGAGAGTTTTAAAATAGAACAGACATTGCGTGAGGAAATGAATATCCCAATCATGCATGATGATCAGCATGGTACAGCAATAATCTCTTCAGCAGCACTTATCAATGCACTTGAGTTAATTGGAAAGAATATTTCTGAGATCCAAATTGTTGTAAATGGAGCAGGTGCAGCCGCAGTAGCTTGTACTAATTTATATATGGCTTTTGGTGCTAAAAGAGAAAATATAGTAATGTGTGATAGTAAAGGGGTGATTCATGAAAAAAGAGAAAATCTTGATGCTGTGAAATCACAATTTGCTACTAACAGAAATGTAGCTACTCTTGCTGATGCGATGGTTGATTCAGATGTTTTTATTGGTCTTTCAGTAGCGGATATCGTTACTCCCGAAATGGTGAAGTCCATGGCAAAAGACCCTATTGTTTTTGCTTTGGCTAATCCATCACCTGAAATAGATTATGATTTAGCTATTGCTACCAGAGATGATATCATTATGGCTACGGGTCGTTCCGATCATCCAAATCAGGTGAATAATGTGTTAGGATTTCCATATATTTTTAGAGGTGCTCTTGACGTAAGGGCGACTACTATAAATGAAGAGATGAAAATGGCTGCAGTTCTTGCACTAGCTCACCTTACCAAAGAGCCAGTTCCTGATGCTGTTAGTAAAGCGTATGATAAAAGCACACTGCAATTTGGGAAAGATTATCTAATCCCTAAACCATTAGATTTAAGGTTGATTACTTCTATATCTCCAGCAGTAGCTAAGGCAGCTATGGAATCTGGTGTGGCCAAACAAAAAATCACTGATTGGGATAAATACGATGATGAACTTCAACAACGTATAGGAATTGACCAAAAATTAATTTCTCGAATTATTAGTCAAGCTAAGAAAAATCCAAAAAGAGTGGTTTTTGCTGAGGCAAATAATCATAAAATTTTAAAAGCAGCACAAGTGTTGCAGGAAGAAGGAATCGCACATCCAATCTTATTAGGGAAGAAAAAAGAAATTCAAGCAATTATAGAAGAACATCATATAGAGCTAAGTGATAATTGTATATTTATTGACACCTATAAAGAAACAGAACGTATCGAAAGGTTTGCAAAACTTTATTATGAAAAGCGCAAACGAAAAGGCGTAACGCTTTATGAGGCAAATAAGCAAATGAGAGAGCGGAATACTTTCGGTGCGATGATGGTAGAACACGGTGAGGCTGATGCATTAATCTCTGGATTAACCAAAGATTATCCAAAAACAATACTGCCTGCATTGCAAGTGATTGGTGTTGATAAAGGCATTAATCGTGTTGCTGGCATGTACATAATTAATAACCAAAAAGATACGTTCTTTTTCGCAGATACTACCGTAAACACAGACCCTACGGCACATGAATTAGTGGATATAATAGAACTAACTGCACGTGGAGTACGATTTTTTGATTTTGAGCCTCGTATGGCAGCACTTTCTTACTCAAACTTTGGATCAAGTAAAGGCGATGTTCCAGAAAAAATCAGAAAAGCAGTACAAATAGCGAAACAAAAATTTCCTGATTTATTGATAGATGGAGACATTCAAGCGAATGTTGCTTTAAATCCAGAAATAATTCAAGAAATGTACCCCTTCTCAGAGTTAGCTGAAAAAGGAGCAAATACATTAATATTCCCCGATTTAACCTCAGGAAATATTGCGTATAAATTGCTAATGGAAATTGGAGGAGCCGAGGCTATTGGGCCTATACTATTAGGAATGAAAAAACCAGTACATATTTTACAATTAGGTAGTTCGGTAAGAGAAATTGTGAATATGGCTGCTATTGCTGTAGTTGACGCTCAGACAAATGAACTATTATGATTGCATATATAAATGGAAAGCTAACCTATAAGGAAGCCACCTATGTAGTGATTGATGTAAATGGGATAGGGTATCATATAAATATTTCATTAACTACCTATTCTGCAATAAAAAATGAGGAAAATTGCAAACTACATACGTATCTACATGTAAAAGAGGACTCTCAAACCCTTTATGGGTTTAGCACAATAGCAGAAAAAAAAATATTTCTTGATCTCATTTCAATTTCTGGGGTTGGCCCTAGTACAGGGCTTATGGTACAATCCTCTTTGTCAGCTGAAGAATTGCAACATGCCATCGTTAATGAAGATGTTAAAACGATTCAAAGTGTAAAAGGCATTGGAGGTAAAACGGCTCAAAGAATTATTTTAGAACTAAAAGATAAATTAGCAAAAGAAGGAATTGTTTCAGGGACAATTTCTTCTGCTGGAATAAACAATACTATTCGTCAAGAAGCGTTATCTGCTTTGATTACGCTTGGTTTCAATAAATCTACTGCTGAAAAAACGATTGACAAAATTCTGAAAAATTCAGAAAATCAAATTACTTTGGAAGTGTTAATAAAGCAAGCATTAAAAGCAGGCTAAATTTTTTTCTATTGTTCGGGTTAAATAAGTATATCTACATATCTATATGTTTTATTATCGCTATTAGTATAGCGAACGAGCCTCTGCATGCCTACCAACAAAGTGATAATAATATAAATGATTCGGATACTGTAATAGTAGAACAATTAGACCCATCAAAACCCTCGTACAAACCGAGATACAGATTTGGTGACCCTTTTTCTAGTACACCGAATTATTCTCCTCTTTTTTTAAAAGACCCCTCCACTTTACGTTTAGATGTAGAGATTGATTCTTCTCTTAATTATACGATTTACGAAAAAATTGGTGACCTTAATTATCGACCCACTTCGTCAATGTCGTTTGATGAATTTAGTAAGTATCAAGACCGACAAATTCTTAAAAACTATTGGAAAAACAGATCTTCAGGGTTAGATGGAGAGAGTGCTGTAAGTGGGAGAAATATTATCCCTCCTATATATGTGAGCCCCGTTTTGGATAGAATCTTTGGAGGAACGTATGTTGAGCTTATACCAAGAGGCTTTGTGACACTAGATTTTGGTGGGAAATGGCAGCGAAATTTCAGCCCTGGCTCTATACGAGGCAACAGAAATGGAGGGTTTAATTTCGACCAACAGATACAAATGAATGTAACGGGGAAGGTAGGTGATAAATTAGCGGTTACAGCTAACTTTGACAATAACAACTCGTTCGATTTCGAAAATAACCTTAAAGTAGAGTTTACAGGTTATGAGGAAGATATTATAAAAAAATTAGAGATAGGGAATGTTAGCCTTCCACTTAATAACACATTGATCAGTGGTGCTCAAAATTTATTTGGGATTAAAGCTCAAATGCAATTCGGGAAACTTTATGTCACCTCTGTGCTTTCTACGCAGCGAGGAAAGGCAGAATCATTAGTAGTTGGTGGCTCTGGGTCTGGAGGTAGTCAGGGGCGTCAATTCGAAATGATTGGGTCTGATTATGATGAAAACAGACATTTTTTTCTAGGGCATTTTTTCAGAGATAATTATGAAAAGTGGCTTTCAGGTATCCCAAATATATTTTCAGGAATAAATATTACAAGAGTGGAAATTTATGTGCTCAACAGGCAGAATAACACACAGACTTTACGAAACGTTGTGTCGTTCATGGACTTGGGAGAGCCTAAAAAAATCTATAATAATAATGTTTCAAAAACGGCCGGTTTTTCTACAAATGATAATGATGCGAACACGCTTTTTGGTCAGCTCATTAATATTGATAAAAATGAGGAAAACATAATTGCTAATGTAGAAAACTTAGGGTATTCAAATGGGCTAGATTTTGCAAAAGTGTCTGGTGCTAGAAAACTAGACGAATCTTCTTATACCATTAATCGAAAATTAGGATACGTTTCTTTAAAGCAAAAACTAACGAATGATGAAGTGTTGGCTGTTTCTTATGAATACACCTATAATGGAAAAGTGTATAGAGTTGGGGAATTGTCAGAAGATTACGCTGATAGGAAAGATAACGAAGTGATCTTGATGAAGATGCTTCGGCCAGGAAAAATAAGTATTAGAGATGAAGCAAATAAAAAAATCCCTACGTGGGATTTGATGATGAAAAATATTTATTACCTAAGTGCGAATCAAGTAGAGCCTTCAGGGTTTCAGCTAAAAGTTATTTATCGCGATGATATTTCTGGACTCGACAACCCTTCATTACAAGAGGGAAGTGACAAACCTATTATCGAACTTCTAGGATTAGATAGACTAAACCCCTCAGGTGATCAGCAACCAGATGGAAACTTTGATTATGTGCAAGATGTAACCATCGATGCACAAAACGGATTAATCATTTTCCCTTATTTGGAACCTTTCAATACACCTATTGCTACTTTAGCTGCGGGTAAAGCGAATGAAGATTTTCTAGTAAAAAAATATGTATATGATACCCTGTACCGTACTACACGAGCAGATGCGAAGCAAATTGGAGCACTAAATAAGTACTATATCAAAGGGAGCATGCAATCGGGTTCTTCTAGTGAAATTGCACTTCCAGCATTTAATATTGCCCCTGGATCAGTAAAGGTCTTTGCTGGCGGAATCCCTCTTATTGAAAATAGTCAATATACTGTGGATTATACGTTTGCAAAAGTTAGAATCAATGATCAAGGGGTGCTAAATTCTGGAAAACAAATTACTATTAATTACGAAACGGCTGATTTATTTGATTTTCAGGTACGTACATTAGTTGGTTCTCGGTTTGATTATAAATTGAGTGATGAAGTGAATATTGGAGGTACGTTTCTGTTTTATAATGAGAAAGGTTTAGTGACTAGAATAAACGCAGGAAATGAACCTGCTCGAAATGTAAAATATGGCTTTGATATTAATCTTCAAAAGGAAAGTAGGTTGCTCACAAAGGCGATAGATTTGTTGCCGTTAATACAAACAAAAGAGCCTTCTTCCATATCGTTTAATGCCGAATTTGCCCAACTTATCCCCGGCACTTCTAATAAAGTAGATGGAGAGAGTGCCTCATATGTGGATGATTTTGAAGGGTCTGCAACGCCATTTTCTTTAGGAAACCCACTGTCTTGGAGTTTAGCGGCTACTCCTCAAACTGATAATGGACGCTTTACAGATAATGGAACAAATGAGACACTACAAAATGGGTTCAAAAGAGCTAAATTGGCATGGTATCAAGTAGATAATGTTTTTTACAGGAGAGGAGGAAGAGATAACCCAGAAGTCCCTGCTGAGTTATTAAGTAACCATTATTCTAGAGGCGTATTAGAACAAGAAATTTTTCCGTTACGAAGTCGAGATGTTGGTTTAAATAATCAATCTTTATTAAACATTGCTTACTTCCCCGAAGAACGAGGTCCCTATAATTACGCTACTGATTTAACCTCTCAAGGTTTATTAAAAAACCCTACTCAAAATTGGGGAGGTATAACCCAAGCTATTCGGACCGAAGTAGATTTTGATAATGCTAATATTGAATATATTGAATTCTGGATGATGGATCCATTTATTAACGTAACGAATAATGACTTAGGAAATGCTAGTGGAATGATTGATGATGGGGTAGTCGGGCCGAGAGAGAATACAACAGGGGGAGAACTCTATTTTAACCTAGGTAGTATTAACGAAGATGTTATTCCAGACAGGAGACATGGGTTTGAAAACGGCTTGCCGATTGATGGCAGTACTAATGAAACAATAAATACCGCTTGGGGGAAGGTGACCACACAACAATATTTAACCAACGCTTTTGATAATTCTGGTGGACGTGAAAATCAAGATGTAGGAATGGATGGGTTGAGAGATGATGAAGAGGATGCCTATTTTGGTTACACTAATAAGTTAAGTGGGGTAAATGCCTCTGTAATAGAACAAATAAGGTTAGATGCTTCTGCAGACAATTTTAGGCATTATTTGGAATATAGTAAGGAGATAAATGTAGTGGAAAGGTATAAAAATTTTAATGGACATGATGGTAATACGCCTATTCCAGGAAACGAATCGTTTGAGCGAATAGGAAGTTCTGTACCCGAAAATGAAGACTTGAATTCTGATAATACGTTGAATGAATTGGAAGAGTATTATGAATACAAATTAAAAATCACGCCTGAAGATTTAAAAGTAGGGAAGCGGTATATTGTTGATGAAGTAACTGCTGAAAATGCTAATAAAAATGGGCAAGATGTGAAGTGGTTTTTGGTTCGAATACCAATCAGGCAGACTGAAGGGCGCAAAAAATTCGGAAACATTAATAATTTTAAATCAATAAAATACATACGTACGTATCTTACAGGGTTTGATAGCCCAATTGTTTTACGAATGGCTAATTTTAGAATGGTGGGGAGTCAGTGGCGAAAAATGACGACATCACTGCTGGGTAATGGAGCTGGAGAAGCAGTGGATTCGGACCCAAACAATTTAACTATTAGTGTAGCTAATATTGAAGAAAATGCACAAGGAAACAATGTTCAGCCGGGCTATACTTTGCCTCCAGGATTTGTTCGAGACAGGGATACTGCTTCTGCTATTTTTCGTGAACTTAATGAACAATCGCTTCAGCTTTGTGTAGAAGATTTAGCAGACAATGATGCTCGTGCAGTATTCAAAAATCTAAATTTAGATCTTATTAATTATGGCCGCCTTAAAATGTTTATAAGTGCGCATAGTCAGGAAGCACAGGACGATGATTTATCAGCATTTATTCGATTGGGAAGTGACCAAAACAATAATTATTACGAAATAGAGGTGCCTTTAAACATCACTGCCCCTGAATCTACTGACCCGAGTTTAGTTTGGCCTCAGTCAAATGAAATTGACATTGACTTTGAAGAATTATTTAACATTAAAAAAGAAAGAGTCGAAGTGCTAGGTAGTGCAAGTGCTTTGTACCCTGCACTTGAAGGAAAAAAAGTAGGTAATCAGGCCATTCGGATTAAAGGTAACCCCGTATTAAGTCAAATTCAATTTGTAGTTATTGGAATTAGAAACCCCAAAAGTTCAGACCAATTACCCTTTTCTGGTTGTGTTTGGGTCAATGAACTAAGAGTTACCGATTTTGATAAAACTTCGGGATGGGCGCTCAATGCTTCTTTAAATACTAAATTGGCCGATTTAGGAACAATAACGGCTTCAACACGATATACAAGTTTTGGCTTTGGTAGCGTACAATCTAAAATTGGAGAGAGGACAAGAGAAGAAACATTAAACTATGATGTAGGAGCCATGGTAAACCTCGATAAATTTTTACCTGAGAAAGCGGGTATTAACTTGCCTATGTTTGTGAGTTTCGAAAAAACGAATATAAAACCAAGATTTGATCCTGAAAAAGGAGATTTAACGGTAGAAGAAAGGTTAGTGGAATTTGAAGATCAAAATGAAAGAGATGAATACAGAATAAAAGTTCAAGATAATACTGTTCGAAGAAGTCTGAATTTTAGTAATGTAAAAAAAGTAAAAACAAACCCAGAAGCTAAAAACCACATTTATGATATTGAAAATTTTGCCTTCACGTATGCTTATAGTGATGTAGAAAGGCAAAACTTTAATATTGCAGAGTATGCCAGACGAAACTATAGAGGAGCTATTGATTATGTTTTTTCTCCCGATTATGACGGATGGTCTCCCTTCTTAGAAAGTAAGTCGTTAAAATCTCCCTACCTCAAACTTATTAAAGATTTTAATGTTAATCCTTTACCAGATAACCTTTCAGTAAGAGCAAATATAGAAAGGCAATTTGAAAAAACGGTATACCAAAATCAAAATGGAGAACAACCGAATTATCAGAAATTCTTTTATTTTGATAGAAATTATAGCCTTAAATGGGCGTTGGCCAATTCTATTTCACTTGATTATACCTCAAGGGCACACTCTGTTGTTGATGAGCCAGATGGAGACATTAATACGCAAGAAAAGCACGATGAAGTAGTGAATAATGTGAAAAATCTTGGACGATTAAAAACATTTGATCAAAATATTGCCTTAACGTATCGATTACCTCTTGATAAATTTCCTTTTACTGATTGGATAAGCTCAGATTATAGGTATTCTTCGGGGTACTCATGGGAGGCTGGAGCATTGGTAGATAGTGTTGATTTATATTTTGGACATACAATACAGAATAATAGAGGTCAAGGGGCAACAGGTAAGTTAGACCTTGTGAAACTGTATAACAAAGTAGCTGTATTGAAAGAAATAAATGCTCCACCAAGAAGAAATACGTCAAGAAGTACTACCCCTGATACGACAAAAACTTTGGCTGACATTCCTTTAGCGAAAGGGCTTTTGAGATTGCTGATGTCCGTTCGTTCAATAAATGGAACATATAATGTAACAGAAGGAACATTGTTACCTGGATTTAATAAAGGGCACTATTTGTTTGGGATGGATAGTAGTTTTAATGCGCCCGGTTGGGATTTTGTGTTGGGGAGTCAAAATCCAGAAATACGACACAGGGCAGCAGAGAATGGTTGGCTAATCGAAAACCGATTGTTGACAACGTCATATAGTCAAACACGTACCGAAGATCTTAACATAAGAGCTACAGTAGAACCTATAAAAGACCTTAAAATTCAATTAGATGTCTCAAAAAGAAAATCAATTATGTATCAAGAGATTTTTAGAAATGATAGTGTTGGGGTAGATAGTAATGGAAACTCAATTTTTGACTATGGCTCATTGAGCCCGAATAGTTCAGGGTCTTACTCTATTTCATTTTTTAGTTTGAGAACAGCTTTTGAAAGAGAAGGAAAGAATAATAAATCAGCTACTTTTCATGAATTCGAACAAAATAGAGTAGCCATTCTGAATAGATTAAGACAGCAAAATGCCGAATATGATACTAATTCACAGGACGTGCTTATTCCAGCTTTTGTGGCTGCGTATTCGGGAAAGAGCACAGACCAAGTTAAATTGAGTCCTTTTCCCAAAATACCGCTACCCAATTGGCGTTTTGATTATTCAGGACTAAGTAAAATTGAAGCGTTAAAAGAGATCTTTTCATCGGTGAGTATTTCACATAGTTATAAGTCATCCTATTCAGTAAGTAGTTTCACGAGTTCCGCTCAATATGGTGATCAGTCTAAAATAAATCTCTCTAATAATATAGAAGATTATAATGAAGTTAATTTTGCAGAATCACCTAGTCCAGGAGAAAATATAGCGCCAATTTATATTATTGGTCAAGTAATTATTTCAGAACAATTTTCACCGTTGATAGGTGTAAATATACGAACGAAAAAAAGAGCAACTATTCGTGCCGAGTATAAGAAACAAAGAGATCTTTCATTAAATCTATCAAACAATCAAGTTACCGAACAAAAAACAGGAGATATTTCTTTAGAATATGGGTTTACAAAATCAGATATGAAATTGCCATTTAAGTCTAGAGGTCGACCAATAGTGTTAAAAAACGATCTTCAATTTAGATTGAGTGCATCGGTAAAAGACACAAAAACAGTTCAGCGAAAAATAGAGCAAGAAAACGTCACCACTAATGGTCAAATATCTTTTCGATTTCGACCCTCTGCTAATTATGCGTTAAATAAAAAGCTAAATATTGAATTGTATCTTGAACGAACAACAAATGATCCTAAAATATCTACACAGTACAAAAGAAATACTACACAAGTAGGCTTTAGATTGCGATTTAGTTTGGCTCAATAATTTTTTAGCTAAAAAAAAGAATGTAATTTTAGGCAAAATTTAATCACTATGAATATACCAGAATCATTAAAATATACAAAAGACCACGAGTGGGTGAAAGTAGAAGGTAGTGTAGCTACAGTAGGAATTACCGATTTCGCTCAGCGAGAATTAGGAGACATTGTTTTTGTTGAAATAGAAACCGAAGGAGAGGAAATAGAACAGAACGATGTATTTGGAACAGTAGAAGCGGTGAAGACAGTATCAGATTTGTTTATGCCTTTATCAGGTACTATATCTGAAATTAATAGTAATCTTGAAGATACGCCAGAAGTGGTAAATGAAGACCCCTATGAAAAAGGTTGGATGATAAAAATCGAGTTGTCTGATGAAAGTCAACTCGATGGTTTATTATCAATAGAAGAGTACAAAACCTTAATAGGGGAATAAAAAATGTGACTTTTCTGAATAAGTGGATTATGATGTTAAAATCATGATTTCATAGATTTATATAAAATTATTAAATCATGTGATAAATAATTTCGTGAGTTTTCATATATTTGAAGTTACGAAATGGGTAGAAAGGAGATTTGAATTTAAATTTTGTTAAGTAATGGAACCAAAAAAGACGGAAAAAGCCGATTTAGAGAGGAAAACAGGTCTCTATTTTAATGTAGGACTCGTGGTTACTATGGCTGTTATTGTTTTGGCCTTTGACTGGAGGTCGTACGATAGAGATGATGTAGTATTACAAGGTCAGGTAACTGAAATTGTTGAGGATTTATTAGATATTCCTCCTACAGAACAACCACCACCACCACCACCAAAAATTCAGCAGCCAGAAATTATAGAAGTGCCTGATGAAGAAGAAATAGAAGAAGAAATTGAGGTCGACTTAGATATCGAAATCACAGAAGAAGAAGTAATTGAAGAGATCGTTTTCGAAGAAGTAGAAGAAGAAGTTGCGGATGAAATTTTCACAATAGTGGAAGATCCTGCTGCTCCTGACGGAGGCTTGAAAGCTTTTTATGATTACGTAGCAAAGAAAATGAAGTATCCATCACAAGCCAGAAGAATGGGGATTGAAGGAAGAGTCTTTGTAGAATTTGTTGTAGATAAAGATGGGAGTTTAATTAATGTGAAAGCAATAAAAGGGATAGGTGCTGGATGTGATGAAGAGGCAGTACGTGTTATTAAAATGCACCCGAAGTGGAAGCCTGGAAAGCAGAGAGGAAAGGCTGTGAAGCAAAAAATTGTTATGCCTATTAATTTCCAACTTGGATAAAAATTAAAACATACCACATAAAAAAAAGGGCTATACATAGCCCTTTTTTTTATGTGGTATGAGTAATGTGTTATAATAATTCATTTGCTAAATTGGCAAGTTCAGATCTTTCTCCTTTTTCTAGTGTGATATGAGCATAAAGGGTGTGATTCTTTACACGATCAATTAAATAGGATAAACCATTACTTTGTGAATCTAGGTATGGAGTGTCTATTTGATGAATATCTCCTGTAAAAATAATCTTAGAGTTTTCTCCAGCACGTGTAATAATAGTCTTCACTTCATGAGGAGTGAGATTTTGAGCCTCATCAACAATAAAAATGATGTTTGATAAACTTCGACCTCTAATATAAGCTAATGGGGTAATCATTAACTTTTCAAGATTTATCATTTCAGTAATCTTTATAAATTCTTTGTCCGTTTCATGATATTGATTCTGAATAAATTTTAAGTTATCCCATAGGGGCTCCATATAGGGGTTGAGTTTTGAATTAATATCCCCCGGGAGGTAGCCTATGTCTTTGTTACTTAATGGCACGATCGGGCGAGCTAGATATATTTGTTTGTATTCTCGTTTCTGCTCTAGTGCAGCTGCTAATGCAATGAGCGTTTTTCCAGTACCTGCCACCCCTTGCATAGTGACTAGCTTTATGTCGGGATTTAAAATAGCATGTATGGCAAATGTTTGTTCAGCATTACGAGGTTTTATACCATAAACACTTCGTTTTTCAACGTGCTCAATTGTTTTTTCATTGGGGTTATAATACGCAAGTATTGATTTTTTGCCGCTTCGTAATATATAAAAACTGTTTTTAGAAGGAGATTCATCATCAATTACGTCCTCAATGGGGCATTTTCCTTTTTCGTAGAGTTCATTTATTTTTTCAGGATTCGTTTTTTCGTATATGGTTTTTCCCGTATAAAGAGAGCTTACATTTTTTACTTTTCCGGTAGTATAATCTTCAGATGGAAGACCCAATGACTTGGCCTTCATGCGTAAATTAATGTCTTTAGATACAAGAATAACTTTTTTGCCTTTCGATTCTTCTTGAAGTTTTAAGGCTGCGTTCAATATTCGGTGATCTGCTTTTTGATCATTAAATACTTCAGTAGCATCAATTTTACTTCCCGAAGACATGAGTACTTTAAATTTGCCCTTTGAGGACCCGTTTAAAGAATTCCAGTTTTGAAGCATCCCATCTTTGGACAAAGTGTCAAGTAATCGAGTGAATTCTCTTGCTTCAAAATTTTTAGTGTCGTTTCCTTTTTTGAAATTATCGAGTTCTTCTAATACTGTAATTGGAATGGCCACATCATGCTCATCGAAATTCATGATGGAATTGTGCTCGTAAATGATTACTGACGTATCTAATACAAATATTTTATTCTCCTTTTTCTTAGCTGTCATATGGGTAATTGTTATCTGTATTAAGTTATGGAAAATAATAGTTATACAGATGAATAAATGCTTATTTTTTTAATCTAATTATTATATTGACACTTAGATGTAAATTAACACTAATACTATAAACAGCATAAAACATGAATCGCAGAAAATTTGTTCAAAACTCAGCAGTGTTAGCCACAGGATTATCAATATTGAATCCATCATCACTCGTTTCGATGCCACTATCAATGGATAAAAAAAATAAAGTGAGGTTAGGTTTTATTGGCACAGGAGCGAGAGGTAGGTCTCATTTAGGGTTGTCCCTTTATAGGGATGATGTTGAAGTAACAGCAATTTGTGATATTAGCAAAGAAGCTTTGGGGAAAGCTCAGGAATTAATTACAAAATCAGGAAGAGGAAAAGCTGTTGAATACGGAAATGGAGACATGGATTATGAAAATCTGTTGAAAAGAGATGATGTAGATGCAGTGATTATTTCAACGCCTTGGCTTTGGCATACGCCCATGGCTGTAGCAGCGATGAAAATGGGCAAAGCAGTTGGGTCAGAAGTAGCTGGCGCTACAGATTTAAGTGAATGTTGGCAACTAGTGGATGCCTATGAGCAGACCAAAACACCTTTCATGATTTTGGAAAACGTGTGTTACCGTAGAGATGTACTTGCCATATTGAACATGGTAAGAAAAAATATATTTGGAGAGTTAATCCACCTAGAAGGTGGCTATCAACACGACTTAAGAGAGGTGAAATTTAATGATGGAAAGCAACTATATGGTGGAGGGGTTGAGTATGGTGAAAAAGGATATAGTGAAGCTAGATGGAGGACAAAACATTCTGAATATAGAAATGGTGATTTATATCCAACTCACGGATTAGGCCCTATTTCTGTATATACGAATAACAATAGAGGGAATAGGTTCGAACACCTTACTTCTACCGCCTCAAAAGCAAGAGGACTACATAACCATATAGTTAATCATCCTAATGGAGGCGAAAATCATCCTAATGCAAAAGTAAAATTTGAACTAGGTGATGTGGTGACCACGGTTATAAAAATGACAAATGGTGAATCCATTATCCTTAGTCATGACACGAATCTTCCAAGACCTTATTCTTTAGGATTTAGAGTTCAGGGAACAAAAGGGTTATGGATGGACGTAAATAAGTCTATTTATGTAGAAGGAAAAAGTCCAGCACATCGTTGGGAAGACCAAGAGGACTATATGAAAGAATACGACCACCCATTATGGAAGGAGCATGAGGAGAAAGCTTCGGGTGCTGGACACGGAGGTATGGACTTCTTTGTTTTGCATGCATTTATTGAAGCAGTAAAAAGAAAAGAACCTATGCCTTTGGATGTATACGATTGTGCTTCTTGGATGGCTGTTACGGCATTGTCTGAGCAATCTATCGCCCAAGGAAGTAAACCCATGTCTTTTCCTGATTTTACACGTGGTAAATGGATGAATAGAAAGCCTATTTTTGGATTTGATGAGCGTTATTAAATCATTTGTATGTCATTAACGTTAGTGATTTTAGCTGCTGGTAGAGCAACCCGATACGGAAAACTTAAGCAGCTCGAGCCGGTAGGAAAAGGAGGGAATGCAATAATAGATTTTTCCATTTATGATGCATTTGAAGCTGGGTTTAGTGAAGTTGTAATTATTACAAGGAGTGATATTTTAGATATTCAAAAACAGCATTTTCAAGCTGTTTTTTCAAAAAATGTCCCAGTTCATTATGTTCTGCAAGATCAACATGAAAGTAATTTTGTGTCGAACACATCGTTGGGTACTGCACATGCAGTATTGTGTGCGCAAAATTTTATTCATACAAATTTTGCGGTTATCAATGCGGATGATTTCTATGGTAGGAATGCCTTTGTTGAAATGGTAAAAAAACTCCGCAATGCAAAAATACTAGGGTTGTTAGCGTCTTATAAATTGAAAGAAACGCTTTCTGATAATGGAAGTGTTTCTAGAGCCGTATGTACGTTAGATAATGATAGTAACTTACTTTCTATTTCTGAAAACGAAAAAATTGTAACAGAGGGCAGCAATATTATTGATTTAAAAACGAATGCCATTCTCTCTCCTGATAGCTCCGTTTCAATGAATTTTTGGGGGTTTAAGCCTGCTATTTTCGAGTATTTGGAAAAGAGCTTTGAGGTATTTAAATCGAATTATTCAGATAATAAAAAAACTGAATTTTATATCCCAACCGTTGTTGAAAACGCAATTGCTGAAAATGAAACAATTCATGTTTTCGAAACCAATGAACAGTGGTTTGGACTTACTTATATTGAGGATAAAGAATCGGTAGTTCAAAAAATACAACAACTTGTAGATTGTAATAAGTACCCTGAAAAAATCACACTTTAATGAAAGATGTCCTAGTAAATTTCAGGATAGAGGATACGGCAAAGTGTCGTTTATATGGCGAAGGACTTATAAATGACACCTATATAGTGGTGACGACCAAAGGCAAGTACATATTGCAAAAATTAAATACAAATGTGTTTTTAGACCCCGAAGCGATCGCCTCTAACTTGGAATTACTGTACCAATACGACACAAATAAATTATTAGTTCCTGTTATTCGTTCGGTTAATGGTGTAATTTTCCATATTGATGAGAAAGGTGATTATTGGAGATTGAGTTTATTTATTGAAGAGGCAATTACTTTTCAAAAAATTGAAGAACGCTATCAAGTAGATGCTGCCGCAAGAGCTTTTGCTTCTTTTTTGAATTTAACAGCTTTAATTCCTGAAAAAAAGATAAAAACAGTAATTCCTGATTTCCATAATGGTTTGTCGAGGTGGAATCAATTTGAACGGGCGTTAGAAAGCGCAAGTATAAAAAGGAAAGAAATTGCAAGTGATGCAATAAAAAGAATAAAAAATAATAAATACATTTTTGAAGAAGCAAATGAGTTAATTCAAAATTCTCCATTACTGATTACTCATAATGACACAAAAATTAATAATGTTTTGATTGACCCTTTAAATAAAGTCTACAAAAATGTGATTGATTTAGATACGGTTATGCAAGGATATCTGATGTATGACTTTGGAGATATGGTAAGAACGATGGCGAATTCAAGTAATGAGAATGAGCAAGATTTAACGAAAGTATACTTCCGAATTGAGGTGTTTGAGCAATTATGTAAAGGGTTTAGTGACGTATATTCAAAAAAGCTCACCAATGATGAGAAATCATCATTGATTTATTCAGGAAGTTATATGGCATTAATCATGGGGCTTCGATTTTTGACAGACTACTTGAATAATGATATTTATTACCACACGTCTTATGAACAAGAAAATTTAAATAGGTCGATAAATCAATTAAAATTTATCGACTCTATTTTTTCTTCAAATTCAGCTATTAAAAAACTAGTTGAATTTTATTTTTAGGCTACATCAGCCTGCTTTTTATTACGCCAAAGTTTGATTAATAAAAACACACAAACAGCTACGATAGCAGACAAAATATAAGCGGTCATGTTTTTGCCATATATGAAAAACCCTGTTGCAAATAAGGCGAAGTAAACAATTACTATTCCCAAAAACATACTTAGAAGGTCTTTGGTGAAATTATCGTGACCTTTAGGAAGTGTTACTCCCTGATCAGTTGCCATCTTTTTAAATTTATTCCAGCCACGTCCGTATGGCTTCACTAGGCTATAAAAGCTAACTAATACAGATTGGTCAGTAGGTTTGGTCAATAGCGTAACCGTAACCCATGCTATCGTTGTGATTAGTATCCCTAAAATAAGTTCAATATGATTACTTAATGGAGTGAAGAAATGACCATGT
>Ga0224506_10001401_pt1 | contig 17331 bp, 13 predicted proteins | sample SF_Jan12_sed_USG_2_FD_169108 | JGI IMG/M metagenome (GOLD analysis project Ga0224506, IMG submission 169108) | Sediment microbial communities from San Francisco Bay, California, United States - SF_Jan12_sed_USGS_8_1 | ecosystem: Environmental > Aquatic > Marine > Sediment | place: USA... | reverse complement strand
CCTGGATCTCGCCTGAGAACAAAAACCATGTGAACGTCTTTGGTTGGCACGACATCAACGGCGTAATGACCATCAACCACGACGTCGCATTCAGAACTCTTTATGATGTCTTGCATTCGCTTTGAAACCCTATCCGTATCTGCAATCAACGTTCCTCTAGCTTTGTCCACGCCGCTGATCAGTCTTTCTCGCTCAACGAGTTCCGCTAAGCTGACATAAACAGCATCCAACTTGGAGGCTAATGAACGAGAAACAGAGGTCTTGCCCACACCTGGAGTGCCTGTAACCAGAATAACTCGTCTAAACCCTCTCACACACTTTCACCAGATCTGAACGAATAAAATGGTTACTTTCGATTTTACAAGTTTTATGGTGCCTAACCGGGCGATCAGTTACAAAGACAATGAAAAAATGGAGAAGCAAGGTTAAATTTGACTTCAAAGTATTAGACTTCCATAATTTGAGAAGCTTGGGTTAGAGTAAACATGATGTTTAACTTGTCCAAAAGAAGCAGAAGAACGGCTTTAACAGAAGGTTTCATGGCCGGAATACTATTTGGCACATCATCCATTTTCATAAGACTGCTCGATGTCCTCAGCGTTTCTTCTCTAGCCTTTTGGCGTCTAATAATAGCGTCCGCGGTCTTAGTTGGCATAACCATAGTCCTAAGAGAACCCTTTAACTTACGTATGGTAGTGAAGAACATTAAGCAAATCTTGATTCTTGGAATATTCTTAGGGTTACACATGGTTCTCTACATCTCTTCTGTGAAGAATACTACGATTCTAAACGCTACGGTGTTGGTGAACACAGCTCCAATCTTCTCGATGCTCCTCTCAACCTTTCACTTCAACATAAAACCATCTCGATTGGCCGTAATCGGTCTGACCACATCTTTTCTGGGTGCAAGTCTAATCGCCTACGCAGATGCCTCTTATCCGTTAGAAATCCGCCTGATAGGAGATCTTGAAGCCCTACTAGCCGCAGTCGCCGAAGCCTTCTACCTCAGCTATGGTCGAGAAACAAGGAGTAAGATGCCTCTATTATCCCAAGTAATTCCCATATACCTAGTCTCAGCCGTCATTGTGGGATTCCTATGCCCTCTAACGAGAACACCGATCACTCTTCCCCGTCAACCCAACCTGATTCTCTTCCTCCTAGGCTTTGGGATTCTGCCAACTGCTCTAGGTCACACTTTTTATTACTCATCCCTCTCGAACCTCAAATCTTTTGAAACGGCGACTCTGGCTCTCCTCGAGCCAATAGGTGCAACCTTATTGGGAGTTGCATTATTCAGTGAAATACCAACGACACTTTTTGTTTTGGGAGCTGTCTTAGTTTTGAGCGGTATTGTTGCGGTAGCTTTGAAAGAATAGAGCTGCGCGCGCACTAAAAGCATTCTCTAGCAAAATCACTTGTAACTTCAAACAGAAAAGGTAAAAATAACTTCCTTGAATGAGTGTTGTTAGATTTAAAATAGTTGAGAAGGTATAATGCCTTCAGTCTGATGCACCTTGACTAAGTTAGGTGGGCGTTGGGTGTTTTCATGCGTAGCAATACTATTGTATCTGTTATGTTTTTTGGCCACACCCATTCAATCGCAACCCAGCGATAAGGTAGTTGCTGTATATGGTTCAACCCCAACTTTGGATGGTGCGATTGACGTTGGAGAGTGGGATGACGCTAGTATCGTTATTTTTAGCGTTACTGATGGCGCTAATTGCACAGTCTATGTTAAGCAGGACGAGGTCAATCTGTATGTTGCTTTAAACATTTCAGACAATACTTATAGCGTAGATGATGCGTGTGGTATTGCTTTTGATGTGGATCACGACGGCACCGTAACGTTGCAAGCAGATGATGTTCTGTTCATCATCACCCGAAACGCAACTATCCAAGAATTCGACGTTACAATAGAAGATTGGAATCCAACCACTATTTCCGGGTGGAGTGCCAAAGCTGCTTCCACGCAAAGTGTATGGCAAGCAGAATACAATATTACCTATTCGAAGTTGAACATTATCGCAGGGATGGATAACACGCTTGGAGTCTTTTTCTTTACCTTCGATTCAGTGATGACGTATAACTGGCCTTCCACCACCGGCTGGTTTAGGCCAGATACTTGGGGCGATATGACCTCTAACGGATACAACTGGGAGGTCCCAGAGTTGAACGCTTTTTCCGTTTTCGTCATCCTTTTCCTAGTCTTCCCCGCCTTTTACTATTGGATAAAACCAAGGCGACTTGCTTAAACCTCTCTTTGCTCTAATAGCGCGCGCATGTACTTTGATTGGAGCCACAAACACCAATTGATTATTACACATTAAGAGTTGCTTGACGACAACAGCAAGACAGCTACAAGAAATAGTTTACAGCTTCTTTTTCTTAAACTTAACCAGAATAGCTATCAAAGCCATTGGACAAATGATTATTGAGGCCAGCAAGAATAGAGGCGCCAGCAAGTTAATCTCGGTTATCTGAATTACGATTGGACCGGCAATGCCGCCGACTGGAGGCGGAGGTTCCGGAACGAACACTAAGTTACCAAAAGTAGCCCCGTCTTTAACTTCTAGTGCATTCTTGTTTTCTGCTGGGTCGTCTGGGTAAACACCATCCATCCCCTCATCCATTTCAAAGAACCATATCTTGAAGCCTACCGTCTTTGGCAAAGAGGTTATTGCTAGGTCATATGTGTCTCCGTCCGTGCCGACTAGTGGAATCCTCATCTCAAATGTCCAATCGCCGAGAGCCTCTTCGACCGGATCGGTATGCGACCAAGCTAAAGCCCCGTCATTGGTCTTGCCAACTTGGGTGTCTGCATCCCAAGAGTTAAGCGTTGCATTGAAGTAGAGATCATTGTTTGCGTACCAAACTGATCCTGAATACGTATGAACTCCTTCTCCGTTATCTCCTTGGGCCAAAACATGGTCATGGTTGTCTTCAAACAACAATCCAAAACCATCCCAACCCCAAATGAAGTTCTGGACATCGTAATCGTCATTGAATATCTTCACCGCCGTGTAGATGTAGGTTTCGTCATTTTTGACATAGAATCTGGCGTTCAATGTCTCTACTAAAAATCCGTCAGAGCGACTCCTCATTTCCAACGTGAAATCCCGTACCGTCGCATCCGTCCACTCGCCACCTGCTAAATCCCCATTAATGTTTGGTGTACTATACGCCCAAGAACTCGTGACAGGAGTTCCAAGATCTGCAGAAGCGATGGAAACAATCATGAGGAACGATACCAGAACAATCACTAAGGAAAATTTCCTTTTTAAACGCATAAGAGCTAGGACTGACCCTCTTTTCTTCAGTATTCCCACTCTTCTCCTTTCTCTTTTGTAGTAATTATGTCCCGTGGACATTTATAACTATTGTGGAACTAACGTCTATTAGTCAGCGTGTTATGTGAATTATGTTCTAACCCTTTTTCGTTCATTAGCCAGCTTGCCAAATTGAAAACCCTTTTTTCATCTAAGACTTTCTTTAGCCAAAGGACTGATATGCCCAACTGCTAGTGTATTTTGTTCGGGCGCTAAATATTAAGAATGGCATCCTGCAGAAAACTAGAGCGGAAATTTTTGTTCTCCAATTTAAGAAAGGACAAGGAGCGAGGGATAAAAGTAAAATTCGTTTCAACCCTTTCTTATGTCTAAGGGAGATGAAAATGGTGTTGGAAGATAAAGGTTTTTCAACTAAAGCCGTTCATGCCGGCGAGAAGCGAGATCCTTTTACTGGATCTGTTGTTACGCCCATCTACGAAACGTCTGTCTTCGCCTTTTCAGACACCAAAGAGCTGATTGATGTCATGAGCAAGAAAGTGGAGGGTTACATATACACGAGGTATGGCAATCCAACTGTGAGGACTGTTGAAAGGAAGATGGCAGAACTTGAAGGCGCCGAAGATGTGGCGGTTTTTTCGTCGGGCATGGCAGCCATAGCCACCACAATTTTCACTTTGGTTTCTTCCGGTGACCACGTTGTTTCCACCCTGGACTTGTACGGAGGGACCCTTGCATTCTTCAAGGATGTTTTGCCTAAATTTGGTGTTGAACTTAGTTTTGTGGAAGCCACGGACTTCGATGAAATGAAGTCGGCAATTCGAAAGAATACGAAGGTAATCTACGCTGAAACGCCTACCAACCCTACCTTGAAGCTCGTAGACGTATCCAAAGTTGCCAAGCTTGGCAAAAAGAAGGGAATAAAGGTTGTGGTTGACAGCACCTTTGCCTCCCCCTACAATTTAAAGCCCATAGAGTTTGGCGTCGACGTTGTTGTTCACAGTGCCACAAAATATTTGGGGGGACACAACGACGTAACCGCAGGGATGGCAGGCGGTTCTGAGAGTTGCATTCAAAAACTGAAAGAGATGCGCAAAAACTTGGGCGGAACGCTTGATCCCCTTGCCGCTTGGTTGTTGTTGCGGGGGTTGAAGACGCTTGGTTTGCGAATGGAAAAACACAACCTCAACGGTATGCTGGTGGCGAGATATCTTGAAGAGCATCCTAAAGTGAAGAGAGTGCACTATCCAGGCCTACAGAGTCATCCTCAGCATTCTATTGCTAAGCAACAGATGAAGGGTTTCGGTGGAGTTGTCAGCTTCGAAATCAAGGGGGACATCGAAACAACCATTAAATTCGTGGACAACCTCAAATTGTGTTTTCTAGCCGCAAGCCTAGGAGGAGCCGAGACCCTAGCTACGCAACCTGTTGCTTGCTCTCACTATTTCGTCAGCCCGGAGGATAGGAAAAAGGCGGGGATAACGGATCAAATGGTGCGGTTGGCTTTGGGAATAGAAGACCCAGAAGACATCATCGCTGACTTAGAACAAGCTTTCAAGAAAATCTAGTTCAAAAACGCCTTTTGCAAATTTCGCCTCTTTACTTAGTAGCTATGCTCTAGTTCCTCGAAGAGTCTTCTAAGACAAAAGCCTTTTTGAGATTTCCAAAAAAAATTTCATAAACATACTTGAAACGTGCAAGTTTTTATCTTTGTCCCCACATGCTGTAAGAAGTTCTTCCTAACTGAAAATCGTTTAGTATACTGTGATGCTTCGGGTGCCTGGCAGTTTCCTTATCTCTGTAATTAGTTCTGGAGGAATTTCTCCCTCGATAATTATAGTTAGTTTGGGCTGTGCACTTATGCTAGGATCTTCTGCTAAAGCTTGCCTTATGCTGAGCCCTTTCTCTGACACTTTTTTTGTAACATTGGCTATGATACCCGTTTGGCTAGCATCTTCGGGAACAAAAACAATTACGCCTAGGTTGAACTCGCGAGCGACTTCTTGGAGCGAGCACACCTGCTTAAGATTCGTGTAAATTCTTTTCAGTTCAGGTTTTGAAAGGATCGTTTGAACGGTGCTGTCGACGGCTCTGCGTTCAACATATACTTCCTTCGCAATTTGGGTGTGGGGTATTTCTATTCCATCGCTTACGACTTTGCCATCTTCTCTGACTTGGAAGCCTCTTTCAAAGAGGAGTTTTGCAACCTTTAGTTGTGCCGGTAGGTCTTTGAAGTATCTTTCGATTTGACTCCACAAGTCTGTCTATCTTCCTTAGGGTAGAAGATTGCTCGACAAAGTTTATATACGTGCTTTGAGGTATAAATGTTACCCTTAAATCCCAAAAAGAAGTGAAAACACATGGCATCTAAAATAGTGCTAGATAAAGAAGAAATACCTAAACAGTGGTACTGCATACTTCCGGACATGCCTAAACCGCTACCTCCATTTATAGAAACAGAAAAGAGGGCGCCTGGACCTGGAATCGTCCCCCTAATATTTCCCAAAGAGATCATTGCCCAAGAGATGAGTAAGGAAAGATGGATAAACATCCCCGAAGAAGTCAGGGAAGTCTACAGTCTCTGGAGACCCACTCCAATCTTCAGAGCCACTAGACTAGAAAAGGCCTTAAAGACCCCAGCCAAAATCTATTACAAGTATGAGGGAGTCAGCCCTTCAGGAAGCCACAAGCCCAACACCGCCGTTGCACAAGCCTACTACAACATGAAGGCAGGCAAAGAACGTATGGCTACCGAAACCGGAGCTGGCCAGTGGGGCTCAGCATTAGCCTTCGGATGCAGTACTTTTGATATCGGATGCACGGTATACATGGTGAAGGTGAGCTACAACCAAAAGCCCTACAGAAGAGTTCTGATGGAACTTTATGGCGCCACGGTTCACGCCAGTCCGAGCAACAAAACAAAGGCTGGTAAAAAGATTTTAGCGGAAGACCCTGACAACCCTGGAAGCCTAGGAATTGCAATCAGCGAAGCTGTAGAAGACGCCCTGACTCATGAAGAAGCGAACTACGGTATAGGCAGCGTCTTCAACCATGTCCTCTTGCATCAAACAGTGGTGGGACAGGAGACTAAGAAACAGCTTGAACTAGTAGACGACTATCCGGACGTAATCTTCGGATGCATAGGCGGAGGCAGCAGCTTCTCAGGTCTCTTCTGGCCCTTCTACTACGACAAAGTTTCAGGAAAAGCCCCGAAGGATGTCAGGTTTGTAGCTACTGAAGCGACGGCTTGTCCTTCTATTACTAAAGGGGAATACATGTACGACCACGGCGACACAGCGAGGCTTACACCTCTAGTCAAGATGCACACCTTGGGCCATAATTTCATACCACCACCGATCCATTCTGGAGGTCTACGCTACCACGGCATAGCCCCTACCCTAAGCGTCTTATATCGAGAGAAGATGCTGGAGACAAAAGCCTATAACCAGGTGGAGGTCTTCGACGCCGCAAAACTCTTCGTCAAAACCGAGGGCACGGTACCAGCTCCCGAGCCAACCCACGCCATCAAAGGCGTCATCGATGAAGCTTTGAGATGTAAGGAGACGGGAGAGGAGGAGACCATACTTTTCCTGCTGTGCGGTCACGGCCACTTCGACATGCAAGCCTACGACGACTATCTCCAAGGCAAACTGTTACCATACACGTACCCAGAGGAAGAGGTACAGAAGGCTATTAAGAAGCTAAGAGAGTTGTATCCGTGGTTAGAAACCCTTCCATACTAACCACGACTACTTTGACACGGAAGCCTACGACGACTACAACAGAGGTAAACTGCTCCACACGAGTATCCAAAAAAAAAGTAGAGGAAGACATGAAAAAGCTTAACTCTACCCATGGCTAAATATAAAGTCATAAGGCTTTAGAATCCCTATTATTTTTTTCAAAACAGTATCAAACAAGAAAAAGGAAGATGCCACCTTACTTCAAGAAGCGGGCATTATCGCTTCAAGTGACTCAATAGGCAGATTCAAAAAAGAAGAGAGAGGTTTTAGGAAAGAAACTAGGAATCTGCGCTTCGATAAGAGACTATTTACCTTTCCACTTAGGTGGCCTTTTCTCAAAGAATGACATAATGCCTTCTTGGAAGTCTTCCGTGGCAACGAGAAAATCTCGTCCTTCAAGCTCAAGTTTCAATCCTGATTTCAGGTCGGTATCTATTCCCTTGTTCATTACTTCTTTGATACGCTTAATCGCCAAGGGAGCCTTACTTGCCAGTTTCTTGGCAAATTCCAAAGTAGTCTCTTCCAGTTTCTCCATGGGCACTACAACGTCTGCCAAACCTATTCGTTCCGCCTCCTTAGCACTTATCCTCTCACCGGTAAAGATTATCCTCTTTGCTTGGCTCAGCCCTACTCGTCTTGGAAGTACTTGCGTTCCTCCCCAACCCGGTATAAAGCCTCTGTCTATTTCTGGTTGCCCAAACTCAGAATTCTCTGAGGCGTAAATGAAGTCGCATCTCATTGCCAGTTCGTTCCCGCCGCCCAAGGCGTAGCCGTTTACCATGGCGATTAAAGGTTTCTCGAAATCCTGGACATAATCCATCAGGTCCACCGGCGGACCCTCCCCTGGACCCCCAGCAGTAGCCTCGGTCATATCCCACCCCGCTGAGAAGCAGTATTTTATCTCCTTCTTGCCTTCCTTTTCTCTGATCCTAGGTGCCCCCGTTATTACGACAGCCCCTATGTTGTCGTCCTTTCGTATGTCCTCGAGTGCATTGTATATATCCCACCTCAAAGCAGTGTTTATAGTATTCAATCTGTCCGGTCGATTGAAAGTAATTTTAGCAACGTTCTCCATTTTCTCAAGAATCAAGGTTTCAAAGCTCAAATTCTATCCCTCTTTTTCTTTACGCAGTCTGGTTGCTTTACATTGTCTGGTTAATATAAAAAGATTTTCTAAACGTTGCTGATGTAACTTTCTTCCAGTCACAGCTACCTTTTTCAGTTCCATTCCATCTCAAACCCAAGAAAACAGTAGTGATGAGCTTGCCTATTATGAATCTTGCGCGCGAGCGCAAAAGAAGCGGAGAAAAAAGGACAAAACTTTTAGGTTTTGTGTCCCAATTGTTAATAAGTGAATGAATTGGACGATCTCGATATTTCCATTCTGAAGATGTTGACAACTAACAGTCGAATGTCGGATCACAGCATGGCCAAAATGCTTCAAGTTACCACAAACACTGTGAAGAACAGAATAAGGAAGTTGATGAAAGAAGGGGTTTTGCAGGGATTCGAGACCCATTTGAGCGCAACTTTTTTCAACGCTACCCACTGCTGGCTAAGCGCGCAACTTTATGGCAATGAACCTGAGGGAAAGATCGTTGAGGAACTTGGCGAAATTGATAAAGTAAGTTTCATTATGCCCACCACAGAAAAATTGATGCTAATAGCCATGGATTTTTTCAACTCAACCGATCTGGATAACACTATACAACAGATAAGTGGGAGAAAAGGGATAACTGAGATTCAGACATACATCTACTCGTCGCAACACCTTCACAAAAAAATTGACATCTCACCGTTAGACTGGAAAATCATCAAATCCATCAGGTTCAACAGCAGAAAAAGTCCAAGCGAAATCGCAAGAGAATGTGGTATTTCAACAAGAACAGTGAACAGAAGACTGAGAAGACTCTACAATGGCGGAGTTGTCCACCACATAATAACATTTGATCCAATGGCGTCAAAAGGCACTATAGTTTATGGAATCTTCGTTGAATATGACGTGAGAGTCCCTCGGGACAGAATCGTAAAATCGATCGCCAGTAGTGTCAAAAATCTCTTCAATCATTTCGTAATGGTTAACTCACCAACTATACTGATGATATTCTTCGGAAAAAGATTCAGCGACATCCACGACAACGAAAACGCCATAAAAGCTGGGGAAGGGGTCAGGTCTATAAAAACGTATTTTTGCACAAAAGTCTACCACTTCAAAGACTGGAGAGACAAACTAATTGAGAAAAACACAGAACCGCACGCGCGCGAAAAAGTTGTTCCCAACTTTGAGGAAGAGGAATAATTTTCTGACTTGACGGTCAGAGCAAGAGCTTCCTCGTTTTCTGTGCGTATGGAAAAAAAAGGAGACCGGTTATAACAAGTTTAATTTAGTTCCTTTCTTTTCTTCCTTAACTAAAACTGTATTTGCTTTTGCAGGATCCATGCTAGAGATGCTGAGCATAATTTGAATAGTATGGTTTCCGGCGGTTGTGAGATAGTATTTTAAAATGCTGTAGTATCCTTGATTTTGGAAGTACGTTGTCTCTGGACCCACTTCCTCCATCGTTTTCTCCACTGCTTCTTTTATAGTGTTTCCTTGGGTCAGATGTTGAAGTAGATGTGTGGTTGCGTGGTCGGTATGAGTCGTGCTGACAAGTCCGTTCCATCCTATGCAGACTTTGGCTCCTTTTCTTCTAAATGCCTCAGCCATCGAGTCATATTTTAGGCCATCGCACCCCATAATTATGATTGTGGTGTTTTGAAAGTTTCCATATTTTTCAACAAACCCAGGGGATACTGCGAAGTACTGGGTGGCGGGATCTTCTGGAAAGTAGGCTTTTACGGTTCGGTTGTTTACAACATCATCATAGTAAGGTGCCCCAGGGTTGCTATACTTACTTTCGTCCAAAAGTTCGGAAGTGAAGAGGCCGAGATCTTCGCTGTCACCTATCATTGCCGAGTGCACTCTCAAAACAATTAAGCCATAATTGTGCGAAAAGAGGGTTCTATAGAAATTCACGGTGATGCTTTCACCTGGAAAGTAGGTCACGTTGAATCCGGTCGTCTCCAGTATGCTCGTAGATAAGTTTTTGAAGGTTTCGTTTTTTGTTTCTTCCCTGAAGCTTAGGTGGTCGACTATCGCTGCCTCGCTGACCAGTTCATCGGGAGGAGAAGAAGAGTTCGACGGACTTAAGTAAGAATAGGTGACTATGCATATCAGGATGAAAGCGACTATAACAATTCCGTATGTCAGGTTCTTCCTACTTTTCTTTCGTTTCCTTCTGGTGCTCATAATAATGTTATTCTCCGCTAAGGGATGGGTCCTTGATTTTCGCGTCTTAATTTCTTTTTTTGCGTCTAATTAAGATAACTGTTGCAGCAATAGCACCTAGGAGAGCAGAAGCTAACCCTATTCTTGGGGTCAAGCCGATTTTTGGGGCTAGCAATTGAGGTTTATCTATTGGCCTAGCGCGACCTCCAACAGGTGGCGGGGGTGAGACTTCTTCGAAGACAGCGTGCAAAATGTGGTTCTTGTTCATTTCCACAAGTATGGGATTGGCCACTTCATAACCACCATCCAGGAACCAGCCAACAAACACATAACCTGTATCAGGGTTTGCTTTGACGCTTACGACGGTTCCTTTTTCATACGAGTATGCGCCTGGCGAAGGATTGGTCGTACCGCCAGTCGTTGAAGTTATGGTCAAAGTATAGTGAGTCACAGGCTCAAAGACTGCGTGTAGAGTGTGATCAGCGTTTATTGTCACGGCTATTGGATTGGCCGATCCAGCATCAACTCCATCTAGTTCCCAATGGTCGAAACAATAGCCCGAATCAGGAATGGCTGTAACAGAGACAACGGTCCCTTCATCATATGAGTAGCTGTCTGGAGCGGGATCAGTTGTTCCGCCTGATGTGGAGGTTATTGTTAACGTGTAAGCAACAGCAACCCCGCTGTAGACTGCTTTGAGGGTTCCGTCGCCAGAAACCGTCACCTGCACCGGATTAGCGTTCACATCAGACACGGAGACCAAACCAGTTGTCTCCCAACTATCAAACACGTAACCCACACCACCAAAGTACTGAGCCTGATAGGTTCCAACCGCCTTAGAAACATCATCTGGAAGAGTGTAAGACACACCATCAAACGTTATCGTTCCCAGATTTGTAGAAGCAGCAGTATCCTCCGCAGACTCCAAATGAACAGTGTAAGCAACAGCAACCCCGCTGTAGACTGCTTTGAGGGTTCCGTCGCCAGAAACCGTCACCTGCACCGGATTAGCGTTCACATCAGACACGGAGACCAAACCAGTTGTCTCCCAACTATCAAACACGTAACCCACACCACCAAAGTACTGAGCCTGATAGGTTCCAACCGCCTTAGAAACATCATCTGGAAGAGTGTAAGACACACCATCAAACGTTATCGTTCCCAGATTTGTAGAAGCAGCAGTATCCTCCGCAGACTCCAAATGAACAGTGTAAGCAACAGCTTCTGTTTCGTAGTGAAAGGCGCATCTGTGAATTGAGGGATCAGACAACTTATCGAAATCACGGAAAACATTAGTGGAATCTTTCCACTTGGTATCCATACCCGCATCTGGATTCTTCGTTATGTTTATGAACGTGTCCACAGGGGAGTTTGCCGTAGGAGTTGGACCTACATACTGGAAGGTGAGGGTCATTACCCAACCCCAATCAGGCTTTGAAACTGAAGTCGGCCCATAGCCACTCAGAAAGCTATTAGCTGCTTCTTTCATTTGGCCAGCTGGTTTATCCCATGTTATCATCCAGCCAGTTGCTTGTGGCGGGCTGGCTGGCAAGAAGTCGCCTGGAGTATATGATGGAACAGCTAGGTAGGTTGGGTCCCATTCAACACTGAAAACCATGGCCCTAAGGTTCGTGACGTCGGTGATGTTCACCGTCAAATCAAACTTTAGATCGCTGGGTTCGCTGCCTTTCACCCAAGATATGAGTTCCTTGTCAAACGCCAGTTCACCTGTGTCTCCTGAAAAGTTTATGGTGACAAGTCCTCCAACCAGCAGGGTGAGAAGTACTAAAAACATAAGAGATGCGAGCAGGGTGATATAAAATCTTTTCAGAATCTTCTTCTCCTTACTCCTCCCCGCAGTATTTCGTATAGCGAGATTGATTATAAACTTTCTGGAACTTTCTTCTATGCGCATACGTAACGACTCAATACATGGTTCTGGAAAGGTTTTTCCGAATTTACCTAGCATTAACAGCTTTAAACGTCATATTCTCTTCTGAGAGTTATAACTATTGAAGATATATCCAAGAAAGAAGTCTTTATCAAATTTCCGTCGACTTTGCCCCAATGGGAAGTCGTAGTTAAACTATGCGAAATAAGAGAGGCAGAATTGTAAGGCAAAAAATTGATTCAAGCCATGAAAAACAGATCAGAATTCATAAACGAAGCTTGGCCATTATCAATCGAATATCTCATACTCATATCGTTTTTCATGTGTGCAACGTGGTTTGCATATGGGCTCGCTGGACTCAAAAGCTTGTCCATCTCGCTGTCTCTTCTTGCAGGAATGAGCATAATATATTTAGTGGACACGATCTGGCCATATGGTACTTTTAAACCTATGCAATTATTGGCGGTTCCCACAGCTGCATGCTCAACAGCATTACTGGATCTTTTGGGCTATAACGTTACGTTGTCGTATTCATCTCTGGTCTTGCTTCCAGAATATGGGTCTATGCCTCTAATAACGGTGCGCACGCAAGGAGGACTCTCGATATCGCGATATATAGGGTGGCCATGTGCTGGTGTCCACAGCCTACTCCTTTTCACCCTAATCACACTGGTCTTCTTCAAGAAAACAACGATGCAAAGAGAAAGAAAATTGATCTTCTTCTTGATCGGAGCCGCTGGAACATACTTAACCAACATATTTAGAATAGCCTCCTATTTCACAATAACTATACATTATGGAGAGGAAGCTGGATTGGTCTTTCATAACTCCTACGGGGAACTATACTTCATCGCTTGGATGCTGTTGTACTTCACATTTATTGTGGCTATTCAAGCAGGGAAGATCAATAGGTTCACACAAGCCTTACGAAAAAGGTTGAATGCTTTTAGGTTGCATAGCCGCGGATGACGCTGGAAAAAATTTGGGATCCAAGATTGTTCCGGAGAGATAACTCCCTTATAAACTCTGCAAATTGATATGCAGGAAGAAGCGCGCGTTCACGGCACCTTTTTTCGAATACTGCTCTGTACCCCTCCTAGGTTATTGGTGCAGCATATTTTTCATTCAGGTTTTATGAGTCCGTATAAGGTGATGGTGAACTACGACAAAACTTAAATGTGAAAGGCGCGAACTTTCTTTTCTATAGCTTTGGTGAGAAGGTGATGTGAAAATGGGTAGAGTAGTAGACGGCTACAAACAATTCACTGAATTGGTTAACAAGAGTGCGGAAGCAAAGGGAATCATAACTGGATGGGACAAGGTCGTACAGTTCATTGTAGACGGAGACGACGACTTCTACATCAAGACCGAGGGAGGAACAGCTTCCTTCAATTTGGGAGTACATCCATCGCCCAGTGTCACGCTGAAGGGCTCCGAAGAAGTCTTTCACAAGATGCTGACCGGAGAACTTGATCAGACCAGAGCCTACTTTGCCAAGCAATACACAATAGAGGGCTCTATGAGCGACGCCATGAAGTTCGGACGACTGGGTCCGGCGGCCCGAAAGGCAATGTGAATTCAGCAGCCAAAAAGGGTACGAAAACCATATTCAAGTTTCTTTTGTGATTCACCTATTGTGGGGTCCGCCAAAGGTATTTGCGGGCTTGTTCGCTTCAAGGATTGACCCCTTTTTTTGCTTGTTTAAGTACGTTAGAGTCTGTGTGCGACTGCGCGGGACGCGGGCGCATCGATTAGATGGCGTTTGGGAATATTATAGAACTATGGGCGCCTGCGCATGCGCAACAGGGCTTATTCTGTAGGTGTCGCTGAAAACACAAAAAAGAGGAGTTGGAGTTTTTTATTGTTCCTTTCTCTTCTTCAGCTTGAAGAAGACCACTGTTGTAGCAAGCGACAGTAGGATTAGGGCTAGTCCGATGCAAAGGCCTGGTGGAATAACGAGGGGAGCATTTAGAGGTTCAGCTTTGCCGCCGACGGGTATAAATACATTGACTTGACATGTGGCTGTGTCGCTGAAGCCTGCCGCGTCCCAAACTGTCAGCGTGACGGTGTAGATTCCATCTGAAGGTAATGGATGCACGAAAGTGTGAGTTGCTGTAGGAGTGTACTTCTTCGTAGTGTCGTAGGAGTCTCCGAAGTCCCACTCCCATGCGACGATTCCTACGTTGTCGTAAGATCCAGTGCCGTCGAAACTGACAACCGTGTTTCTTGGAACCGTCTTGGGGCAGTCGGCTATGTCAGCCACTGGCGGTGTTAAGTCTGGGTGCAGGGTTGTTTTTGCATAGCTCATGATGGTTCCGTCGTCGTAGAGGCATGGTGTCCATCCGTAGGCGTTTCCAAGCCACAGCGGGAATTGATCTTGGTAGTGCGGGCTGTGAATTGGGGCCATAACATGCCCAGTTATGAGACCGCTTTCGCCTGGTGGCACCACAATCCAAGATGTGTCCCAATTGTCTTTGCATTCGTAGATTCCTCTGTAAGATGCTCCAGCAGTAACTAGAAGATATGTCGTCGGTGGAATTACCTGCTCGTGGTGGTGTCCTCCCGGGTTGACGGTGAAGGGCCCTCCGTCCATTCCTATGGGACCCGGTCCGTAAGGTGGGTTGAATGGTACGCTAAGGTAGGGCAGGCCGAACGCCGCTGCCCAATGTACAAACTGGACTTTATGGAGGTCTCCGTATTTCCATGTTGCCATGGTGGGGCCAAGTTGACCAGCAATCCAGTCTAATGCATCGTGGAGGCTTCTGTTAATGATGTCAGGCATGAACTCGAATCCAGGGGTGAATGGCCCCATCGAAGGTGTATTTTGGTCGTCGAACAGAGCGATGGCGTATGGGTTTGTGGTCCATGTTTGAGTCATGTTCCACATAGGGATGATGTCGTTTGGGACGGGGTATAGTCCGGCAGCTCCGAACTCGTCGAAGAAAGTGTTGTATCTAAATTTGTCGTAGAAGACTTCCCATATCAGGGGAGCAGCTAAGCCTCTAAGCTCGCTGAAGTTCCAACCTGCCAGAATATTCCAAGCTTGCTGTATTGTCGCGTTTGTGTCTCCCGCCATCACGGCTAAGACGATTGGCACGATGTTTCTAGCTGGAATGCAAACGACATCCGTCTGAATTGCCTTCATGTCGTCTATAGATATTGGAGCCAATCCTTGTATTAGCTCTGTTATTCTCTCTGCTCTGTAGCCAGGGGCAAATGTGTAGGCTGGACCGATCCAAACGGGCCATGGGTAGCCAGGCCAGCTAGGATCGATAGGTTGGTTGTTCGAAGTGGCTATGAAGCCTTCCGGTGGATCATCGATGTAGGGCAGAGACACTGGAGAAGGATACCCAGGTACCATAGCAGGACTTGTAGAGTGGGGTATGTATACGCCTGGAATCCATTCGTTTTGACCAGCAGAGCCGTTGCTTGGAACAGTGCCCATGGTTGCGGGAAGTACCGTTGGGTCTCTTACAGGTAATCTTCCTGAAGGACACCATGAAATGTTCCCCTCTTTGTCTGCATATACGTAGTTCTGGATTATTACACACATGTGGCTTGTTGCTTCTTTCCACTCTTCACGGTTTGTGGCTTTCATCATGTTATTGAAGCCTGTAACCTCGCCATATCCAGTTTGTTTGCCAACCCATTTGAAGGCAAATTTACCAGCGGGAGTGTCAATCAGGGGTCCATGTATCGTAGAGTTTATGGTTACTGGCACAGGTGTTCCGACAACGGTTATGTACTCAACCTCCTGAGTTATTGGCAACCAGGTGCTCAATGGTTCGTACCAGTAACTAGTTGGGTTTACCGGGTTGTCGAATACGTAATAGTATAGGTCGAGAACATCGGCCATGAGGTTTGTTACCCCAAACGCAAAGTATTCATTGTGTCCGGTGTAAACTACGGGACCTCCTGGGATCATACAGCCAATTACGTTAATTTCAGGGGTTTTGATGTGAACTTCCCAATTGATGCCTGGAGTCGCTAGCATGAGGTGCGGATCATTGCACAGCATCGCATTACCGGTTTCTGACACAGTTTCATTTATTACCCAGTTGTTGCTTGCGAATGGTGCAACAACGTCCTTTAACGTTTGCAGAGCCTCATAGACTTCGTAGTTTCCGCCAGCGCCGCCACCTCCGCCGCTAGGAGGATCAAGAATTGTAGTAGCGTTTATCCATCCTGTAGGCATCAAGAAATCAGACATACCTGGCAAGCCTTTTAGCGCATAAATAGGATCTACATATTGGGCGTAGCCTCCTCTAATTATCTCTGCTGCTGAACTATCGGTCAAATCCCAGCCCATGAACCCTGCGACTGCTAGGCTTTCCTGTGGTTTCCAGAGGTTTTGGGTCATGTTTGGTAGACACAAAGCGGCTGGTACTCCTGCAGACATGAGTGCCTTATATAGGAGGTGGATACCATTCGGCCAGAGGCTGGTGTAAAGGTTGACTCCAGCCGCGAATTTTTCAAGATTTTCCTTGGCTTCCGGAGAGACTGTGACGTCAGGTGCATATACACCGTCCCAAGTGTCTTCTGCTATCTTGTAAAAGCCCATTGTTCGCGACGCAATGTCTTGAGATAGTTGGTCTGGACCAAGTATTTCGGAAAGCCTGCCAGAAGTATATCTTCGTATCAAGTCCATTTCAAAGAGTCTGTCTTGGGCCATGCAGTAACCTACGGCAACGAATGCGTCAGCAGTTGACTGAGCGTATATGTGGGGAACTCCATAATTGTCTCTGTAAAACGTGACGTTGTTTTCTAGAAGCGGGGTACCATCAAGATTGACAGCAAGTATCTCGGTGCCTCCATTAGTCAAGTAAGCTGCGGGTAGAGCTGAACCTGCGGGTCTAATCAACGTCGGAGCAGCATAGATCAAGAGTCCGGTGATGAGTAGAAGTAATAATGTCAGGGATTTTCCCCTTGTTTCAACTATGTTTCTATTTAGAAATAACAATGTCATATTGCGAACTCCTTTCTCTTTTTACTAATTTTCTCTTCACACTTTTACTCGTGGGCGCGCTTAAATATTTTTTGTAAGAATCTTCTATAGATTAATGCTCTACATAGCTCCCTTCATTTTTGATAAAAAAATAACAATGAAACAAAGAATAGTCTTTATTTTTGGGGAAAACCGAATTC
>Ga0224506_10001400_pt1 | contig 17366 bp, 16 predicted proteins | sample SF_Jan12_sed_USG_2_FD_169108 | JGI IMG/M metagenome (GOLD analysis project Ga0224506, IMG submission 169108) | Sediment microbial communities from San Francisco Bay, California, United States - SF_Jan12_sed_USGS_8_1 | ecosystem: Environmental > Aquatic > Marine > Sediment | place: USA... | reverse complement strand
GACCTTTCGTAGTGCCGGGGCCATCTTATTTACCAGAGTACCGGCGACAATCATCACATCGGACTGTCGCGGGCTCGGGCGAAAAATAATACCAAATCGGTCAAGGTCATAACGCGAGGCGCCGGCCTGCATCATCTCTACTGCACAACAGGCCAGACCGAATGTCATCGGCCACATCGAACCCGTTCGCGCCCAGTTTATGAGCTTGTCCGCAGAGGTTGTGACGAAGCCCTGTTCGAATACGCCTTCTATTCCCATTCCAGAGCCCCTTTCTTCCACTCATAAATAAAGCCAATCACCAGCACGCCAAGAAAAACCGCCATCGCCAGCAATCCAAAAGTACCGATCTGATCGAGCACGATCGCCCAGGGAAACAGAAATGCGATTTCCAGATCGAAAATAATAAACAGAATAGCGACCAGATAATAACGCACGTCGAATTTCATGCGACTATCTTCGAAGGCCTCGAAGCCGCATTCGTAAGGTGAGTTCTTTTCCGCATCGGGACGGGAAGGCCCGAGCAATTTTCCCAGAATAATGAATACTGATCCCATGACAACCGTCACTAGCATGAATATTAGTATGGGCAGATAGTTAGCTAACATGGGTTATTTTTTGTCTCTTAGAAATAGCCAGCATTCAGTTCACGGCTAGTCTATTATGGCCAGTATATAGTATCAAGAAAGAACATTTTTGATGTCTTTTTTAAATGATCTCCATTAAAAAATCGCAGTCTTTATCATCAATATTGTCCGAAATTATAGCCTGGCTTATTAATTTTGCCTGATATTACATCAAAGGCTAAATCCTGATTATTTCTTACCAGGTTACTCACTAAAATATGGTGCCGATGGCCGGAGTCGAACCGGCACAGCTTTCGCCACTACCCCCTCAAGATAGCGTGTCTACCAATTCCACCACATCGGCAATAATCGATCAGTTGGCAGGCGGCAGGTCGGAACCTGACGATGTTTCTGCCGCGCCGTCAAGCGGCGGTAAATCCGACTCTTCGGAATTTATTGTCTGCGTTGTCGCAGACTCCATTGTAGTCACGCTTTCCACCACGCTAGCAGGCCCCGTCCGGTTCACCGCGAGATAGGCTAAAGCCATACAAACCACAAAGAACAACGCTGCCAGTATCGTCGTCGTTCTACTTAAAAAGTTACCCGAGCCCCGCGCGCCAAATACGGTAGAGGACGCCCCGCTACCAAAAGCGGCGCCCGCATCCGCCCCTTTACCATGCTGCATGAGAATCAGCACGATTAAACTAATAGAGAGGATCACCTGAACGACCAGTAAAATGCTATTTAAATTTTCCATCTGGATACCTAAGCTGCCTGTCCGATGGCCAGAAAATCGGCTGCCTTTAGCGCTGCACCACCGATTAATCCACCATCAATATCAGGCTGGGATAATAATTCACCAGCGTTAGTAGGATTCATACTACCGCCATATAAAATTTGAACTTTATTTGCGACCGCTACGTCTTGCCCGGCCAGCATTTTACGAATGAATGCATGCACCGTTTGCGCCTGCTCCGGTGTGGCGACCTGGCCAGTACCGATAGCCCAGACCGGCTCGTAAGCAATAACGCTAGTAGCTATCGCTGCGATTCCTTGCGAATCAATCACTGCACCTAACTGTCTGGCAACAACCTGTTCGGTGACTTCGTCCTCACGTTCCTGCAAAGTTTCACCAACACACAGTATGGGGATCAGTCCGGACTGTTGTGCCATCGCAAATCTAGCGGCTACTAACTCGTCCGACTCCAGATATAAAGCACGCCTTTCGGAATGCCCGACAATCGCATACTGACAACCAGCCTCCTTAAGCATGGCGCCCGAAACTTCACCAGTAAAGGCGCCCGAAGCCTGATCGCAAACATTTTGCGCACCCAGTGCAATGTTACTGCCTTCGAGCATACCGCCTACTTTCATCAGAAAAATTGCTGGTGGGCAAACCGCCAGGCTGGCTGAACCCGCGTCACCTGCCTTAATACCTTCAACCAGTTGAATGACGCTTTGCAGCGATCCATTCATTTTCCAGTTTCCAGCTATTAGTGTCGGGCGCATTCAGGTTTACCTGTCTTATAAAAGGCGGCAAAGGTTACTCACCTGAGACCAATAAATCAATCCTGTTTTTGGAAAAAGAGTGGAAAAATACACTCTTCCTTTAACCTGCGGCATGTTCAGCGACACAGGAGGCTAACTGGTTGGCTAATTTATCAACTTCATTACCATCCCGCCCTTCTACCATGACCCGTATCAACGGCTCTGTACCCGATGGCCTGAGCAATACCCGACCCCGGTCGGCCAGCTCAGCTTCGACATCCGAAACGGCCTGCTTTACCGCCGGTACCGACTGCATATCGATTTTTCGAGACAGGGGTACATTTATCATAGTTTGAGGGTATAACGCCATATCTGCACAGGCATCAGCCAGGGTGATCTCTTCTGAAACCAGCCAGTCCAGTACCTGCAAAGCAGCAATAATGCCATCACCGGTTGTTGTTTTATCGAGGCAGATAATATGACCGGAGGATTCACCACCCAGCATCCAGCCCTTCTCTACTAGCTTTTCCATGACGTAGCGATCACCGACTTTAGCACGCTCGAAGCCTATATTCTGTTGCTTTAAGGCGTGCTCCAAAGCCAGATTAGTCATCAGGGTACCGACTACACCCCCGTTCAAACCGCGCTTTACCAGTTTACTTTGCGCCATCAGATACAGCAGCTGATCACCGTTTTTAACGTCGCCTTTGGCATCCATCATCATCAAACGGTCGCCATCTCCATCAAAAGCTATACCCAGATCAGCCTGATTCTCGAGCACTACGGATCGCATATTCTGTGCATACAGCGCACCGACGTCTTTATTAATATTCAGGCCGTTCGGGCTGGTACCGATCTCAATCACCTCGGCCCCCAACTCGCGAAATACCGCAGGCGCGATATGATAAGTCGCACCATGAGCGCAATCGACAACCAGTTTGATGCCTTTAAACGACGTGTTAAATGGAATCGAGCTTTTACAAAATTCTATATAACGCCCTTTGGCGTCATCCATACGGGTCGCCTTACCGATAGACTCAGACTCAACCATAGCGAGCGGCCTGGCAATCATTGCTTCGATTTCGAGTTCGGTTTCATCAGCCAGTTTAAAGCCACTGCCATTGAAAAACTTGACGCCATCGTCGTAATAAGGATTGTGCGAAGCACTAATCACGATGCCAGCCGTAGCCCGTTGCGCCATGGTTAGATAAGCGATTGCGGGGGTAGGCATCGGTCCCAGCAACATCACATCCAGTCCAGCTGCGGCAAGCCCTGCCTCCAGAGCCGACTCGAACATATAGCCGGAGATACGAGTATCTTTACCGATGACGACTGTACCCCTACCCTCTTTCGATAATACCTTCCCGGCTGCCCAACCGACCTTCATGATGAAATCGACGGTCATTGGCGGTACGCCTACTCTGCCACGAATACCATCGGTTCCGAAATACTGGCGACTCACAGCTTGCCCGCCCGTACTGGCATAAAGCATTTAAAGTTTTTCATTCACGCTACCTGGTTAAGTGCTCTGACCATTTTAATGGCATCCACGGTTTCGGCAACATCGTGTACCCGAACTATATCCGCACCCTGCATGGCGGAGATGACCGCAACTGAAAGACTACCGTAAAGGCGCTGGTCGACTGGTTTATCGAGGATTGTGCCTATCATACGCTTTCTAGACAGACCTACCAGAATTGAAACCCCCAGTGATTTTAATTCAGGCAAGGCTTTCAGTAACTGTAAATTATGCTGCAGGTTTTTTCCAAACCCAAACCCCGGATCGACAATAATATGGTGCCGGGCTATTCCTGCTGCTAACGCTGCATCGATCCGTTGTTGTAGAAAATCCTTCACTTCTCGAACCACATCGTCGTAATGCGGCTCTTTTTGCATAGTTTCGGGCGTGCCCTGCATATGCATCACACATACCGGCACGTTAAGCTCGGCGGCCATATCCAGGGCATTATCGTGGCGCAGCGCATCGATACTATTGATTATACCGGCACCTGCCTGTACCGCCTGCTGCATAATCAACGGCTTGTTGGTGTCGATGGAGATTGGAATATCCGATATATCCCGAATTGCCCGAATTAGCGGAATCGTTCTTGCCAGCTCTTCACCTTCATCGACCGCCTGGGAACCTGGCCGTGTCGATTCACCGCCGATATCAAGAATATCAACACCGTCCGCAATCATTTGCTGCGCGTGCTGGAATGCCTTCTCAGTCGTATCGAATTGACCACCATCAGAAAATGAGTCGGGCGTGACATTTACCACACCCATGATCTGAATCTGTTTTGAGATATTTAGCTTATCCATAAAAAAGCCGGGGTTGATTACTCAACCCCGGCCAACTATATATTAATGTAATTTAGCCGGATCGGGTAAATCCGGGTCATCATCGACTGTCGATTGATCAGAACCGTCATCACTTTTGCCGGATGAAGCCGACCCGTCGTCATCACCCCAGTCCCGGGGCGGACCTGGCTCCTTGCCTTCCATGATAGTATCGATTTGATCAACATCAATAGTTTCGTACTTCATCAGAGCATCGGCCATCAGATGTAATTTATCTTCATTTGCCTTAAGAATTTCTTCGGAGCGCTGATAGTTCCGGTCAATAACTGCACGGATTTCGGAATCGATAGCCTGCGCGGTCTCATCTGAAACATGTTTCTGCTTACCCATCGATTTACCGAGAAAAACCTCACCCTCATCTTCGCTATAGGTCAAAGGCCCCATACGGTCTGACAGACCCCATTGGGTAACCATGCTACGGGCAATGGAAGTGGCTCGTTCGATATCATTAGAGGCACCGGTCGTTACAGCATCTTCACCGAAAATCTGCTGCTCGGCGATACGACCACCAAACAAACTGGAAAGCTGGCTCTCCAGATGCTTTTTGCTGTAACTGTAACGGTCATCCTCTGGCAGGAACATGGTGACGCCAAGAGCTCGCCCCCGTGGAATAATACTGACTTTGTAAACTGGATCGTGATCGGGTACCAGTCTACCGACAATCGCATGCCCCGCTTCGTGATAAGCCGTGAGTTTCTTTTCATCTTCTTTCATAATCATCGATTTGCGCTCAGCGCCCATCATGATTTTGTCCTTGGCGCGCTCAAACTCACCCATGGTGACTAATTTTTTATTGGCTCTGGCGGCGAACAACGCGGCTTCGTTGACAAGGTTAGCCAGGTCGGCGCCCGAAAACCCCGGGGTACCGCGAGCAATGACCATTGGATCGACATTTTCGGCGGCAGGGATTTTACGCATATGAACCTTGAGTATCTGCGAGCGACCACGAACGTCGGGCAGAGGTACCACAACCTGCCGGTCGAAACGTCCGGGACGCAGCAATGCAGGGTCAAGTACGTCGGGACGGTTAGTTGCGGCAATAACAATGACACCCTCGTGGCCCTCGAAACCATCCATTTCAACCAGCAACTGGTTCAGGGTCTGCTCCCGCTCGTCGTGTCCACCGCCAAGACCTGCGCCACGATGACGGCCGACGGCGTCGATCTCGTCGATGAAAATAATACAGGGCGAATGCTTTTTCGCCTGATCGAACATATCGCGTACACGCGAGGCGCCAACACCGACAAACATTTCGACGAAATCAGAACCAGAGATAGTGAAGAAAGGTACTTTAGCTTCGCCGGCGATAGCCTTTGCCAGCAGGGTTTTACCTGTACCCGGTGAACCAACCATCAATATGCCACGCGGAATTTTACCGCCTAACTTTTGAAACTTCGAAGGATCGCGTAAAAACTCAACCAGCTCGCCAACTTCTTCTTTGGCTTCGTCGACACCGGCAACATCATTGAAACTAATGTTGATCTGGTCTTCGCCGAGCAGGCGTGCCTTGCTCTTACCAAAGGACATGGCACCGCGACCACCGCCACCGCCCTGCATCTGGCGCATAAAGAAAACCCAGAGCCCGATCAGGATGATAAAGGGAAACCAACTGATAAACATTTGCGCTAACAGCGATGGGGGTTCGGGCGCTTGTCCAATGATAGCGACATTCGAACGAACCAGGTCACCAATCAATGCCGTATTATCGGTTTCAGGGCTATAGGTAGTAAATCTGGTGCCCGAATGTAAAACGCCGAGGATATTTTTTCCCTCGATGGTTACCTGACGAACCTGCCCCTGTTTCACCTGGGTCAGGAATTCTGAATAGATCAGTTCGTTGCTGCTTGTCGAGCGGCTACTAAAGTTGTGAAATACCGACAGCAGTACCACGGCTATCACAACCCATAAAATTAAATTCTTTGCTACATCATTCACTTTATTAACACCTGCTGTGTTTTATGTTTAGGCATATAAACCGCATTTTACGCTTAATATCACCGGATACTAGCTCAATTTCGCGATTCCGTTTTACCTGAGACCTCGGCAAACGGCATAAATTTCCCGGGACCGCGGTCTTGACGCGCCCGGCTTTCTTAACTTGACCGATTTAAAACAGCCTCGGAGCAAAGATATATAGGCGTCAGAGCCTTCTCCCTGGAATAACTTGACTACGAATACACCATTTTTACCCAGATAATCTCTTGCCAGTTCAAACGCTAATTCTACCAGATACATTGACCTGGGCTGGTCTACCGACTCCATACCGCTTAAGTTGGGGGCCATATCCGATAATACAAGGTCAATATCCCGCCCCTCGACCAGTTTTACAATTTCGTCCAGTGTCGACTGTTCAGTGAAATCACCCTGAATGATTTCGGCCCCGCCAATTGGTTCAACCGGTAATAGATCGACTGCAATCAAACGGCCTTTATCGCTGACAAACTGAGCGGCGTATTCGCTCCAGCCACCGGGTGCCGCACCTAAATCGAGCACAAACTGGCCAGGTTTCAGCACCTGATCCTTTTCCTGGATTTCTATTAATTTATAAATAGCACGCGAGCGATAACCATCACGTCGCGCCTGTAGGACGTATTGATCATCATGGTGTTCTTTCAACCAGGTTTGACTACTTTTTGAACGCGACAAGCTGACATCTCCGATAGCTGTGGTAGTATGCGCGACCCTGAACACCTGCCAATATGGAACCCATGAATTTAAATAAAACCTCGATCAAACAACTCCGAGCGGAAGCACATCGACAAAAACTGAAACCGGTGGTCATGATTGGTCAAAACGGACTGAGCGACAATGTCCACATGGAGATCGATAGCGCCCTGTCTCATCACGAACTAATCAAAATCCGTGTTCCGGGTCTTGACGCCAGCGACAAAAAGCAGATGATCGATTCTATCGCGCAAAAGCATCAGGCCAGTATTGTTCAAACTATCGGCCATGTTGCGGTATTGTATCGCCGCAATAAAGAACAGAACCGCTATGCGAAATTTATCAAAGCAGACTAAACGTAGTGAACCGCTGTGATTTCATACTCGCGCGTACCGCCCGGCGCCTGAACCTCAACGTCTTCGCCTTCTTCTTTACCGATTAAGGCACGCGCTATCGGTGAGCTAATTGCTATACGATTATGGTTAATATCAGCCTCGATATCACCCACGATCTGGTAGCTGACTTCCTCTTCACTTTCCACATCAATTAAATCGACCGTGCAACCAAACACGATTCGTCCGCTCTGGTTTAGCTTTGCTACATCAATAATCTGAGCATTAGATAGTACCGATTCCAGTTCAGCAATACGACCCTCCATGAAGCCCTGCTCTTCGCGTGCTGCATGGTACTCGGCATTTTCCTTTAAATCACCGTGATCACGCGCCACAGCGATCGCTTCGACAACCATTGGTCGTTTAACAAACTTCAGCTCTTTGAGCTCTTCCTTCAATCTTTCCGCACCTTCAGCGGTCAGTGGTACCTGGTTCATTCTCTAATTACCCATTTTTTACGGATGCAACGATTGCAGTCTATAGACTTCTTCAATTTCTCTGTGCGACATAGCCATACAGGTCGCCCTACCACCCGACAGGGTTGTCGTATAAGCGACCGAATGCATTAAAGCTTCTCTCCGTATCGCATAAGAATCTGCGATAGCCGAGCGGCCTTCAGTGGTGTTAATAATCAATACAATTTCATCGTTCTTAATCATATCGACAATATGAGGTCGACCTTCTTTGACCTTGTTAACCTGCTCACACTCGACGCCTGCAGCCTTAATAGATCTCGCGGTTCCGCCAGTAGCGACCAGTTTATAACCCCGGTTATTAAGATCCCGGGCGAGATCGGCAGCGGCCTTTTTATCGGTCTCACGCACGCTGATAAATACTGTACCCGGAGCTGGAATTTTACCCCCTGCGGCAATCAGCCCTTTGGCAAATGCCTCAGCAAATGTTTTACCTATCCCCATGACTTCGCCAGTCGATTTCATTTCCGGTCCGAGAATTGGATCAACACCCTGAAACTTCGCAAATGGAAATACCGATTCTTTAACCGAGACAAAATCGGGAATAACTCTTTCAGTACAACCCTGCTGTTCCAGCGTTTGCCCGACCATACATCGCGCCGCAACCTTCGCCAGTGGCACGCCGGTGGCTTTGGAAACAAAAGGTACGGTGCGCGATGCCCGCGGGTTTACTTCAAGAATAAAGACCTCTTCACCCTTGATAGCAAACTGCGTATTCATTAAACCGACAACGTTCAATGCTTTCGCCATAGCGGCAACCTGATCACAAAGCTTTTGCTGGATTTCAGCCGAGAGTGTGTAAGGTGGTAAGGAACAGGCCGAGTCACCCGAGTGCACACCGGCCTGTTCGATATGTTCCATCAAACCACCGATGAACACGTTTTCCCCGTCACAAATGGCATCCACATCGACCTCTACCGCTTCATCGAGAAATCGATCAAGCAATACAGGGGAATCTTTTGTGACCTTGACTGCCTCCGTCATATATCGAGCGAGGTCTTCCTGGTCGTAAACAATTTCCATCGCTCGACCACCGAGTACGTAGGAAGGGCGCACTACCAGTGGGAAACCAACCTGTTCGGCCAGTGCCGCAGACGACTCGACATCAAAAGCGATTTTATTCGGTGGTTGTAACAATCCAAGATCGTTAACCATTTGCTGAAATCGCTCCCGATCTTCGGCCAGATCAATCGAATCCGGTGTGGTTCCTACTATCGGTACGCCAGCGGCTTCGAGTGATCTCGCCAGGTTTAGCGGCGTCTGCCCACCAAACTGTACGATCACGCCGCTGGGATTTTCCAGGTGAATAATTTCCAGCACGTCTTCATAAGTTAGCGGTTCAAAATAAAGGCGATCAGAAGTATCGTAGTCGGTCGAGACGGTTTCCGGGTTACAGTTCACCATGATGGTTTCGTAACCGTCCTCGCGCATCGCCATCGCCGCATGCACACAGCAATAATCGAACTCTATGCCCTGGCCGATACGGTTCGGTCCGCCGCCTAGCACCACTATTTTATCGCGCTGACTGGGCTCGGCTTCGCACTCGTCTTCGTAGCTGGAATATAAATAAGCCGTTGACGAGGCAAATTCTGCGGCGCAGGTATCCACACGTTTGTAAACCGGCCGCACACCAAGATCACGACGCAAAGTCGATACAGTTAATTCATCGCTAGACATTAAACTGGCCAGCCTACGATCCGCAAAACCTTTACGCTTCAGCACACGGAAATCAGCTCGACTTAAATGTTCGGGTTTTTGCCCCGTCAGCTCTTTTTCTGTGCGAATCAAATCTTCGATCTGCACCAGAAACCAGGGGTCAATGGCGGTCATTTCGAAAATCCTTTCCAGCGAATAGCCCGAGCGGAAGGCGTCAGCAACATACCAGATGCGTTTTGCGCCAGGTAATTTCAGCTCCTTACGATACAGGTCTTCGAGTTCGTCTTCGCTCTGGTTTTGATCGACGATTTCGTCGAGGCCGAATACGCCGGTTTCCAGACCGCGCAGGGCCTTCTGGAAGGATTCCTGAAAGCTGCGGCCAATCGCCATGACTTCGCCCACTGATTTCATTTGTGTCGATAAACGATCATCTGCCTGTGGAAATTTCTCGAAGGTAAATCGCGGAATTTTGGTGACAACGTAGTCAATCGCCGGCTCGAAAGAGGCCGGGGTGACACCACCGGTAATATCGTTTCGCAATTCGTCGAGGGTATAACCTACCGCCAGTTTGGCCGCCACTTTGGCGATCGGGAATCCGGTTGCTTTCGATGCCAGCGCCGACGAACGCGACACCCGTGGATTCATCTCGATGATGATCATGTCACCATTTTCGGGGTTAATCGCAAACTGCACGTTCGAACCACCGGTTTCGACACCAATTTTGCGCAGCACCGCGAGCGAGGCATTACGCATAATTTGATATTCTTTATCGGTGAGGGTCTGAGCCGGTGCGACGGTAATCGAATCGCCGGTATGCACCCCCATAGGGTCGAGATTCTCGATCGAACAGATGATAATGCAGTTGTCGTTGCGATCGCGCACCACCTCCATTTCATACTCTTTCCAGCCCAGCACCGACTTTTCGATCAACACTTCGGTGGTGGGCGATAAATCAAGACCGCGCTTTATGATGTCTTCGAATTCTTCCCGGTTGTATGCAATACCGCCACCACTGCCGCCCATGGTGAAAGATGGCCGGATAATAATCGGGAAGCCTATTTGCGACTGACCCTGCCAGGCCTCTTCCAAACTATGAGCGATGAAAGCCTTTGGCGTTGCCAGCCCAATTTCGGTCATCGCTACGCGAAATTTCTCGCGGTCTTCAGCCATATCGATGGCTTCACGGGTCGCACCAATCATCTCGACATTATATTTTTCCAGCACACCCTCGCGATCCAGATCAAGCGCGCAATTCAAAGCTGTCTGCCCACCCATAGTCGGTAGCAGCACATCGGGGCGCTCTTTCTCGATAATTTTTTCGACCGCCTGCCAGATGATGGGTTCGATATAAACCGAATCTGCAGTACCCGGATCGGTCATAATCGTGGCGGGATTAGAGTTAATCAGAATAACTCGCAAACCTTCTTCTTTGAGCGCTTTACAGGCCTGGGCACCAGAATAATCAAACTCACAAGCCTGACCGATAACGATGGGACCCGCGCCGATAATCAATACGGATTTAATATCCTGTCTCAACGGCATCAGGCTTCTCCTGCTTCGCCGGCGGATCCGACATAGGTTTCTATTAATTCAAAAAAATGATCAAACATGGGGGCCACATCGTGCGGGCCGGGACTTGCCTCCGGGTGACCCTGAAAACTAAAAGCCGCTTTGTCTGTCCTGTGAACGGCCTGCAAACTGCCGTCAAATAATGACCGGTGAGTCGCAAGCAGGTTATCGGGCAGACTCGATTCGTCGACTGCAAAACCATGATTCTGACTGGTAATCATTACCACGCCGCTGTCGAGATCCTGCACTGGATGGTTGGCACCGTGATGACCAAACTTCATTTTCATGGTTTTAGCACCGCTCGCCAGAGCCAATAGTTGATGGCCGAGACAAATACCGAATATCGGGATATCCGTCTTTAGAATTTCTGCGATGGCTTCGATCGCATAATCGCATGGCTCAGGATCACCGGGACCATTAGAGAGAAAAATACCATCAGGATTCATCGACAATACTTCTGCGGCTGGCGTCTGAGCCGGAACGACCGTGACTCGAGCCCCGCGTTCGACCAGCATGCAGAGTATATTCTTCTTGATGCCGTAGTCGTATGCAACAATATGAAATCGGCTTTCAGTACTCTCTCGATAGCCGTCTTGCAACGACCAGGTAGATTGCGCCCATTCATAGCGATCGGTGGTAGTCACTACTTTAGCCAGATCTGCTCCGGCTAAACCGCCAAAACTACTGGCCGCCTCAAGCGCCTTTTCGACTGTAGCGTCAGCGCCAGCCACAATCGCACCACTTTGAGCCCCCCTGTCTCGCAGCAGACGGGTTAGCTTGCGTGTGTCGATGTCGGCAATAGCGACGACATTTCGAATTTCGAGGTAATCCTGCAGGCTGGACTGACTCCGCCAGTTACTCGCCATTAGAGGCAGGTCACGAATAATCAATCCGCTAGCGTGAATTTGGGTGGCTTCTTCATCTTCCTGATTGACACCGGTGTTACCGATATGAGGGTAAGTCAGGGTAATCAGTTGCTGGCAATAAGAAGGGTCTGTCAGGATTTCCTGATAACCGGTCATTGCGGTATTAAAAACCACTTCGCCAGTGGTCACACCATCTACTCCGATTGAACTACCTTCAAAAAAGCTGCCGTCTTCGAGAGCGAGTATTGCTGGTTTGGGCACAAAACCTCCAGGTTCAAAAAAATGCGCGCACACAAAAATAGGAGGAACCGCTGGTTCTTCCCACTTTTATAAATTTTTAAGATATTACACTGCGGAAGCAGCATCTTCTTGAGGTCATATTGTAGAACGAATAGGCATTCGCGTCTACGCTATATTATATAAATAGGGCTACAATGGTCATTTATTATTGACGAAATCCCACATCGAGTTAACTACCTTGCCCGAGCAGTCTTCCAGTTTTGTAAAAGCGGTATTTTTTATACTTCTGGCAATATTGCTGTTCGATATCCAGGGCGCAATTATCAAACATATGGGGGATCGATATCCTGTTCAGCAACTGGCTACTTTTCGCAACGTTTTCGGCTTGATTCCCAGCTTTATAGTACTACTGACTTCTCAAGAGTGGCATGCAGATGGCCGACAATGGCAAATTCGTCAATGGCGACTAGCTTTGGTTCGTGGTTTTTATGTGGCCGGGGCGCAGTTTTGCTTTTATCTGTCGATCATCAACATGGAGTTGGCTACCGCGACGACTCTGACGTTCATCGGCCCCATATTCATTACGCTACTATCGGTGATTTTGCTAAAACACCAGGTCGGAGCATGGCGCTGGATAGCGGTTGTCACTGGTTTCATCGGTGTCATCCTAATCGTCCATCCCGGCAGCGAGGTTTTCACCATTTATGCCATACTGCCAATCTTTGCCTCTTTCGGCTACTCACTATCAGTGGTTAGCGTACGCCTGCTTGATGATAAAATTTCTACCGCATTGCTTAATCTATACGCTTCGACCGGAGCCTTGCTTGGTTCGGGCATCATTTTGCTGATAATTGGCGGATACTCAAACGTGGAATCTACCACTGACTGGCTCTGGCTAGTCGGCCTGGGTACAGTGGGTGGCTTCGCTGTGCTTTGCCTGATTCACGCCTACCGACTGACACAGCCCGGCAATCTCTCTCCTTTTGAGTACTTTGGTATTCCATTTTCATTCGTGCTTGGCTGGATGTTTTTTAATGAAGCGCCGTTTGGTCGGCTTTTCCCGGGCGTGATTTTAGTGGTTACAGCAGGCCTGCTTATCGCCTGGCGAGAACGGCAGCTACGAAATCGGGTGCTTAAAGAACCTTAGAAACTCTTCAATCTATCTCGTAACTGCGTCTCGCAATATTCAACGGCTGTAAGCATTTGCTGAGCATCGGCAAATCGCATATATGTCTTCTTTTGCAGGGCCTTCATGATGACCTCCATTATGCCAGCCGGCAAGGTGAGATGATCTAGATCGGGCTCTTCGTTAATAATACTGCGCTTTAGCTGCGGCAAATTATCCCCACCAAACGGCTGATGCCCGGTTAACAGGTGGTAGAGAGTGACTGCCAGAGAGAACAGGTCTGAGCGCCCATCCAGCTTTTTCCCTTCGAGCTGCTCGGGCGACATGTATGATGGCGTACCGACGATGATATTATCGTCTTTTCTACCTTCAGATTCGCTGTAGGAAGCGCCAAAATCGGTCACAATATAAGTTTTTTCGCGATCGTCATACATGATATTGGCGGGTTTTATATCGCCGTGTATAACACCATTTTTGTGCGCCGCAGCGAGTGCACTGAGAACTGCTTTGGAAATTCGAATACATTCGCCGACGGTAATATACTCACGCTTGCGTAACCGTAAAGCCATCGAATGACCCGAAATATAATCCATTGCTATATAGGGAATACCGTCTAATATCGCAGCGTCGTGAATTTTGACTATATTAGGATGGTCGAGCTGCGAAACGACTTCTGCCTCGTGCAACCAATGCTTGATACGCCCCGCTTCGTTTCCCTCCTCCAGTCTGGCGGACATCACTTTTACTGCAACACGATTATGCGTACGTAAATCATAGCCCTCGTATACGTTTGCCGTCGACCCGCGCGCGATCTTCTTTAATATTTGATAATGTCCGATATGCTTCAAACTTTGATCCGCTTCTTCGTTCTCGTTGACAGGTAGTTTTTGCTTCCTGATTTCTTCCACACGAGTGATAAACCCACCCATCCCGGGATCAAACGAAGATAACCAGTGGTACAGATTTAACGCACTAGCCCAGTGATTACGGGCTTCTAACAGCATACCTAACTCGTAGCCGAGTTCAAGCAACTCATCGCTCACCGGGCACAGTTTAAGAAATATTAACGCTGATTTTAAGTCGCCGTCATCAATCCTCTGTTGCACGTCATCTAACGACACCGGTTTTTCAACCAATAAAGTCAGCGCCAGAAATCTCTGGTAAAAATCCATCATCCAGTAAGCCGCTGACATTATCAACATGAGAAATATCGGTAGCATGACGGGCAAAAATATCCCGCCTAATATCGCCAGCAATATCTCCATCATCAGTAACAAAAACAGGATAATACTCAGCGATATGAAAGAGACTGAGGTGGTTCTGCTGCGCGTATATTTTCGAACATAAACCCCGAATATCAGTGCATAAACCAGCAACATCAACCAGATTGATACGGGTTCTACCTGAGCACCAACTACCGTCGCCCGCCCCGGGTTGAAGCTATAAATATATTCAAATAGGTGATACTCCAGTCCAGACACGACATGAGTCTGACTAGTGAAAAAGGCGAGAATCAGTAGACCTCCAGTCAGGCCGAGTTGCCAGGCGCTGGATTTAAAACTAAACATAAAAATAGGAAAGCCTGGATTTAAACCTCGAAAATCAGGACCTGAAATTATAGAGACAGAATAGCTAAATGAATAGCAAAGTTTCTGCTATGCTTCGCGCTCCTTATAGCTTTCAGCCAGCATGATTGAGGTAATTAATGGGTAATCGTCTATCGAATATCGTCACCCGCACCGGGGATAAAGGCAGCACAGGTCTCGCCGATGGAAGCCGTCGCGAGAAAACGGACCAGCGCATCCATTGTCTTGGTGAAGTCGACGAATTAAATACCACGATAGGTGTTGCCCTGAGTTTTCTCGAAGACGAAGATTGCCGTTCGGTACTGTTCGCTATTCAACACGATCTATTCGATATTGGCGCTGAACTCTGTCAGCCGGGGAAGGTTTTAATCCAGTCGATTTATGTTGATGAAATAGAGGCTTCGGCAGCCCAATTCAATGAACCGTTGCCCGCGCTGAAGGAGTTTATTTTACCCGGGGGATCTAAAGCGGTGGCATTTCTACAGCTAGCACGGGCTACCTGTCGTCGAGTCGAGCGGTCGCTACATGAGTTAAAACGGATAGAGGAACTGAATCCGGTCACGGCTCAATACATCAATCGACTGTCGGATTTGTTGTTTATCCTGGCACGCCATGTCGCTTTTAAACAGGACGGCCAGGAAACTTACTGGCACTCAAAGTATTCCCGTCTCAATCGGAACTAGCAACCCGCATACTAGCTATCGTTGACAACAACGTAGCCACGTTCCAGAGCGTGTCGAAGTGCTGCAAAACCCAGCATCGTTTCTTCGTACAATGCTCGCTGGTTCTTTACATCATGAGCCAGACCTTCAGCCAGTTTACCGTCATCGTTTTTAGCGACTTTGAGAACCGATTTAAGATAGTTTGCGCGGCATATAGAAACAGCCTCGCCTAATTTCAATACATCGTTTTTATCGATTTCGCCGGTTATTTCTCCTATATGACGGCGATTAATGTCTACAATTTCATGCTCGAAGCGTTGCATTAATCGCTGGACGGCGAGATCATCTACGTTGCTCATTTCATGCTACCCTGACTTCCAAATAATTAATGACTTATATAGACCAGTTTTCGATATTTTTCCGATCTATTAACGCCGTAGCTCAACCGTCACTCGACGATTAGGTGCCAGCGCTTCGGCGGTGTCTCCCTTGACCAGGGGTCTCAACTCACCAAAGTAATCCATGGTGATCATCTTTGGATCGATGCCTTTGGCGACCAGTAAGTCATAAACATATAAAGCCCTGCGCTCCGACAGGGTATCGTTGTAGCAAATCGCACCTGTCTGATCGGCATGTCCGGAAATTAAAATTTCATTAATCGACTTATCGATCTCCATGTACTCAAACATACGCTGAAAAGCGGTCTCTTCTTCCTCTAGAATGGGAAACTCGTCATCATGCTCAAAATGAATTCGGGAGACATTGATATCATCAAAATTATCGTGATGAAGGTTGCTTATACATTGCTCAAAATCAGGCTCCACGCTTCTGAATCGGACTGTAGACATCATTACTGTGGTGGGATCAATTAGGTTTTCATTCGGTGACAAGTAGAATCCGGGACGAAAGCCATCGTGTAATTCGAGATAAGCATGCATAGCCGTTCGGGTACCAACATCAAGCAAAACATTGCTATCCCGCGTTGCCAGGCTGGCCAGCTTTAACTGCGTTTCCTGCGGCTTCCAGTGCGGGGACTCCGAAAGGAAATTCACCTCAATACCACTATTGAAGCGTTGATGGGTTATCAATTTTAACTGTAGATCACGACCGGCCGTTTGGGAGAATACCGCTTTGCCAAAACGTGGAATTTCATGCTCCATTTCACAGTTCAATCGCGTCTCGACGGTCATTTTCCAGAACGATTCTTCCATCGGAGCGAGATATTTGCGTTCCATTGCATATACACTGGTAAGTGTCGCAGATAAACAAAGTAATAAGGATATACGGCTTAGCATGGTCGAAATCAGCAGTGGTAATACTGTTTATATCGGTAACCATGCAAATATCTTGAGCAACTATTTGTGGTGAATTAGCGTGAAAAAGAAACTACGTAATCAAAGAACTGTTCAGGCTGCTCAGCATGTAACCAGTGCCCCGCCAGTTTAAGCGTTTCAATCCTGGCATCGCTAAAATGTCTTTCAATTTCAGTCAATTCTGCATCACCGATATAATCGGAATTCTCGCCGCGCATGAACAAGGTTGGAATATCAATTTTCCAGCCATTTTCCGGTACGGGGAAATCGATTAAATCAGGCATATGCTGCTTAATTGCTGCCCAGTTAACTTTCCAGCGCCAGCCATCACCTTCCCTGGCTAAATTCTGTAACAGAAATCCACGCAATACCGGATCTGGTATCGCCGGTGCTAATGCCGAATCAAT
>Ga0224506_10001399_pt1 | contig 17368 bp, 16 predicted proteins | sample SF_Jan12_sed_USG_2_FD_169108 | JGI IMG/M metagenome (GOLD analysis project Ga0224506, IMG submission 169108) | Sediment microbial communities from San Francisco Bay, California, United States - SF_Jan12_sed_USGS_8_1 | ecosystem: Environmental > Aquatic > Marine > Sediment | place: USA... | reverse complement strand
CAAGCTAAATGGAAAAAAGAAAACCGGAAAGCAATTGAATCATTAAACGAGCTTACCGATAAAAGTGGGCTTTTTGCCAATAAATACAGGGCGTTTTAATGAATCAATTTAAGGTTTATAAAAATGACAATAAAGAGTCAAATGAAGCTTACCCATATCTTATTGATGTGCAAAATGATTTACTCAGTGATTTGAATTCAAGACTGGTTATTCCGTTATCTAAGTACACTTCTATCAATGATCTGACTGTTGAAAAACTATGCCCTATCATTGAAATTAAAGATGAGAAATATGTGTTGCTGACCAATCAGATGGCAACCGTTCCTGTTTCAATATTAAAAAATGAAATTTGCCAGCTAGAGAACTACAGATATGAGATAGTAAATGCCATTGATTTTTTGATTACAGGAATATAATAAAAATATCCCGGAGTTTAACCTATCAAGGCGATTGAATAATATAATGTCAATATCTCATGAAATTAAATTAATCAAGTCGCTTAATGAAATTGATACCAATCAATGGTCTCAAGTCATCCAAACCGATTATCCTTTTATTCAGTATGAATTTCTAAAAGCAATGGAAGATAGTGGCGCAACTTGTGCAAAAACTGGTTGGCAGCCCTTGCATCTAACAATATGGCAGGATGAAAATCTTGTTGGTTTGATGCCTCTTTATTTAAAAGATCACAGTTACGGTGAGTATGTTTTTGATTTCCAATGGGCAGATGCCTATTTTCGTTCAGGACTAAATTACTACCCCAAATTATTAAGCGCGATTCCTTATTCGCCTGTTAGCGGAAAAAGAATTTATTTGGCTGAATCGTGTGTCAGTCATGAGCAAGAAATAATTAATCAAATTGTTAAGTCAATTGAAAAAATAGCAGAAGAAAAATCCCTAAGTTCCTGTCATCTTCTTTTCCCACTAGTTGAAGAGTCAAATAAATTACAAGAATCAGGATGGGTAAAAAGACTTGGAGTTCAATATCATTGGTTTAATGATGAGTATCAGGATTTTGATGAGTTTTTGGCTGCTTGTAAGTTGAAATACAGAAAAAACATCAAGCGAGAGAGAAAATCAGTAGATTCTCAAGGAATTGATATTGAAGTTTTGCAAGGAAAGGAAATTACGGAAACTATCTGGCAAGAATTTTATATGTTCTATCAGCTCACCTATATGAAAAGAAGCGGTCATGGCGGTTATCTAAATCAGGACTTTTTTCAGCAAATTGGAAATCGCATGAAGGATTCTATCGTTATGATAGTAGCAAAGTCTGATGATGAAATAGTAGCTGCTTCGTTATTTTTTAGGGATAGTAATAATCTCTATGGACGTTATTGGGGATGTATCAGAGAATATGATTTTCTACATTTCGAACTTTGTTATTATCAGGGCATTGAATATTGCATTAACAACGGATTAAAAAAATTTGATGCAGGCGCGCAAGGTGAACATAAAATTCAAAGAGGGTTTAGGCCAGTTCAAACCTTTTCAAACCATTGGATAACTCATCCAGATTTTTCATCAGCGATTGGTAGATTCATTAACGATGAAAAAAGCTTGATAAAGGCTGATATTAAGAGGCTAGAGAAAAAACTGCCTTTTAAAAGAGAGCAATAAGTTTATTCGTTATTGCTATCGGATTTAATGTCAGAATAAATCTTTTAATATGGCTAAATAGTTTAGTTGGGCTGAATTGTTTTTATTTATGATCTTCCTGTTTTACACATCGGCATGACAATTCACCATCAGCTGTTTCCCACTCACTATAATCAGAAGCACTGCATGATAGCCTAAGACTTGTGCAGCTGGTTCGGTCATTCTCAAGCTTGAAATCTTCAACATGCAGCAATCTTTCAGCAGCAATTTCGGAAAAAACATGGCCCATGACGTCATTAAAGGTTTTACCACTTTTAGATGAGCATGCTGATAACAATAAGAAAATTAATATAGAAAATGCTTTGAAATAATTCATGATATCCTTTTTTTATGGTGAGTTTTTATAAGTTCCGCTTAAGACTCTCTTTAACATCGTTTAGTTCCCTTTTTACCAAGTAATGTTAGCACTATGTTTTATTATCTCGCAACAACAAACTCAAATTGTTGGAGCTATAAAACGACAAACAAAAGAGAAACTTGTCTAAAAACCAAACAAGACTACACCATAAACAAATACCTGTGTATAATACGCGCCCTTGGTATTTGACCAACATAAAACAATGATTTGATTATTTAACGGAGTTGATTCATGGCAATTGAACGTACTTTTTCTATTGTTAAACCAGATGCAGTAGCAAAAAATGTAATTGGGCAAATTTATGCTCGTTTCGAGAGTGCTGGACTTAAAATTATCGCTAGCAAAATGATTCACATGAGCAAAGAGCTAGCCGAAGGTTTTTATGCTGAACATAAAGAGCGTCCTTTCTTTAATGATCTGGTAGCTTTTATGACTTCTGGTCCGGTAATGGTTCAGGTTTTGGAAGGTGAAAATGCGATAGCAGCTAATCGTGAGATCATGGGGGCTACTAACCCGGCAGAAGCAGCCAGAGGTACTTTGCGTTCAGATTTCGCCAATTCAATTGATGAAAATGCGGTTCACGGTTCAGACGCCCCAGGTTCGGCAGCGCGTGAAATTTCTTACTTCTTTAAAGATGAAGAAATCTGCCCAAGAACTCGATAATTTATCGTTATAGATATCCTCTCTTTCGAGGGAGGATAATATTGAAAATTCCGTCTTGCAAAAGACATTCGCAAAAAAGGTATTGCAATGAGTGACAAGTTAAACTTACTCAACCTGACACGCGATGAAATGGTTAAGTTTTTCGAAGAAATTGGAGAAAAGCCATTTCGTGCCCCTCAAGTGGTCAAATGGATCCATCAGTTTGGTGTGGATGATTTTGAACAAATGACCAATATATCTAAATCTCTTAGAGCCAAACTTTCAGAAGTCACTGAAATCAAAGGGCTGGATGTCATAACAGAACAACTGTCTGATGACGGCACCATTAAATGGGCGTTAAAAACGCAAGAAGGTCAGGCAATAGAAACCGTATTTATTCCCGACGGCGACCGAGGCACGCTGTGTGTTTCATCGCAAGTTGGCTGTGTGGTGAATTGTTCGTTCTGCTCAACGGCCAAACAGGGTTTTAATCGAGATTTAACCACTGCAGAGATTATCGGACAGGTCTGGTTTGCGGCAAGACGGCTGGGTAGTCTTAAAACCACAGGTGAAAGAAAGGTGACCAATGTGGTAATGATGGGCATGGGTGAGCCATTATTAAACTTTGATGCCGTTGCTGATGCCATTAACTTGATGCTTGATGATTATGCCTATGGACTATCCAAAAGACGCGTGACAATTAGCACATCAGGTGTCGTTCCAGGATTACAAAAATTGAAAGGTAAGCTGGATGTTGCTTTGGCTTTGTCTTTACATGCCAGCAATAATGAATTGAGAAGCAAACTGGTTCCTCTTAACAGGAAATACCCTCTTGAAGAATTGTTACCAGCTGTAAAGGATTATATTGGTGAGTCGAAAGCGAGCAAAAAAGTCACCATTGAATACGTCATGTTAAAAGACGTTAATGACTCCCCCGAGCACGCCAGAGAATTGGTCAGATTACTAAAAAATGTACCCAGTAAAATTAATCTGATTCCCTTTAATCCATTTCCAAATACGGAATATCAAACTTCGAGCCAAAAAGCGATTGATACGTTTGCAGAAATATTATTGAGCAAAGGCTTTGTTGTAGTCACCAGAAGAACCCGAGGTGATGACATTGACGCAGCTTGTGGGCAATTAGTAGGAAAAGTAGCAGATAGAACAAAGCGTCAGGAAAAGTACAAAAATAGTTTAAATGTGGTAGAAGTCAGATAAGTGAATTGTTGATTATTATAAAATGACCAGCAAATTTAATTTTGAAACAATCTGATAGTTGATTGACTGGCTTAATCAGTGTAAATTGGTGAAGTTGTATCACAAATAAAGATGAATCTTGTTGGTTTACAGGAGTGGAAATGTACAAGAAAATATTATTCCTGATCGTTACGTTGATTCTTACAGCGTGTCAGACAACCCAAACACCTTCGGTTTCTACTGGAAACACTTCAAGTAGTTCAGGTGCCGGTTTTGATAAAACCAAGGCTGCAAGAAATCGAGTTAATAATGGTTTGACTTACCTGAGTCGAAATAATCTTGAAAGAGCAAAATTTCATTTGGATAAGGCCATCTCTTTTGACCCTGATTTGGGCGATGTGCATTATGCCTTTGGTCTTTATTATCAAAAAGTTCATGAATATGATAAAGCAAACAGGCATTTTAGAGAGGCGTTAAGTACAGATTCCGATAACCCTTCATATCTGAATGCTTATGGCGCTTTTCTTTGTGAGAGAAAAGATTATAAAGATGCAAATAAATATTTTAACAGGGCAATAAAAGTACCAAATTACACTAATGTTTCCTTAGCCTACTACAACATAGGATTTTGTGCTGTTAAGAGGAAGGATATGGCGACAGCTGAAGATAATTTCAGAAAGGCATTAAATAGAAACCCCAACATGTCACAAGCACTATATGAAATGGCACAAATAGCCTATGCCAAAGGTAATTTTTCATTGGCACAGAGTTACGTGATGCGTTTTGAGAAGAATTCCAGCATTACATCGCAATCTGCCTGGCTTGGTCTAAGGATTGCTCATTATTTAAGGGACAAAGATGAGATTGGTCGATATGGCATTATATTGACCCAGCGATTTCCTGATAGTGAAGAAACTGCTATTTATTTGAGTGATAAGAAAAGATGGATGTAGAAGTTTTGAGCACAGAGAAGGAAACAGAACATAAGGACAGGATGAATATTGGTCAGCAATTGACTGATGTCAGAGAAGCTTTGGGGTTGTCGAGAGTAGATGTAGCCAGACAGCTCAATTTAAATCAGGATGTTATAGCTCATCTGGAAGAAAATAATTTTAATTATGGTTTGCCCATGACTTTTGTAAAAGGTTACCTCAGATCCTATGCAAAAAAAATGGGCTTGGATGTAGAAACAATTTGTGTTGAGTTTGACCGACAGGTAGGTACACAGAATGCCTACGTACAGCGAGTTGAATCAATCTCGACTTATACGGCATCAAGTAATGAAATGAATACCAAAAGCACAGTATTCAGGTTGTTTACCGGCTTGATTGTGGTTGCTATTGTCGGAGTTGGTAGTTATGAAGTTTGGAAAAAATATTTTAATTCTGATACAAGTAACAATGTTGGTAATGAAATAATATTAGATATTCAAATTGATAGTGAAACTCAAGAGAACGACCAAAGTTTGGAGCAAATTCAAGGAGTTGTTCAGGACGAATCAGTTGAACCGGTAGCTGTAAATGATGTGTCATCTCGGCTTGTAATGGATACAGAAGATAAATTGATAAATCAACAGCAGGTTGAAGCTGTTAATGAAAATGATGAAGTCGAAGTAGGTGCTAAAGTTGATAATAACGAACTGGATATGTTTAAACCACGCCTTACATCTCCTGTTGTTACTGCTGACTTTTCATTTAGTGGTGATTGTTGGGTTGAAATTACTGATGCCAACGGAGACATGCTTGCCAGTGGTATAAAAAATGATGGTAAAACTATGAATTTGCAAGGTATTGCACCATTGACAGTTGTTTTGGGCGATCCTTCAGTTGTTTCAATGACTTTTAATGATCAGCCTTATGATATGACTCGTTTTAAACCTCAAAGAACAGCACGTATTATTTTACAATAGCCACTATCTAAAGCTTTAAGGAAAATCTTGAAATGAAAGGTATATCCTGGATTAAACGTCGCCAATCCAAACAGATAATGGTTGGTAACGTGCCCATTGGTGGCGATGCGCCAATTGCAGTTCAGAGCATGACCAATACCGAGACTTGTGATGTAGATGCAACGGTTAACCAGATCAAACAAATTGCTGCTGCCGGCGCTGATATTGTTAGAGTTTCCATCCCTTCTATGGATGCTGCCGAGGCCTTTAAAAAAATAAAGCAACTTTCACCAGTTCCTCTTGTAGCTGACATCCATTTTGATTATAAAATAGCGCTTAAAGTTGCTGATTATGGCGTTGATTGTTTGCGGATCAATCCTGGTAATATAGGCAGTGAAGATCGAATTAAGGCCGTTATTGAGAAAGCTCGCGATTGCAATATTCCAATAAGAATTGGTGTGAATGCCGGTTCTTTGGAAAAAGAGTTGCAAGTTAAATATGGCGAACCAACTCCTGAAGCACTGGTTGAATCTGCTTTCAGACATATTGATATTCTGGATAAGCACAACTTTGATAACTATAAAATAAGCCTAAAAGCATCAGATGTTTTTATGACAGTTAGCGCCTACCGGCTGCTAGCCAGCCAGATAGACCAGCCATTACATCTTGGCATCACAGAAGCTGGAGGTTTGCGTTCAGGCTCGGTTAAATCTGCTGTTGGATTGGGTTTACTGCTTTCAGAAGGAATAGGAGATACCATCAGGGTTTCCCTTGCTGCTGATCCTGTTGAAGAAATTAAAGTTGGCTTTGATATTCTAAAATCATTGGGACTTCGACAAAGAGGGATTAATTTTATTGCCTGCCCTTCCTGTTCAAGGCAGCAGTTCGATGTCATCAAGACAGTCAATGAACTGGAGATGAGACTGGAAGATGTCAATGAAGCATTAGATGTTGCTATTATTGGATGTGTTGTCAATGGTCCTGGTGAAGCAAAAGAAGCTGATATTGGCCTTACTGGCGGTTTGAAAGCCAGCTTGTTATATCAACATGGAGAAAAGAAGCAAAAAATTGATAATTTTTCTCTTGTCGATGAAATTGAAAAACAGGTAAGAGAGCAGCTTGAACAAAAAAAACTAAAATTAAGCGAGAAAACCAAAGGTTATAGTCTGATCGAGACAAAAGAATAGTTTTTATAGAATAATAAAAAAATATCTCAAGCAATAGATAATAATTTTTGAAATCAGTAAGTTAAATGTATAAAGTTGTCACAAAGCATATTTGTAGTTTCAATTTGCGAAATGGTTCCAGTATCATTTGCTCAGATGTAGGATACTGCCTACCCTAATAAAATCAATGAAGTCTCATTTCAGTAGTCTGGTTGTTTGATAATTTTTTAAGGTGTTGATGATGAATTTTGTCATTATGATGACCTTTGTTTAGAAAATTTTCAGTTGTTAGCAGTTCTATAAAAGAAATGTGTTTGGATAGAGGTTTATATGAGCTTTGTTAATAAATGTATTTTTTCATTTATGATTTTCTTTTTGAGTGGTTGCAGCTCCAATACAGTTTTGGCTTTTTCTGAAAAAAACGGAGAGATGGCTGTACTTACAGACTACAAAATTCAAGGCGCATTTATAACGATAAAGGTAAAATCTAACGGCTGTACCTATTATAATAGTTTTAAGGTTGAGTTAGCCTCTGAAGAAGACAATGCCATAAAAGTTGTTGTTGTCAAACCTGATGAGTGCAGCATGAAAGAGCGAGTTGTTTCCTTGCAATATTCATTTAAACATTTGGGACTGGACTTAGACAAAGCAGTCCAATTAAAAAATTCTATCCAACCTTAAAGCTCATCAGGGCAATTCAAACTATTCAGCTTATATTCTTAAAATATGATTGAAAGGTTAATTTTCCAAAATTAACCTTATTTACGCTGTTTAAAGATTGATTTTAAGATATAATTGCGCGTTTCTTAACTTAATGACAGGAATTTATCTTGAAGAAGAGTTTCCAGGCTGTTAAAGGCATGAACGACTGCCTTCCTTCAGCTTCGAAAATTTGGCAATATCTGGAAAAATCTTTACGTAACGTGGTGTCCAACTACGGCTACGAAGAGATCCGTACGCCAATTCTTGAAAAAACGGAGCTATTCTGTCGCTCCATTGGCGAGATCACTGACATTGTAGAAAAGGAAATGTACACCTTTGTTGATAAAGGTGAAGAATCGCTCACCTTGCGACCAGAAGGAACCGCTGCTTGTGTCAGAGCTGGAATTGAACATGGCCTGTTATACAACCAACAGCAAAGACTTTGGTACATTGGGCCAATGTTTCGTCGTGAAAGACCGCAAAAAGGTCGTTATCGCCAATTTCATCAATTTGGAATTGAAGCATTTGGATTTGAAGGGCCCGATATTGATGCTGAGGTAATAGCGCTTTCAGCCAGGCTCTGGAAGGTGTTAGGATTTGCCGACAAAGTAGAATTGCAGATCAATTCATTGGGTAGCAATGAGGCACGCCAAAATTATAAACAAATTTTGGTAGATTATTTTTCAAATCATACAGAGAAACTGGATTCAGACAGTCAAAGAAGACTGCTCTCAAATCCTTTGCGCATACTGGATAGTAAAAATCCTGATATGGCGGAATTGATTGCTAATGCTCCAAAGTTGACCGAACATCTTGATGAGACTTCCAAAACACATTTCGAAGGTTTGTGCAAAAAGCTTGAAGAGCTCAACATTGAATACAGAATTAATCCAACTCTGGTTCGAGGTCTGGATTATTATAACAGATCGGTTTTTGAGTGGGTGACTACTGATTTAGGTGCTCAGGGAACTGTTTGTGCCGGTGGCAGATATGATGGATTGGTTGAACAATTAGGTGGTCAGGCAAACTACGGATGCGGTTTTGCAATGGGGCTGGAAAGAATAATCCTGTTATTGGAACAACAAAGTGATATTCAAACTAAACTTTTATCCGCTGTTGATGTCTATTTTTGTTCCATGGGAGAAAAGGCCGAGACTTATTCTACAAGTCTTGCGGAGAGATTGAGAGATCAATACGATAGTTATAGAATTCAAACGCATTGTGGTGGCGGAAATTTTAAGAAGCAGCTTAAAAAAGCAGACCAGTCTGGTGCAAAAATTGCCTTGATCATGGGTGATAATGAAGTTGAAAATGATACGATTACAATAAAATTTTTGAGACAGGATAGAGAGCAGGTTGAACTATCCGTTAGTGATTTAATTGATCAATTAGGTGAATTACTAGGTTAATTCAGCAGTTTAGAGTTATTTAGCAGATTTATGTTCGGGAGAGGGTTGTGAGTTACGAAACTGAAGAACAGCAATTAGAAAGATTAAAAGATTGGTGGAAAGAGAATGGTACATCCTTGATAGTGGGAGCCGTTTTGGGCTTGTCAGGTTTTGCCGGATGGAAATATTGGAACGAGCAAAAAGTCCAATATCAGGCTGACGCATCTGATCTATACAATCAGATTATTGCGATACAAAGTTCTGGCGATTTAAAACTTTTTAATGAGAAGGTAGAAGATTCAAGAAATCAGTTCCCTGATTCAACTTATGCAATTTTGGCAAGTTTTGTTCAGGCAAAAAAAGCTGTCGAAACAAATGAATTGGACAAGGCATCTGAATCTCTAAATTGGATAATTTCGAATCATGCCGATCATGATTTGGCTGTTGTTGCAAAGATGCGACTGGCAAGAATATATCTTCAACAGGATAAAGCAAACGAAGCATTGAGCTTGCTGGATGTGACAGAAGATTCAGGTTACTTTGCACTTGCCAATTTGACCAAGGGTGATGCATTTATGATCCTCAATAAAAAGAGAGATGCATTATTGGCTTATCAGGAGGCAGCAAAGGATTATGAATTGACTATGAGCAATCCGGCATTACAGTTGAAAATTGATGAGCTTAACGGAATGATTGAAAAGGAAGTTTCTGAGGTAATAGAACAATGATAAGGATTACTCCGAGCTATAAGTTAATATTGACGTTATTTGTCAGTGTATTTTTTGCTGGCTGTGCCGATGAAGATGATATTTATATGCCCAATCCATTGGTCGATCTTGACAACCAGTTTGATACTGACGTGATCTGGTCGACTTCTATAGGTGATGGTTCAATTGATAAAACAGTTAAATTGGAGCCGGTTTATTCGGACGGTAAAATTTTTGTGGCCGATAATTCTGGTGTTGTTGCAGCCGTCGATCCTAAAAACGGTAAGCTACTCTGGGAGACTGATCTGGAAACTGAAATTGGTGGTGGACCAGCTGTATTGGGTGACATTCTTGCTGTTGGAGCTCAGCAAGGCGAAGTGATTGTTCTGGACGCTACTTCAGGTAAAGTCAAATGGCGCAAAGAATTACCAAGCGAAATAATTTCCAAGCCCGCGATAGGTGAAGGCCATGTGGTGGTAAATTCAGTTGATGGTAAAACAACGGCTCTTTCAGCTGAGAATGGTGAGAGAAAATGGGTTTACGATCAAACAATTCCAAGCTTGACCCTTAGAGGTAATTCTTCCCCGGTTATTGTTGGTGGTGGTGTTATATCCGGTTTTTCAAATGGAAAACTGGTGGTGTTTATATTGCAAAATGGTATTGTTGCATGGGAAAAGCTGATTTCAGCACCAATTGGACGTTCAGAAATACAGCGACTGGTTGATATTGATATTCAGCCTCAGGTTTATGGAGAGCATATTTACGTTGCATCCTATAATGGAAATTTGGCTGATATTAACGCCAGATCAGGAGAAGTCTTCTGGCAAAGAGAACTATCTACCTATCAGGAAATAAGTGTCACTGATTTGCTGTTGTTGGTTACTCATGATAATAGCCATGTTAGTGCTGTCAACAGAGGTAACGGTGTAACGATATGGACAGAAAAAAGTTTGTACCGACGCATTTTAACCACTCCAGTACTTGTTGGTGATTATGTTGTCGTAGCTGATTTTGAGGGTTATTTACACTGGCTATCGAAGAAAGATGGACAAGTATTAAGCCGCGAAGAAATTGATTCTGATGGAATTTCAGCTAAGCCCTTGGTCATTGATGACAAGATTATTTTATTGGCGCAAAGTGGTACGTTGTACGCAGTACGCAAAGAGAAATAGGGACTAACTTTTTAATAATGCTTCCTGTTATAGCGCTGGTTGGGCGGCCAAATGTTGGCAAATCAACATTATTTAATCGATTCACAAGAACCCGGGATGCATTGGTAGCCGATCTGCCCGGGTTGACACGTGATCGCCAGTATGGTCATGCTACTTTTCAGCAACAGTCTTTCATTGTTATTGATACGGGTGGATTAACAGGTGGAGAACTTGGTGTCGATGGTTTAATGGCCGAACAATCCATGCAAGCTGTTAATGAAGCTGATCTGGTTCTTTTTCTGGTAAGCGCCAGAGAGGGTTTAACCGCCGTAGATGAAGCTATCGCCTCTCAACTTAGACAGGAAAACAAAACAATTCATCTTGTTGTCAACAAGGTGGATGGTCTGGATGAAAATATAGTCCTGTCAGATTTTTACTCATTAGGTTTTGATTCCGTTTCCCCTATTGCAGCTGCCCATGGCAGAGGTGTCAGTCGTTTGATTGACCAAATTATTTTGCCACAATTTGAAACAGCAGAAGTTGATGAAGCCGAACAGGCAATAATTTCGGACGAACTTTCCGAACATTCAGCATCTGATGATAGTAGTCATTTGCAGGATTCAGATACAGCAGAAGAAACATCATTCAAGCCAAAACTGGCTATTATTGGAAGGCCAAATGTTGGCAAGTCAACACTGGTTAACAGAATGTTGGGCGAGGATCGCGTGGTTGTTTTTGATATGCCCGGAACCACTAGAGATTCGATTTACATTGAAATGGAAAGACGCGGAAAACCATACGTTTTAATCGATACTGCAGGTGTCAGAAAACGTGGTAAAGTACACGAGGCAGTTGAAAAATTTTCGGTATTAAAAACATTACAAGCAATTAATGATGCCAATGTTGTCGTTATGGTCTTTGATGCTCGTGAAGGGATAACGGAGCAGGATTTGCACTTGCTGGGTTTTGCTATAGATGCCGGGCGTTCTATCATCCTGGCAGTTAACAAATGGGATAATATGTCTGAAGGTCAGCGTATTGATGTGAAGGAAGCAATTGGAAGAAGGCTTTACTTTGCAGAATTTGCCCGTTTGTATTTTATTTCTGCTTTGCACGGAACTAACGTTGGCAATTTGTGGGACGCTGTTGATGAAGCCTATGCTGGCGCAAGAGTTAAAATGTCATCTTCTAAATTGACAAGAGCTCTGGAAATCATTGTCGCCAAACATCAACCGCCTGCCAATGGACGATTTAAAAGCAAATTACGTTATGCTCATCCTGGTGGCCATAATCCTCCACGAATTGTTATTCACGGAAATCAAACCAAATCTTTACCTCAATCCTATATTCGATATCTTGAAAAGAGTTTTAGAGAGCAGTTAAAAATTATTGGTACACCAATCAAGTTTGAATTTAAAGAGAGTCAAAACCCTTATGCAGGAAAGAAGAAAAAAGTAACCGAGGAATTACTGGAAAAAGCTCGACGTAATAAAAGTCGTTATAAGAAAATGGCAAAAAAGAAATAGTTTTTAATTAAGCAAAAAAGATAGTTGCCAATCCAAGAAAAGCAAAGAAACCGACCATATCAGTAACAGTTGTTAAAACAACACCACCGGACATAGCCGGATCGATTTTTAATTTATTTAGTATCATTGGAAGGCACGCGCCCAGTGTTGCACCCACAATAAGATTGATACACATTGCACCACCTATGGTGATACCTAGTTCGACAGCATAAGTTTGATATTGAGTAAGGTTAAACCAGAGATAAGTTGAGAAACCAACAACTATAGCCCATAGAAATCCATTTAGCAGACTAACACCAAGCTCTTTAAACATTAACCATTTAAAGTTGCTATTACTAATGTGGCCAACACTCAGACCACGTATAACAAGTGTAAGTGTTTGCATACCTGCAACACCACCCATACTAGGGACAATAGGCTGTAAAATTGCCAAAGCAGTGACAATCTTGATGGTATCTTCAAAAATACCAATCACAGAAGCTGCCACCATAACAGTGATCAGATTAATACCAAGCCAGAAAGCTCTTCTTTTGGCACTGGTAACAACAGGCGCGAAGGTATCATCATTTTCATCAAGACCTGCCATACTCATCAAAGAGTGATCGGCATCCTCAATGATGACGTCAACAACATCATCAATGGTAATACGGCCCAGCAGTTTTCCGTCAGGGTCCACTACAGGAGCAGAAATCAAGTCGCGTCTTTCAAATAAACGCGCCACATCATCATCTGGCAAAGTGATGGAAATTGCCTTGATTCTCTCATCGAGTAATTCATCAACTATAGTTTCTGGTTGACTGGTGATAAGAGATGAAAGTTTTACTGAACCGATATATTTATCCTCGGAATCAACAACATAGATGCAATCAGTATTGCGTGGAATGTCACCTTTCATGCGAAGATATCGAAGAACTACTTCAGTAGTTACCAGCGGTCGGACGGTGACCACATCGGTATTCATCAAACCACCAGCAGAATCTTCCGGATAGCTCATGGCATGCTCAACACGCTGACGATCCTGGACTTTCATGGAGGCAAGAACTTCTTTTACAATTTTGTCTGGCAGATCGCCTAAAATATCAGCCTGGTCATCAATATCAAGATCGCGAGTTGCGGCTGCCAAAGCTGCCGGTTCCATATTGGTAGCATATTCATTTCTTATCTCATCATCCAGAAACTGTAAAACCTTACCTTCACGTTCGGTATTGATGAGTCGCCACAGGATATCCCGTTCTTTTGGTGGTGTAGATTCAAGAAAATGAGCGACATCGGCCGAAGGAAGCTCGTTCAGCATTTTTCTGACTTGAACAAAACGGCCACTCTGCAAGGCTTCATTAAGCTTTACAAGTTGATCATTATTGTATTCATTTTCAATGTTGGTTTGCATGATAACTTTTTTATCCAAATCAGACTGTGTAAAGTTTCTATCAACTGCTGTTAAGAAATAGGCCAGAGTAGCCAGAACACAATTGTATCAAATTATCACAACTTATTGAAAAACTGTCCAATTTTTTATGTGTCAGGTTACAAATTCGATTAAATGAAAGCTAAAATTTAATTTTAATCAACTTCTTCGCTCAGAATTGGTTATAATTAGAACAACTTTCAGGATGAAATTATTGATGTTTTGCTCAAATATTCAGCAAAAACATTAAAAACGACTAAACTCTTTGGTATGTTTGAGTTTAAAACGCTTTGTCATTAAATGGAGTTTTAGACAAATGAAATCTATTTTTTTTCTATGTACTTTCTTCTTTTCCCAATTTGTAAATGCTATTGGTAATCCTCTTTGCGTTTACGGTTTGTGCGTTGGAGACCGTGTAAGCGACATCAATGTTAGCAAACAACAATTGATTGTTGAGTATAACTCAGTATTACAAGATGAATACCTTGCGCCTGCATTAAGAGCAATTTACAAGGATTATTCCGATATTTCGATACTTCAGTATTCAGGGGTTTCGGAACTATATTCCTTGTTAAATGAAAATGTCATTCTTGAAAAAGAAATGGATATAAATAAACAGGTAACAACTTCGTTTGCACAGCATACATTTTTGCAAGGAATGGTTCGTGAAAATTTATTCAGTAAGGCTCAGGTTACATTTGAGGCAAGTAGAAATCAGTTTGGAGAAATTGAAATTACAGTCATTCAATTAAGCTCTGGGTTAAACCGTAACCCTGATGAAGAAGCAGAGGACTTCCGTTTGGAAGAAGTCAGGCAATCTGAACAACCTATAAAATCAAGTCGAACCGAACTCTCACCAAAGGAAGTCTGGCATTTGAGTCCGGATAATGATTAGTCAGTGTTAGCAGATTATTTGGCTAGCAAAAATTAATAAGTCAGGCCGTCATACTCGAATCGTCATTACTATCGGGATTTAATGGTTTGTTGTCAATATTCTTGTATTCTTTAAGATTAAAATTCGATTCGAAAGAAACAAAGAGCAAAGCATAACACAGGCTAATAAAGGTAAAGTTATACAGGACAGCGATTATATAAAATAAAAAACTATCAGCTTGCTGGATTAGCTGTATTAAAAGTTCAATAACAGTGATACCAATTATAAAAACGACAAAAAACACAATTAAAGGTATTAAGTTTTTAAAGAAAGCTTTAAAACTGTATTGAATAGCCTTTAGAGCTTTTATTTCTGAAAAAATAACAATTGCAGGAGCAAACCACAGACCGATGAAAATGGGGATTAATAAAATAAAAAACAGACTAATGGTGTTTATGTGATCTGAAATATAATTTTCAGTATATTGCGGGTTTGTACCAAATAACTTTCCATCTGGTGCATATACTTTATATCCGAGAAATTCAGATAAATTAATGGATAAATAGAATGCCAACATTCCTCCCAGAGAAAAAAATAGTCCCAAAATACCCAATTGAATAAACTTCTCTTCAAATCCTTTAAAAATGAATCCTATTTCAAAGGTGTCGTAGTATTTTAGCTGATAGCAGGCGAACATAAACCCGGCAGTAAAAAATGGTGGTAGTAGAAAAATGGAGAAAAAACCCATAAATCTGGTAATTATCATGATGATGACAAGGCTGGCTACAAATGAAGCAACAACACTCGCAATCCACGCGCCAGGGTTTTTACCGAGCATTTTAAATCCTTCAGCAAACCAGGATAGTGACGTGGCAATATTGATTTTATGTATTTTCCAATCTGTCGGTGTCTTTTCAGTGGAAAGATTGTCAGACGAGTTTGATTGTTGTTGATTCATCGATTATTTTACCTTGCATGTCTTATTGGGTAACCGCTATCTTATGCCAATAAGTTTAACCTGTAAGCGACTATAAATACTAGCCATGGCCTTTATTTTAGTGCTATTCTTTTGGGCTATCTAACACTTTTGATTTTTTTGCGATGTCGTATTTTGAGAAACGCTTGAGGATGAATTAATGAAAAAAGTTATCTTGCTGTTAATTTTAAGTATTGGTTTAAGTCTGAATTTACAATCTGCCAATCAGCCAGTCGATAAAAATAAAACAATTACACTGGAACAAATTATGGCAGATCCTGACTGGATGGGTAATTCGCCCTCTGACCCCATATGGTCATTTGACAGTCAGAGTGTCTATTTTAGTCAAAAAGCGGCAGGTCATTCTCACAAAAATGATTTCAGATGGTTTGCAAAATCGAACAAGCAAGTGCAGCTTAATACGAATGAAGATCGTTTGATTAAAGCCAGTTTAAACAGTCAGTTTAATCAAAAGGGAAATTATGGTGTTTTTGAATATCAGGGCGATATTTACTGGGTCAATAAAAATGATAATACTATCCATTCAGTCATCAAAGACGAAGCAAAACAAAGTGATGCAAAATTTATTGGTGACAGCAAAATAGGTTTTTTGCAGGATTCAAAAATTTTTACTTATGATATCGATAGCAAAACACTACAGCAGATCGCCAGTTTTGAACTTAAAAAAGATCCTGATGAGGTTGAATCCAAAAGCTATCTTGAACAAAGCCAGCCCAGATTATTTCAGGTAGTTGCCGAAAAACAAAAAGAAGACGCCTATCAGAAGCAAAGGAAGTTGAAACAATCAGTAGCAGTTAACAAGACATGGTACCTTGGTGAAAATGTTGATATTGGTACGCTGAGTTTATCATCAAACGGGAAATGGGTTTTGTTGGGGACATTGCCAAAATCTCTTTCCGGTAAAAACGATCATATGCCAGTGTTTGTTACCGAAGATGGCTACGTAGAAGACCAAAAAGTAAGAAGTTTGGTGGGTACATCCAAGCCGGTTAATGAAACCTTTTATCTGGTGGATTTGGTCAAACATAAAAAGTACCCCGTTGATCTTTCAAAATTACCCGGCATCAATGACGACCCGTTAAAGGAGTTAAGAAAAAAAGCGGCGGTAAAAATCGGTTACAAGTACACTGAAGATGATAAACCGAGAGCTGTGTACGCACACAGATGGGGTTCCTCAGATGGCGTGGTATGGACTGATGATGGTAACACTGTCGCTATACAATTATTTTCTTATGATAACAAGGATCGCTGGATTGTTTCGCTGGATAGCAAAACTGTAAAATTGAGTACCCAGCACTGGATGACAGATCCGGCATGGATCAATGACTGGACGTTCAATGATTTTGGATGGTTGCCTGACAATAAAACCATTTACTATTTATCAGAAGAAGATGGTTATTCACATATTTATATTAAAAGTGGCAAGCGAAGAGCAACACAGTTGACTCGTGGTGAGTTTGAAGTCAGTGACATCACATTATCAAAGGATGGAAAATTCTTTTATTTCAAGGCAAATAAAAATCATCCTGGCAATTATGAAATTTATCGTATTGCAAGCAAAGGTGGAAGAATTCAGGCCTTGACCGAACTGGGTGGAATTAATGACTATGCCTTGTCACATGATGAAAAATCATTGGCTATATTGCATTCAAAATCTACTGAGCCGACAGAATTGTATATTCAACCGGTCGATAGTAAAAAGTCGGTA
>Ga0224506_10001398_pt1 | contig 17379 bp, 18 predicted proteins | sample SF_Jan12_sed_USG_2_FD_169108 | JGI IMG/M metagenome (GOLD analysis project Ga0224506, IMG submission 169108) | Sediment microbial communities from San Francisco Bay, California, United States - SF_Jan12_sed_USGS_8_1 | ecosystem: Environmental > Aquatic > Marine > Sediment | place: USA... | reverse complement strand
TGGCGGCACTGGAACGTGGTTCCGAACACCCGGTGGCCAGGATCCTGGTAGAGCAGGCACAGAACAGATTAGAGATCGAACGGGTACAGGCGGTCCCCGGCTTCGGGGTCGAGGGACAGATAGACGGACTGGTGTACCGGGTAGGCCATTTTGATTATGTGGTCGAACTGGCGGGGGGACGAGAGGAACCATCGCCAGAGTCGGGTACCGCGGTCTATCTGGGCAGTGGATCAGGCTGGCTTGCACAGTTTGTTCTCAGTGATGAGTTACGTCCTGGAGCGGCTGAAGCGGTTAAGCAACTACAGGCTCTGGGCATAGAGGTGGAACTGCTCAGCGGTGATCGCCAATCCGAGGTAGCGCGTATAGCCGGTCAGTTGGGGATTCAGTATTATCGCGCCGAGCAACGCCCGGATGACAAGCTGAAATATATCCAGACGCTACAGGAGCAGGGACATTTGCTGGCGATGGTGGGCGATGGCGTCAATGATGCGCCGGTACTGGCGGCGGCACAGGTCTCTATCGCAATGGGTGGTGGCACCCAGCTGGCACATGCCAGTGCGGATATGGTGCTATTTTCCGAACAGCTGGCCCATCTTGCAGATGGTGTGCTGATGGCCCGTCGTACCATGAGCATCATCAAACAGAATCTGGGCTGGGCGGTGGGATACAACATTGTAGCCCTGCCCCTGGCTTCAATGGGAATGGTGGCGCCGTGGATGGCCGCAATCGGTATGTCTGCCAGTTCACTGGTGGTGGTGGTCAACGCCTTGCGTCTGTCTGCCGATGGAAAAAGGGATCAAAGGGACAGAGCCGTAAAGACGGTACCTCTACAGTAATTTCCATAGGTTCTGCTTGATGCATGATATGTCGGTAAAGCTGGCGGATGAGATCTATATCTCCGCCCTCAATAGTCTGGGAGAGGGGGTCATCATCCTCGACCTCAAGGGACGGGTGCTGTTTATCAATCAGCAAGCCCGCGAGATCCTGGGCTGGGATTGTGAAGAGCTGTATGGCATGCCCCTGCACGAGATGATCCACTATCAAAAGGCCAATGGCTCGGACTATCCCCTGGATGAGTGCGCTACCTATCGCTCACTTAGCACCGGTACCCTGCAGCGCCACAGTGACGATGTTTTCACCCATAAGGATGGCCACATCATTCCGGTCAGTCATGTCACTACGCCGATCATTGAAAATGGCCAACACGTTGGCCTGACGGTCGCCTTTCATGACATCACCGAACGCAAGCGTGGCGAAGCCGCCTCCAAGTTGCAAAGTACTGCGCTGGCTGCAGCCGCAAATGCCATCTTTATCACCGACAATAACGGCTCTATAGAGTGGGTAAATAAGGCCTTTGAAAAGATGACAGGGTATACCTCGGCCGAGGTGCTGGGCAGAAATCCTCGTCTTCTCAACTCGGGTATCCACAGTCGGGAATTTTTTACCCGCATATGGGATGAGATACTGGCCGGCAAGGTATGGCGAGGTGAAGTGGTGGAGCGTCATCGTAGCGGAGTGTTGTATACCGTAGAACAGACTATCACCCCGATGATAGAGGATGGGCACTGTAGCCACTTTGTTGTGATTCACGAGGATGTCAGTGAACGCAAGCAGGCGGAAGAGAAGATCCGCTACATGGCACTGTACGATAGCCTGACCGGTCTGCCCAATCGCGAGATGTTGATAGATCGCATGCACCAGGCCCTGGCGATAGCGGAACGTCATGAGTGTCTCTTTGCGGTGATGTTTCTCGACTTGGACCATTTTAAGGATATCAACGATAGCCTGGGACACCCGATAGGTGACAAGTTGCTGCAAGGGGTCGCGAAACGTCTACAGGCATGCGTACGTGCCAGCGATACGGTAATACGTTTTGGCGGTGACGAGTTTGTTATTCTGCAGACCGATCTATCGCATGTGGATGGCAGTGTAATCCTGGCGAAGAAGATTATCTCAGCACTGAACAAGCCTTTCTATTTTGATGGCCATGAGGTACTCACCAGTACCAGCATCGGTATCGCCCTGTTCCCGTTTGATGATAGCGATGAGGAACAACTATTAAAGCATGCCGATATGGCCATGTATCAGGCCAAGGCCCAGGGTAGGAATAATTATCAGTTTTTTGATGCCAGCATGCATCAAGAGGTGGAAGAGCGTATCTTTCTGGAGAAATCCTTACGCCAGGCCTTGCGACGCCAGGAGTTCGAGCTGGTCTATCAGCCACAGATCGCAGCCGCTTCGGGAGAGCTGATTGGTATGGAGGCGTTGATACGCTGGAATCATCCACAACGTGGTCTGATATCACCGGCGGAATTTATCCCGCTGGCAGAATCTTCGGGCCTGATTTTGGGGATCGGCGAATGGGTTTTGCATACGGCCTGTCAGCAGGCGCGGATCTGGCATCAACAGGGACTGGATCATTTTCGTGTGGCGGTGAACCTGTCTGTGGTGCAGTTGCGTGAATCGGATCTGGTAAGTGCCGTCACTCGTATTCTGGATGAGACCGGACTGGAAGGGCAGTATCTTGAACTGGAACTGACCGAAAGTATGTTGATGGACGATGTTGATCATGCGGTGGATACCCTGAAGCGGCTCAATAAGCTGGGGGTGAATCTGGCCATCGACGATTTTGGTACCGGCTATTCATCCCTCAGTTATCTTAGTCAGCTGCCGGTGCAGAGAGTAAAACTGGATCAATCCTTCGTGCGCAATATCACCAGTAATAGTGACTCGGCGGCGATTGCCCATGCGGTGATGCAGCTGGGGCATAGTCTGGGGTTGGATGTTCTGGCCGAAGGGGTAGAGAGCGAGGAGCAGATGCAGTACCTGGAACAGCTCGGTTGTGATGCGTTGCAGGGCTATTATTTCAGTGCACCATTGCCACCGGAGGGATTTGAATACTTCGTCTCCAAAGGACATTGGTGGCAGAATAGACAGATTCAGTAAATTTGACAGGAAACCCTATGGAAATCCTTTATATGCTTATACCGCTCGGCCTGATCGTGATGCTTATCGCGATTATTGCCTTTTTGTGGGCGATTAAGAGCGGTCAGTATGAAGACCTGGATGGACCTGCCCATCGCATCCTGATGGACGACGACGACCCCCTGATCCCGCGTCGCAAGCCGGTGGATGGCTTGAAGGATGACAGCGGATCGGATAATATTAGCCCCAGCTGATAGACCTCATAATTAGGACGGGTATAGACATGAAAGAACTCTTCACCTTCGAAAATCTTCCCATGACCATCGTTGTTGCTTTGATTGCCTGGTCCTGGTTCAGCGTTTTGTCTGTAGTAATCTTTCGCTGGTAGTTTCCGTTAACACTACAGTTTGCTGAACTCAAAAAAACGGCCTCCACCGCATTGCGGGGAGGCCGTTTTTTTTTGCTCTGCGTATAGCAGTTGCAGAGGGTTAGTAGTCCATCTGCTCCGCCATTGCCAGCTTGAGCTTTTTCATCGCGTTCTTTTCCAGCTGACGGATACGTTCGGCAGAGACGCCGTAGGTGGCCGCCAGCTCATGCAGGGTCTGTTTCTTGTCGCTTAACCAGCGTTGCTGCAGGATATCCTGGCTGCGTTCATCCAGATCGGCCATCGCGGTGGAGAGATTCTCCATCATATAGTCTTCACTATTGGCTGCTTCCAGTAACAATGAGGGATCCTCACTGCTGTCCTGGAGGTAACTGGCCGGGGCACTGCTGGGCTTGTCATCGTCATCGTCGCTGAGGTCAAAGCCGATATCCTGACCGCTCATGCGAGACTCCATTTCCACTACGGTCTCGGGACTGACGCCGAGATTCTCGGCCACGGTCTCGACCTCGGCACGGTTGAACCAGCCAAGGCGGGTCTTGGAGTTACGCAGGTTAAAGAACAGTTTGCGCTGCGCCTTGGTGGTGGCGACTTTGACGATGCGCCAGTTACGCAGGATAAATTCGTGCATCTCGGCCTTGATCCAGTGCACCGCGAAGGAGATCAGGCGTACACCTACCTCGGGGTCAAAGCGCTTGACCGCCTTCATCAGGCCGATATTGCCTTCCTGGATCAGGTCTGCCTGGGAAAGGCCATAGCCGCTGTAGCCACGGGCGATAAAGACGACATAACGCAGTTGTGAGAGGATCAGCTGGCGTGCCGCATCCAGGTCATTGTCCTGGTGATAGCGTATGGCCAGCGCCTTCTCCTCTTCTGCAGAGAGAGTAGGTACGGTGTTTACTGCCTGGATATAGGATTCCAGGTTACCGACAGGGACAGCTAGTTGCAGTTCCTTACCAAAACTCATAGAAGATTATCCTCTTTGTAAATATGACCCAATATTAGCACTCTCGGAAATAGAGTGCCAAGGGGGATCAAAGTTCCATGACATTGTTGCGACACAAAGCGCTAACGGGGCTCGATGTGATTCAGGTGGCGCCCCACGGCGATCCATGCGCCCACCAGCCCCAGTAGCATGCCTGCGGATAGAATAGTCGTCGCCAGCCCAAAGTCCAGCAGGCCCAAATGATAGCTGCTGCCATAGAGGCCGGTCAGTCGGGTGACCGGTTCCTGTAATAGCCAGATGCCGATATCCACCAGAAGCAGTGCCAGTAAGCCGCCGAACAGGCCATACCAGATGCCGTAATAGAGGAAGGGGCGGCGGATAAAGCCGTTGGTGGCACCAATCAGCTTGGTAATAACGATCTCATCACGTCGATTCTCGATCGCTAGGCGGATGGTATTGCCGACGATCAGTAACACTGCCAGTCCCAGCAGTACGGCGATGATCAGCACCCCGCGCTGTATCGTCTCAAGGATCGCAAACAGGCGCTTGAGCCATTGCATGTCCAGCTGTGCCACCTCGACCTCAGGTAGTTGTTTGAGGCCATCCACCAGAACCTCAGCCTGGGCCGGATCATCATTCAATAACAGTGGATGTAGTACCAGTACCGATGGCAGCGGATTCGTATCCAGGTTGTCCAGTACCGCACCAAAGCCCGACTGGTCCTGAAACTCAGCCAGTGCCTGCTCGGCAGAGATGTACTGCACCGCCTTGATATCGCTGCGTTGCTCCAGACGGTGTGACAACTGCAGGGCCTGGTCCTCACTGACGCCATTCTTCAGGAACAGGGAGACCTGGGTGCTGCCATCCCAGTTGCCCCCGGCCTGTTGCAGGTTATCCAGCATTACATGCAGGCCGGTAGGCAGGGCCAGCGCGATACCGATCACCGCGGCGGTCATCAGCGTTGCAAACGGGGTGCGGAACAGGCGGCCGAGGCTCTGTATCGCCATGCTCAGATGCAGTGTGAAATAGCCGGACAGTCTTGAATGCTGGTGCCCGCGTGAGGCACCCTGGCGTAGTTCGCGCGGACTGGCCAACGGTGGCGACTGGCGTGTGCCCTGTTGCTTTCTCATGCCCGCGTCCCCTTGGGATAGCCATCGGCCACCAGCTGACCCTGCTGCAGTTTCAGCACACGGTAGGGCAGGCGCGAGATCATGTCCAGGTCGTGGCTGGCGATCAGTACCGAGACGCCGACCTGATTGAACTGCTCAAACAGCCCCATGATCTCCCACGACAGGGCCGGATCCAGATTACCGGTGGGCTCATCCGCCAGCAGTAGCGAGGGTTTATGCACGATGGCGCGGGCGATGCCGATGCGTTGTTGCTCACCGCCGGATAGGGTTATCGGATACTGCTTCTCCTTGTTCAACAGACCTACCATATCCAGCGAGGCCCTTACTCTGCGTTCGGTGTCGGCACGGTTGTAACCACTGATGATCAGTGGCAGTGCGACATTATCGAATACGGTACGGTCGAACAGCAGGCGATGGTCCTGGAAGATGATCCCCATCTGCCGGCGCACATAGGGGATCTTGCGTCTGGATATCTTGGTCAGGTTTTTGCCACCGATCAGCAGCTGGCCACGGGTTGGGCGTTCGATCAGGGCGATCAGCTTCAGCAGGGTGCTCTTGCCGGCCCCGGAGGGGCCGGTGAGAAAGGCCATTTCACCCTTGTTGAGCTGGAAGCTGACCTGGCTGAGCACATCTTGGCTGCCGGGGTAGCGCTTGGAGATGGAATCGAAACGTATCATAGCCCTATGTCTTTGTTGTTTTTAATTACAGAGTATCTTCATTGGCGAACAGGGCCGCTACGAACTGGTCGGCATTAAATACCTGCAGGTCATCGATGCCTTCACCGACGCCGATAAAACGGATCGGTAGCTGTAGCTGCCTGGCTATTGGGAAGAGGATACCGCCCTTGGCGGTACCGTCCAGTTTGGTCACGGTAATACCAGTGACGCCGAGTGCCTGATGAAACTCTTTGGCCTGGGTCAGCGCGTTCTGGCCGGTACCGGCATCCAGTACCAGCATTACCTCGTGTGGACCGGCAGCATCGAGCTTCTGGATCACCCGTTTGACCTTCTTCAGCTCCTCCATCAGACCCTGCTGGGTATGCAGCCGGCCGGCGGTGTCGGCGATCAGTACATCTATCTTACGTGCCTGCGCAGCCTGTACTGCATCGTGGATCACCGCAGCTGAGTCGGCACCATTGGCCTGGGCGATCACCGGGATGTCATTACGCTCACCCCATACCTGCAGCTGTTCCACTGCCGCGGCACGAAAGGTATCGCCGGCAGCGAGCATCACCTTCTTGCCCTGATTCTGTAGCTGTTTGGCCAGCTTGCCGATGGTGGTGGTCTTGCCTGCGCCGTTGATGCCGACCATCAGAATGATATAGGGCCGGTTGGTATCATCTATCTGCAGCGGTTGACTGCTGGGCTGAAGTATCTGCCCGAGGTCCTGCTTCAGTGCCGCCAGCAGCTCATCGCTATTGCCCAGCTGTTTGCGTGAGACGCGCTGGGTCAGATCGGTGATGATCTCTCGGGTGGTGTCGATGCCGATATCGGCCATCAGCAGCAGGGTTTCCAGCTCCTCCAGCAGTTCATCATCGATCTGTTTGGCACCGAGAAACAGTTCGGCCATACCGGTAGTGAGATTGGCGCGGGTTTTGCCCAGTGAGGCGCTGAGGCGCCCGAATAGACCGGGCTTGTCGATGCCGGTCGCGGATTCTTGCTCTGGGGATTTATTCTTTTTGAAACCAAACATAAGGTTGTGTGTCGTATTCCGTGTTCAGATAGAAGCAGACTCAAATTTGCTGCGCTTGTCGATACTGCGTTACAAAGGTACTCATGCCCTTAAGGGGCACCACGAAATGCGCATTTACTCTATGTAAACGGCGTTTTTTTGTCCCTTTTTGTACCCAGAGAGCGGGTATCTCCCTCACGCTCGCTAAATTTGAGACAGCTTCGGGTTACATGTATCTGGGCGATATCTTATCATCCCCTGTATCGGGACATAACAATAGATAAAAATTCATGCAGCCTATTTATAAAACTATTTACACTTCGCTCCTTGCCAGCCTGTTGCTAATACCGGCACTGGCCCAGGCCGGGGTACACGAATACAGCCTCGACAACGGGATGAAGATCCTGGTCAAGGAGGACCATCGCGCTCCGGTGGTGGTCTCGCAGGTCTGGTACAAGGTCGGTGCCAGTGACGAGTACGGCGGTATTACCGGTGTCTCGCATGTGCTGGAGCACATGATGTTCAAGGGCACCAAGCGCCACCCCGCAGGCGAGTTCTCGCGCATCATTGCCGAGAATGGTGGGCGAGAGAACGCCTTTACCGGCAAGGACTATACAGCCTACTTTCAGCAGCTGGAGAAGAGCCGCTTGCATGTGAGCATGCAGATGGAGGCGGATCGGATGCGTCATCTGTTGCTGCCGCCGGAGGAGTTCGCCAAGGAGCTGAAGGTGGTCATGGAGGAGCGTCGACTGCGAACCGACGACAATCCCCAGGCCCTGACCTATGAACAGTTTATGGCCACGGCCTTTGTCAACAGCCCTTACCATCAGCCGATCATCGGTTGGATGGATGATCTGAAAAATCTCACCGTGGACGACCTGCGGGTCTGGTATCAGCGCTACTACGCGCCCAATAACGCCACGCTGGTGGTGGTCGGTGATGTGGAACCGATGGAAGTGTTGCGTATGGCACGGCGTTATTTCGGTGGCCTGAAGCCCTCGGTGCTGAAGCCCTCAAAGCCCCGTACCGAATTCAGACAACGGGGCATACGACGTATTGAGGTCAAGGCCCCTGCGCAGCTGCCTTTCCTTAGCATGGGGTACAAGGTACCGGTGATCAATACCGCCAAACAGGCATGGGAGCCCTACGCACTGGAGGTGCTGGCCGGGGTACTGGATGGCGGCAATGCCTCACGTCTGTCACGTCAGCTGGTGCGCAAGCAGGAACTGGCCAGCTCGGTCGGGGCCGGCTATAACCCCGGTTCCCGCTATGGCGAACTGTTTATCATTGAGGCCAGCCCGGCCAACGGTAAGACGGTGAAACAACTGGAGAAGGCGATAAACAAACAGATTCTCCGCCTGCACAACAAGCCGGTCAGTGCGCGTGAGCTGGAACGGGTCAAGGCTCAGGTACTTGCGGCCAAGGTCTATCAACAGGACTCGGTGTTCTATCAGGCGATGGAGCTGGGCATGCTGGAGACCACCGGGGTAGGTTGGCGTACCGGCGAACAATACGAAGAGAAGATACGCCAGATCACCGCAGAACAGGTGCAGGCAGTGGCCCGGAAGTACCTGGTGGAGGATGGCCTGACTATCGCCCAGCTGGTACCGGTCAAGGATAACGGGGAGCTACGAAAATGAGCCTGGTGAAGACCTTATTGATAGTTGTACTGGCCTCCGTCTCCACGATGGCACTGGCGACACCGAAGATCCAGCACTGGACCACTGCTAATGGCGCGCGGGTCTATTATATCGGTGCACCGGAACTGCCGATGGTAGATGTTCGAGTAGTCTTTGATGCAGGCAGCGCCCGCGATGGCAAATTGCCGGGACTGGCTCTACTGACCAACGGGCTGCTCGACAGTGGTATCAAAGGCCAGGATGAAGAGGCCCTGGCGGCCCACTTCGAAGATCTGGGGGCACAATATTCCGCCAGTGCCTTGCGTGACATGGCACTGGTACAGCTGCGTAGCCTTAGCGATGAGAAGCTACTGGTTCCGGCGCTGCAGACCTTCAGTCAAATCGTCTCTACACCGCAGTTTCCCTCCGCAGTTTTGCGCCGTGAACGTGAGCGGTTGCTAGTGGGATTGAAGGCCAAGCAGGAGTCTGCCGGTGATCTGGCCAGCGATGCGTTCTACGCCGCACTCTATCCGCAACACGCCTATGGTCGCCCCACAGAAGGGACCGCGGACTCGCTGAAGGCGATCTCGACCACACAGCTGGGTGAGTTCCACCGCCGCTACTATGTCGCCAGTAATTCTGTGATCGCCATCGTCGGCGCGGTGGATCGTCAACGCGCCGAGGCGATTGCGGAGCAGCTCAGTGCACCGCTGGCCAGAGGCAGGGTAGCTTCTTCTCTACCGACCGTACCACCGCTGGAGCAGGCCGTGGAACAGCGTATCAAACACGCCTCCAGCCAAAGCCACATCCTGGTGGGGCAGACCGGTATGGTACGTGGCGATGCCGACTATATGGCCCTCTACGTGGGTAACCACATCCTCGGTGGCAGCGGTTTTGGTTCACGTATCATGAGCGAGATACGGGAAAAACGCGGCCTGGCCTACAGTGCCTACAGCTACTTCCTGCCCATGCGTCAGCACGGTCCATTCATGCTCGGTCTGCAGACCCGCAACGATCAGGTGGGTACGGCGCAGCAGGTATTGATGCAGACCCTCAGCGAGTTTGTCAGCCAGGGGCCGACCCGGCAGGAGCTGAATGCCTCGAAGAAGAACATCACAGGAGGCTTTCCATTGCGCATCGATTCCAACAAGGATCTGGTGGAGTATGCTGCGATGATCGGTTTCTATGGCTTGCCACTGGATTATCTGGACAGTTTTAACCGGCAGGTGGAGGCGGTCACTGTCGAGCAGATCCGTGATGCCTTCCAGCGCAGGATCAAGCCAGAGCAAATGGTCACTGTGATCGTCGGTAACGGTTAATGGCGCGAGGTGCCGCGGGTAAAAGGTCGACCGCAGGAAGTGGTGGTGGCAGTCGTATACTGCGCATCATTGCTGGTAAGTGGCGCGGGCGCAAACTGCAGTTTCCCGATCTAGAGGGGATACGCCCGACCCCGGATCGGGTCCGCGAGACGCTGTTTAACTGGCTGGCCCCACATATCCACGAGGCCCGTTGTCTGGACCTGTTTGCTGGCAGCGGTGCGGTAGGGCTGGAGGCCCTCTCCCGTGGTGCCCGGGAGGTGGTGATGGTGGAGCGCGAGGCGCGTGCAGTCAGTTATCTGCGCGATACCGGCAGGCTGCTGGGCAGTGAGGGCCTGACAGTGAACCAGGGCGATGCCTTGCGTTATCTGCAGGGTCCGGCGACCCCCTTTGATATCGTTTTTCTTGATCCGCCATTTCGTCAGAATCTGCTCGTTACGTGTCTGCAGGGGCTGATGGCGGATAACTGGCTATCCGCCGGAGCCCTAATCTATATAGAGGTGGAGAAGGAGCTGGGTGAGCTGGAACTGCCTGGCGGCTGGGAGTTGTTAAAGCATAAAATTAGCGGTCAGGTGGCCTACCATCTTATACAAACCCCTTAAACCTGCTGCGTTTTAATCGAGTTTGCCCTACAATATTGCCCCATTATGACTACTATTGCCGTCTACCCCGGAACCTTCGACCCCGTCACCAATGGTCACATCGATCTGATCGAACGTGCCAGCCGCCTGTTCGATAAGGTGATCATCGCGGTGGCGGCCAATCCCGGTAAAAGCCCTATGTTCAGCCAGGCCGAGCGCACACAGCTGGTGACCGGGGTGGTGGCCCATCTGGAAAATGTCGAGGTCAGTGGTTTTGATACCCTGCTGGTGGAGTATGTACAACAGCGCGGGGCGCAGGTGATACTGCGTGGCCTGCGCGCGGTATCGGATTTTGAGTACGAATTCCAGCTGGCGGGGATGAACCGCCGCCTGGCGCCGAAAGTAGAGACGATGTTCCTTACCCCGGCAGAGAAATACTCCTATATCTCCTCCTCGCTGGTAAAGGAGATTGCCACTCTCGGCGGTGATGTGACAGAGTTTGTCCACACAGATGTCATGGCTGCATTGAGTGACAGAATACGCTAATATGCGCGATTCCCTGCGCACCAATTGGTGCATGATTTTTAGGAGACACACATGTCTTTATTGATTACCGACGAATGCATCAACTGCGACGTCTGTGAACCGGAATGTCCCAACGAGGCCATTTACCAGGGCGACGAGATCTACGAGATCGATCGCGACAAATGTACCGAGTGTGTCGGTCACTATGATGAGCCCCAGTGTATCGAGGTGTGCCCGGTAGACTGTATCCTGGTGGATCCCGATAACAAGGAGTCGGAAGAGACTCTGAAGCTCAAGTATTTGAAGCTCACCGGTCAGGCTTAAATGCTGACAGAAAAAGGTCCCCCAGGGGGCCTTTTTTGTATCCAGGAAAAGCAGATGCGTACCCTTACCCCCATCCTTATTGTCATCCTTCTTCTCAGTGGCTGCAGTCAGCCGGAGACACCACCAGCGGCAGGCATTGCCACGGCCCACCCTACAGCTACCCGGGCAGGACATGAGGTGTTGGCCGCCGGTGGCAATGCCTTTGATGCAGCCATCGCGGTCTCTGCCACACTGGCGGTGGTCGAACCCTATAGTTCGGGGATCGGTGGTGGCGGTTTCTGGCTGCTACATCGGGCCAGGGATGGCAAGTCGGTGATGCTTGATGGTCGTGAAAGGGCGCCGTTGAAATCATATCGGGACATGTATCTGGATGAGAACGGTGAGGTGGTCAGCGGCCTGTCGATGGACGGTGCACTGGCCGCAGCAATACCTGGTGTGCCAGCGGCACTGGTACACCTGGCAGACAAGTACGGCAAGTTGCCGTTGAAACAGAGTCTGGCCCCGGCGATAAGGGCGGCCCGGGAGGGCTTTTTGGTTACCGAACACTATCGTCTGATGGTGAAGTTCCGCCTTGATGCGCTGCGTGCCTCACCTGCTGCTGCGGCGATCTTTTTGTGGAAAAACGACATCCCACCCCTGGGTCATGTGATCAGGCAGAAGGATCTGGCCGTTACTCTGCAACAAATGGCAGAAAAAGGCCTGGAAGGTTTCTATGCCGGGTCGGTGGGTAAGGGCCTGGTACAGGGGGTACGTGCCAATGGCGGTATCTGGAGCAGTGATGACCTGGAGCAGTATACGGTTGTCGAGCGTGAACCGGTGGTAGGTAGTTATCGTGGCTACAAGGTGATCTCTGCCAGCCCGCCATCCTCTGGCGGTGTGGCGATGGTCAGCATGTTGAACATGCTTGAAGGCTATGAGCTGGAGAAACAGGGCAAGGTGATGCGCACCCACTTGCTGGTGGAGGCGATGCGCCGCGCCTACCGGGATCGGGCTGAATATCTGGGTGATCCGGATTTTGTCCAGGTGCCGGTAACGCAACTCACCGACAAGACCTACGCCCGGGAGCTGGCCGCCAACATCCAGCTGGATGATGCCACGCTGAGTATCGATCTGAAACCGGTGGCGGTAGAGCAAGAGGGGCCGCACACCACCCATTTCTCGATACTGGACAAGGCAGGTAACCGGGTCTCGGCGACCCTGAGCATAAACTACCCCTTCGGTTCAGGATTTGTTGCGCCGGGTACCGGTGTGCTGCTGAACGATGAGATGGACGACTTCTCTGCCAAGCCAGGGGTACCCAATGCCTATGGGCTGGTGGGAGCAGAGGCCAATGCCATTGCCCCGGGCAAGCGCCCATTATCCAGTATGAGCCCCACTTTTGTTGAAGGGCCGGATAGTGTCGCTATCATAGGGACCCCAGGCGGTAGCCGCATCATCACCATGGTACTACTGGGAATCCTCGATTATATAGAGGGTGAGGATCCACAACACTGGGTCAGCCTGCCACGTTTTCATCATCAGTACTTGCCAGATGTTATTCAGCACGAGGCCAATACCTTTACTGCCGGGGAGAAGGAACAGCTGTTGATCATGGGACATCAGCTCAAAGAGCTTTCGTATCCCTATGGCAACATGCAGGCGGTGATGTGGGATAAAAAGGCTGACCGTGTGAGCGCAGCCAGTGACCCACGGGTAGAAGGCCGGGCCGAGGTTAGGTAGGCCCGATCCAGCTCCCTGATCAGGCCTTGTATTCTCAGGATTTACCTTCTTTCAACATCAGCTTTTCGCGCTGATAGACCAGCACCGAACCGATACGCAGCATCCCCAATACCAGTAACAGCACACTCATGGCATAGATATCCGCTGCGGTGATGCTGTGCTCGAAGAGCTTGATCATGATCTCGCGCAGTACAAAGACGATGGCGGCATCGACGATAAAGGTCATGCGCAGACGTTGTTCATGAAAGTAATCCACCAGAGAGCGTGACAGTTCTATGAGAATGAACAGGGTCAATACATCGGAGATGATGGCCAGATACTGTTTGGTGACACTGGCATGAAGCGCCAGATCTCCCAGATTCAGCATCAGTCGTAAAACACCGAAGATGATGCCCAGGGTAATGACAAACAGCATTACCCCGAAGACTACGGAGATGGTCTTGTGGAATATTTCCAGTGGGGAGAATTTCATACTTGCCTCATCGGGTTAGTCTCTACAGTCAGAGACTAACCCGATACGTTAAGGCATGGTACAGATAATTGGTCTGATCCTTCTGGCCGTCTAGATATCGTCAGGCAGATCCAGATCATAGAAATCGTCTTTCAATTGCATCGCCAGGCGGCGACGTTCCATCAGGTCTTCGATACGACGACGGGAGACCAGAGCATTGGCCTTGATGGATTTGGTGTCGTCTTCCTCTTCAACCAGCATTGACTCATCCATTACATCGTCATCGAAGTCATCCATGGAGTCATCAGGTGTTTGATCCATATGTTGTACCTTTCGTTTGATTTACATGTGCTAGATACACCCAGTGGTGGAGTGGGTACAATCAAATTTATTTTAGTTTTCTATAATATTTATTTATAGGTAGGATCTGCTTGCCGCTTACGTGCAAGGGTTTAGGCTTCGGTCGTAAAACAGATGATCTGATGAGTGTTTCTGAGCCGGGATAAAATAAATAACACAAAGTAGAACCCTGCTGTGAGATTGCCAGGCAGAGGCCATGAATGTTGAGCAGGCAGCAAAACAAGAATCGCTGATACAGTGGCGCTCTGCCCCCCCCCACGGTTTTCTATCGAAAAGAATGGTAGCGTAAATAAATCCGGGTACGAGGTGGCAACAGCCCCTGAAAAAAATAGCGCGTATATTTACGGTAGCTGTGAAATAGTCAGGCGCAAGACAAGCTTATGCGCCATCTCACAACGGGTATTAAGGCTAACAGAAACTGAAAATATAATGACTCGAGTATGGCTGCAAAAGTTGCAGTATCTGGAAGGGCGGAATATAGCGCTGCATAAAGTTTACAAACTTTTAAGCAAAGGACGGACATATGTTGAAACATTCTATATGTCAGGATTTGTAGAAACCACAAAAACCATCAGGAATAGATATGGATATACAGATAGCGAAGACGGATGCAGAAATAACAGAGTGTTACCCGGTGTTAAAGGCCTTGCGCCCGGATCTATCCGCTGAAACCTTTGTCAGCAAGATTCGTGATTTACAGACCGCGGGTTATCTACTTGCCTACGCGGTGGTAATGAATTCGCCGGTTGCCGTCGCCGGATTCAGGATCGGAGAGAATCTGGCTTGGAAGCGTTATCTGTATGTCGAAGATCTGGTCACATTGGATGCCGAACGGAGCAAGGGTTATGGGGCGAATCTATTGTCCTGGTTGATGGTTTATGCGGGCAGCGAAGGCTGTGAAACCTTGCATCTGGATTCCGGTGTGCAGAGAAAAGATGCACATAGATTTTATCAACGCGAAGGTATGCGGATGGCCAGTTATCATTTTTCCACTACACTATTGTCTAAACCACTTCGTTAATATGGATTTAGCCAGTAATCGAAAAAAAACAGAACCTATACCCGTCGGATTTCTAAATGTATCGATATAGTATTTCATAGCGAGTCAGTTTGAAAATATATATGACTGTCACCCATGTACTTTTTTATGAGATTCGATTAACCGGTTTTTATTGCTGGTGATAAGCAAGATAATGCAATGCGAAAGCGAACCAGTTCGCAGAGTAGGAAATCGGTTTTGTGCAATTATCTTACTGGTAGAGAACAATACAAGACATAGCCTTGTAGCTAATGCTTCTGCGATATAGATAGGAAAATACTAATAAGAGGTCTTCACAATCATGAATATGCGGACAAAACAAACATTTCGCTGGTTTAGTGAACAATGTCCAAAACTGGATATGTGGCTGAAAGACTCACCGGTTGCTGAGCACATCACAGCGATCAGCGTATATCAGATCGCTAATGACCTTGTTCATCTGGAGTTCTCCACGGGTACACACCAGTTTACTATCATCACCACGTCAGAATCAGAACCATATACGACTTTAATGAGTTTCAGCTTTTCGGATCGTTATGGTGATCGTCCTATGTCAAAAGGCTTGTATGAAAAATCAACCTGGCGGGAGATCGAGGCGGATATACTCCGTACAGTTCAGAGCGGCACATCGAAGGTACACAGTCTAAATGAGTACTCAACGTTTAGGCGTGGATGATATTTAGTGGTTCCAGTATCGTATCTGGAAAAAATGTTTTTTTAGACGCTTATCTATTTGATATCCTTCCACAAAAAATATGTCTTGCTGGTGATATAAAATAGGCAAGTATATTTATACCGTATATTTTTCCTGAATCCTCACGTCTGAGAAAAAAACACGAGCTGATAATATATGCTCTGCTAAACTCAAAAACTGAACAGCCGGGGTAAATATAATTCGTGCGATTGATGAGTTATCCACATAGATCTACAGACTAGACTGTGCAAAATAGTCAGATGATTGTTGATACCGGTAGATGATGCTGTTATAGAAATAAGTTTGACGTGGTTATCCAGGTGTTATGGGTTATAGAGAACCTGTATTTATGTTATTAAGCATCGAAATCTGTGGCTGCATGGTGTTCGTTGTTCATGATTTATATCTACAAAGTGTATTTAGGTTCACTATAGCGAGTTGTCCATTTAGGCTGGATGGTCTGAAATATCAACAGGATGGATCAATAGAGTATGGCGTCATCAATTACATACCTTGTCTCCATGACTTGTTAACCTGAAACAGGAACAATTGTTATCTCCTCCTGATTACGCTACCTTGGGCTGAGTGTAAAACTGGATATAAAGATACGCCATGGCCGCTGCAAACCTACTCGCGCTAATCGACGATATAGCCACTCTGCTGGATGATATATCCGTCTATTCCAAGATAGCTTCGAAAAAAACCGCAGGTGTACTGGGAGATGACCTGGCATTAAATGCCGAGCAGGTGACGGGAATCAGAGCCGAGCGGGAGCTACCGGTAGTTTGGGCGGTGGCCAAAGGTTCATTTGTGAATAAACTGATCCTGGTGCCGCTGGCTTTGCTGATTAGTGCTGTTCTGCCCTGGTTGGTAATTTTGTTGCTTATGGTTGGTGGGGCCTATCTCTGCTACGAGGGATTCGAAAAGGTCTTTCACAAGCTGATGCATTTCAGGCAGGATGATGAGCATCACCGCCAGCAGATGGCGGCTATTCGCGACAGCTCCGTTGATATGGTGGCGTTTGAAAAGACCAAGATCAAGGGGGCAATCCGTACCGATTTTATTCTCTCGGCCGAGATCATCGTACTTACGCTGGGTACGGTTCAGGAGGCTTCCTTTCTGATTCAGATCGGTGTCCTGTCTACTATTGCTATCGGGGTAACAGTGTTTGTTTATGGTCTGGTGGCGGGTATCGTAAAACTGGATGATGTAGGCTTGCATTTGATTAAATCTGCGGGTCAGGGCACATGGTCAGATCTACAGCGTCGTATCGGCCGAATCATTCTGTTGTCTGCACCCTATCTAATGAAGCTGCTTTCCATTGTTGGTACGGTGGCAATGTTTCTGGTGGGGGGCGGCATCATAGCCCACCATACCCCGCTAATTCATCATGGCATAGAAACCTTAAGCATCTCTATGGCGACGTTGCCCGCCATCGGCTCGATCTTCTCGGGAAGCGTGCCGATGCTGTTACATCTTGCTGTTGGATTTGTGCTTGGTGGACTGGTAATGCTATCCATTACTCTGTTTCAACAGTTGTACAAGCGTCTGAATATTCGTCGCTGAATGTCCGAGATGCTACTGTCGATCATACTGGTCTCAGAAATAGTTCAACAGTTCTTCTATTAGTGCCAGTTTGTCGGAGTTTGTCTGGTAGATCGCATAGCAGGGCCGTTTGATAATCGGTGCATCGGCAA
>Ga0224506_10001397_pt1 | contig 17379 bp, 19 predicted proteins | sample SF_Jan12_sed_USG_2_FD_169108 | JGI IMG/M metagenome (GOLD analysis project Ga0224506, IMG submission 169108) | Sediment microbial communities from San Francisco Bay, California, United States - SF_Jan12_sed_USGS_8_1 | ecosystem: Environmental > Aquatic > Marine > Sediment | place: USA... | reverse complement strand
TATTATGCCAGGGTATCGAAGGAAAGGCGACCGATGGCTCTCCTACACTGCGAAGAATTGGCCAGAACTTAATGAAGCCTTTTCCATGGCGCTGAGGCTAGCGTTGTCACAACTTGTAAACCTCCAGGAAAATCGCAGCGGAGTAGGATCGGAACAAGGAAACAGGTATGTGAGAGAGTTTGTGTATCATGTTTGGGAGTCCGAGTTTCCTCCTCTTCCAGAGTTGAAAACATGTAGGGAGAAGCAGATTCAACCAAAACAGCCAAAATTGTAGCTAGCTAGTCACAATTCGGAATCTATAAATAGTTTGCAACGGTTGTATCTTCGTTCTACAACGGTTGTGAGATCGTGCCTCAACGGATAATTTGTCAAAAATGTGGTGCTGTTCTCTATGAAGGGGTAGATTTGAAGCCCCCTGACGAGATCATTCAGAGTTACGATGGCAAATGCCCGAAATGTGGCAAAAAATTATCTTTCATACCGACAAACGTTGAGATTAAGTCTGTTAACAAAACTCACCGAAGGCGCTAAAAATTAAGCTACGCCATGTTGAAATGAGTCTTTAATCCAACAGATACCTTGGTGTTGTAGATAAACGGTAGCTTCAGAAAACATTTAAGTGTTTCAAAAGTCAAATACCAAAATCTGAAAGTAGTTTAGGTGAGAAAACTTGCCAGAATGGATATGCTTGAAATGTGGGCACAAGTGGATCGACGAAAGCAAGGTGGAGCCCAGATATTGCCCCACGTGTGGTAGCCCTAACATATACGTCCCAAAGATCGTAAAATCGAAATGAGAGATACAATTCGAAGAAAAACGTAATTTAACGGTTCAGTAAATGCCTTCGAAAACAGACGTTTTTCAACACGTATTTCACTGAATTTATTTTCTCTTCCACCATGTCCCCTGTGTGTATATATAAATCAGATATGATTGGTTCTATGCCTCAGGAGATGTAGCTGATCCTTTCCTCTTCCACTCTACGCATCTTCTGCGCGTACTTTTCTCTTCTCTTCTCGATCTCCTGCATCCTCGCCACTATTTCTTTGGATTTCTCGATCTCCTTATCCATTTCACTTAGATCAACTTTGATTTTCAACATTTTTTGCAGAACCTCGACAACGCTTTTCGCTGCCCTTGGGTCAGGCAGGTAGCCGCGAGTCTCTCCTAGAAGGCAAATCGCGTCTATTTTTCTAAATTTTGCCAAGCCCAAGAGTAAGCCAGCTGTACCAACGATAGGGTTTCCTGCAGAGCTAGGTAGTGCCTCAGCTTTCAGGGCTTCATTCAAGAGGCGGGGACTGGTTGAGACCGCAACTACTCTTGGTGTTTTTTCCACTTCTTTTCGGTATCCACCAATGGTTACGATTGTTTTCACGTTATTTTTTTCAGCAAAATCGAGTATACAACCAGCTACGTCATACTGCCCCTCAATTGTTTGCGCTTGGCTATCCCCTGTAAAGAAGATAAAGTCGTTTTCTCCAGCCTCATTTTTCCAGAAGAAAAATTCTCCGCGGAGGAGCCTAACACTTCCCTTTTTGTTTACGAGAACGTAGTAGGGGAAGTGAGGGGAATACAATCTCGCGAGTTTTTTGGCTTTTAATTGCTTAGCAAGATATCGCGTGGCTATCCTTCCGACCATTCCTAATCCCGGAAGCCCTTCTATTAAAATTGGATTTTTCAGCTCGATTCTCGTTAATTCCTTAATGATCGTTGTTTTCATTCTAAACCAAACCTCTCATTGCTCGCCTGTATTTTGCATATCTATCTTCAGGCGAGAATTTAGCTGGATGCGGTATGCGCAAGTTACCTCCACAATAGGGGCATATCTCTTGGTTCAGCGTATATTCTTTGCATTTTTCACATTTTCTAAGCAACCAAACCATCATTTTTCCCTTTCGAAGGCACCTTTTCCGCCGATTTTTGCTACGCTTTTTAGAGCTGTTTTTGTAACTTTCTCCAAGGCGTTTTCCGCGCTTTTGTAATCCTCAGCTGAAACTTCAACGCGATATTTCGGCGGTGCGACTACGTAGATGCGAACATTTGTTCCTCGAGATTCTCCAATTTCTTGAGCTTTCAACAAGGTTTCCTTAATGAGAACCGCTCCGTTCGGTTTCGTGCATTGAAGCTCTAGGATTCCCTTTACTTTCACTAATGGTATCTTGATTCTTTCCTTTGCGATTTCCTCTAGGGTGACCGCAATGTCGTTGGGGACTCCTAGCTTTAATAGAACGTCAACTCCTTCTTTTGCTGTTTTCTCTAGCCCCTCATGTAGCTCTCCAAACTCCTTTTCAATTAAGGCTCCTGCTTTTTCATAAATTTCTTCAAATGAGATGTTTAACTTTTCAGAGGCGCTTCGCAGCAGGGTGTCTGCTTTTCTATCTTGTTTCCAAGACAGAATTTTTTCTTTTTTCTCACGTTTTGTAACTCTTCTTAGCGAGAGGTCAACATGCCCTTTTTCTGCGTTGACCCGCAAAACTTTCAATACGACCTTTTGTCCTTCACGCACAAAAACACGAATATTTCTTACCCAGCGGGAAGCAACTTCAGATATATGTAGTAAACCTTCCTTGTCATATTCATCTAATCTAACGTAGGCACCATAGTCTGTTATTCCCACAACTGTAGCAACTACCAAGTCGCCTACATCAGGCCACTCACGTTTCTTGAACTCCATTTTCTCCCCACTTATTGTTTAATCCAGTACAGCGGTGATTTCGCCCTTGACTGTTGTTTTTCCGCCAGAGGGTTCTGCGAGTATCGCTCCACAAACGTTGCAGTGAACAATGGTTGTGGCATGGCTGAAAACGAGTTGTTCGTTTCCACAGTCAGGGCATTTTACTCGAAGGAACTTGCTTCCGGGTTTCGGTATAACCTTTTCCCATTCACTCATTTTCTTTCCTCCTCTACTCGATAACCAGTTTCTTAAGGCGTATTCCCTTCTTATGTCGTGTGTATCCGCAGGTTTTGCATTTGAGCTTCAAAGTTTGTTTTTTAGTTGTTTTGGCAAACTTTCGCTGGCGGGAAAATTTTTGTCCACCGTATCCCTTCTTTTCGCGTAGCTCGTGGTGTCTTTCGCCCTCGGCTAAAGCCCTTCTTTTTCCAGCCTTGTATAGGGAAACCGTGTGAGGGTGATGAGTTTTGCATTTTGGGCAGTATGTGGTGATTTCCTTGGGTGTTTTCATCGCGATCACTGACTAGTTCGGTATAGAACAGCCCGCTTAATTACTATTTATCTGTTTCTGGGAGAGAAGAGCATGGCTGTCGCGTCAATTACGCTCTCCATATCTTCTATTTTCTTATTCACCGTCTCCACTCGAATTAATGTTTCTTTGGTATAACCTGCTTAAAATTGCTGAACTTGCGACATGATGAATTTTCCGTTTGGTAGCATTCCATGATCGTTATTCAGATAGATATACTTCTTACATGCATCAAGCTTTTTGATTGTTTTTATTATCTCTTCGAGTTCGTGTTCTGAGTAGACGTATGCATACCACGTTTCTCTTCCATGAAGCCTCACGTAGAGGGCATCATTCATCGAAACTATTTCTCTAGGTAAACCTGGCGCGTCGACGGAACAAAAGGTTGCTCCAGCATCTCTGCAGACAGACTTTCTATCCCACCAAGATGGATGCCTAAACTCGATGACTGCCGAGTTGCCGAGATTTAATTCTGAGAAGAACTTTGAAATGCGCATCATGTTCTCTGAGGTTGCAACGAAGTTAGGTGGCATTTGAAAAAGCCAAAAAGAAATTCTGTCCTTCATTTCTTTAAACAGTGATTCGAATTTCTTCCATGTCTTGACAGCGTTTGGCTTCAACCTCTGGTAGTGAGTCATTGACCTGTGAACCTTGATGCTGAAGTCGAAGCCGGCTGGACTTTTTATCCATGTTTTAATCCAGCTTCTGACTGGAAAACGGTAGAAGTTGGCGTTGATTTCAACCGTGTTGAAGCCTTGTTCGCAATACCGTTGGAAAGGGGTAGGTACGCCTTCATTCCAAAAATAGCTGTAGCCTGAGGTACCTGTCCTAATTTTATCCACAACACCAAGACCGAAAGATGAATATCTACACGAAGAATTAAGGATTATGTGAAATGAAAAAGAAGCCCAGTTCAAGTATTTTCCGGCGTGACCCCAAAGAAGAAATTATGAACAGGGCAAGGAAAGGAGCTTTTGATCGCAATCCTTTGCTCACCACTCCACATCAAGTAGTGTGCAAAGCTTGTGGATTTGCACAGAAAATAACCTATCTCGACTACCTGAAGTCTGGAAAGTTTGAGTTGGGGGAAACACGGATGATTGAGGTATCCTACGCAGCTCCAACCATATTTGGACTAAGCCATGCAATGGAGAAGATAACGCCGATGATAATGACGATCAGATGTGAAAGGTGTGGAACCGAGATATCATGCAGTCCCGTAAGTCTAGAGTATCTGTTGTTCACGGCAACGAAGCAGCAGAAACTGAAAAACATGTATGTCTAGTCGCACTTTTTCATCTTTTGATGGATTTTGCCAGTTCCAATACTTTCCGTTTTATTTCCTCAAAAACTTCCTTGCCAGATCCATAGGGAAGATAGATGGGATCGTCGATGTCCCAAACCTGTATCTTATTTTCTATTTGCGGATATCTCCTTAAGAGTTCATTTTTGTGGTTTTGCTTCATAGCTACTATGAGGTTGCATTCCTCCAAGTTTTTCTGGTTTATTCCCTCCGGCGCTCCTTTAAGGTTCTTTAACGCGTTATCTTTTTCCAAGAATTTCTTTGCGTTTGAGGCGATCACACCAGCCGGATGCGTTCCCGCCGATTCAACCTCTAAATCTCCTCGAATTTTTTTCAGAAGAGCCTCTGCTACTGGACTTCTATAGGAGTTGCCGGTGCAGACAAAAAGAATCTTCATTCCAGATCATGCCAACCTTCGGCGCAGATCCATGACTGCACTATTTTACTTCCACTTCCACGGCTACCCCTTGTTTAATAAGGATTCGAGCGTTTTCCGAAGGCAAGGTTGCTATGTCCTCTGGCTCAAACGGACCGTATGTCTTCATATCAGATCCAACTATTGCTGGAATTTCCTGAACGAAGCGTAATAGTATCTTCTTCGGTTTCTCTTCCTTTTCAATATGAGATAAGCGTCCCTGAAGAATATCCTTTAAGAAAGCTTGGTAAGCCTCGGCTAGGGGCAAAATTTCTCCATACAACTTTTTTTCTTCTTCGGTCAAGACTTCTCTAGGCACGATTTCTCTAGCCAAAGATTTTTTCAGAGCTTTATCGTAGCGAAGTCGAATAAGTTCCTCAGTCATGTTCTTGACGTTTTTGAACTCGCGCTTCAATAGCCTCGCCTTTGTTGTTTTTTTGTCTAGCATTCGATGTTCTTCTCGTATTTTTTTCACGTATTCAGCAATTTTAGCGTAGAAGTTCTTCGGGAGTCCTTGAATTTCCACATTTTCCTTTTCCTTTTTCCAGGCCTCGTAGAGTTCATCGTACAAGTTTATTCCACCACCTTTGCTGCTCCTTTGCACAGAAGCATCAACGCCGCCGCTGTGGGGAGTTCAATTTTCTGTTCTTTATATGGACCGTAGGTTTCGTCCCCTAGTCTGAATTTAGGAGCGTCTGAAACAAGGACCGTTACTGTGCCCTTCTTAAAGGTAACGGCGCTTTTGAAGGGATCGAAGTGCTCGATGCCTGTGATAGGCACTTCGATTTTTTTCAGACCGGTTTTTCCGTGTAGCGTATTGGTGAGTCTTATCAGGCGATGGATGTCTGTGGTAACCACGGTGTCGATTTTTACCGACTGCCTTTTCACGCCATATTGAGCTATTTTTCGCCAGCTTTCCTTGCCTATGCCCTTTATGATTCCCCAAGGTCCCTTTTCTTTCCAACTCTCCAAAAGAGCCTCTTTATGCTGGGTTATAGTATGAATAACTCTTTTCTTTAACCCTATTTTTTCCAATTCTTCTGGAGACGCTGTGAGGAGAAGGTCGTAGGTTCCCCGAGCTATTCTTCCTTTCCATCCCAAATCGTACAAGTCTGGACCGGCAAGCACTCGTGACCCCTTTCCACCCCTTTCCCCTAAACCGTGAAATTCAGCCTCCAAACCTATCCCCAGGACGTAGTCAACAATTTCTTTGCGAGCCATCGAATCCAACGCTCGAACCTCTTCGCTCTCCACGTGAACGTGGTATCCCCGGTGCCCAGAAAATCCCACCTTTAACTCTCCCGAGGAAAAACCAAAATCTTTCGTCAAGACGTCTATAAGCTTTATCGCTTCAACCTTCGCAGATTCTAAACAAACTTCGCAAGGCCAAGTTTTTTCATTGAATTTCCGTTCCCCACAAGCGGGACACTTCTTAGGCGACACGCCCCTACCGACGGCACCACAATTACTGCAAACCCAAACGTCATGAACCTTGCCGCAAGGAGTTGGAATATGATCCGCATCAATGTCAAAAATCAAGTCCGCCCCCAACCACCCCTTCCCTCTCATATCCTCCTCAGGCCTCTCATAATAAGCGCTCGAATAGTAAACATCCGAAGGAACAATGGTCTTTAAGAAAGATCTGAGAGTATTCACATCCCTGAAAACCTTGTGCCTGAGCATAATTCTTTCCTTAAGCAAAAGGAAGCCGAACTCCCTATTTTCAATAGAAGCAGGAGGCTGAATGGAAGAGGAATACTTCTGATAATACTGAGCAAATTTATCTTTGACAAAATGCGACGAAAAAGACAATTATTCATTCTTCCTGTCGAGTTAGATATAGATAATTGATATTTAAAAGATATCTCTACAGCCTTTTCGAAGACGCATGATAGAAATTATAAGGAATTTACGAGAAACCATTTCCATAAGGCAATTGCGCGCGCGATGTGCGCCGTATTACTTAAAAACATCATATTCCAAAACAAATCCAGAATTGGTGTACTAGAATATGAGAAAGGAAGACATTATTAAAATACCATCTATGGAAGAAATAGAAAAATGGTTAGGTAGAAGGTGGTTTAAAGCAGATCGCAGCAACATTGTTCTGTATCTTTCTATAATAGCTTATACCCTTGTCTTTTCATGTCTCACGATCTTGAGACATCACGCATTTAAGACACGCGCATGGGATCTAGGCATTTTTACACAGTCCTTGTGGACCACTCTAAATGCCAACGGTTTCTTTTATCATACATGCGAACTCCCTGCTAACCCTAGTGGTAGTTTTTTCGGAGTACATTTTAGCCCTATCTTATTCTTGATTTTGCCTCTATATTGGATCATTCAAAAGCCAGAAACATTATTGGTGCTTCAATCGTTTATTCTCGCCCTTGCGGCTCTTCCGATTTATAAACTTGCAAGGGATAATGCTGGAGGCAGAATTGTTGGCTTAGTGTTTGCAGTCGCATATTTGATATTTCCAGCAACACAATTTGTAAATTGGTATGATTTCCATGTACAAGCATTCTTACCACTCTTTTTTGCATACACAATCTATTACATTACGAAGGAAAATTGGCCTAGATATTTTGTTTTCATGTTCTTGTCGCTTATGTGTGAAGAACATGCTGCACAAATCATGCTTTTTGTCGGCATTTATATTGCATGGAAATATAGGGCGTCTATTTATTCATCAATCAAGAGGAAAAATCTTGCTGAGAAGAAGCTTCTTATTCCATTTACTACAATGACAGTAAGCATTGTTTGGTATTGGTTCACAATCTGGCAGCGCGACACTTTCTTTCCAACAAATCCAGAGACCATAGAAGAGTTCCTAGGCTCTGGGAATTTTGCCATTTTGGGAGCAAAGAGTCCTTTGGAAGTACCCCTGTTAGTTGTACTGAGACCATGGAATGCAGTTCAGGCTCTAGCTTATGACTTCCACATAAAATTGCTCTATATAGCCCTTATCTTTGGTCCTTTAGCATTTTTTTCATTTAGGAATCCATCTGTCCTAATACCGACTATTCCTTGGTTCGGCTTCTCCCTTATATCACAGTCACCAGCCCATCACATGTTGGGCCACCAATATGAGGCATATATCGTTTCCTTCATATTTGCTGCCGCAATATCCGCTGTAAGAAAGAACTTTTTAAAAGAATCTGGGTTGAAAATCGTTAGAGGTTCTATGAAGAAGATAATAGTGTTTAGCCTCATATTTTTTGTTGGCGTGAGCCCTCTTAGTCCGGTAGTTAATTCTCTTTTTCCTCGCTACACGTCGATTTACATAGGGGAACATGAGAGACAGTTAAGCGAAGTTTTAAATACTCTACCGTCCAACGCTTCGATCTTGACACAAGACAATATATTTCCACACGTTTCTCACAGAACTAATGCTTACGTTGTTCCAGGTATATGGATAAACTCTAGTATTCATGATATTATTATTGATTTTGTCAATCAAACAATGGACGAAGTTGAGTACGTGCTTGTAGATGACAAAACTGATCCCCCTGTAACAAAGCTTGTTCTTTCACTTTTGGAAAACAAACCCCAGTTCAGCTTGATAACATCTAAAGACAATGGCACAATACTTCTTTACAGACATCCCCCTTAAATTAGGGAAAAATGATAAAAATGGGCTGTCATGTCTAAATGCAGAAGCTAGAAGCTGTTAAGGGAAGAAAATGAAAATCGCTGTTGCGCATCACAGTCTTAACATTCCTGGAGGAGCCGAGCGGCTTTGCCTAGCAACCATTGAAGCCTTGCGTAAGAAAGGACATGATGTCACGTTAGTGACAGTAGAAAAAACAGATTGGTCGATTGTTCAAAAAAATTTCCGCAATATGGCAATGCCAAATAATGAAATATATGTCACGAAAAATAGGCTTTCAAAGAATTTGTCAAAAACGCCAATCGCTTCAACGTACTTTCTAATTTATATCATGCAGCTTTTGGTTACCAAATCACAGCAAAAATATGAGTTAGTTCTAAACACGTTCGGCGATGTTATAAATTCCATAGCCGACATAACTTATGTTCATTTCCCATTGAGAGCGGCTTTAAGATTTTCTCAGATTCCCGCGTTTACAAGTAGATCAATGTGGCATATTGTAGCGCCTCTCTATAACGCAGCAACATCGTTTTTAGACAGGGCTTTTCATGGAGAGTTGTTAACAAACTCTAGATTCATGCAAGAAATCATAAAAAACGTTCTGCGTCGCAATTCTCTGGTTGTTTATCCTCCGGTTGATGTCGAAACTTTTTCGTCACGATGCTTCAAACATCGAAAGAAGGGTTATACTGCTGCAACAGTATCGAGTTTTACTCCCAAGAGACATCTGGAACAGGTTCCTTTAATAGCAAAGCATTCGAAACTTGCGAAGTTTGTAGTTATGGGTAAAGCTGATGAATATTCTCTACCCACATTGCGAGAAGTCGAAAAGAAGATAAAAGAATTACATGTTCAAGATCGCGTTACATTATTAACTAATGTTCCCTATAACAGATTTTTTGAAACTTTATCAAAAGCCAAAGTGTACCTTCATGTGATGCCTTATGACCATTTTGGAATATCCGTAGTTGAAGCCATGGCTTCTGGATGTGTTCCTGTAGTGCATCGCTCTGGCGGTCCGTGGCAGGACATACTTGATTGTCGGCAAGGCGAATATGGATTTTCATATACATCTGTAAAAGAAGCCGCAAGCCTCATTGATGCATTGATTGAAGACGAAAGATTTAGAAGTAAAATGGCTTCTAGAGCTGTATATAGAGCAAAGGAGTTCGATAAAGCGGTCTTCATGAAAAAGATTGTTGAGGTGGTAGAGAAAGGTGCCAATTGAAAAGGCCCCGTGCATATCAGTAATTGTGCCCACCTTGAATGAAGAAAAACACTTAGAGTTTCTATTATCCTCCCTTAAAGACCAATCTTTAAGGAGTTTTGAGGCTTTGATAGTGGATGGTGGGAGCAAGGATAAAACTTCTAATATTGCCCGTCAACATAATGCAGAAATTGTTGTATTGCCTGGCTTTGATGAATTTGCTTCCAGGAATGTTGGTGCCAAAATGGCGAAAGGCGATTTTCTGCTTTTCACATGTGCAGACATAATTTTTCCGGATGGGTTGCTTCAAAAGATAGAGGAAAAATTTGAGCAAAAACCTGAACTTGTTGCCCTCAGTGGTCCAGGGTATCCCTTTGACGCGTCTTTTTTCGGTAAAATAGAGTATATAGTTTATAATATTATTAGATACTTGTTTGCGAAGCTTCCCAAGCCGTTCAAAAGATTTTTGACTAGCACCAATTTTCTAGTTGTGAGGAAAGATACTTTTGATAGAGTTGGAGGATTTGAGGTTAATGAGATTAACGCTGACGGTCTGATGGGTAAGAAATTGTTGCAGATGGGTGAAGTTGCGTTTTTCTTGGATACACCTGTATGCATTTCAGCCAGACGAATGAAAAAGATGGGATTCCTTAGTTTCAATAAACACTATATATATGTTCTTGAGAATCTATTCTTCTTCCTTTCAAAGACAAACACAATGAAGAACTTGAAACTACATTCTAAGATGAAACACCGAAAACTACATGAAATTTAATATCAAGTTCCTTTTACAAACTACACATCAGTTCTATCCACTTGTAAGTTTTAGCCAGCCCTTCAAGAGAAACTTTAGGTTCCCAGCCTAAAATTTCTCTAGCAAGAGTAATGTAGGCATTCCGACCCCTGACCCATTGAGGAGCAGAAAGATCATAGGTTTTGGTTATTTCTTTTCCAGATATTGCGCGCGCATTACGCTAAGCCCACTTGCCATCATCATGTCTGGTGCGGCTGAAGTCTACGTTAGTATGTAGTTGTTTAATTACATAAGATAGAAAGCCTTGAAACTCAGCTCGGTTCAGTTTCGATTTTCCTCGCTTCCGGTTTACAAAGGTTATTGGAATTTCCTTGACACGGAATCCTTGAAGTTGAGCTTGCTTAACGGTTTCAATTTGAATTTCATAGGTTTGGCTATGAAGATTAGGCAGTACAGTCGTAACGTAGCGTTTTGAATAACATCTCAAGCCGCTTGTACAATCGTGTATTTTGATCCTGACAACGGCTGAGGCAATGAAGTTGGCAAAACGACTGATCAACCACCGCATACGATGCCACCCCACTATCTTGCCTCCCTCACAGTATCTGCTTCCAATAACAAGACCGTAGCCGAATTTTGCGGCTTGTACCAAGTTAGGTATATCTTGCGGATTATGTGAATAATCAGCGTCCATGGTGATTATGTAATCTGGTTGGTTCTTAAAAGACAGAATTAATCGGAAAGCGTCAATAATGGCTGTTCCTAATCCAAGTTTTTTGGGTCTCACAAATAAAACCACATTATCATATTCCTTCTGAATTTTTTTCACTATCTTAGCCGTTCCATCAGGACTAGAATCGTCTATGACGGCAATCAGGAGGTTAAGCTTTAATCTGTTAAGCTCTCGAATCAAGTTCTCAATGTTCTCAGCCTCGCAGTATGTTGGAAGCACAACAGCAACGGTTTGCCCGCTATGAGCTTTCGTCGTCATCATTTGATCGACTCGAATATTCCCAACCGAATCTTCACCAACAAACATCTTGCCTACGGAGGTGGACCTTTTCAAACTTATTCACATTCTCTCATTGATTCTAACGACTTCGTTTATACTCCATTCCTCACTTTTACAAAAGTGTACATTTATAACTATTGCGTAAAATGCGCGTGCGCACGTTACCGAAACATGGGAAACCGCAGAAATCAGGTTTTAGTTAAGTTGTCTAAGTTTCACGTGCCCAAACACTTCTACACGGGATTTTGAGATAAATCTTTGTGTATTCTTTCCAAACTAAAGAAGAACACCCATGCTGCCACTATTGCAAACGCGTGGTTTTTCTCTCTTCATTGCATTTCATTTCTATCCATTTGTAGGTTTTTTCCAGTCCTTCTTCGAGGGTTGTGTGTGGTTTCCAGCCTAGGATTTTTTGGGTGAGGGTTATGTCGGCGTTTCTGCCTCTGACGCCTTGTGGTGCCGTGAGGTCGTATGTTTTTGTTATGGTTTTTCCTGAGATTTTTATGATCATGTCGGCTAGTTCGTCTATGGTGATTAGTCTTTCTGAGCCTACGTTTATTGGTTTGTCATAGTCTGATTCCACTAGCATTATTGTTCCTTTCAGGGCGTCGTCTATGTAGCAGTATGATCGCGTTTGTTTTCCGTCTCCCCAGATGGTTATGGTTCCTGAGCTGGGGGCTTCTGCCACTTTTCTACATAGGGCGGCTGGGGATTTTTCTCTTCCGCCTTTATATGTTCCTTCGGGTCCATAGACGTTATGATATCTAACTATGCGAATATCCAGGCCGTGGTCTCTTTGGTATGCTTCGCACATTTTTTCTGTGAAGAGTTTTTCCCAGCCGTAAAAGTTGTCTGGGTCCGCTGGGTAGGCATCTTCTTCCTTTAAGCCTTTCACGTTTGGGTCTGTTTGGCGGTATGTTGGATAAACGCATGCAGAGGAGCTGAACAAAAATCTTTTCACCTTATTTTGTCTGGAGGCTTCAAGCATGTAGGTGTTGATGAGTACATTGTCATGCATTACTTCGGCGCCTACGGAAGTGATAAATCCAATGCCTCCCATGTTAGCGGCGAGATTGTAAACCTTGTCGATTCCCTTTGTTGCTAATAGGCAGTTTTCCCATTTTCTCAAATCGCATTTGAGCTTTTCTGTATAGTATCTCTCTTGGATGTAGTCGTCAAACTTTATGTCAACTATCTTGACAAAGTGCCCCTGTTGACAGAGATGTCTCGCGAGGTGGCTTCCGATGAATCCGCCTCCGCCAGTTACAAGAATACGCTCCATCCAATTTACCTCTTAATTAAGGCTTAATTTTTCATGTTTTATGAGATTACGCGTTTATAGATTTTGCATAAAGCTTTTTTCATAATCGCGAACGCTCTCGCGCGCGCTGAAGACGGCATTTATTTACACAAAAGGGGTTGCGAAGGTGAGCCCGTTTTGTAGTTCCGTTTCTATCGCGAAATCTTAAACTCTAACGAAACACTCTAAAAATCTAGAGGATTAGAAATGATTCCCCATAGAGCAATCCCCCGTCGCGCACAATTCTTATTTAGCTAAATAGTTTTGTAGCGTCACAAACTCGAAAACTGGGAGACAAAAAAATAAGAGAGAAAACCGCTATTGTTAAAGCGATGATGCATGCCTTCTCTACAAACAAAAACTAAGGAGTTTAAAGATTTTTACGAATCTAGCGTATGGAAATTTCATCCAGTAGTTAACCTTTATGAGCGGATTCGTCTTCAAAATCTTTTTGGATTTTTAGCTCCCAAATCTAGTGATGTTCTTTTAGATGCAGGATGTGGAGGAGGTACCTATACAAAACATCTCGCTAAAGTATCTACCGTTATCGCCACAGATATTTCAAAGAAAGCACTAGAAAATGCAAAGAAAGGGTTGTCGGAATTGTCTGAACAAATTCATTATATTGTTTGCGATAATGAATATTTACCTCTGAGGGATAACTCGATAGATAAGATTGGGTGTATTGACGTCATTGAACATATCGTGAACGTGAAAGTCTCTTTGCGAGAAATGGCTAGAGTATCTAAATCTCATGGAAGAATTTCAATATTCACCGCTTGCGGTAAAAACAAATTTACTTTGGAGTACATATTAGAACCCGTTTTGGGGAAACTCATAAATTCGATTCGTTTAAAGTCTGGACATGTACATGCCTTTAGTACCCAAAATCTTTGCAGATTATTGGAGCCCCATTTTGTTGTAGTGAAAATCCAATATACGCATCATTGGCTGGGATGGTTTTTCAAATTTTTGTGGGACATCTCTTATCTTAATTTGCCTGGGAGCTGCTCTAGGTTACCTGAATTCAAAAATCCGATTTTATCTACGTTTTCTCGTGTTTTATGGCTAATATTTGAGGTAGAATATAAACTACTTAAAGATGTAAGTTCGGGTTGTGAAATCATTGTTAATGCTTACACCAAGGAGATGATGTCTCAGGGAATATGAAACAATATTTTATAGAAAAAGGAAGGGTTCTATTTTTCCGTGGGATGTTTGACACACACCGCTATTAACAGATCAAAAGAAAGCGTCAGAACACTTAACACTCTTGCTAGCATGTAAGCCGTCCTTTCAATAATGGGTCTTGAGCTTTTGGCGATAGCAGGGTTAGACGATATAATAACTAACAGATGCTTCAACGCCCATGTACGCGCCCACTTCTTGATGAACACTGGCTTTAGCCCAGCCTTTCGAAGCTCTCTTACCAAAATTTCTTTAGTATAGTCCCTTTCGATAGTCTCCCCAAAGGGCCATGGTCTCCTCAACACTTTGCAAAGAAACTTCGCTAATTGATATCCAACGTTTATTCTGTATGGAACTAGTACCATAACAGTTCTCCCCAGGCGCTTCATCTCCTTCAGTATCTTAACACTTTCATCAGGGTTAAAGTGCTCAAGAACCCCGTGGTTAAAAACTAGGTCTACGCAACCATCCTTGATTGGCATGTGAAGCACATCTCCAACTACGAGATGGGCGTCGTCCTCCAGACCGAAAGCCAGAAACAAATTTCTTGCTACTATCAGTGCCTCACGGCTAAAGTCAATAAGCACACTTTTAGCTTTAGCCTCCATGAACGGGATGCTTGTAACCCCTGCCCCACTCCCAGCCTCTACCACCAGCTTTAGCGCATTAATATCTAATAGTCGTGAAACGACACGTCGGTATTCATTGAGCGTTAACCTACCGAATTCTCCAATAGGCTGCTCCATAAAGTCACGCCAATAGGTATCCCACGCGCGCTTATTCGCTTCTACCACCCACGTCTCACCTTGAGAGCCCTAGGTTTGAGAATCACCAGTTGACGTAATGTCTGTTTTCATAGTCTTTAATTTTCTTCGGTAATAAGCCAGTGGATGTTGTATTCTTTTACATATTTCGTCTGGAGTGCGGCAGATTCCGTGGGTGCGTAGTGTGCCGCATCGTGGAGGAATATACTTTGTTCTGGATATGCATGCATGCGCGCTCGCAAGGCTGGTCTGCTTTAATCAGAATCCAATGCATCCGCATTCGCCGAGAATATAAAATACATGTAAAGCCTATGAAAATCGACAAAGAAAAACATATTATAAATTCTGTGAGGTTACGAGAGAACTTCGAATGTTGTAAAAATTTCTACGTTCAAACGCATAACTGTTTATTTCTCGTCTTCTGTTCACCCTGAGAGTTGAAAGGAATTGAAAACAGAAAGGCAATTAGCCAATGCACTACCGAATACAGGTGATAGAGCCTGGGATAGCGCAGGAATCCATGCTTAATTTCTAAAGCAGCAGAATATACACTGTTTCTAAGAGCCCAGTCTTCAACGGGTTTAAAATGTATACAATAAGGGTCATACGTTGCAATAACCTTATGACCTTTCTCCAAGACCCATTTTTTGATAAACGCATCCTCATAAACATGCAGGTTCCCTGGAATTTCTATGTCTTTAACAACTTCATGGCGAACCAGAATGTCGTGCGTTCCGCCCCTGGCGTTAAAACTTCTCATAGAAACTTGGGTCGATATCTTCAGCAGAAAGGAAGATTTGATGTTCCCTGGAACATCAACCCCCCAGATTGCTCCAACTTCTTCATCAACAAGTTTCCATGCTTTTTTGAACTAGTCTTTGCAGAGAACCACGTCGCTGTCAACAAACATGAACCATTCAGTGACCACTTTTTCAATTCCTTCTTGCCTCGCCATTGCCCGTGTGCCCTCTCTAAGCAGAACAACAATATTTCCATATTCTTTGTCGTATCGCTCTATGATTTTCAGAGTCTCATCTGCTGAAAACCGATCCACGATTATGAGGCGATTCACAGGAACATTTTCGTAGACTGACATAAGGCACTCGTTCAAAACGCATTCACTGTTTCTGGTTAACATCACCACATCTATCGCTTGCATTGAGTGCCGTCCTTTTGCTACAAGGTTACTAAATTCCACATTTGACATTTTCTCTTCATGCGCACGCATTTCTGAAATGGCCATCATTGTAGCGCGCTAAGAACGATCGACACTTGGCATCGTTTGTTTTTTCAGCTTGATCTTAAGCACAGATAATTTTGCGGGTATTGCGCGGCTAAGAATAATAATTACGAGGTATGCTATGATCCATGTCATGGAGTATAATTCTCCATAATAATCATGGAATGCTTGCCAGTCTCCTTGGTTTATTGCAATTATGTAGATTGAAACTATCCTGAGAATGTTGACGATGTATGTGCCGATTGCTCCGATGATGAAGTATATTATTTTTTGTATCAGGGGGATTGTTGATTTTTTAAGGAACAGTAGGATGACGCAGGTATAAATGAAGAGGCTTTGTACGCCAGCGCAAGGCCAACCTATACCAAATCCGACTGAACCGGAGGAACCAGATACATAAAGGACCGGTGTACCCTGCACTTGGTAGGGCAAAAAAAACGTTTTGTAGCCCATCCAGTTCAGAACTTGTGCCGCCGATGACGCTGTGAACGGTACAAAGGCTTGAAAGGGCGTGAAAGCTCCGTAGGGGTAAAAGGTATCTATCATATAGATAATTCCTATTGCCCCAAGGAGGCAAAGAGAAATAGAGAATTGTTTCAAGCCCTCAACTTCGTATGCAAGCCATATTGTAGCAGCAAAGAAGATGGTGAAGACCAGATATTCTAAGGAGAGAGGCCAGTATCGCAGATTATCTAACGAGAAGTGCCAGAAGGTTAGTATTTGTTTGCCTATTTCTATTAACATTTGATCTAGTCCGAGAAAGTTTACACCTATCACATACACGATGGGAATAGATGCCATAATGCCCATGACAACTATTCTGGACTTTTTTAAGGAAGCTAAGTTCTTTTGGGTAAGTTTTTCCCAATCTAGTATGAGTTCCAGAAATAGAAGCCACAAAAAGAAGAGATACAGAGTTCGGCCTTTCCACGTATAATTAAACGAGTTTGGATCAAGAACAAATAGCATAAGAATGGGTGTAATAAAGGAAAATGGAATTACGAGCTTTTTTGCAAAGGCTTTGATATTTATTTGAGTTAAGAAGAACCGCATTCTGGTTAGCATCATGACGCCCTCTAAGCTTCGTTAACCTAAAACATCTTTGTAAACGTATATGAAAATCCAAAGTAAAAATATTGTGTAAATAACGTTACAATCATTTTCCACGATGGTTGTGCGCGCTTTACCAAAATGCTAGGCTTTTTCTTTTTCCTGTCGCTCTACGGAAATCTCCGATTTTACAGTCTTTATTTTTCTTCGGTAATAAGCTAGCGGATGTCGTATTCTTTTACATATTTCGTCTGGACTATGGCAGATTCCGTGAGTGCGTAGTGTGTCGCATCGTGGAGGAATGTACTTTGTTCGGGATCCTCTCACTCC
>Ga0224506_10001396_pt1 | contig 17385 bp, 17 predicted proteins | sample SF_Jan12_sed_USG_2_FD_169108 | JGI IMG/M metagenome (GOLD analysis project Ga0224506, IMG submission 169108) | Sediment microbial communities from San Francisco Bay, California, United States - SF_Jan12_sed_USGS_8_1 | ecosystem: Environmental > Aquatic > Marine > Sediment | place: USA... | reverse complement strand
GGATCATACATAGCTTGCTATATCCTGAAAAAATGTTGTGTAAAAATTAGGCCTCAGCACTTGACGATTGCGGGCTTCGACTTTTGAACGGATTCAACCAACTCGCAATTCCACCCTTCACCGAACTGGGCTGATCACTGGCTGCAAAAGATTGAGCAAAATCCTTATAAGATTTCGCGATGGCCGTACGAGCGGCGACATCGATCACCGGTTTTCCACTATTCACTGACTGACTCACCGATGGGTAGTCGTTGGGGAACATCCAGTGCGTCTTTTGTTTCAGGATTTCTTCTGTCTCTTTCAAAACATCTTGTTCCATAGACAAATATCGATTCATGATCAGCCGAATTTTATTGGGAGGAAATCCAGACCCACGCAATAATTCAAGTATTCGTTTGGTACGATGAACCACCGGGACCATCAGCGTGGATGTCACAAAGATTAAGCTAGACATTTCCAACGCTTTTTTCGTCGTCAAATCAAGAACATGTCCACAATCAAGAATGATGTAATCGAAACTTGATTGAAACAACTTCAACGTGGCTTCCACGCAATCAGCATTCAGCCGCCCAGTACTCAAATCATCATAGCCAGAAGCCAGCACCTTGAGACCATTGTCATAACTTGTCAGAATCCGTACTAAAAATGCCTGATCTAGTCGACTCAAATCAGAAGCAATATCTCTAAAACTATGGGATGGTTGAAGATCAAGGTACAGTGGAAGATCCCCACCATGCTGATTGACATCAACCAACACCACAGAGGGCTTGGAGGGAAGATTGACTAAGGCTGCGGCTAAATTCACGGCTATACTCGTGGTCCCAACTCCTCCTTTCCCACCAAAAAATCCAAACACCTGCCCGGCGGCAACTTTCTCGTCCGGCTTCATCGCAGCATGGAAACGCTCTAGAAACCGTTCAAATGCCCCTTCTACCTCATTTTTTTGAATAGGTTGGGCCAAAAACTCTTTCGCCCCTGCCCGCATACATTCCAACAACACACCTGAATCCAAGGTAGCACTGGTGAGAAAAATTTCTGCACTCTTCGCTACTTTCCCCATTTCACGAATCACACGACACGTCTGCTCAGGGTTATCGTCTAATTCGAGAATAATGATGGCCGGTGGTTGACCGCCTTGCGACACTTTCAATTTCACACCAGAAATGCTTCCAATAATTCCCTCCAAATCTCCTTTGCATTTGGGGGATCGGACAGAGACTTCAACTAAGGGAATATCTGGTGAAACATCAGGTGCTGTGGCGCTCACACGTTTTGGCTTCCATGTTGAATCCGTCATTTTTTCGTTCCCCCCCCCTTACTCGAAGAATTCGAAGAACTCTTGGTCATGGAATAGGGAGGCGTCGTAAACATCGCCTGATACCGAGTCATATTAAACTGTGCAGGCATCCCACCTATTCCTTCCACAACTTCCAAAGATCGTGCGTTCTGTGGATTCAAGATCTGACTTTCCACCGCAGAACGATACGAAATTCCGTAATCTTCATTTAAATGGACCGGCTGAGTGGCCCAAGGCCAAGCAACCTGATCACTTTTCCCCATGGCCCTAGGATACCGCCCATTGGCTTCCTTCATCACAGGCCAAATTCCACAGCCCATCACGCTTAATACCATACATCCTACAAGGCCTATTCCGATTGTCGTTATTGATGTCTTCATATCGTCATTCCTTTCCATTCGCCTATGGTGCTAAATGCCCAAACGTTCCCTCAAGCCCTCCTCGACCAAACGGCATCCCAGACGCCATTCGTGGTCGATTGATCGTATAGGCTTCGGCAGGGCGCCCGGCATTGGCGTCGGGGAATACCCCTTGTAAATAGCCCATCATCATAAATTCAAAATCGTTAGGCTCCAGGTAATAATCAGTGGGCAAGGTCTGTTTCGCCATATTCACCGGCTTCACCAAGTGAGGAGTCACGATCACAATCAGCTCGGTTTCTTGCTTATCAAAACTTGAGCTGCGGAATAACGCACCAAGAACCGGTATATCTCCCAAAATGGGATATTTGGCGATGGTTTCCCGAATGTTATCTTGCAGCAATCCGGCAATAGCAAAACTTTGGCCATCTCCCAATTCCACGACCGTTTTCACGCGTCGAGTGGTTAAGGATGGAATGCGGAAACCACTAATCGTAATCGAATTCCCAAAATCCAACTCTGAAACCTCAGGGTTCACAATGATAGAAATTTTCCCTCCATCTAAGACCGTCGGGGTAAACTTCAATCCGACACCAAATTCCTTATAGTTAATGGAAACCGTACTAAATTGTTGAGGAATCGGAACAGGAAATTCTCCACCGACTAAAAATTCCGCAGGCTGGCCACTCTCCGTAATTAACGTTGGCTCCGCTAAGGATTTCGACAACCCATGCTCCTTCAACATGTCCAAAACCACGTGCCACGAATCATTCCCAATATTAAAACCAAGAAACGCATTGCTCGCAGCGGACGCCAAAGTCGTTATCAATCCATCCGTACCTGTCTCAAACCCGCTCAAATCATTCAAGGTTCCAATCGAAAAATCTCCTGGGTGCCCCAACTGCTGCCTATTGAAATTCACACCCAGCCGATTCAGTAATCCGCGTTGCATTTCGGAGACTTTGACTTCCATCATCACCTGTTGTACACCCCCAACCTGCAATAGGTTGAGGACTTTCGTCGGAGCATACGGCTCAGCCAAAGCCAGGGTTTTATTGAGATTGACCGCATTCGTCACCGTACCGAAAAGAGTAATGTGATCATGACTGCTCATGATTTGCACATCAGGTTCATTCGGCAATAACACGTGAAGTTGTTCTTTTAAGCGGGAAATATCAGGAGAAACCTGGATATTCAACACATTCGCCACCTGTCCATCTTGGCCCCACAAAGTAAGCGTGGTGGTCCCAACCCCTTTTCCGGTCAAATATATTTGCTTGGTGGACAATACAATGGGGTCGGCAACATCAGGATTGGCAACCGAGGCTCGTTTAAAGGCCACCCCAGTTTCGATGATTTTTGATTCGCCCATGGTCACTTGTAAGGCTTGAGGAGTATTCACTTGAACAGCTTGATAGGTGAGTCCTTCTCCAAAAACTTCAGGCGACCACAACAAGGCATTCATTGCTAAAAAAACCAGTAGATTTTTTGCGTACATTCGAATCGGCTTCATAACCTTACCTTTCATCGTTCGCAGGACATCATCGAGACTGTTTAAAATTTTAACGTCGTTCGCCCTGTGCCTTTAATCACTTCAACTTGATTATCTGGCTTCCTCCTATGTTTTGGAGGGGCCAGCTGAAAAGACGCTTTCAAATCGTTAAACGTCGCTCCAGTTGTTTTATGAACATCGGGATTTAATGGGCTCCGTAACGCCAATCGTAATTGTCCACCGTTTTCCGCCATGGCCAATTTCTCAGCTTCCTCTAAGCTCACTTCAAGTGTAATCACTTTGACAGGCTGTGGAACTTCGTTTCCCTCTTCATCTTTGGCTCGAACCATAGTTGTTCCCGATGCTAAGACTAAGGTATTTTCTAAGATCACTTTTGTAATGCGGCTACTGCCCGCGCTTCCCTTCGGATTCTCGAAGGTGGTCATCACATCAACATGATCACCAGGCTGAACAAAGCCCGGCAATCCAACGATCTCATTCACCTTCACCGCCATCGCTCGTTTCCCTGGATCCATGACCGCGACCACCCCGCCGGTTCGTATATCAATAGGGGCTAACTTCGACTCTAAAATGGGTTCATTCTTTTTTAGATTAGAGAGCAGCACCCGTCCTTTCAAGGAATCCACATCCTGAAAATGCCCGCCCGGCACTCCACCCTCAGGGTACTGCACCACTTTCATGGTCCCTCCTGCCAACGAAGTTCCCCACGGGAGATCATTGCTCGCCACCGCAACACTGACGCCTTCGACGACCACTTCCGGGAGAGCAACCTCCTGACTTTGTTGCCCCTGCAACCACTGATAAATCATTACCGTCGTGACCAGCGCCAGGATCACCGCGATTCCCAAGAAAACTATCGGACGTTTCTGCCCCATCACATTCCCCCCTCTTTTATAACCTATGCCGTTTCATCCAAAAGATTGTTCCGACCATATCTGGGATATTCATGAGAACAAGTTCTGGTAATAATATCGGCTAACAAATTAGGATCTTAAGGTCTCCCAAGCAACCAGCAGTTTTTTATTTTTCGTGTCATCGTCTGGACTTGAGAGCCCCCCTCAAAACAGGTCATACCAGGTAAACGTCTGTGCGAGGAGTGTCCCTAAGCCAATGACCAGGGCATAACGCAACTTGGGCTCTCCACCAGAAGCAATCTGCGCCCTGGGGACACGCCGCATCACCAGCAAGGTGGTGAAAAATGTGATTACCCGGTTCCAGGCATACTGCCCGCCACCCATATACATCATCATCGCCACCGCATAGACTCCACCCAATAACGCCGTGAGAAGGAACACCTGAAGGACTGCTGGAGAACCAACCACCGCACCGATACCCCCAAGAAATTTCACATCTCCCGCGCCCATCCCTCCGTTCGCATAAAAGACAAGGAGACAAATGATTCCGAGAATTAGCCCTTCTACACTAAACCAAAACCCCGACCACCCATCACTAAAAGAATGGACACCCACACCAAATCCGGCTAAAGAAAAGGTGAGCCAATTGGGGATACGGCTCGATCGCACGTCAGTAAACGCAGCAGCCACAATGGCACAGATAAGTCCGCTAAATAGTACAGGCGTTACCATGATATGAGTTGCACTATTCAAAAAAAATTCCTCTTCAATTTGCTACTCCTATATAGAAGACAAAGGTCCAGCAGACAGAACTGTTGTTCAGAATGTACGGTTTTCCACATAGACCCTTGATCAATGATGATCGGTCTACTTCCTTGGCAACTAAAGACCAATAAAAAAAATCTACAAAAACCCGCCTTAGCCCATTGAGGAGGCAAGCAAGTGGAAAAGGAAAAATTTAAACGGATACATCACGAGCTGAAGCGAAAAAAAGATGCTCGCTCTCACGTCAACATGGAAGCAAAGGGAGAAATGAGCTGTAAGAAGAAAACGTGCAAGGCAGGGGGATGGGATAAAAATAACCCGTGGGTCACTCCTCAAAGAGGAGCCGCCCCACGGGTCAGATCATTGGCTCAAGAGTCTTACGACACCAAGCGAGGATAGGGGGTTTTTGTGGCCCATGGTGCTGGGGCACCCGGGCCGGGATTGGGATTTGGCGTCGTATCCACGGTGACATTACAAAGAATTTGAGCCTTAATATCTTTGTCAGCAGCGATTCCCGTGCCAACATAATACACCGACGCCGTCGCATACCCTACGATCGTGATCGCTCCGCTAGGATTTCCGCACGGATCTCCAATTGCCGACCCGTCGTCATAGACCGGAATCTTAATATTCCATTCCATACGGCTATCAGCAGGATCCCACTCTTGTTTGGCTGTCATGAGGGCTTTTAAATTGCCATATAAGGTGGTGATTTCCCCACCTGAGAAGGTAAAGGCGGTGGTCCCCGGAACAACTCCAGGAGTCGTAAACGTTGGGGGATCCGGGACAAGGCCATTTATTTGTCCTTCAATCGTCGGTTTATTGGCCGGTGTGGCATCAAAGGCATGCCAACCAGAGCACGAAGTGGTCGTTGGAGAGAACGCGATCTCATCATTACAGCTTTTGCTTTGAAAGGTTTTGATATCCAAACCAAATGGGGCGTCAGCCACACCTGGAGGGGAGACTCCACCCCCAGTTCCTAGCGCTGCTACCGCCGTGGCGCTCACATCCATTTGGCTCACCCCCAGCACACCCGCAAAAAAGGTGGAAATAGGGCCATTGGGTGCACCGCTCGTTGAATCTCGCCGCGTAGTCACCTGGACGGCGTTTGGTTGCCACAATGTAGCTGTTGGCACAAAGGTGGCCACGGGTATGAAGGTGGGACTCGGATTCCAGAAATCCCAAAATCCCAATTGAATGTCTGTGGCCATTAAATCCACACTGGCTAAATCGGCAGCACTATTGGCCTGAGAAGCGGTTACCGCCGATCCCGTGACGGCGGCGATTTCCGTTCCTGATAAGGACGCTGAGGTGTCCAGTTGTTTGGCCACTGCCCAATCATTGAAGGTCAAACCCAACTGTCGTGTGGCCGCTAATGCCGCCGCATCAGCCGCATTTTGTAATTCATTTTTGGTCAAAAGGGCATGCCCTACATCGAGGGCGAGGGCGGAAAACATCAGAATGAGACTTGACGTGATGGCAATAGTCACCGCCATCGCTCCCCGTTGGTTACCACATTGTTGTCTTATGGATTGTTGACTCATACTTCAAGCCCCTCCTAATTGTCTGTCGGACTCACGGCCTATTCATGCAACATGGTGATATTGGCTTGTAAACTGGTCGTTGTTAAAGTTGCCGGCAATAATTTATCAATGATCAGATAGTTCCAGGGTAAGATAGACTGGACTTGAACTAGATCATTTGAAACCCCAACATTAGGGGCGTTAGGATTCGCAGCCCCATTCAGGTAGGTTGTGACACCCAAGCCCGTAGAGGAAAGCCCTCCCTGTGTGAGTAACGTGCCAATTTGTGTCTGAATGGTGGCCTCCGTATGCGCAGACGAAAACAAGGCGCTCGTACGAGCCCCGTCTCGCGTGGCATTGACCAACACCTCTTTGAACCAGAGCATCCGTCCGAAATCCACAACTCCAAACAAGATCAAGGCTAATATAGGGAGGAGCAGTCCGAATTCGATGGCCATCGACCCTCGTTCACTATGAAGGCTTTTTCTGTTCCGCTGGGGATCTCTTTTATTGACTGTGTTTTGTTTAAGAAACCATCTCATGTCTATCCCTTTTTGCTTATTGGAAAAGTGGGAATTTTTTTGTCACAATGATAGTCTTCCGGCTCATAACACCATCATCTATACAAATGGGTGAAAGCGTTTGAATTGTCACAATTTCCGCAACCCACTCCGTGAACCAGCCGCCCTAACTTCCCGACATGGCAGTACCAATTTGGCCCACCTTCGTTACATACATTGTTTCGATCGTTTTACTTAAGGCTTGTGTGCCGCCAAGCACAGCTAAGGCGATAAGTGATGCCAAAAGCGCATATTCAATCGATGTCGCGCCTTCATCTTCCCATAGAAAATTTCGCACAACCTGTTGCACCGTTATGGTCATTGGTCTCACCATATCCCCAGGCATATCAAACATTCCTTGTTAAAATAGTCGTCACAATACCGCTTTGCTGAGCGGCGGCTCCAGCTTGTCCAATCTTAAACAAACTGGAGCCCACTCCAAGTTTTTAGCCTTGAACGATCAAGGAGGAATTAGCTGATATTCGCATTGATGTCCGTAAAGGTCTTATTCAATGTTTTCCCCAATGTCGTCACGGCACCAATGATCACCGCAGCAATTAAGGCTGCCAATAATCCATACTCCAAGGCCGTTGCTCCTTCTTCATCATTTACGAAATTCACGAGTTGATTAACCATAGCATCTCTCCTTACCAGGCAAAAAAGTTAAATGGTCGTCATCTCAGGGCGCCCAGAACCCCTGACATGTACGCTGCCCCTTGAGGGATTCTTCCTTCGGCAGCCCTGCAATCAGAGCCCAGCTCTGACCCATGGCTTTGCGCCCACGCCTTCCGACGTGTTCGCCTTTATCGGGAAGGGGCACCCGGATCTCACTCTTGCGCATGATTATTTGTTGATGCGCATCCACCCAAATCAAATGCTCTCCAAATTTTCTAGTGCTGTTCTTTTTCATGCCCTTTTATCGGCTCCGTCGGAAAAACCTTGCTAAAAAAAATCGCTCCGTTTTGCTCAGTCAATTATCAAGAAAATTCAAGAATCGCTCAGAATTTCCGAAAATGAATGGGGACGGGCAGTGAAGCCTTCATGAGCACATCAATCATTACAAAAAATATTCATCTTCGAACATAACATTTCTGACTCCATGACCATTCTGACCCCTCTCCCCACCCGCCTATCCCCCTTACATACCTTAGAGACGCCCCTTGAAGTTTCCATCGTGATTCCTTGTCTCAATGAGGCCGAAACCCTTGAGGCCGTTCTCCGGAAAGCCAATCGGGCCATAGCCCAACATCACCTTAATGCTGAAATTATTGTGGCTGACAACGGGAGCAACGACGGGTCACAAGACATCGCAACTTCTCTAGGGGCAAAAGTGGTTGAAGTGCCTATACGAGGGTATGGGGCCGCATTACAAGCAGGGATTGAAGAGGCACAGGGAGCCTACATTATTATGGGCGATGCCGATGACAGTTACGACTTTGGGGAGATCTACCCGTTTATCGTCCAATTACGCGGGGGCGTGGACCTCGTGATGGGATGTCGCCTTCCTCAAGGCGGAGGCCAGGTCATGCCAGGGGCCATGCCCTGGCTTCATCGGTGGATTGGGAATCCTATCCTAAGTGGGTTAGGACGACTCTTTTTTGGAAGCCCTATCACCGACTTTCATTGTGGGTTACGTGCGTTCTCACGGAACTGGTATGCCAGGCAAGATATTCGATCGACCGGAATGGAATTCGCGTCTGAAATGGTCATGAAAGCCACCCTACATGCTGCCAGAATCACCGAAATACCCATTACCTTACATAAAGATGGGAGAAGCCGCCCCCCCCATTTACGCACATGGCGTGACGGATGGCGCCATCTTCGCTTCATGTTGCTGTATTCCCCTCGTTGGCTGTTTCTTATTCCTGGCATCATGGCGTTTACCGTAGGCTTGATCTTTACAATCACCTTGACTCTCATGCCTCTTCATATATTCTCGATCACGTTAGATACGAATACGCTCCTTCTTTCTTGTATGATGATGTTGATGGGATTCAATCTGTTAACCTTTTCCATTTTTTCAAAAACATTTGCCATTTTGAATGGGTTCCTTCCATCTGATCGACTTACTGAAATATTTTGGAAGAAATTTTCATTGGAGCTTGGCTTAATCATTGGCAGCATCCTCTGTGTGTTCGGCACTCTACTGATTGGCTATGCCGTGTGGACCTGGGCTCAATTAGGTTTCGGACCACTTCCCTACCCGGATAGTCAAAAAATGGTCATTCCCGGAACCACATTTTTCATTCTAGGCATCGAAACAACGTTTTCTAGTTTCCTGTTAAGTCTCTTCCTCATCCCCCAGAAAAATGAAAAGAAAATGACAACTATTTAAACTACCCCTGAAATTTTCATTCTCCCGACTGAATGTAATCCTTATCCTATTTTAGAATACAGCGACATTTTCTACCTTTCTTCACTCACCTCATGAGTAGTCTCAGATGCATCCTCTTAAGCATTCAAGGAGACCTTTCTAATGCTCTGTTTTGTCATGCCAATATTTCCTTGGAATTCGAGTTTGGCAAGCCCACCTAATGCCCCTAGAGCTTACCATCCCGAGAAATTCTTTCCTGCCCTCTTAAACGCCACATAAAACAGCGCCAGACACTTTCACACACGTTTCCTACAAAACGATATTCACTCTGGGGAATTTTTCTTCATGATTCGAGACACAGGTAGGAACCGGCTTGCAGCCACGTGGGCCTCTGCACTAGCTTTGATAGGGGGAATGCATTACTTCGAATAATCTAAACGTATCGCTTAGTTCTTCTGCCAAAATAACTTCCTTCAACCAATCGGGAGACACTCCTTCCTTTAATTTTTGATAAAACGTGTTTTCGGCAGAGGATATCGTATAGGCATCTGATTCCTCTTGGGAATGCAGGCAGAGGAGTATAAGATCAATGTGGCGTTCTTGAATGATGGCATATGCGTCAGAAAAATTTTTTGCGTTCATGATGGCAAGACTATCTCCGATTCCGTCTCGGTTACGATGCATAGGCGTCCCAACAACAGTATGGGAAGTTCGATAAAGAATTTCCGGGCTAAAATCTTTATACGCAAGAATCGTTTTTGAGCTTTGATTCCATCTCTCTTGTCGAGCCAGATATTCGGTGAACGCACTGACTTGACATTCCCCCTGTGGTCCTTTGCGATCCTTGGACTCCCCCATGGCAAGTACCGCTCCAATCACCATGGGCCAAAGCAATAGACATACCGTCAGGGTCAGAGTCACCATATTTTTCCCTGGCCTAATCCACCATTTCTCTACATTGTCTATGGCCACTCGGACATAACCCGCATAGGGAAGAATGACCAGAATGCTGACATATGGCGTCCAGCGTCGCTCAAAAAGAGCCAAAGACATAAATAGGGCTATGCCAACAATACCCAGCAGAGCATGACAAACACTTTGGTCATCTTCCATCTGTCCTATTTTTTTCCCCAGAAATATGGCCACGACAATACCGATCCCTAAAGACATAATCGCATCACTGATGTGCAGAGGGAATAATTGTCCTAAAGGTTGCGTTTCGGCAACATGATCCCACACCAAATTCCGAACGGCCGGGTCCATACCAACAAGAGGTCCCCAAAAAAACCCCGGAAACAGTTTCCATTGGCCCCATGAGGCAAGCACGGTCCCTAGGCCAATTGCCATAACCCTTCCCCAAGCCGTAAAAAGCCAAGTCGTCTTTTGACTGAATAACGCAATTCCCGCCCACACACACAAAATAAATCCGAGCACCCCGATATGGGCAATAGAAATTCGGTCATACTCAATGCGAAAAAATTCCTCCCCTAGCCTTTCCAACATCAGAAAGAACGTGGAACAGACAAAGAGACTTCCCAGAATCACGAGATTGGGAACCAATCTCTCCTTCCCCTTCCAAATCCATACGAGAGTGTATACAGAAAGGAACAATCCAATCGGTACCAAAAACTCCACACTCACCCATAACCCCAAAGCCCCTAAGCCGCCAATAAGAACGAACCATCCCCATTTTTGGGGGTTTTCTAGACCGGCGAATAATCCCACGATAAACCAAGAAAAAATGGCCAAGATTAAACTGTGATGATCCGGTCGGCCAATGATAAAATAGGACGTAAGGAGAGGCTGCAAAAGAAAGAGCATGGCCAAGAGAATTACGCCTAATCGATCAACTTTTTTCGTTAGATATATCATTCCTGCAAAGGCTACTATATGTAAGAGAGGGCTTATAACGACCCCCCACAGATGCAGCCCCGTTGAAAACGGCACGACGATCGACACTATCACCCCCCCTGCCAAGAGAAGAATATCCATGGGTTTAGTCCAATGAATACTTTCCCCATAGGGAGCATTACTTCGGGGATAAATCGAATGATTCCAATTTCCCTGTTCATACACAAACAACACGCGGTTCAGTCGTGTATAACTGTCCGTATCCACTAACTCTCCGCTAAGAATTTGAACGGGTCCCACTAAGGCAAAAATGATATGAACCAAGAGGAAAAGGCTCACAATCAAAGGGACATAGGATGTCTTTGTTTCGAGCTTGGTGTCATCGATGAGACAGGAATGAGACATAGGTTAATCTACAACGGGTGAATGGAAAACCTATTACCAGTAGGCTATTTCTTACGGCGAATCTTCAAGAAAAAAATAACACACGAAATATCTTAAAATTTTCCGAAAGCTCAGATGGCAAAGCCACCGGGGCAAGCCATTGAGGGAAAGATCCCGACTCTAACTTCTCATAAAAGGTATTCCCCTCACCCCCAGTGATATAATATTCTCGTTCCTCTTGTGAGCTTGGGCAAATCACGAAAAGACTCACCTCACGCTCTTTCACCTTGGCCTGTATGATAGCGTCGTCTATTCCCGACAGTAACTGATATTCCTCCACAATCCCATCACGGTTCCGATGATACGGTGTTCCGAGAACGTTGTGCCGAGTTCGATACAATATTTCCGGACCGGAGAAGAGGTAGGTCACGATCGTCTGTGATCGATCATTAACCTGTGGGTCATGATTCAGAAATTTAGATAATTCTTTCGTGGGGCAGATATCTTCATGAAGGGGCCTTGACTCCACCGCCTCAAGGCTGATCACTCCAAGGCCAAAGAAAAATGACCAGCAGACTCCAAACATGATGACAAATCCATAGACCAAAGGCGATCGTTCTTTTCTCAGGGCCTGCTGCATGTGCCCTGCAACCCGGAACAGAAATGCCGCATAGGGAAATAGTAAGAATATTTCCGCATAACCAGCCCAACGAATTTGATAAAAGGTCAAGGGGATAAACGCTCCTAAGCCGAGCAAGATCAAACCCCAAAACACTCGCCTTGCGTAATCAGTTTCCTCCCATAGCAACCAGATGGCATACGGAACTGCGAGAACACCATTCCCTAACCAAAAGATGAATGGTCCCACTTCGTGGCCCTCTTCACCGAGAAGAGATTGGACTTGATGAATCTTGCTCCACATTAAACCCATCACCTGTGGATCGATGTCCACCATAGGACCATAAAAAAATTTTGGGAATACCCAAACCATACACCCCACTATGCCTAGTCCCCATACCACACAGTATCCAAGCCGCTTTCCCACCGTGTTGAACAACGTTGCAGGAAGAAGGTAGGCCCCCAACCAATAGCTCCAGATCAAGACCATCAAGGCCACATGCACGATAGAAACTTTATCAAACTCTTGGGCAAAAACGGATTCCCACGGACGCTCAAGGGGAAGAACTCCACAGAGAACCACGACGATAGTAGACATGACCACAAGCCATCTTTCTGATAATCCACCCGGGTTCCACAGCCACATACAAACGCCAAAGCCCACACAAACAAAGACGGTCACGAGAAATTCGGTGCTCACCCATAGACCGAGACTCAATAACATACCGGCCAAAACGGTCAACGACCAATCAACGGGCACAGTCGATTGTGCCCACAGTAATCCTATGCTCCAAAGGCAAATCGTCAATAATAGGCCATGATGATCGACCGATGCAGAACCGAAAAAAGCGGTAATCCCTGGCTGCAACAAAAAAATTCCTGCCAAGATGACAACCGAGCTTGACGGCCAAAGTTTCCTCCCTAACCATACCACCGCCCCAAGAGCCAAGGCATGACTGAGGGGTCCCAAGAAGAGCCCCGCAGTCAACAACCCTTTTCCAAACGATCCCAACCACTCTCCCACGTCCCCCCCCAGAAGCAAATAGGCATCAAGGGGATGAGTCCAATGCAAGACTTCTCCATAGGGTGCATTACTCCGCATGTATCGAGGATCATGCCAATCTCTCGATTCACCTAACTGCACCACTCGATTCAATCGCATATAACTGTCACTGTCCGCCAAATCTCCATTCCGAATATTATTAGGTCCCCAAAAAGACAGGAACCCCTGAAGAACTACAAACAACATGGCGATGGTTACCATGTGAAAATGGGACAAATCTCCAGAAGACCAGGAACGACAGTGAGAATGATCCACAATATTCGTCATAACTCTTTTCATAAAAATGGGGTGTTTTTGAGATTCCTGCTGCTTCATGCTTTCGGTCGTTTCCCGTGTCATATTAACAATCGGTCTTTTCCGTTAAGAACACCATAGAATGAACCGAAATATTCATAAGAGACAAAACGTGGGATACACTGTTTACTCCCGATTCAATTGATCAAATTTTTCCATTTAAGATGGCATCATTTCACCTTCCGGCATACCAGACGGCCCTTCAGACTATTCAACAGAGTCAACTTCCTCATGGCGGATTTGCTTCTCAACCTGAGAACCAACCGAGGACGGACTCGACGGCATGGGCCGTCTTGGCCTTATCGGCATTCGACATCTCCGATGATATCTGTGATCGAGGAAGGGGTTACCTACAAACGCAGCAGCACAAGAATGGATCCTTGAGTTTTTCTTCGAACCATCCAGAAACATCTTGGCCAACACCCATCGCCATCCTAGCTTGGCATGGGGTCAAACAATTTCAGACGGCTCAACAACGGGCGGTAGAATTTTTATTGGATTTTACGGGTGCCCATTTTGAGAAATCTTCACATTCAGCTATTGGACATGACCCTTCCATTCGGGGTTGGCCTTGGGTCGCGCATACTCATAGCTGGGTACTCCCCACCGCACTCGCAATGACGACTCTTCAAATTGCAGGATTCCCCCAACACCAGCGAATCGATGAAGGGAAGCACATGTTACTCGATCGACAACTTCCGCATGGAGGATGGAATTCAGGAAACACCATCACGTTTGGCAAAGAATTACATCCCCTTCCGGAATGTACAGGCATCGCCCTTCAAGCGTTGGCCAGCAACACTCCAATGAACCAGGTCGAAAAAAGTCTCGACTATGTGTTAGGACAATGGCCCTCTCTTCAGACACCGATTTCCTTAGGGTGGGCTTTGCTGGGTTTAGGAGCGTGGGGGTTGAGACCTGCCAACGCAGAAGAGAAGGTCTTGACCAGCCTGGACCTTCAAGCCCGCTATGGTCCTTATTCTCTTCCTTCCTTGTCCTTGTTGCTCTGTGCCGCACAAGCTTCGCATGGACTTCATTCCTTATTTGGGCATCGTTCCCTTAGTAGGCAGCATTCTTCCTCACAGTAAGAGTACCCAATGTCAAAAATTCAAATGCCACAAGTAACGCCAGCACTCTCTCGAAGAGAACTGCTTAAGGCTTCGTTAATTGGTTCAGGTATGGTCTTTTCTGGGTTTTCACTGTATCAATGGCTACACGGTCCACTCCAGACCGCTCAAACCTTCATCGGGAAAGCGCCTAACTACCAGATAAACTTCCCCACCTTAATCCTTGCCGGGCTACGGGAACTAGGGATCACGGCGGCCGAAGTTCAAGGGAAACGCATTCTTCTCAAACCAAATCTCGTTGAACCCCATAAAGGGCTTCCACATATCAATACCCATCCACTTGTGGTGCAAGGAGCCGTGGAATCTTTTCTACGACTTGGTGCTGCGTCTGTGGTTGTGGCAGAAGGACCCGGACATCGGCATGACACCCTCTTAGTATTAGAGGAATCAGGGCTGGCTGATGTGCTGTATGAAGACCACATTCCGTTTAAAGATTTAAATACCATGGAGAGCCACCCGCTCAAAAATCTTGGGAGATATACCAATATGGACACCCTGGTCTTTCCCCAAATTCTTCAGACCGTAGACTGGATCGTCTCCATGGCAAAAATGAAAACTCATCATTGGGCTGGAGCCACGCTCTCCATGAAAAATTTATTTGGGTGTATGCCAGGAAATTATTATGGTTGGCCAAAAAATGTTCTTCACAGCGAAGGGATTACTGAATCCATTCTAGATATTACGGCAACGCTCAAACCTCATTTGGCCATTATTGACGGAGTGGTTGGGATGGAGGGAGATGGTCCGATCATGGGAAACCCCATTCAATCTGGAGTTCTCGTCATGGGGAAAAATCTTCCATCTGTTGATGCCACCTGTTGCCGTATCATGGGTATTGATCCGTATCGCATTACCTACCTTGAGAAAGCAGACCAGTGGCTAGGCCCCATCCGAGATTCGTTGATTGAACAACGAGGCGAACGCTGGGGCACGGTCCACACTCCCTTTCGCTTACAACCTGACATCCCTGCCCATCAAGGCATTCGGTTAGGCTAGCTTTTTGAGTCAGACCACCGAATCCAGACCACACTCTGGACTTCTTCTCTCTCCGTTGGTGTCTGTTCTTGAACCCACTCATTCTTGCTCAAGGTTCTCCCAAGAAACGTCCGATAAAAGCACCGTAAAGTCGAATTGTAAGAGATGGGCTCCCTGTCTCCTCGAAATAGTATGTGATAGTGGCGGAACGTTTAAGACCGCATTGACCAGTCTCAGAGAGGTGGTGTCGTGCAACAGAAGGTTCTCATTTTCATTGTCAGCTACAATGCTGACACCACTATCACCAACGTCTTATCGCGGATTCCTGCGAAACTTTCCCCTGATCATCAGGTGTGCATGGATATCCTCATCATCGATGACGGCTCATCAGATAATACCGTTGCCGCCTGTCAACTGTTTCAGCAGCAGCACCCCGAGGTGCCGCTTACCATCCTGGTCAATCCTCAAAACTTGGGCTACGGCGGCAATCAGAAGCTCGGCTATCAGTATGCCATTGAACGAGAATTTGACATTGTCTGTTTGTTACACGGTGACGGACAATATGCCCCGGAGGAACTCCCCTCCCTGTTACAACCACTGCTCCATGGGGAGTGTGAGGCCGTCTTCGGATCACGCATGATGCACCCGGGCGCAGCCCTCCAAGGCGGAATGCCTCTCTACAAATACTATGGGAACAAAACACTGACGTGGTTGCAGAACAAAATCGTCGGGACCTCGCTTTCGGAATACCACAGCGGGTATCGCCTCTATTCGGTTCCCGCACTGAAGCAGATTCCCTTCGCCTGCAATTCGAATGTCTTTGATTTCGACACGGATATCATCATCCAGCTCCATCAGGCCGGGTATCGCATTCAGGAAATCCCGATTCCCACTTTTTATGGCGATGAAATTTGCAACGTGAATGGTATTCCCTATGCTTGCAACATTCTCGCCTCTTGCGTGGCCAGTCGCCTCCAAAACTGGAGTGTATTCTACGATCCTAAATTTGATCTTCAACACACAAATGAACACTATCAGCCAAAATTTGATTTCCTTTCCTCTCACTCGCTCGCTCTTCAGGCGGTGCAGGCGGAAGAACGTCTCCTCGTCCTTGGTTGTGGATCCGCCGCACTAGTGGCTCCATTTGCCTCTAAAGGTTGCCGCCTCAGCGTACTTGATCGCTATATCTCCCTCGAACTCGAAGCCCTGAGTGATGCATGCGCCGAAGTCAATCTCGACGAGTTTGACTTCGCAGATCTTCCCGAAGCGCCTCGCCACGACACGATCCTGGCCTTAGACATCATTGAACACCTGGTCTCGCCCGAACACTTTCTTGAAGGTTTGCGGCAGGCGCATGGTCTGCGAGGAAGTCGCCTTATCCTCACCACACCTAACGTGGCCTTTCTTCCGCTACGCTTGATGTTTATGTTCGGTTTCTTTAATTACGGCAAGCGCGGCATTCTTGATCGCACGCATACACGGCTCTTTACCTTTGGGTCATTGCGTCGTGTACTTCGGCAGGCCGGCTTTACGATTGTCTCCATTCAAGGTATCCCTGCACCCTTCCCATTGGCCTTTGGACGATCATCGTGGGTCGGCAGGCTTCTCTTATCGATCAATGGAATATTGGCCCAGATTTGGCCCGGTGTGTTCTCATATCAAATATATTGCGAAGCCCTTCCCTCCCCGACGGTCAACGAATTACTCGCTCAAACGTTGGAGCATTCATCCAAGACCATCCCCTCGTATGATCGTGTACGATGTTAACCCATCCACAGCCCCAAGCTTCACGCCAATGGTTGGTCATGTTGGTGACGGTGCTTTTCATTAATGGCGGCCTGCTATGGTGGTACTATGACCGCACCTGGTGGCCACCAGATGACGGCCA
>Ga0224506_10001395_pt1 | contig 17390 bp, 32 predicted proteins | sample SF_Jan12_sed_USG_2_FD_169108 | JGI IMG/M metagenome (GOLD analysis project Ga0224506, IMG submission 169108) | Sediment microbial communities from San Francisco Bay, California, United States - SF_Jan12_sed_USGS_8_1 | ecosystem: Environmental > Aquatic > Marine > Sediment | place: USA... | reverse complement strand
AACAGCAACTACCGGGAATTTACCCGCTGAAATTTCAGATATTTTTACAACTAATATTATCGAAACCGCCGACGAAATTCGCGTATGTGTCGATTTTGCCGAGGATTAAAAAATAACCGAATGGCCCCTACGGGGGCCGGGAGTTTTAAAAATGACATACAGATACAACGACGGCGGACGTAGCGAGGCCGGGTTTAAAGGTGAGTCCGACTGTGGCATACGCGCGGTTTCGATAGCTTGCGACATGACATACAAGGCCGCGAGGAAACTATTACAGGAACACGCCCGGAAAGGTAAACAGGGTAACGGTACAATATCCGCCGGGATTTATCGCGAGGATATGGACGCGGCGTTATCATCTATCGGGTGGGTGTGGGTATCAGCACCGAAACTAACGGGACGTAAGGCCCGCTATCACGATTTACCGGCTACCGGGATACATATAGCACGTATGGCGAAACATTACGCCGCCGTCGTACACGGTGATTTATACGACGCGTGGAATAGTAGCGAAAAAATGGTATACGGATACTGGACGAAATTAAACAAACGTTAGGGGTTGACAAGCGTTAGCCCCTCGCATATATTCACCCCTAACGAATCGGGAGTTAAATAAAAATGTGTAAACCAATTAAAACTATTGACGGTAACGACCTGTGGTTTAGCGAGGACGACGATGCACAGGGTAGCGGTGGGTATTACTGGCAACAAGGCAGCGGCTACACGTTAACCAGTGACGAAAGTTACCACAACATCGGCGACGCGGTTCGCGCTATGACAGATGGGGAGGTTACGTTTGATGGGGACACTAACGGTTAAATGTAAATTACATAACGGTCAGGTGCGTAAATATCACGCGGCGAGTTTACCGAATAGTCGCCCGTATGATAAAAGATTTTTCCACCACATCGGCGACGGTGTTATCTATTCAATCGGTGGCATACAACAATATGGTACTGAAATATTAAGTTTTTTTAAATTAAAAGGTGATAAGTAATGGTAATGAAACGAAGTAAAGCGGTACCCATCGCGGATAGAGTTCGCGGGTGTAACCAACGTAAACAGGACGCGGGACTACGACAAATTAAAGTATGGGTCGCCGCCGAGGTACACAACACCGAAGCGGATCGGGTCCGGGCGTACGCGGCTAAACTACCCGAAACGAAAGCTATTACCGAGAGTTTGAAGTAATGGCGCACGAATTAGTTAAATTATTATCGGACGACGACAAGGAACCGTACGACGATCCTAAATGGTGTGTAGTCGATCCGTTAAACACGGACCCGGCGACATTATGTACCGGCGAATATTTCGGCGAGGGTCAAAGTGATTGCACGTACGAAACAAAAACGGTTAAACGCGGTGGTATTACGTGTAATCGTTGTTTAGCTAAATTACGATGGGCGAAGGGAGTTAAATTATAATGGCAAAGCGTAAACCGATAACATTCGCCGATAGACATAACGACGACCATAACGTTACGATAAGAAAATACACGGTACATCGTGCCGGGTTAGAGCATACGAGCAGTAATACAATTTATTTCGATTGTCCGTTTTGTGAGAATGAAGTTAAAGCGTATGTCTGGTCGTTATGTGGTGGCGGTAAACGTTGTCCATCATGTAAAGCATTATTCGGGGGTTTTGGTGCCGGGTGTCAATTTACTGATTTAATCAAGGATAAAACAAAATGAGCATACAAAATACTAAAGATTTTATTTCCGTACTACTCGGTAAGGTTCATAACATCGGTGCGGGCGGCGTTAATAGTAATGGTTTTACCGACCGTAGTGTTATGAACCGTAAAAGAATTAATCAACATTGTAGGCGAATTAGCCGGGCGATAGGGTTACCAAAATGAAAAATAAAACAGTAGGTATATTAGTTTGGGTATTGTTCGTCGAAATCGCTATCGTTGTCGCGGTGGGTATCGCTAAATTTTTGGGGTATTTAGAATGAAAATTATTATACGTAAAAATCTAGGCGATGCACTCGCCGAAACAGTAGGCGCGGTTCGTGTGTTACGTTGTGTACGGTTGCGCGGGTTGTGGCATGTCTGGACCGTGTAACGCGCATTTAGATCGTAGCGGTCAAATGGTATGTACCCCGTGTGGTTTACAATGGGACGCCGACGATCCAGATCCGCCGGAATGTGGTACGGATAGGACAGTAACATTACTCGATGTACCGTTGATAAAAGCGAAACCGGAAACGGGTAAACGAGAATATAAAAAAATACGGGAGATATTAAACAAATGAGTAACGACACGGTTAATATAAATGTTAGTAACGTTTTACTGGTGGAAAGTAAACTCGACGAAGGGTGTAAAGGTTATGCCGTCGGTACCGCTGATTTTAAATTTAAAGCTAATTCTATTTTAGATGATCTAATAAACGACGGTATAGTAACATCGTACGACTGGTTATCGCCTATCGATATTAATATTAATGTAGTCGGTGATATTAAAGAAATTAGTATAAGAGGGACATTTCACTAATGAGTAAAGGTAAAGATTTATTACTAGACTTTGAAAACCGACACGCGAACGCGTTATATTTTCTATACGGTTATTGCGAGGTACGAAAACATACACTTGATAATTTTGTTAGGCGGTGGGCGTTATGAGCGATAGCTATTTAAAACGATTACGACATTTATCGGAACAAGCCGCCGAACCGGGTGTATTACCTAACGTACATACTAATGTATCGTTTATTAAGTTATTGGATTATGCGGAACGGTTGGAACAGGAAAACGAACAGTTAGAACAAACCGTTGAAATGTATCGACGCGAATCGGAATACGAATAAATGGATGATTTATTAAAACAACATTGGTTACTCGCTAAAAATTCGCATTATGGGAAACCCGATAAAAACTATACTAACGGCCCGGTTACATTTGAAATCCGCGAGGTATTTTATTTAAACGGTATCGAGTGGAGAATAACCGCGACCGCCGATACGTTTGTTATAGCCACACGGACGAGCGTTAAAGGCGAGCCGATGTTAGATACTGATATTATACAAGTGAGTAAACCGTTATGAATAATAATTTTGATAATTTTTGTACTGATATAATCAATAACATTGCAATCGGTTTAGACATATCGGTCGATGATATTAATTATGGTACATCGATTACACAATCGGCGCTCGATGATATGATTTTAATGTATGGTACATCGTTACCCGACGCATTAACTTTATTAGCAAATGACCGGCGTTATATGTTAGCACCCGAACCAGTATTCGAAAAACCGAATAATAAACCGTGGTATCAGGATCGTAAACAACACCGTAATAAAAAATCGAGGCGTAAGTTATGAATAATTGGATTAATGTAAATGATCGGCTACCCGACGTCGAGGATTGCGCCGTTACATCGTGGAAGCAATCGAAAATATTACCCGTTATGGTGGAGGGACATGAGGGGTGGCAACGCGGTTATTTAATGGATCATAAAGACGGGTCGCCATATTGGAAAATCGAAGGGTGGCACGGTGATTTTAATATAACGCACTGGTACGACATGCCGGAAGTGGTTGATACACTACCTAGTAATAGCCAAGACTTACAATGCTGGTTCGGATTAGACCGCGCATCATGGTTAACATTACCGCGCGTGTTACTCGAATCAATGCCGGACGCGTGGCAAGGTAAATTAGCTGTACTATTAAACCAATACGACGATATGTATCCGAATTTACCGGAATTAAATACGGTGGTACAGGTGACGGAACCGGGCGGACGTATGATTAAAACACCTGTGGAGTTAATCGACTATCGTCGTCCGTACCATGATGCTATCAATCGATGGAAGGGGTTAAATGAGTAATGCGAGTATCAGTAAAATTATTTACTTTCCCGTCGAGCGACCTAGAGCAAAAAGAGTATATTTTTTAGTTCGACGAAAGGACTAGATTATTTAAATTAGATGAGTTTTATATCAGGGCGAGGAAAACAAAGCGGCACGGTTTTAAACTTGTAAAAATGTGGTCGAGGGTAGATAAACGTAATGATACGTTGAAAAATAAACCTATGGTACCCAACCATATAAAAACGCAGGCGTTAGAAATATTTATGAAATCAATTTCATTCGAGGATTAAATAATAATGAAAGTACAATGTAACCAATCTAACGTATGCAGTTATCGCGATACGTGCCCCGGTGCAAAACCACATGACGCGGACGATTGTGTCGTATGTCACGTCGATGCACTCGCGGACTGTGTACCGATCATCGAGGACGGTTTCGATAGCGAGGCGGATTTAAAACAGTGTTGCCAGTCGGGTAACGAAATGGGGAATATTAAAAAAATAACTATATGGGATAAAAATTTCAGACGAGAACTTATAGATGGTGGTATCGACCCTGAAACTATTACACCAATAACAAAAGAAACAATCGATAAGATACGAAAACTAACCGAAGGTGTCGAAGTCGATTTAGATAAACCACTCAATCCAGAGGACGATTAAATTATGACACCAATAAAACAAACAATATTACACGACCCGGATAACGGATTATATGGTAATTGCGCGCAAGCGGCATTTGCTTCGTTGTTCGATTTACCTATCGACGACGTACCGCATTTTGGTGACGGACTTAACGAAGGCGAGAAAGACGGGATAATTTACGATGGTCGAGTTCAAACATGGTTAAAAACGATGGGTTACGGGTTATTTGTTTTACCCGTGCATTGTAATTTAAAAGAGTGGCAAGATTACATTGCAAACGTTGCGGATCATCATTTAATTAGCGGACGTACCGAACGTAATACGCAACATGCCGTCGTCGGTAAACGCGGTGTTGTTATACATGATCCGCACCCATCAAACGCCGGGTTACTTTCGCCGACCGACGACGAGCCGTGGTATTTTGAATTTATAGTTAAACGGTTATGAGTAATAGCAACATATCATTTTACTGCGACCATGTGACGGTACGTTCGGAGTGCCCGATCTGTACGCCGGGTGCGGTTGTTAAATCCGCTATTCTATCGAGCGATCGTAAATACCGTTACGTGTTGCGCCGTCGTTGGGATCGTTCAGCACAGAGCGTTATGTTTATCGGTTTAAACCCATCGACTGCCGATGAGAACGACGACGACCCGACTATACGCCGTTGTATTGCGTATGCGAAGGCGTGGGGGTTTGGTGGTCTAATCATGGTTAATCTGTTCGCGTGGCGCTCGACGTTGCCGCTCGGCCTATGGGATGCCCCGGACGCCGTCGGCCCGGATAACCTGTTACATTTAATAAATGAGCAATCGAATAGCGCGCTACATATTGCCGCGTGGGGCGACGGTGCACTCGTTAATAAACTCGACCCGGACCGTGTGGCGGCGGTTACTGCGTTGTTTGATGATCTATATTATTTAAAATTGAACAAGGACGGAACGCCGGGGCACCCGTTATATTTACGCGGTGATCTGTTACCGCAATTGTGGGAGCGTTAAAAATGATCTATAAAACATTCGTAGCCGCTATGAAGCGTAGAGGTGTATAATTATGAATGAAAACGAGATTATAGAATAGTTAGCGGACATTATAATTAAAACGGTTAGAGTTTCATTTATAATTATATGTATCGGTATCGTTATATTATGCGCGTAGCGGCTATAAATACCGCTATCCACCCATCGATTAAATCGAAGGGTGAATCGGTGGGTAACGTAAGTGTTTATAATCATTGACAAAAACAGCAAAATACCCCGCACCCTGCATACCCTTCGATTTCACTCCCCCGCGCCCCACGCTACACATTACACACTGTAGCCGCTTGTAGCCGCTACGTAGCGGCTTACACTACACACTATATACTGTCATTCTACTACCAACTTTAGGAAAGTGAAGGGTATGAAGGGTAAAGAGGGTGAAAGGGTATCAATATCATAAACTTACATAATACCCATCACCTATCAAGTGAAGGGTAAATCGATGGGTATGCAGGGTATTATTTTCTGTGGTAATGTCGGGCCATGTTTAGCGTAGACACTATCGATATTAAAGAACTCGAAGCAGAATTAAAAACGTTTGCGAGGCGAGCGTATCCGTTCGCCACAAAAGCAACGCTTAACAATGCCGCATTTACAGCGCGCAAATTGTGGCAACGAGATATACGTCACAAGATGATTGAACGGAATAAATTTACACGGCAATCGATTCGCGTCGAACAGTCCCGGACGTTAGATGTAGATCGACAATCGGCGACAGTGGGATCGATAGCGCCGTACATGGACGAACAGGAATTCGGCGGCGTTAAACGTAAAACAGGTAAACACGGCGTTGCGATTACTACCGGGTACAGTGCCGGGCAAGAGGGGCAACAACCGAGAACAAAATTACCCCGCAAGGCGAATAAATTAGCAAGCATACAATTACGTAAAGGGAAGCGGACCGCGCGCAATAAAAAACAGGCGCTACTATTCAAAGTACAGGACGCGGTTAAATCTGGTAAACGATTTATATTCCATGATTTCGGCGGCGGCAGAAAAAAGGGTATATTCCGAGTGGTCGGCGGATCAAGGAAAGTTAAACGCGGTTGGCCCACGGGTGCTAAATTAAAAATGGTAGCGGACCTAACCGAAACGACTGTTATTATTCCACGTAACCCGACATTAGCGCCTGCGTTTGATCGTGTACAGGCAGTCATGCCGCGCATGTATCGCAAGGCGTTAATATTTCAGGTGCGCCGACATGGTCTATTCAAATAATGAATGTCTACGATTTAAATCTTCCTATTCATATCGTGTACCTATTGCGTAAAAATAATATTACATCAGTCGATACACTAATCGAATACAGCGTTAATGATCTGTTAGCGATCCCCGGTATGGGCGTGTCGTATTGCGATAAAGTATGCGAGTGTCTAGTCCTACATGGTTATATATTGCGACGATTGCCGCGCGATCGTACGTTATAGCGGCTACGAAGCGGCTAGATAAAAAAAGGTACTGTAGAGCCGGGGGCGGGCCGTGCCGTTTTGATTCCGCAGCGCGCGCCTCGCACACTTTTTTTTATTTCTAAAAATGTTAACCTGTAGGGGGTTTATGTGTATACTCCCCTTATGGTTAATAAAACCCCCCTACAGGTTAAAGTTCTTAAATCGCGGGCCGCGTTCGCCCGTATGGTAGGCGTATCGCCTGCCGCTGTGACGAAGGCATGTAAAACATTATTATTACCAGCCACGGAAGGTAAACGCATCGACGTCGCGCACCCGGCGGCGGTTGAATACATGAAACACAATACCGCGAGTGCGACCAATTCACCCGCTACGGGACTCGATCCGCTATACGCGGAAGCGGTTACATACTGTCAATCTATCAAGCGGATATCGACGTCGGCAATTCAACGCGAGTTTAATATTGGTTACGTACGCGCGAAGCGGATCACTGATACCATGAACGTAAATAAAGTCGTTATCGATATGTTGGCAGCGCCCGCACCACCACCACCGGAGAAAGCACCACCACCCCCGGCGGCTATCGCTACGCCTATAGGTTCACGCGCGAAAAATCACACGAAAAAAACGGCGGCGTTAGAAAATCTAAACAACTCTATCGAGCAGGGCACCACGCTACATACGATCCCGGACGATATTAAATCGTTTGTGGATATGACCCTACGCGAAATAATACACCGGTTCGGCACCGACACCGCGTTTCTGGATTGGTTGAACGCTACGAAGCGGATCGAGGATATTAACGAGAAGCGGTTAAAAAATGCAGAAAAACGCGGGGAACTGGTTAACCGAAATCTAATCAAAGTCGGGGTTATCGAACCGTTCGACACCGTGTTTAATAAGATGCTAACCGACGGCGCGAAAACCATCGCCCGGCGTGTACATGCTATGGCAGGGGCCGGGCGTCCGGTCGAGGATTGCGAGGCGTTTATCGCGGACCAATTATCGAGTTTTATCGAACCAGCAAAAGCTAAAATAACCCGTACATTAAAAAACGCATAGGAGTTGATATTATGCCGTGTGGTGCATTAGGTAATTGTTATAATCGGGGTCCCCTTACGTGGGGTCGTATGTCACGGTGGCAGCGTAAAAACTTCCACAAAATAAACGCCCGGCGAGAAAGGAACGGCAAACCACCATTAAAAAAACCATGAGAATCGGGATAGCTATAGACGATTGGAAACTCCCGGTATTTAAAAAAATATTGAGCCGGGAAGGTTTCGAGTATACCGAGGGTTCGGGGGTAACCGGCGATACAGTAATTTTATATATCGAAACTAAAGACACTACGAAATTACGTGCCGCTACTGCCGAAGCAAATAACACGGCAATACGCAACCACGATAAAAAGTTTAACTAATGTCCGAAATAGAACTCGTCGGCGGTGATTGGTTAGCGGACGAGGTCGGCGAATTAACCGACAAAATTATTCACGTTGGCCCGGTCGAGTTCAACGAAAAAAATCGGTACCTACCCGAAAGCGTAACCAGTATCCCCGGTTATATCCGCTTCGACGTTAACCCCTTCATGCGCGAAATTATCGAATGTGCCGACGTTAATAGCCCGGTCCGGGAAGTTAATTTAAAAAAGGGTGTACAGATTACCTATACGACGTTGCTCGAATCGATCATGTTATATTTTATGGCCCACGTAAAAACGGTCCCTATGATGTACGTTACGGCAGATAAAGAACTCGCAAAGTCACGAATCGAAAATAATGTTATCCCGATGATTAATCAATCCGGGTTCGGGCATATCATCCGGTCGAGTGACGAGGGTAACACGCACAAGACAGGAAAAACCGCGAACCATTTACAATGGGAAGGTGGCGGCTACATGATTCCGAACGGTGCGAAAACCGCCGATAAAATGCGTATGTATTCGATCATGGTAATGTTAAAAGACGAGATCGACGCATGGGCGGACACCGTCGGTAAGGACGGCGACCCGGACGCGTTGACCGATGATCGATGTAGTGGGTATTGGGATCGTCGTAAAATTTTTAGAGGTTCGACACCATTAATAAAATCGTTATCGAAAATCGAGGCGGGATGGTTGCGCGGCGACCAACGTTATTATATGTTGTTATGTAAAGCGTGTGGGTTTCCTCAATCGTTGCGATGGGAAACTACGGATAAACAAACCGGCGTCGTCGGCGGTTTTATGTGGGACTATGACGAGGGTACGATTTTAAATTTAGAATCGGTACGTTATTGTTGTCAGAGTTGCGGACATGCACATTACGAAGCTGATAAAGAATTACTATTCAGTCCCGACGGCGGCGCGCATTGGAAACCAACGGCGAAACCTGCCGAACCGAATATCCGTTCGTATCATTTGCCCGCAATGTATTCCCCGATTGGTATGCAACCGTGGTACAAATGTGTTAGCGCATATTTAAAAGGTTTCGACCCGGTCGCTAAAAAGGTGCGGGATGTTGGTAAATATCAAGTTTTTTATAATAATATTTTAGCCGAACCGTTCGAAGTGTTAGGTAGTAAGGTTAATTTTGTACAAGTGTCGGCACACCGTCGCGCGGTTTATCGTTTGGGGCAAATTCCGAATAAATACGCCGTGCAACATTCTGGATCAGTAATATTATTTTTAACATGTTTAGTCGATGTACATAAAAGTAATTTAGCGGTATCGGTAATGGGTTGGACGCGCGACATGCGATGTTATGTTATCGATTATTGGCGATTCGAACCGCGAGAAACAGAGGCCGACGATTGTACCGAGTTGACATGCTCAGTGTGGGGGCGGTTGCAAAATCTAATCGAGGAAACAGAATACACCGCCGACGACGAAAAAAAATATCGAATCATATCGACGTTAATCGATGCTAGTTACGAAAACGCAATCGTTTGTAGTTTTTGCAGTAATTACGAATCAGGTGTAACCCCGATACTAGGTCGCGATCGTTCGGGTAAAAATCAAACGATTAAAGAGTTTTCAGAATTTACAACTCAGATCGGGACGGTAGGTTATAAAATTGTGGTCGATCATTATAAAGATCGACTAGCGTCGGTGTTGCGCCGGGATTGGGTCGAGGAAGCGGGCGAACAACCGACATACCATTTTAACGCCCCGGTCGATATTACGGATAAACAGTTAAAAGAATTAACCACTGAATCACGACGCGAGAAAAAAGACCCGTTAACAAATACCGTGTCGTATTTTTGGTATCGTCCCGGTAATAAACCTAATGAATTGTGGGACTTATTTGTATACGGAAACGCATCCGTTGAGATACTGGCATGGCAGATATGTATACAACATTTCGAACTTGATACAATCGATTGGCCGAAATTTTGGGATTATATCGAGGATGGGGCGCTTTACTATTCGTAAAATCTGTATATACTCGCGTGTATCTACGGTTTAAAGGTGTCCCCCGTGCCCATATCAGAAACATTTTTAACCACTCGAATCACCGCAACCGAGGCGCTAATTACAGCGTACGAGGCCGCGAGCCAAGCGTTTGCAACGAATGGGGCGATACAAACCTATAAACTTGATACCGGGCAATCGGTACAGACTGTCACCCGTGCCGATTTAGAACAAATTACCGCTACTCTCAGTAGTTTATATAATCAACTCGCTACATTATGCGCGCGTCGCGATGGTGCTGCGTCAATAAATCAACCGGGTTGGTAAAATGGACGAACATTTAAAATTATGTATAGCAAAAGCGACCGGAGGTAGTAGTATCCCGGACGTACTCAGTAGTATTGATATAAACAATTTAAGCGCGTACGCCGGACAAACCAGTAGCAGCGGTTTTGAAAATTCGATATACGACGGCGGTAAATTCTACGGCGGTTTCGGTTTAACACAGTTGCAGAATGTCGATTATTGGACATTACGCGCGCGATCCTCGCAATTATTTAATGAGAATTTATACGCGCGTGGATTGATCCGCCGACTTATAACAAACGAAATTAACACCGGGTTAACGCCTGAATCATCGCCCGACGAAAATATTATCGGCGTCGCCGAGGATAGTTTAACCGATTGGACCGAAATGGTAGAAACTCGTTTTGGTATCTGGCATAAAACGCCCCGATTGTGCGATTGGAAACACAATTCCACATTTGGAGAATTACAACGAACCGTACGTCGCGAGGCATTAGTAGCGGGCGATGTATTAGTCGTGTTACGTCAAGATCCGTTAACTAAATTACCGATGGTGCAATTAATTAGCGGTAGCAAAGTACAAACGCCGCTCGGTGGAAAAACTACTATTCGTAAAGGACATGTCGTTAAACATGGTGTCGAATTTGACAAGATCGGTCGTGTTGTTGCTCATTGGATAAAGCAGGACGATAACATAACATCGAAACGTATGCCCGCTTTCGGTGAAAAATCAGGCCGTCGGATATCATGGTTAGTCTATGGTACCGACAAACGTTTAGACGACGTCCGGGGACAACCGTTACTTGCGTTAGTTTTACAATCGTTAAAAGAGGTAGACCGCTACCGAGATTCGACACAACGTAAGGCGGTTATTAATTCTATTATCGCTATGTCCGTCGAGAAAGGTACCGATAAAATGGGGACGCTACCCGGACAAGGCGGCGCGAAGCGTAAAGACACGGCGAGCGTATCCGACGGCGACGGTAAAGTACGTACGCTCAATATACAGCAATCTATACCCGGCGTGACCGTTGACGAAATGCAATGGGGCGAAACGCTTAACATGCACGGCGGGCAAGGTACCGACGTAAACTTCCCGATATTCGAGGAAGCGATTATACAGGCCGTTGCATGGGCGAACGAAATACCACCCGAAATATTACGCCTCGCATTTTCGAATAATTACAGCGCGTCGCAGGCAGCAATAAACGAATTTAAAATTTACTTAAATCGCGTGTGGTCCGATTTTGGCGAAACATTCTGTACACCGGTTTATATCGAATGGTTAATAAGCGAAACATTAACGCAAAAAATAACCGCGAATGGTTTGTTACAGGCATGGCGGACCCCGGCGCAATATGATGTATTCGGCGCGTGGGTGTGCGTTGATTGGTACGGATCGATTAAACCTTCGACCGACACGTTAAAACAGGCGAAGGGTAGCGAGTTAAATCTAAAACTAGGTTTAACGACCCACGCGCGCGAGGCGCGTAACGCGACCGGTAGTAAATTTACGTGTAACATTAAAAAATTAAAAACTGAAAACCAGTTGTTAGCCGACACAATGCGACCGCTGTTAGAATTACAAAAAGAATTTACACCTACCGAAACGGATGCGCCCGGCGACGACGCTAATACACAGGTCGCGGAATTAATGGACGAGATACGGGCCGCGTTGGAGGATTCGGGTAACGCTGTCGAATTTATCGAAGGGTTTACCGAGATTTTAGAAAATGTCGGGTGATGCTAAAAAAGTCGGGCAAGAGTTAGCATTGAAACTCGTTAATAGAATTAACGACGCTAAAAAAACACCCCCGGCACCACCGCAAGAACAAGAAACCCCCGTGATCGAAACGACGGCACTCGTTGAAGCGATACAAGCGTTATCAGAAAACCGTGTGGATTTATCCCCGGTGATCGAAGCGATACAGGCGTCGCAAAGTGAAACGCTTGATATCGGACCACTCGTAAAAGCTATTAACGAACTCGAATTAAATTTTGATGTTGATGTATCCGCAATAGTGGAACAGTTAATAGCACTTAACGACCGCCCGGCAACCGATACGAAAGTTATCGCAAATAAACTCGACGCACTCGTTAAAGCAATGGAAAAAAATACGAGTGTATTATCTGAATTAGTTACCGTTGCAAAAACTGCGAAGGTTATAACGTATGATATACAAGGTCGTATTATTAAAATCGGATTAGAGGTTAATTCGAGTGGCTGATAACGTCCCCATTAACCCCGGTGGTGCCCCGGATGCGTTTATCGTTGCGACTGACGAAATCGGTAATATCCATTATCCTATTTATAAAATGTCGTACGGCCCGTTAGGTAAACAAACGCTCGTCGATGATATTAATGGTTTACCTGTACATATTGTCGAAGGGTACGACATTGTTGTTAACGAATTATTCCATAAACATACAGGTGTCGAGTCTAATATCGCCGCCGATGTATTAGCCGGTGATACATCTATCGAGGTCGTCGATGCTAGTATTTTTACTTTAGAAGATGCCGTGCAGGTAACTAACGGTAACACCGACCCGACATTCCCGATTGTTAAAGGGATTGACATACCGACTAATACATTAACGTTAGATCGACCGTTAGACTATGGTTACCCTATAGGGAATAAAGTCGAAGTCGTACACTCTGATTTAACTACGACCGCAGGTACGTTATTAGCGCCGATATCGCATAGAGTTATCCCCGATATTGGCATCGGTGGGGTGTGGCACCTATCACGGATTTTAATCAGTATGACACACTCCACCACCGGGGACGACGCTAAATTCGGTAATTTAGCTAAATTACCGAATGGCGTAGTTTTAAGAGCGTTTATTAATGGTCAGTTTAATACGTTTACCGTTTGGAAAACTAACGGCGATATGCGACTCGATATGTACGACGTTACGTATTCGGATAAAGCCGGGGCGGTTTATTTGGAACGTCGGCGCGCGGTAGTTTTTCGCGGATCGGCGTGGTTATTAGATTAGACCCGGCGCAAGGTGATTATCTGGAAGTGTTAGTACAAGATGATTTAACCGCGCTATCTGGTTTTTTTATTAAAGCACAAGGACATATCGAGCCGGTATAATGGCATTTACTTTTAGACCACCAATCGGGCCGGGTTGGTTTATATTTTTTCAGGATACCCCGGATAAATTAACCGGCGACGGGTTTACTAGCAGTAGCGGTCAAATGATACAACCGGGGCAAAGTATTACTGATTTTAATAAATATGATATACAATCGAATAATAAAGTTATAGTATTAACGGAATTAGGAGTATTTTAACCATGTGGCTATTAGAACCTAGCGTCCGGGATGCACTCGAAGCGGCAGTAATAGCCGGGACATTGCCGACCGTTGAACAGCAAGCGCAACACGAAGCGCGGTGTATATCGGCGTTATCCGATGGTGGGTCCCGCATTTTAACGATTGCCGGGAACAGTGCCGAGATAGCAGTTAAAGGTATATTAACAAAGTCGCCGAGTTTTTTAGCGATGTTATTCGGCGGTGGCAACACCACGTACGCGGACATTACGAGCGCATTAGCCGAGGCCGAACAAAACCCAAACATTACAGATATTACCCTTGCGATTGATTCGCCCGGCGGAAGTATCGAGGGTTTATTCGATGCGTTAGACGCTATAAAAGCCGCCACAAAACCAGTTACGGCAATCGGTAGTAATACCGTAGCGTCCGCTGCGTATGCTATTGCAAGTCAGGCCGACACTATAGTCGCGGCGAATCATGCGACTATGTTCGGTAGTATTGGGGTACTCGGTACGTATGCTATTAATAAAACGAGTGTTAGTATTTCAAGTACAAACGCACCGAAGAAAAACCCGGACGCTAGTACCCCGGAAGGTGTTGCAGTAATTCGCGAACAACTAGACGCGATACACGAAATTTTTGTCGGTGCTATTGCGAGTGGTCGCGGTAGTACGACTAACGAAATTAATGCTAACTTCGGTCAAGGTGGGGTATTACTTGCCGGGGAAGCGTTAAAGCGCGGTATGATTGACAGCGTAGCGAAAACGCCGTTACAATCTGTCAGTAATACCATTAATCAAAAAACTGCCGCTACCGGCGGGGATAACTTAAAGGTGAAAAGTATGGATTTAGCAAAACTAAAAGCCGAACACTCCGACTTGTATGCGGCGGTGTTGGCATTGGGTGTAACGCAAGGTGTTACACAGGAACGCGAACGCGTGGGCGCACATTTAATCATGGGTGAATCATCGGGCGATATGAAAACCGCGCTCGAAGCATGTAAAGCCGGTACAGAAATGACCCCCACAATGAACGCGATGTATATGTCCGCCGGTATGAAACGGAACGATATTGATACTCGTACCGCCGACGAAATTGCAGCGGCAGCGGCAGGCGACAACGCAAACAACGAGGGCGACACCGCCGAAACAGATGCGGAAAAAGTTGCCGCGGGTGTCGAAGCACATTTCGGAACTGATACCGACGCTAAATAATATTATTTAAGTAATATTATTTTTAAATTAATTTAGGAGAGAAAAACTCATGGTTATGACAGTCACAAATAATGATTCGGGTAGCGTCATTCTGGAAGGTGGTAAATTCCGGGATGATCTTTTAACATTCGCCGGGGCAGGTACGGCGCTCGCGGGTACAATTCTGGCGCGTCAAGCGGTAGCAATTGCGATCGCTGCGTCCGCTGTAACTGGTACGGGTACGGGTACGGTAACACTCGCGACGGTTGTCGCTGGTCCGATTGTGCCGATCGTAGGCGCATACGTATTAACCTGTGTCGCTGCCGTTGTTAACGGTGGTGTATTTAAACTGGTTGATCCTAACGGTGCGGAAGTTGCAAACGATATTACAATGACACCGGGCGCGGGTGGTGTTACAGTAATTAAGGTTGCCGGGATGCAGTTTAGCATAACAGACGCCGCGACCGATTTTATCGTCGGTGATTTCTTTACATTGACCGTTGCTGCCGATGGAAAACTCGTACCGTATGTTGTTGCGGGCGCGGGTGGCGCACAGATACCGAAATCAATTCTTACGTATGATGTAGTTGCTGCCGGTGCTGGTGATAAAAAAATCCGGGATATGGTAACGGGTACCGTACGAGGTAACAAATTGATTATCGATGCGGACGGCGATAACAGTAATGTAACCGATGCGATCCTCGACATGCTACGCGATTATTCACTCGTTACGATTGATGTAACGGAACTTAACATACCCGATAACCAGTAATTTACTGTTATCCATTAATCACAAAAAGTAAGGAGTAAATTATTATGAGTGACACAGTTACCAAACGTTTATTACGTGTCTACCTTCAAATGGCGATGCCTACGTTATTTTTATCGGGTAAGTTTCAGAGTCCGCCCGAAAATTTCCATAGTTCCGAGGAAGTCGAAATCGACATTATTCGGAGCGACGAGGAAGTTAGTATCGTGGTGCAGGATTTATCTACCGGGTATCGTATGAATTCGGACAACATTTATACGAACAAAGGATTTAAACCGCCGATAAATAAAGAAGCGATCGCGATTAATTCGTTCGACCTTCTGAAACGTAACGCCGGGCAAAATCCCTTTGAATCGCCCGACTTCCGTACGAGTATTATCGCGCGCATGTTTAGCGGTATGACTAAAGTCGAAGCAAAAATCCGCCGCTCTATGGAATTACAGGCGTCGCAGATTTTGCAAACTGGTATATTGACGTTGATCGATAGCGCGGGTGTTGCGTTGTATACGCTTGATTTCAAACCAAAGGCGACACACTTCCCGACCGCTGGTATTGCGTGGGGTGGTGCGACTTCCGTACCGCTTGTTAATATTAGCGCACTCGCTGAAATTATCCGTAATGATGGTTTAGGCGATCCCGACGAGTTGTTATTCGGTATCGATGCGTGGAACGCATTTATAGCCGATGATACAGTAAAAGCATTACTGGACAATCGTCGCATGGATACTGGTGCCGTCGTACCGATGGATAAACGCGATAATGGTGGTACGTATCGCGGTTGGATTGATATCGGCAACTATCGTTACGACATGTGGACCTATGGCGGACGTTACAACCATCCACAAACCGGCGTTAAAACGCAATACATATCACCCGAAAAAGTTGTCGTACGTGATAGCAGCGGTCGCCTCGATGCAACATTCGGCGCTATCCCTAATATCGGTCGCGAACTAGGTGTACAGGCTACTAACCTGTTACCTGAAATGCCCGGACGTATTAGTAATGCGGGTGGCGGTATGGACATGTTTACAAACGCATGGCTATCACCCGACGGCGAACAGTTGTTCGGCGGCGTAGGTGTTCGCCCGTTGTTGATTCCGACCGCTATCGACTCATTCGGTTGTTTAGATACCGGACTGTAATAGCAATGTAAACCGGGGCGGGAAACTTCCCCGGTTTATTTCTTTTTATAAAACATAGGGGTTTAATAACATGTCTAGTAATCAAGAATTAATTAATGAAATCGGTACCGAAGCTACGACAAAAAATGTCGATGTTCCCGTAACCGAGGGTAAAAGTAATAAGGAACTCGCGGAAATTCTTAAAACTTTGAAAGCACTTGACGCGCCCGGCACAGGTGACGACGTAACCGGCGACGCAGACGTAACCGGCGACGCAGACGCAGACGCAGACGCAGACGCAGACGCAGACGCAGACGCAGACGCAGACAAACCAACACCGCCCGCGCCCGTAGCAAAGGCCCCGGCACCACCAAAACCCGAACCAGTTAAAAAACCACCGTTCTATATCTGTGATGGTA
>Ga0224506_10001394_pt1 | contig 17396 bp, 13 predicted proteins | sample SF_Jan12_sed_USG_2_FD_169108 | JGI IMG/M metagenome (GOLD analysis project Ga0224506, IMG submission 169108) | Sediment microbial communities from San Francisco Bay, California, United States - SF_Jan12_sed_USGS_8_1 | ecosystem: Environmental > Aquatic > Marine > Sediment | place: USA... | reverse complement strand
TTCTCCCCAGGCATTATATGCTTCACCATCATTTGGATTATTCTTAATCTTAGCTTCAAACTCCTTCATTACTTGTTATTGAGTATAATATTACTAAAGTATGCTGATTTTTGTACTGTAATTACAAAGAAATTAACAAATTAATTTGTTGATACAAAAATTATCATTGCAATCAATAAATTTCAAAAATGGATCATAGATGATCATTTTAATTAGAACTGGATTAAGAATTTCTTTGAATTTTCCCTCTATAAATAACTCTCAATAATTCAAGTCAATATCCTGTATGAATTTACGTCTGATTTTATTTGTTGTAATAGTATGAAGTCAAATAAAAAGTACATGAATTTTAGTATTAAGTCTCGATACCATGATTCATTGCTTTATGACCGTTAATATTCATTGAAAATCGATCCAAGTAATAACACTACCAGATTTAGCCCATTCTCTTTCTGAAATTATAAAGGTAAATTCCATTTCATCATACCTAAATCCATTATATTGAATTTTTACCTTACCATTGATTTTTTCATTTGCTTGAATTATAAGATTTTCATCTATATCTTCATAAAATTCAAAGAGCAATCCGATTCCTTCCTGTGATGGACAAAAAACTGGAAGTGTAGGTAATCTCTCTATTATATTTTTCTGTGATAATTGACCAAATTGATTATTACTATCGTTTATTGTAGAGGCTTCTACCCTTCTACTTGGTTTAAGTTTAATTTCCTTTCCATTAGGTTTCATTAGTATATATTCTATTTTATCAACCATCCCCGTCTTAGTACCATTATTCATTACATTCAAGGGAAAATAGAAAAATTTTCTACCACTTTGAAAGGTGAATATTCCAAATTTGTAATTTTCTGTTAGTTTGAGTACTGCACCTCTTCTTGCAACATACCAATTATAGATAGATAAAGCAAGAGCAGATATCGATGATGCACTCAAACTCAGAAATGAAAAATCACTTAATTTATCATGTAAAGTCATTATTTTCCTTCCTTAATTTTTTTAAATAATTATAATTACTGATCTTCTAATAACTTCATTATTAAAAAACAAAGCTAAATAATGGTGAAATATTGACTTTATTCTATAAATAGAAAAAATGGTAAGTTCGTTTAATTCGATTGCATTAGAATTTAAAATTTTATTAGCAGTGATCTAGGAATTATTACATTTAATTTCGAAAATTAATATATTATTACGAAAATACAATTTATCTTTATAGTTGAATTTGAAAGATGTTTCTTATTATCTTATAATACACACTGTAGCAATTAAATTCAGTTGCACATTAAATAATTGTTATCATTACAAACTCTCTAGACATTATTATTCAAAAACTAATAAATTAGATAAAATTCTTGAATGTCTTTTAGTTCTTTTGAATCTGTATAATAAAAATAATTAATGTAGTGTAATGAATGAACCTAATGAAGGATAAACTCATTGAATTTGCAAAACAGATTCCTGCCGATCAAATCAATCCTAGTGTTGATAAATTAAATGATTGGACGAAGAATAAGCAGATTTCAAATAAATATAACCGACCGTTGTTTAAATCAAAAATAACTGCCAGAAGTGCCAAATTTACATCGGTTATTGGTAATGGTGATGATGAAAAGAATATTTCCTCGATTGAAACCTTATTTAAGAGTATTAATCCAGTAGACTTTGTAATTAAACAAGTATTGATTGGTGAAAATGAAAAATCAGCTATGACTGCCACTTATATGGTTACAAAAGAACATGCTAATAAAATCCTAATGATGGAGACTAATTTTTTTGAATCTCATCACAATATTGAAGATAGTGACATACTAACCCTTGATGTACCTCATTTTGGTGAGCGAAAAGTTATTGTAGACTCTAAGGAAAGAGTTTCGTATCTAATGGGCATTGACTATTATGGCGAGGCAAAAATGAGTATATTGAGAATGGCAATGGAGATCATGCGTAGAGATAGAAATGGATTAGGTCTACATGCAGGATCGAAGATGTACAGATTAAATATTGATGGAGAAATTAAGGAAAAAGGAATGCTTATTTTTGGACTAAGTGGTACAGGAAAGACAACACTTACTTGTCATGACCATGGATTTCAAGAACCAGAGGGAGTATCAATATTACAAGATGATATTAATTTTATAGGAGATGATAGTAGCTGTTATGGAACTGAAAAAGGATTTTACGTAAAATGTGATAACTGTCCAGAGCATGTACAAATAACAGATGCAGTACTTGCAGACAAATCAGTCTTAGAAAATGTATATACGGATGAAACAGGTTCAATTGATTGGAAAAATTTTGATCATACTCAAAACACACGTGCAGTTATTGATCGAGGAATGCTCAAAGGTACAGATAGTTATATTGATTTAAAGGACTTGAATTACATATTATTCAATACTCGAAGACCCGAATTACCTCCTATCGGTAGGTTGACGAGTCCAGAACAAGCAGCAGCATATTATGGTCTTGGTGAATCTATTATAACTAGTGCTGAAGATCCTGCAAAGGCTGGTGAATCCAAAAGAGTAGTAGGATTCGACCCTTTTATTCTAGGAGAAGAAGCATTAAACATCAATAGAATTAAAGATTTAATTCAAAATAAACCAGGTATAGAATGTTTTGTACTTAATACAGGTTATGTTGGTGAGGAGGAAAATGACATATCTGTTGATACTACTTTAAGATGTATTGAAGCTGCAATTAGAGGTAAAATCGAATGGATTGATGATGAAACACTAGGATATCAAATTCCAGCAAAGATAGAAAAAGTGGATTTAGATAAGTTATCTCCTCATAAATTTTATGGAGAAGAAAAATACAAGCAATTAATGGAAAATTTAAAAGTAGATAGAAAATCATTCTTAACTCAATTCAATGGAATCCAAGAAGAAATAATTAACTCGATCTAAATTATTCTATAATAAAATTTCAATGTAATTTTTTATTTTATCCAAATTGTAAAATTTCATCTAGAATACACTTAATTTAACAATAAGAAATACCTAAGTATATTATTGAATAATCGTTGTTCTAATTGTAATGCAAATTCATTAATCCCGATAACTTACGGAAAACCAACAGAATCGAAAAGAGAACGTGCAGCAAAAGGGGAAATAATATTGGCTGGTTGTAAAGTACCAACACCTCCTCTCAAATATCATTGCATATCTTGTAAAGAATCATTTACCTAAGGGTCCTAATTAAGAATGAATTCAATCTCACAATTTTATTAGCTCATATTATTATGAAAGAATTGTAGAAGTTATAAAGGCTTTAGCACAAAATTTAATTGATTAAAAAAGCCATATTTTTATAATTTCAAAAAGAAGTTAATTTATGAAGTATCGAAAATTAGGGAAACACGGCATCAAGGTTTCAGCAATAAGTTTGGGTGGATGGTTAACATATGGAAATTCAGTAGAGGATAACGTAGGGATTCAATGTTTGAAAACTGCAGTTGATAATGGAGTAAATTTTATCGATGTTGCTGATGTGTATGCGAAAGGCGAATCTGAAAGAGTACTAGGAGAATTTCTGCCTGATTATGAAAGATCAGATTTGGTTATTTCAAGTAAAGTTTTTGGTCAGATGAGTGATAATCCAAATAATCGTGGTTTGAGCAAGAAACATATTTCAGAATCTATAGAAAAATCTCTGAATAGATTGAATACTGATTATTTGGATATTTATTTTGCTCATCGATTTGATTATCATACACCCCTTGAGGAAACCGTTAGGGCTTTCAATGATTTAATTGATAATGGATCAATTCTTTATTGGGGTACTTCAACTTGGTTTCCAAGTGAAATTGAAAGAGCTTATGGAATCGCGAAAGAACTTGGTTTACGACCACCATCAGTAGAACAGCCCCGTTATAATCTGCTTGATAGATATATTGAATTAGAATTATTTTCTACTGTTAATTATACTGGAATTGGTATTGTACCTTGGTCTCCACTTGCTCAAGGATTACTTACTGGCAAGTATAATGATGGAATTCCAGAAGATAGTAGACATAGTAAGGTAAATCAACTACCTGATAGGGAATTAAATGATGATGTTATTGCTAAATTAAGAAAACTGACTGAATATGGAAAAGAGATTGATTTATCTTTAAGTCAATTATCTTTAGCTTGGGCTTTATCGCGAGAAGAGATATCTAGTCTTATTACAGGAGCAAGTAAACCCGAGCAGGTAGTTGAAAATATTGTTGCAGGTGATATTACCTTATCAGTAGAGCAGGTAAATGAAATCGAGAAAATAATTGATAATGAGCCACAATACCATCCTATTTATAATAGAGTTAACTATCGAAACTTCAAACGTGGAGAAATTTAATTTAGATTTAATCGATATAATAAAATTACAGCTTTTAAGAAATTGATGATCTCAATAAATATCTTACCTAAATATACTTGATACATCTCTTCAGATCGTATATCAATTCATTAATAATTACATAGATTTATTATTGTAGCATTCCTTATATTATTGTGTATATCCAGTTATTAAATGATAAAATCATCTGTGAAGAAAAAAGTATTAAGACAAGAATGCTTTTATTAACTATTATTATATTTCCCTTAATTGCATACCTGATTTATTTTATAACCATAATAAATATTGAAGACATTCAAACAATAGATAGAATTGTGTTTTTCATTGAATTGGGACTTACATTAGTAATGGGTATTGCATTTTCTATGTTTGGATTATTTTATTTGGTGATACATAAAGAAAAGAAATACACTTTTAATCTAAATAACCTTGAAATAACCGAAAAAAAATCAAATAATCAAATTATTGATATTCATTCGGATTCAATTTCAAGAATAGAAAAGATAGAATATCGTAAAAGAAATAAAATCCTCCCAAATTTGGTAATATACACTATTTTTCACAATCAAGAAAAACTAAATTTCAAAATAAAAAATGAACTTGAGAAACTAGAAATATTAGATAACCATATCGAGAAATATTTTCAGATACCTATAAATAAAATCGAAAAGGGATTTAGATAATAATTAGTAAATAAAACATTTTTTGTCCTATCAGATCGATAATCTATTTTTCAAACTCATAGAGGTGGTGTTAATTTAATTTCTAGAATCTACATAGCAAAATTTTTTACTAAATCTATCATATCACACATTTAGATTATTCCTTGAATTACCATTATAGTTATTGCTGATTTCTAAGGATAGATTAAACTTTAATATTGTTGATTACTTTTATCATAATATTATATTGTTCGTAATATACTATAATCGGTGATATTATATATAAAGAATGCAATTATAAAATAATGAAAACATCGGAGAATAAGTATGTAAATTCTTGGAGTGGTAGATTCAGAGCACCTTTAATTGAATTTATCATTTTATACGAAGGAGCATATTCTCCTAGTGAAGCATATCCTTATTCTATAGCGAAAAAATGCGAATTGGAATGGGGAGTCGATTCAGTCCCACTGACCACAATCTATTCAGCAATAAAAAGACTAGAAAATGAAAATCTTATCAGAATAGATGGTGAAATAGTTAGTGGAAGAGTTCAAAAACAAATTAGCACTATGCCAGATGGATTTATTGTTTTGAAGGAATTACAAGAATCTATCAAGAATCAGTGTAATTGGTTTAATGAATTTCAATTAGATAAGGTGATATAATGAATAAACAGAATTTAAGCATAAAAGAACGAATACTAATGGAAAGCGACGGAGAACGCCTCTTAAGAACTTATCTTAATCAGGTTACCGAAGAATTCTATAAAAGAGGTGTAAAGGACGGATTTGAAATAGTTACTAATTTTGAAGGGCTATTACTTGAAAAAGTAGCTGAAAAAGCTGGCGAAGGAAAAATTACTGCATTTGAGATTAGTAGAATTATTGAGTCTCATGGCAAACCTTCAATTGTTGTAGAGGAATATATTGATATTAATAATATTGATATATTACCAATAAACAACTTTGATGAGCCTAAATTAACACAGATTAACAATATTAGACAAAGAAAATTAACTTTACCGACTAAAAATAAACTACTTGTTAATAATTTTACACCTGGTTTTCTAACTAGATTTATTGACATTCTGATGATGATTTCCATCTTTATGGTTATTGGTGTGTGTGAATTTTATTTATCCATATTTAGAATTGCTGGATTGATGATTGATTCTGCAGTTATCAATGCAAAACAGACTCTTCTTAGATACGACGCAAGAATGTTTCTTATTACACTTCCTATAGGATTTACGTTAGGATTTCTAATAGGGTTATTTACAGGAATTACCTTTTCATTACACAAAATTCTATTACAGGTTTTTAAAATTGGATTAGAACTTCAAAGGTTGGCATTAGAATTAAACTTCATCCAATTAGAGTTTAATGCGGCAGAATAATAATTAAATGATTAATAATATATAATTGGAAATATCAATATTCCTTTTTTGGTATTTACTATAACCAAATGGTTATTTAATATACAAAAGACCGATATATATTTTAAACATTTAAGGGTGTGCATGAAATAGAAATTTTATGTCAGATTTAACTGGTGTTGCAAAAACTATATTTGATGAAGTAATGGATGAAATATCTGAAGAGATCCATGATAGTCTTGATGGCTTAATTGTTACGGAAAAATTGGATGAAATAATAAATACAGTCCAAGCAAGTACAACAGCCAATATTACTCAAGCAATCAATAAATATTATTCAGATCAAATGAACTCTGTTAGAAAATTAATTCTTGGAGAAATAATGGCAAGAACAGTCAGTGCAGAGGTGAAAACACAATTACAAGGTTTAGTTTCTGAAATACTAGGTAAATCATTCTCATTGGTTGATGAATTAAGAAATGAGATTATTGGAGAAGTATTTGAAGAAACAGAAATTGAAAATAAAGAAGATGATTGACATATGACTATTTATTAACCTTAAACAATAATTGCTAAAAAAAAATCAGATATTCCATGAATCATTTGAGCTCAATCTAGATTAAATAATAATTAGATTTATTCAATTTCATAGCAGAATTTTTGCTATATTCATACTAGAAATAGTCAGAAAACCACAAACAAGCTTATAAATCATTTTTTGTTGATTAAAATATCATAGGATGAATTTTATGAAATTAAGAGTAAACAAGTCATTCAGTCTTTTATTTATGATAATTATGATTTTATCATTTGGGATGAAAGATACAACCTCAGCCAAGCCTGTAGATAATAACTCAATATCTGTAGATGGATTACCTTTACCACCAGTTATTACCAGTGCAGAACCACTAAATCAAAGAGCTAGAATAAATTGGACATACTCCGATCCAACTGCAACATCCTTCAGAGTATATAATGCCACTCCAGCTGGTGTTGCAGGTTTGCAAATGTCAACTCCATCATTGAATGGAAATTCAAGAAGTGTAATCATTCAATATTTTGCAGGATCAGGAACACCTTTAGTAAATTTCAGAACTTATTATTTTGTAATGACGGCAATTAATGGAACCGGACAGAGTGTTGTGTCCAATGTTATTTCTGTTACACCAGAAGCAGGTCCTTCAAATCCCATAGGATTTACTGCATATCCATACCCTTCATATGTATCGTTGTCTTGGCAAGCACCATTGATAACCGACCCTGGATTAGTTCATTATCGACTAAATAGATCAATGGATGGAGTTTCTTTCACACAACATGCATTAATTAGTCCCACATCCATATTTTATAATGATACTGGATTAATCAATGGTCAGACTTATTATTATAGATTACAAGCATATAATGGATATGGATATAGTGGAGTTGTTGAAACAAATGCCAAACCTATTGCTGGTCCTTCAGCTGTGAATAATCTAACCTATCAATTGGGAACTTCATGGGTGTATCTAACATGGACAGAACCTACAAATAATGGAGGAGCGTTTATTACTGATTATTCTATTACAAGAGCAATAGACATTAATTTCAATTTTAATGTAGTTTATTATTCTACTAGCGCAGTAACACTATATTTTAACGATACGTATAATTTACAGGCAAATACCACATACTATTATAAAATATCTGCAGTTAATGGTGGTCCAATAGGTGCTGAAACCATTCTACAAGTCCAAATACCAGGTGTTCCAAATCAACCATTAAATGTAGTAGCTACCAATGGAGGTACATATGCAAATATTACTTGGAATGAGCCAAGTTCCAATCTAAGCCCTATTCAATATTATATGATTTATAGGACTACAAATGAATTCTTCCCTACTACCTATATTGGAAACTCAACAACTACAACTTTTATAGATACAAGTGTTGTTAACGATACCATTTACTTTTATGCAGTTTCAGCAGTAAATGATATAGGAGAAGGATACCAAAGCTGGCCCCAAGCACAAGTTCACATTAGTTCATATAGTAATCCAGTAATTTCAGATAATGTTTCTCCAGATATATCTTCTCCAAATGATGTAACTTACATTGTAGGTAGTACTGGAAATTCAATTGTATGGACAGTAGGAGATACACATCCAGATGTTTACAACATCACATTGCATGGAATTGAATATAGATCTACTACTAATTGGGTTAATGGAACAATTACCCTAAACATAGACGGTTTAGAAGTTGGAACATATACATTTATTATTTGGGTCTATGACACCTATAATAACAAGGGAACTGATTCGGTATCTGTAACAGTAATTTCACCCATAAGCGATTCTGTTTCTCCTGATGTATCTTCACCAAATGACATCACCTATAATCAAGGTTCCACAGGGAATACAATAGTTTGGGTTGTTGGAGATGTAAATCCAAGTGTTTACAATGTTACAATGAATGGAAACACCTATACATCAACTATTAACTGGTTGAACGGATCAATTACCCTCCAAATAGATGGTTTAGGAGTGGGAACTTACACCTTTGTTATTTATGTCTATGATCTATACGGTAACAAGGCAACAGATGCAGTAATAGTAAATGTTATATCAAATCAGCAACCACCATCTTCAATCTCATCTAATACCAATAGTTCTGCACCAGTAAGTGATTCTTCTTCACCAATATCAGGACTGCCCTATAATTATACTTTTACATTAATTTCAATACTATCTTTAGCTGTAATAATTAGATTTAGATCAAAAAATAATTGAAAATAGTCTTAAATCAAATTTTTCTGATTAGTAAGCATTAAGAAATATATATTTGAAATAAATAAATTTAAACAGTTTATCAATTTATTACTTTATTTTATATCTATAAACGTTTTTTTAATTAAAGTTATTATTGATTTAGTTGTTATCAATAATTTTTTTGAATGAAAATAAAACATGGTAAAAATCATCAATTTGTACATACTAATTTTATCATTTTTATTTAATCCTAATGCCCTTTCGTATCCTCTAATAACTTCTTTTCCAAGTAGTTTTTTTTCAGATTGCTCTTTTTCTAAAAAGGAGAAGGTTGAGTATTTAGTTTTGAAGTTATAAAAATGCATAGTTCCATAGCATCTCCAAATTCTGTAATCTTTTTGATCAATCTCTATTATTTTACTGGCTAATACAGTTCTCTCTCTGAATATTTCCTCTCTTTCTTTGCTATCATCTATCTCTGTACAATGTAAATATCCAAGATTAATGTATGTGGTTGCTAAGGCACCTGGAATTAAACCCATTTCAATTGCCTTGTAATAGGCTTCTTTTCGTTCAGTTTTAGTATGTTCAAGATTATTCTCTCCCTTGAAGTATTGAAACAAAGCCCAATCAACTGGTTGTCTTTTTAAAAATCCAAACATATGAACACCTGTTTGTGCAAAATATTCTGCTACTAGAGTTTTATTTATTAATTTATATTCTTCAAATTCTTTTTGATTCGAGTAGATATTACCAAAATTACCAAATTTGAAAATTGTTTTTTCTTCAACCAAATCAATTGTTAATTCAATAATACTAAACAATAAAATTAAATTAAGAAGTAGATTGCTAATAATTAATGATTCAATCAAAAAACTACTCTTAAAAATAGATTGCATATTAGCTATAAATTTCCAAATAATCATTGAGAAAATGCTAATACTTCCTACAAGTAATACAAAGCCATAAAAACTAGAGTTTCTATTTGCCAGTATTAATCCCGTTTTCCTATAATTCGATCCCCAATTTGATGATAGTTTATCATACAAAGGTTTGTTTACCCATGTACTTACAAAACCAAACGGTTTCAGAAAAAGTAACAGTAATGGTCCACTTGTTGATGCAATTAACAAAATTATATAATATTCAGATATTGAGAGATTAGAAAAAATACCCTCTGAAACTGTATTTCCTTCATTAATGAAAAAGAAATCGACTGTTGATAGAAGTGTGGATAAGATACTTAATGGAACTAATATAAGAGTGATAAATGCAAATAATTGTTTGAATCTTCCTAACAATTTTCTAGTTTTACTCTGATCTTCATACCATATCTTCTCTTCTGATAGCATATCCCAATTTTTTGTCAAAAACCATTGATTGATGGTAAATAAATAAAAAAATCGTCCTTCCAACCTCCCTGTAATAAATATTAGTGGAAGTAACGCTGCGGTTAAAATAATACCTTGAATTGAGAATTCGTATTGTATAATTGTATATACAGAAATTAATACAAAGGTGATTAAAACAATTAGAAATAATGCTTTATCTGATTTGGTAAATCTAAAAATTGAATCATATTGCTTAATAAATTTTTGATATTCTAATGACTCACCTGATGTAATATCATCATCTACCTCATACTCCTCTTCGATCCGATATATCCAAGCTCTGATGCTATTAATTATTAAAATGGCATAAACGACAAATATGAAAAGGAGAAATCCAAAAATTAGAACATACTGGGCTTGAAATAGCAAATCTTGGATATAATCACTGAAAACATTTTTTATTTCATTTAAACCCAACACAATGATTGTATAAACAGATAAGAATATTATAGAAATGATGACGAAATTAATTACTTTTCCATTTTTTAGAGATATATCCTTTAACTCTTTACTATCATAAAACAATTCTAACGTTTTTTTACTGTCATCATCCAGTTCCTCAATTACCTGCATTTTTAAATAGGCAAATCGATAAATAACAAATGTGACTATCAAACCCACAATAAGGTAAAATACCATAAAATAGTCAGGATCTACTTTATTACCAATAAAATAGAATATAAAACATACCATAATTGTTATAGGCAAAATTATTTGTTGTCTGAACTGCTGCTCTACAGAAATCATTTATGATTTCACTTTAACCAAAGAGTATTAATATTTTATGCTGAATGAGTAAAGTATTGATAATACCGAAAATTTGGTATTTTTAGTTTCTGTATTATTTTTTAAAAGAGAACGTAGAGATGGAAATGAAGAAGCACGATGCGATCATTCAATTTACTGAAGTATTGAAAAATTAGAGCTAATATAATAAATCATTGAGAATATTTGGCTAGGATGCAGTTTCCAAAAAATATTTGAATATATTTAGATTTGAATTGAAATAATGATATGAGAATGGTTAAAAAAAGGCAGATGAAAGTTTGTATGTTTTATTTATATTTTATTTTCTATCATCGTAATAGCCATTTTTAGAAGAAGAAAGTAAGACTGAATAGATAAAATTAAATTAATTTTACACTTTAATGAATATCAAATAATAAATTAATTATTTATTTATAAAGTCACCAACCTCATGTAATAATAGTAAAGCATATATATTTAATAAGTTTATATGGGAAAGAGCATTTATGCGACATAAGAAAATAATAATAGCTGCGATGTTGATATCATTGATGTTATCAACCTCGTATGTAAAAGGACAAACAAGTTCTGTGAACTTTGAAGTAGGTGATGAATTCTCAGTATCTGTTGATATGGAAGATTCACATGAGATTAATGATACCCTTTATGGATACTCTGAAATGAATTCTAATTTTGATGTTGAAGTAACAGGTATAGGGGATGATTATGTAAATTATACTGCCGTAAATGACGATAAAGTAACTTATGATACAAATTCGGAAATTGATTCTTGGTATTTTATTTATTTTATTGTATTACTCCCTGCATTTTTCATGGCATTTTTTGACCCAGAATATTACTCATTTGAAGCACCAGATGTACCAAACACGGGATATATCGAACTGTGGGAATTCCCTATTTTCGTATCAAATAATGAATCTATGTATGAGGAATTGGCAGATAATTATGAAGAAGGAATGGCAGAAATGGAAGAGGAAACATCTAAAAATGAAGATGATAACTCTTATATGGAGTATGATTATGATCCAGGAAAGAGTCTTGATTTGACATATGTATTGGATTTGGTTAATGAAACTTCTGATTGGTTATATGAAGTTTATACAGAAATAAATGTTGAAATCGATATTGAAAATGGTATAACTAAGTATCTTGGTGCTGAAGTGTCCATTTTTGTGGAAATCGACGATGCAACAGAATTATTAGAGTTAAAACTTGAAATTTATGAAGGATTTCGATTATTTGGCCTTAATAACTCTCCATTATATGTATTCGCGATATCTCTTTTTGCTATTGCAATGACAGTTGTAAATAAAAGAAAAAGAAATTAAAAATAATACTTATAGTTTAAATAAGTGATAATTGTAAATATTTCAACTTAACTTAAAATTTCATTCACAAATCATTTTTATACTAATTATATTATTAAAATTTTATTTCAATTTTTTGGGACTTTGGTTAAACTTTTTATACAGTCAATTTAAATCGGTTTATTAATGCTAGATTTTTTAGTAGCTAACCAACCACTTCTATTTTTTGGTATTATATTTACTATGGCATTTGGATTTAATATTTTGTTATTCCGATTAAATTTACCCCATGTCTTATTTTACTTGGCAGTTGGCGTAATAGCAGGTAATATATTATTCTCATCAACAATTAACAGTCCAGAAATCCAAGGATTATTTCACTTTGTAGAAATCTTCACTCTTGGATTAATTGGTTTTCAAATCGGAACTGAGCTGCATATCAGACAAATGAGTCAAGAACCAAAATTTATACTATTATTATTATTTTCAAATATTGTTGGATCATTTATCTTCACTTATTTTATTGTTTTTGCATTTACTGGCAGTTCACTGATAGCAATTATTCTAGGTGCATTATCAACCTCAACTGCACCAGCAACAACGGTCGGAGTTATTAAAAAATTGCAATCCAAGGGATTATTAACAACCCGTATCCAATGGTTATTAGCCCTAAATGATGTATCTTCTGTAGCCATAGTTGAGGCTGTTCTAGTAATTTCTATAATACTCTTGGGTGGTCATCCATCAATATCATCATTTGCGATTGAATTTGGAAGAGAAATAGGTATTGCATTAATACTCGGTTTATTTGTTGGATTGATCTTGGATTATATTGTAGAAAGAATGGATAGAAAAATAGAAATGATGGAAATTTCATTTGCAATAGTATTAATGACTGTTGGATTAGCAGAGGTGTTGCATACATCAGCAATTGCAACCACAATGGTAATCGGTGCCGTCGCTACCAATCGAGGTGGTGATAATTATAAAGATGCTCACGATTTACTTGACATATTGATGTCACCCATACTAGCCCTATTCTTCATATTAATTGGTGCTAAAGTTGCTTTAAATGATTTTTATAATCCATTTCCTTGGCTCACTGTACTTTATTTCCTTTCAAGATTGATTGGAAAGGTAATTGGTTCATATGTTGGTGCAACATCACTTGGAATCAAAGAACCGATGAGAATGGGATTAAGTATGTCATTATTGGCACAAGGAGGTATTGTCTTGGCTTTGGCATCTAGAACTGCAGAAATATTTACGGAACATGGTTTTAATCAATTAGGTGTAACAATACTTTCCACCATCATAATGTCAACAATCCTTTCTGAAATTGTTGGTGCATTTAGTACTGATTTTGCCATCAAGAAAAATGGGGAACATTATAGAATAAATGAAGAGGCATAATGATTTAAATTTCTTTATTAAAATGTTAATTCTGTGTTCTTTTTGAGGTAGATTTTTAATAATATATTAATAATTTTAATGAACTAAATCAATGTTGAATTATATACCAAAACATTGAATTTAATATCTATACATCTTTGAATGAAAAATATCAACTACTACAACTTCTATTCATAAAAAAATAGTTTATTAATTTAAAATGACTTTCAAATATCAAAAATAATATATTATTTCCCCACGAAAAAAAATTTATATTTCTGTGAAACTTAAGTTTGAATTATTTACTATAGATCTATTGTATGAAATATATATACTCATTAAACCCAACAATCTTTAAATAAGATTTCTGCTGAAAGAATGTATGCATGGTATTATTTTTATTTTACTTCAAAAATATGTCACCAGTAATTATGATAGTAAAACTTGGAACCAATTAAAAACAACTAGTGGATTAAATAATGCAATATTTTCTTCATTACAAACCTATGATGATGAAGAATTAATCAAACTTGTGGTAAGAGCATCAGAGATGACTAACACTGCAATACCATTAATATTGGAAGATTTTGGTAAGTTTATTTCAAATGACTTAATACGAATGTATCCAATGCTTATAAGATCTACTTGGAAAACTTTGGATTTAATAGAAAACACTGAACAAACCATCCACACTGTCGTTAGAGCACAAAATCCAGGAGCTACTCCACCAGAACTCAGTGTTGAAAGATTAAGTGAAAAAGAGTTAAAGTTGACTTATGTATCAACCAGAAAGTTATGCAAAGTTGCATTTGGTATTGCACAAGGAATTGCAAAACATTTTGGAGAGAAATTATTGATTGCTGAAGATGTTTGCCTACACAAAGGAAACGATCGATGTGAAATTATAATGACATTAATTTAAATGCTTAGAAATCTAATTTGTAGTGAATGAATAATATAATAGTCCTAAAATTTCATCATTTCATTGTATAATTCAAACAGTATAAAATATATCAATATTTGCTTTAATTACTAATCACAGTTATAAAGATCAACGTAATTTTGAAAATTAAGAAATTATCCTTCTTCCTCATCATATGTTATTGGAGATGAACTGAAGGGATTTCATCATAATTCCGATAGTTGTAACGGTTCCAATACTAATTCCTCACAAAATAGTAGAAGTCTTACGAAACAAGAGGGAATTGGAATATCAAGGATTAGTTAGTAAGCTAAAAAATTATTATAAAACAACAGAAATCCAATTGATAAATACTAGTAACTAAGAATTATTAAAGTAAACACTTAATTTTTCCCCGAGCAATTTATTTAAATATTTTGATATATTAGTTATGGTGACTATATTTTAAAATATTTTACTATACAAAGTATAGTTAGATGTGGTTTTATGAATAAAAGAAATTCGCTTTATTTATTTCAGATCATGATCTTAACCACGGCAGTATTTGTGTTATTTATTAACAATACAACACAGGTAGCTGGTGATACAATGTTAGTGGCTTACAAAACTCACGAAACAATGACATTGGATGGTGCAGATGATGAAGACAGTTGGAAAAATGCCTCTAGATTAGTTATTCAAAATTATGACGGAGAAGCAGTGGATGTTGATATGAGATTCATGCACAATGGATCTCATGTATTTTTCTTTGCTACTTGGGATGATCCATTTCAAAATGACTCTAGAAAATTATGGGTATGGAATGCAACCTCAAGTACTTATGATAATACAGGAGACAATGAAGACAGATTTACTGTTGCATGGTCTAATAATGATGCATCGATAGTATGTGGACACAATCCAGGTACATCAGATGGTATGCTTTTTGATGTGTGGCATTGGAAGGCCACTCGTACTGCTCCAGCAGGCTGGACGGATGATAAATATTGGGATGGTAGTGGAAGACATTCAGATTCAAAGACTTCTGGTGGATATTCAGATAATTCTGTTGTTGTACAAGCCGGTGATGCTTCTGCAATCACTGCAAAATTAGGAAATTCAACAGCTGTAAGTGCATATGGAGCTGGTGATTTACCATTCTGGTATGCAAATGGAACTGAAATTCCATGGAGTTCAGGTACACTTGGTGGTGCATGGGAAATACCAACCACAGTAGGTGGATATTTGACATCACTTCCAGTAGGTAGCAGAGGTGATGTACTAACCGAAGCACAATTTGCATCATCAAAATGGTCTATAGAAACAGTAAGAAAGATGGATACTGGCAATGCAGATGATATTCCATTTGCAGTGGATGGTGAATACTTATTTTATTTTGCAATTCACGATGAAGCTGGTGATTGGGCACATTATAAGGATACTAGTATTTCATTAACAGTCACCTTTTCTAATGATTTTGGAGGAGGTCAAAAAACAGTTTATATTGATGTTCCCACAACAATATATGAACCAACTACAGAATATGAAACAGTATATGTTTCAAACAATGTAACTATTACACCAACCGAAGATGAAGCTGGATTTCCATTCTTTTTAACCAATATATTTATTGTTTCATCAATGGTTATGATTGCAATCATTGCCAAAAGGAAACGATAATTGAAAATTTAATAAATAATAAATATTCACTAATAACTTAATTTAAGTAATTATCTTATTTTACATTATTTGAGGAATTTATATGATCTACAATATTACAAAATATTTAATTTACATTATTTGAGGAATTTAAATGATCTACGACATTACAAAATATTTAATTTACATTAGTTTTCTATTGATATGGATTGCATTTATCTATCAATGGAGAAGTAAAAAGATTGAAGAAAAAATAAAGTTAATTAAAACTTTGGTTCTTTCTTCAAATGCATTATTGTTAATTGCAATGTTAACATTAATTATGAGCTTTGTTATTCTTGATTATTCATTGATAGTTGTATATGAAAATGCAGATAATTCAATGAGTGTATTTGATAGAATGATGGCTGCTTGGGCTGTTAGACAAGGTGCTATGTTGTTATGGGCATTATTTCAAGGAATATTAACAGTTGGAGTGATATATTATTTTAAAGAAATAACCACAAATTTATTTGAAAAAAGAACCACTACAATACTGATTTTCTTTAATGCTTTGACAAATATGTTTTCTTTATCATCAAGACCAAATATGTTTGAAACTCATGATTTAAATCCAGTAGATGGATTAGGTCTAACACCAAGTTTACTGAATTTTTGGCAGCAGCTTCACCCTCCAATAGCCTTCCTATCATATTCTGCATTTATAGTACCATATGCTATTGGTTTGGCAGGATTAAGCCTGAACATGAAAGGTTCTGACATTTCTGATAGAAACCGATGGTTGATTGACTTTTTTATGATAGTTGGATGGGTATTAACAACGTTATTCCTT
>Ga0224506_10001393_pt1 | contig 17401 bp, 8 predicted proteins | sample SF_Jan12_sed_USG_2_FD_169108 | JGI IMG/M metagenome (GOLD analysis project Ga0224506, IMG submission 169108) | Sediment microbial communities from San Francisco Bay, California, United States - SF_Jan12_sed_USGS_8_1 | ecosystem: Environmental > Aquatic > Marine > Sediment | place: USA... | reverse complement strand
AAAACAGATTTCATTTCACGGATTTCATTTAATTTTTCAATCACATTACTCTCGTTAACATTATTATAAGCTTCTAGCACTTTTTTTACATCTTTTAAATTTTCCTCAAGTGAGTTAACTCCAGCATACACGAAATTTATTGGATTATTGATTTCATGGGCTATACCAGCAGTTAACACTCCCAGAGAAGCCATTTTTTCAGATTGTATTAGTTGTGATTGGGTCGATTTTAGTTTTTCAAACAAATCGGATTGTTCATCATAGGCTCTTTTAATTTCTGATGCCGCTTGTTTCAATTCCTCATTGGCTTGTTCTAATTCCTGTGTTCTTTCTTCAACTAATTGTTTTAAATTGTTCTTATAATTTTCAAGCTCTATTTCAATAATCTTTTGCTCAGTTATATCACTAACTGTTCCTATCGAACGTATTGGAGCTCCATTACTATTCCATTCTGTTTCACATCGTTCTTGTACATATTTAATATCCCCGTTTTTCATCACCATTCTATGGGCAATATTATATTCAACACGATTTTCAATATGGTTAGAAAATGCTTCGTTTACCATATCCCGATCATCAGGATGTATATAACTCAGAAAAATTTCGTAATCAGCATCTATTGAAAATATCTCAAGACCTAGTATTCGATATACCTCCTCAGACCAATAAAGTTTATTATTCACTAAATCCAGTTCCCAGCTGCCTACTTTTCCTATTTTTTGAGCTTCTTTTAAACTATTTTCATTATAAATTAGTTTATCTCTTATTTCTTTTTCCTTACTGATGTCACGAGTAAGTGTTGCGAAATTTATTGGCTCACCATTGGCATTATAAATTAAAAATAAATTTAAGGATACTGGGATTTGTTTATTAGTAACATAATGTTGGAGGTTTACCTCACCCACCCAGCTTCCATGTTTCAATACATGAGGTATTACCTTTTCTTTCATCATTTTTAGCCCTTCATCATCAAAATAATCAAGCATAGTAGTGGAGCGATATTGCTCTTCTGACTCCACTCCCAACATTTCCTTTCCTGCTTCATTTATAAATGTAACTGATGTATTCATTTCTGCAATACCAACTAGATCAGTAGAAAATTGAACGATAGATGCTAAGCGTTGCGCTTCTATTTTTGCCTTTTCTTGCTCTGTTAAATCTTGAAACATGCCTAGTAAACGTACTACTTTACCATCTTTTTTTTCAGGTATTCCTATTGCGCGAACATGCTTTATGTTTTTTTTAGCTGTAATTATTTGTAATTCTACATCATACTGTTCACCATGTTCTATAGCTCTATTTACTAGATGGGTAATGGTGTCTCTAGAATACCCCTCAACATAAAAATCTATTCCAGTTTTTAAATTTGGTAAGTAATCTAAATTTACTTCATGAATTATTTTGGTAATTTCACTCCATACTAGTTCCGATGTAATCAGATCCAACTCCCATGTACCTGTACGAGATATCTCTGAGGTCTTATCGAGAATAGGTTGTACACTAGCTACTTTTTTTAACCCATAAATGATTTTATCTATCTCATCTCCAGGAGCAGACAATATGTCGTCTGTATCTATTCCCTCAGTCTTCAAAGACGAAATAAGATCAAAAATAATGGCTATTCTAGGGTCTTCTGGTTTGTTCATCTTCATTTAGTTTATGGCATCATTCTCAGAAGTAAAAAATAGAGTTTTGCATAAAATCTTGTCTTATCCATGAATACTATAAACTTTTGTTAATAATAAACTTATTAGAACCGCTACAACATACAAAATAACTTCATGTACTACTTTCTAATTATTAAATTGTACCGTAGTCGTCCACATTTTCATTTTATATGAATATACATAATTTATACTTTTACAGGGAGAAAAATATTCATAGTAGTTCCTTTTCCTAGTTTACTATCCACTTCAATAAATCCATTATGATTTTTTATTATGTTATGGCATATCGATAATCCTAAGCCTGTTCCTTTCCCAACTTCTTTAGTAGTGTAAAATGGCTCAAAAATACGGTTTTGTATATCTTTACTCATACCAGTGCCAGAGTCTTTAATGGCAACTTTAACATATTCTTTCTTTTTTCTTGTTACTTGAGATGTAGATATTACTATGACTCCTTTAGTATCAACAGATTGTAGGGCATTGCCAATAATGTTAATAAATACCTGATTGATCTTACTGGAGTAACAATCTATTTCAGGAGTTTTCCCATATTGTTTTTTAACAGTAATATTTTCTGTTATCTGACTATTAAGAAGTAATAAAGCATCTTCCAAACTATCATGAATATTTACTCTCGTAAATTTATCATTATCCTCTCTTGAAAATGTTTTTAGCCCTTTAATAATTTCTGTAGTACGTTCGGCACCATTCTTTATATTTAGAGTTAATCTATCCACTAAATCTAAAAGTTTATCAAACTGTAAAACAGATTTTATTTCACGAATTTCATTTAATTTTTTAGCTACATTGTTCTCGTTTACATTATTATAAGCTTCTAGCACTTTTTTTACATCTTTTAAATTTTCCTCAAGTGAATTAATACCAGCATACACGAAATTTATTGGATTATTGATTTCATGGGCTATACCAGCAGTTAATACTCCCAGAGAAGCCATTTTTTCAGATTGTATTAGTTGTGATTGGGTCGATTTCAATATGTCTAGTGTATCCATCAATTGATCATTTGTAGCTTTTAACTCTTCATTGATAGCATTTAATTCCATATTTCTTTCTTCCACTTCTAAGGTTCTTTCATATATCTTATGTTCTAAATTATTTTCATTATCCCTTAATTGTTCTTCTATTTTTTTTCGGGAAGTAATATCCATCATACCTATTAAATATCCTTTATTATTCCCTTCATCATCTGTTATAACTGTACATTCTGAGGCTACTATAATATTTTTTTTATTTTTATGGAAAAGTTCAAAATCATGCTGTTTTTTCACCCCTTCTTCACCACCTTCAAGCATATATTTAGCCATATACATTCCTTTTTCATCTACAAAATCAAAAAAGTGTTTACCCTTCATTTCTTCAATGGTATACCCTAACATTCGTGCCATACTTGGGTTTACAAAATTAGTGTAATAACCCTGATCTAATACCCAAATGCCCTCCTGAGCTATTTCAAATAATTGCTTATATTTTTTATCACTCTCTTTTTTAGCTTCTTCTGCAACCTTAACTTCAGTAATATCTTTTACAGTACCAATCATTTTAGATGCTTTACCGGTATCATCAAAAAAGACCTCCCCTCTCTCATTCACAATACGAATAGTACCATCTTCCCAAACTACACGATGCTCAACATCATATTGTTTTTCTTTTTTAAGTGCTAAATCCACACCTGTTACCACTATATCTAGATCCTCAGGGTGGACAAATTGTAAAAAAGCCTCATATGATGCATCAAATTCTTGTGGCTGAAAACCGAAAATTCTATAAATTTGATCACTCCATGCTATATGCCCAGTTTCGATATTCCATACCCATGATCCCATGTCACCGATTTCTTGAGCCTTATTAAGTTCATAGGTTTTTTCTTCGATTAACTCATTTTTGTGGTATTGATGAGTAACATCCCTGTAAAAACCAATAACTACGGATTTATTATCGTATTTAATTATTTGAGACTTAATATCTACCCATTTTTTATGACCTTTCTTAATAAGAATAGGAATGTCATGAACTATATCTATTTCGTTATTGTACAAGCGCTTTAACTGCTCATTAATAACAGATATACTCTCACTCGGGAATAAACCAGAAGATCCTAATTGAATTAGCTCCTCTGCTGTATAACCAGTTATCTCCGAAAGCACTTTATTAGTCTTTATAACCTCCGTAGTTATGGGATCGAAAATCATTAACCCATCAATTATACCTTCATATACTGACTCTAGTTCATTAGTCTTGTGATGCAAAATGCTATCAGAGATTTCTAATTGATTCACTTTGCTATTTAAATTTGAAAACAGTCTTGAATTTTCATACGAAACCGCTAATAGTTGAAATAACACACTTAATATTTGTACATTATATAATGTGAAAGCCTTAGTAATTTCATTATTTTCTATATAAAATATTGAATGTAACTCGCCTTGATATTCTATTGGAACGCACAAAATTGATGTCATTTCATCTGAATCTTTTAACTCATTTACCCCAAATCGCCCATCTTCTGACAGGTTGTTAATCATTATTAGAGATTTAGTGTTAATAACTTGACTAATTATGCTATGGCATACAGCTCCATTTTTATCTTTATTTGTTTTTTCAAAATCTTCGTTTTGTAATGTTTCAATTTTATTATTTTTCAAATCTATACGTGCCTGAAATAACCATTTTTCCTTTTTTTCGCTAGTATTGAAATTATCATTAACTAAATAGTGGATTTTATCTGCATCTGTATTTTTTGCAAAAATATTTAACATGTTTATAAGAACGTTATCAAGTGTGGCTTTTTCAGAAAGGGCAATTGAGGCATTTATAATTGTTCTTAAATCTTTATTAGCATTTAATAATCCTTTTGTATTGATTTGACCATGGTCGATTTTATCTAATTCAAAAGTTGTATTTTGTTTACTATCATTAATTTCTTCTCTACATTTTTTTAACTTAATTAATAACTCTAAGCTAGTTTGGTAGCGATCTTCATTATGTTTTCTAATAAGTTTGGAAACAATATTTGAGATAGTTTTAGGAATGCTTTTATCAATATCGTGCAATGACAAAGGAATTTCTAGAAGATGTGCATTTATTAACTCCTGTCTATCCGAATAAATAAACGGAAGGTAACCTATCATCATTTCATAAAAAACAATACCCAAAGAATATAAATCACTTCTGAAATCTATATAACTACTTGTACTTTCTATTTGTTCTGGAGATGAATAATTCAAATTGATGAAATCCATAAAATTGGTTTGGTCTGGGATAGCTTCATTGCTTTTAAATGCTAATCCAAAATCAATAATTGTAATTTTATTATTTTCACCTACAATAATATTGTTACTATTTATATTGTTGTGTACTATTTTAGCCTTATGGATTTTATATAGTATTTCAACGATATCAATGAATATATTAAGTAAACTGGAAACACTATTTTTTTGATTTTTTATTATCTCAGATATGGTCTTTCCATTAGTGTATTCAAGACATAGTTCAGGAAACTTATCTTTATTTTCTATCCATAGTGCTTTCCTAGTTCCTTTCACATAAAAATCTTTTGTGAGCTCAAATTCATTAATCAGCTTATACGAATAAAAAGAATGAAAATTTGTATTTTTTAATGATTTTATAATGACATCACCACTTTTTTTCTTATATAGATTAATAGCTAACGACTCGTTTGAATAGATTTTTTTACCAGATTTTAGTTTCACTTTCCTCATTACAAACTATCTCCTTTGGTTCTAGTCAAAAATAGTGCTTATCTCAAATTGACTCAATAGGTATTTATCGCAATCATGCCTATGTAAAAGCCGCTATAATATACACTAATACAAGAAGTTAATTGCATTATTATGATTTGTAAGGCAGTTCAATTACGAATTCTGCACCACTACCAATTTCACTAGTGACACTAATTTTCCCCTTATGTTTGTCTATAATATCCTTACTTAAATTTAATCCCAAACCTGTTCCTTTATCTTGATCTTTCGTTGAATAAAAGGCTTCAAATACTTGTTGTTTAACACTCTGTGACATGCCTACTCCATTGTCTTTTATTTTAATTATTAAAGAAGAATCCTTATTAAGTGTAGTAATTTCAATAACCCCTTTTACCATTTCTTCACTAATAGCATCAATAGAATTCGAGAAAATATTCATAAACACCTGATTGAGTAATCCTGATATACAATTCAAGTTCTCAATATTTTTCCCATAATTCTTGATAACTTCAATGTTGGCGTTCATAAATGTTTTTTTCAAAAGAAGAAGCGTTGAATCTATTCCATCATGGATATTTACATATTCCCATTTGTCTGTACCAGAACCAACAAAGTTTTTCAAACTTTTTATTATTCTCAGTGTTCTTTTAGAACCACTTAAGGCATCTATTATTAGTTCCGACATGTCACTTTTTCTTTCAGCGAACTCCTCTGAAGAAAGTTTATTTTTAAACATTTCTATATTACTTGGGTCTGAAAAGTCTAGTGTTTGTGCCTCATCAAATATTTTAATAAAAAAATTAATATTCAATTTGATAATCTCTAATGAACCTCTAACCAGGTCCACTGGATTATTCATTTCATGACCAATAGCTGCTGATAGCATCCCTAATGAAGCTAGTTTTTCAGATTGTAATAATTGTGCTTGGGCATTTCTAAGGATAAACAAAGTATTTGATAAATCAGTGTTTTTTGTCTCTAATTCATGAGTTCTTTCTATAACTTTTTTTTCTAGATTTTTATTTAAATTTTCTAGTTCATCATTACTTATTTTAAGCTCAACTAGCAAGCGATGGTTTTCTTCCCTAAGGCTATAAGTCTCTAGTGCTTTGTCAATAGTAATTTTCAAATCTTCCTTCTTCCAAGGTTTGGTTATGTAATTGACAATTTTTCCTTTATTAATCGCATTAATAATGGCATCCATATCACCAAAACCTGTTAACACCATTCTCATAGTTTTGGGATATTTTTTATTTATTTTATCTAAAAATTCCACCCCAGTCATTAATGGCATCTGTTGATCAGTAATAATTAGATGAATTTCTTCTTTGTCCAGTATTTCAAAACCTTCTTCAGCCGATTTAGCCAAATGTAGATTATAGTCTTTCCAAAACGTAGATTCAAAAACATCTAAATTATCCTGTTCGTCATCAATATAAAGAATCTCAAATTTTTTGTCATTCATATTTTTTGTAGGAGTTTAAGACCAAAATAAATATTAACACTTGTAGTTTTCTCTATTCATATTAACAGATGCCTAACCTATTTATTTTAAGCAAACAATTTATAATTTTAAATTATAATAAAACACAGGGTTACACGTAGTTTTAAATACGTGTTTTATCATATAACATTTCGTTATTTGGTATTCTTCTCATAGGTTTATCTTGCCTATCACTAGTATTCGAGAATATTTTTTCTAAGAATTTAGAATACTAATTTCATTGCTGAATATCTATAGCTATAAAAAATAACAAAGAGTGGCAGCAATACAAATCACATTATCATAGTTATTACTTAAACAATTATCTAGTAAATTTCAAACATCGAAAGAAAATAAATAGTAGAAGTAAGAAAATTTTCAATATGAACAAGGGTTTAATTAATGGGCATTCAAAATGGTTTTTTATGCTAAAAAAAAACTATACTTTAGCTAATTCTTATTAGTTGCAATGATAAATAGTATTACATTAACGAATATAAAACATCTGTTGTGTTGGAAACATCAGTATAATAGGTGTTATCATCACTGGTCCAAATTTATTTTCATTTCTTCTATAGATAGTAAGGATACAATTATTTTTTCAGGGTGTAAAACCCCTTCGATTTCCTCCCTATTTTTCACATCAAAACTAAAAACACCTGAAGAGGTTTATGAACTATGGATTGGGTAATAGATGATGCAATATATAATTCGGAAAGTACACCAGAACACTTGGATGGTATAAAAAAGAATATTTATTTCATTGAAGATGACATAATTGTCTTTAATGAAATACTAGACCCTACCTCTTTTACGTATGATTTACAATTTGGAAACTTAAGAAAATTAACTCAGCATCTTGATAAATACTATTTGATAATAAACGTGGCGGATGCCAAGAGGCCAAATGCAGAAAATCGCGCCAAAATTAAGAGCGAATTCAAAAAAATATCTCATAAGGTACAACATGTTTGTGTTGTTACTGGAGAAAATTTTTGGACTAATACTCTTGCAAATTTTATATTAAGAGGAACAGGATATAAATCATTTATTACTTGCAAAGAGTTTGATAAAGCAAAGAAAATTATTGATGAAATCAGAATACTAAATTGAAATTTTGAAATTAGATCAAAGTCAAGTCAAAAAAATTATTGAACACATTGCAGATATCAATGCTGGAGAATGCAATATTACTAATAATCAAGTTGAGCAGGAAAATAATATACTCATGCGAGATGTACTTGCAGGATTATTGGTGATGCACGAAGATTTAAAACATGAAAACACTCAAAGAAAGAATGCTCAAAACAAGCTTTCTGAATTAAACGAAATATTACTTCTTGAAAAAAATAAACTTCTAGAAACCAGAATAAGTAAAGAGTATAGTTCCAAAAGAATCAAGGATGCCATTCGTTTAGTTATGTTAATTGGTGCTAGAAATTTTTCAGAAAAAATGAGTGTATCTTCTGAAGGGGATGAGTTTGATGGTTTGGCAGTAGGTCTAAATATGCTTGGAGAAGAGCTCGAGTCTTCATCCATATCTATCGACTACCTCAATGATGTTTTAGATAGTGTCACAGAAGTATTGATGGTTACCGATAATAAAGGACAAATAATATTATTCAACACTGCTGCCAAGTATAATTTTGGAAATATTGATGGTAAGAAAGTTATAGAAGCATTTAATAGTTTTCAGCCTGAAATCAATTCTATTTTAGAAGAAAAGGCATTAATAAAATTGATTCTTGAAAAGCAAAAAGTAAAAAGGTTTGAAATTATAGTCAACAATATAAAAGGTGAAAGCATACCATTGGAAATTTCTATATCACCAATGAAAAACAACAAGGGTTTGGTTATTATAGGTCGTAATATATCGGAAAGAAAGTATGCTGAAAAAGAAAGGGAGAAATTATTATCCCAGCTATATAATTCAAATGATGAACTCAAAGAAATGATGTATATAGTATCTCATGATCTAAAAGCTCCGTTAAGAGGTATAAGCACTCTTTCCGATTGGATTATTGAAGATTTAGAAGGGAAGGTAGATGAATCTGTCAATGAAAACCTTATTCGTTTAAGTAATAGGGTGACAAAGATGTATCACCTATTAGAAGGTATACTTGGCTACTCTAAAATAGGTAATGAATTCTCTCGGAAAGAAGAGTTTGATTTAAATCAGTTGATTCATGAACTTATTGAAACATTAGAAAATAAAAATAATGTAAAAATTATTTTCGACACATCCTTACCCACTCTTAATGCTTCTAAAATACATTTTATACAGTTGTTTCAAAATTTAATATCTAACGCAATAAAGTATATTGACAAACCTGAAGGAAGAATAAATATAGGTTGTTCAGAAAAACCACAATTTTGGCAATTTTATGTGAAGGATAATGGTTGTGGTATAGAAAAGAAACAACACGAAAAAATTTTTAAAATATTTCAAACTCTTCACAAAACGGAATCATTTGAAAACACTGGCATTGGATTGTCTATTGTAAAAAAAATAGTAACTCAAAATAATGGAGAAGTATGGATTGAATCTGAACTGACCAAGGGAACAACCTTCTTTTTTACCATTCAAAAATAAATTTTTATAGTGTGGGTTCAACAGGGAAATCGCTTTTAAAAATGCTTGTGTCATTTTGGAGTCAATGAGCCAAAATAATTGGTTCATTGCTGTAGAAATCATAACCATATTGTAAATACATGTCATATTGGTTAGGATTCCTCCTTGTTTTTGTTGGCTATAACCAACAAAACATACGGAATGACTCCTCGGAAAGTTAAATGCGTTTGCTCTGGTGGGTTCAACTATTGTGCAAATGTGGCATTAATTACCTATTAAAATAAATGCTCCCCAATAATATGGATCGGGATATGTTTTTTTAAGCGAAAGTTGAGCTTGCTTAAAAGCTTCCTTTTTATTGTTTTGATTCAGCCAATTTGAATAAAAAGTTGTCATTAATTTCTGTGTAGCTAAATCATCTACTTTCCACAAGCTCATAATTAAGGTCTTGGCTCCAGCTGCCAAAAATGCACGTTGGAGACCATATACACCCTCGCCTGCTTTTACATCACCCATACCCGTTTCGCATGCACTTAGTACTACTAGTTCTGTATTATCCAATGAGAGATTCATCGCTTCATAAGCTGTTAGAATACCATTATCTCTATTTTCTAATGAAGCATTATCTTCTTGTTCAAGAATACTTCCTGAACCAGAAAATAATAATCCTGAACGGAGTAAAGGGTTGTTACGAGCACTTTCAGAACTAATTCCAAAAACTTTCTCTTTATTAATTTGGGCATCTTCAAGGAAATAGCCATGTGTTGCCACGTGTAAAAGTTTAGGGTTGTTTACTGATTTCATATTGATTTCTGAAGCTTGGTTTTCAGTATACTTGTTTATTGTATACCCTTTTGATGTCAATATACTCCCTATTGATGTGATTTCTTCTTTAGTACCAGGCAAAGAGGTTACTGTGTTTCCTCCAAAATTTGGGTTACCAACCAAAAAAGCAGATTTAAAAGTATTAACGGTTGTATTTTTTGCAATAAATTCTTTAGTGTTTCCTACAATAGTAATGTCAAATTTGTCTATCATATAATTTTCTTCCGAATCCATCAACGTATTTATATTTATCTGACTATATATACCATCGGGGGAAAAGTATATATGTTGTTTATCTCCAACTTTTGTCAAAATAGCTTTAACATATTGTTCATAAGAGTAATCATCATGTATCTTCTTATGTATTGCATTGTTGTAATAAGTATAGTATCTAGTTTCCAGTTGATTTCCGTTATCTATCTTTACATACTGTGGGGTCTCATTATTAGCTGTTAAAATAAGGGCTAGATACATCACATCATCAGTAAGTGTGTTGTCGTATTTACGAAGTCGTAACATTTCGATCGCACATTCAACATTATTCAAAGCTTTACTAATTTGAGTTGTGTTTAACTGATCCAGTTTGTAGCCCTCGGAAAACAAATTGGATTCGTTGGATAATTCCTTTTCTGTTGTATTTGTTGCTTCTTCGAGTGAGTCAAGATTGATTTTTTCTTCTTGTAATTCTTCTTTGCTATAACCGTAATATCGTGCCAGTGTTTCTTTTTGATCGAGCCAGATAATATACTTGTCTATAAGCTGTTTATTTCCACTTTGTAGGATTCTCTCTTTCACTTTGTTAGTAGAACTGAGTAGTAACCCTTTAGTGGCTATGTTGAAGTTAAACACATGTTTCATTATCTCAGTATTCAAGTTAGCTGCATCAATTGCAAAAGCATAAAATCGTTCAAATCGCAAACGGAGTTTGTCCCAGTATTTGGTTTTTTCCGCTTCACTCATAGGTGGAAAATAACTGTTAATGAATGATAATGAAGTATTTAAAGCCTTAAGATATAAAATTTCGGCTTGTTCCATTTTATTGGTTTTCCAATGTAATATTGCCATGTCTTCTACAGATTGAACATAATCGGGGTGCTTTTCTCCAAGCACGTTCTTTCTTATATTCATTGCTTGAGTAAGTAAAGGTTTCGCTTCGTCCCATCGGCTTTGATATCTATAAAAATTGCCTAGGTTGCTAATTGCACTAGCATATAGAGCATGTTCTATGCTGAAATTTTTCTTGTATATATCTATAGCCTTAATTAATAAACTCTCTACTTTCTCATAGTTTTCCATTTCTAGATACAATGCTGCTAGATTACTAAGCATATGTGCGTAGTCTGGATGATTAGACCCAAACCTTCTTTCTTTAATTTTTATTAACTCTAAAAACATTCGTTCTGCTTCTTCATAATTATTAGTCTCCTGATATAGTAATGCTAGATTAGTTAAAAATTTTTGATGATTGTTCGATTTTTCACTTTGAAGAGCTTTGGAAATATCTATCGCATCTATAAGTATTTTTTCTGCATCTAGATATCGTCCCATCGTCTGATAAAGCATTGCCTCATTGTTTAAGGAGATAGCTACAGGCATACTTTCTTTTCCAATAGAATTTTCGAGTATTTTAATAGCTTCATTAATATGTAGCTCCGACTCATTGTACCTACCTGTTTCTTTATACAAAACAGCAAGATTATTCAGTGTAGCTCCATAACTCACATGTGACTCGCCATAGGCTACTATCCAATTCTTCAATGCTTTTAAAGTAAACTCCTCGGCTTTAGTATAACGCCCCATAGTACTTGCCAATAATCCCAAATCAGCAATTAACTTATAGTAATTGGGGTCTTTGGTTAAACCATTTTTTTCATATTTTAATTTTGCTCTATTAAAAAGAAGAGCAGCGCTTTTATAAGCACCTTTAGAGTATGCTAACTCACCTGCGTCAACCATACTCTTAGCTATCTCAGCTTCATTAGCATTCTCTCTATTTTTCACATTACTAGCCCATTTAACAAGTTGATCTTTTTTACTATCCGTTTCAAAAAAATCAGCATTGTCATTGACTGAAATCGCATAACTAAAACTAGTTGAATCAAGTTCAGCTCGTGCTTCGTCAAGCTTGTTGGATGATTTTTCGATAAGCTTGTTCTTCAATTTTTCGGTATCACCAATTAGATTAGCCTTATCTTTTATAAGTTTTCCAATCTGTGCATGTAAATTGATGGCTGTACATAGGAAAGTCAGCAAAATAAAACAGCTTGTAATTTGCTTCATGTTTCTAATGGTATAGTTATTATACTAAAGATACGAATTGTATATTAATGACAAGAATAATAATACGGTTAAGAAAATCATTCATATGTTATATGATAATAAGACGTACCTTACATTGAAATAATAAATTGTTTAGATCTGTAATAAAAATGAAATGGGAACTTCGTTTTGTGTTCGTATATTTGGTTTTTAAATTTGCTCGATAGAATGGGAAATAAAGATAAACGTATTTATACATTACCTACTAAAGAAGAGAAGTTCGATCTGCTGGCTAAAAAAAATAGTGAAGCACTTTTGGGAGGGGGTGAAAATCGAATTGAGTCACAGCATAAAAAGGGAAAACTCACTGCTCGAGAAAGAGTGCAATTGCTATTAGATGAGGATTCATTTGAAGAAATAGGAAAGTTTGTAATGCACCGTTGTAAAGATTTTGGACTTGACAAAGAACATTATCTTGGAGATGGTGTAGTTACTGGATATGGCACCATAAATGGAAGGTTAGTATATGTGTTTTCACAAGATTTTACTGTGTTTGGCGGATCGCTTTCAGAAACTCATGCTGAGAAAATTGTGAAAATAATGGACTTGGCAATGAAAAACGGTGCTCCTGTTATTGGTTTAAATGATTCTGGAGGAGCGCGTATTCAGGAAGGGGTTGTGTCTCTAGGAGGCTATGCAGATATTTTTTATAAAAATACATTAGCATCTGGAGTAGTGCCTCAGATATCTGCAATAATGGGGCCTTGTGCAGGTGGTGCTGTTTATTCCCCTGCCATTACAGATTTTATTATGATGGTTGAAAATACCTCATATATGTTTGTCACAGGGCCTAATGTAGTAAAAACAGTAACTCAGGAAGATGTTACTGCAGAAGAGCTAGGTGGTGCAAGTACACATAGCTCGAAGAGTGGAGTAACTCATTTTTCTTGTGCAAACGAAGTAGAGTGCCTCAACAATATTAAAAATTTGTTGCGTTATGTTCCTCAAAACTGCGAAGAAGATGCTCCAGTTTATCCGTATCAGCTTACTGATGAAACAAGGGAAGTATTAAATAATATAATTCCTGATAATCCAAATCAGCCATATGATATAAGGGAGGTGATTGAGGGGGTTGTAGACCAAGACTCATTTTTAGAAGTACATAAAGATTTTGCTGAAAATATTGTTGTAGGTTTTGCTTTGTTAGGAGGTAGAAGTATCGGTATAGTAGGCAATCAACCAGCCTCAATGGCTGGAGTTTTAGATATACATTCAAGTACCAAAGGGGCTCGATTTGTTCGTTTCTGTGATTCATTTAATGTGCCTTTATTAGTTCTTGAGGATGTCCCTGGCTTTTTACCTGGTACAGATCAGGAGTGGAATGCTATTATTACCAATGGTGCTAAATTACTCTATGCATTTAGTGAAGCAACAGTACCTAGGATAACAGTAATTACTAGAAAAGCATATGGTGGAGCATATGATGTGATGAACTCTAAACACATTGGAGCTGACATGAACTATGCGTGGCCAACAGCAGAAATAGCTGTAATGGGTGCCAAAGGGGCGGCTGAAATAATTTTTAAAAGAGAAATAGCTGCTGCTGACGATCCTGAGAAAAAACTTCAAGAAAAAGTAGATGACTACACAGGGAAATTTGCAAATCCTTATCGTGCAGCCCACCGTGGATATGTAGACGAGGTAATTTTACCTGAAAATACGAGAACTAAATTAATTAAAGCATTTAAAATGCTAGAAAACAAGGTGGATAAACTCCCAAAGAAAAAACACGGTAATATCCCATTATAAACAACCTGTTAAGTAGTGATAAATAATAAGAAAATTGCAATAATAATGCCTGCATATAATGCGGCACTAACATTAGAACAAACCTATAAAGAAATACCTTTCGAAATTGTTGACGAGGTGATTTTGGTTGATGATCACAGTACGGATAACACTTATGAAGTAGCAAAAAGTTTAGGAGTAAATCATGTTATTCGGCATGAAAAAAATACAGGCTATGGAGGTAATCAAAAAACGTGTTACAATAAAGCTGTTGAGATAGGAGCTGATATTGTTATCATGTTGCATCCAGATTATCAATATACACCAAAGCTATTGCATTCTATTGCTTACTTAATCGCTAACGATGTGTACGAAGTGGTACTTGCTTCTCGAATATTAGGTAAAGGTGCGTTAAAGGGAGGTATGCCAATGTATAAATATATTGCTAATCGTTTTTTGACTGCTTTTCAAAATATTTTGATGAATCAAAAACTTTCTGAGTACCACACTGGTTATCGTGCTTTTTCGAAAAATGTATTAGAGTCTATAGACTATAATGTTAATTCAGATGATTTTGTGTTTGATAATCAGATGTTGGCACAAATCGCATATGCTGGATATGATATGGCAGAGATAACTTGTCCTACTAAATATTTTGAAGAGGCATCTTCTATTAACTTTAGCCGAAGCATGAAATATGGTTTTGGTGTTTTAGGAACTTCAATAGCCTTCTTTTTACAACGAATAAGGTTGGGTCGTTTCAAGATATTTAAAGGTATAAAATTTAAGAGTGCCATTAAAAACGTATAAATGGAAAAATTCGTTAATGCAATTCTGGAATTACCCACCAAAAAACATATAATAATACTAGCCCTTTTAGGGTTACTGTTTTATATTCCATTTCTAGGGAATGTTCATTTGTTTGATTGGGATGAAATTAATTTTGCAGAAATAGCACGTGAAATGCGTGTCACTGGTGATTATTTCAGTGTGCAAATCAATTACCAACCATTTTACGAAAAACCACCTTTGTTTGCTTGGATTCAAAACATAAGCTACTCTCTCTTTGGCGTTAATGAATATGCTGCGCGCTTTCCTAATGCTTTGTTTGGCATTTTTACATTAATCATAATTTATCTTACTGGCAAAAAAGTCAAAGGGAATGCTTTTGGGTTTATGTGGGCTTTGCTTTTTTTTGGTTCAATTCTTCCTCACCTTTTCTATAAAACAGGAATTATAGATCCTGTTTTTAATTTTTTTATTTTCAGTTCAATTGCATATAGCATTGTTCTGATTAATGAACCCGAATCTAAACTAAAACACTTTTTCTTTGCAGGAATTATCAATGGGTTAGGAATTCTTGCCAAAGGTCCAGTTGCCTTGCTGATTCTATTGCTTACCTTCTTTTTTTATTGGTTGACACAATCTAGAAAAAGAAATTTTATCCCTTTTAAAAATATGGTGATGTTTGGGCTTGGAGTTTTATTAATGACAGGATTGTGGTTTGGCCCCGAAACGATTAGAAGTGGAACAGGGTTTATAACTGAGTTTGTTACCTACATGATTGGTCTGCTTTCTCAAGATATTGCTACACATGGTCAGCCATTTTATTATCACTTCATAGTTATTTTTATTGGCTGTTTTCCCATTTCTATTTTTGCACTTAAAAATATTTTAAAAACGTCTAAAACTGAGAAATATAATTTCAATGTATGGATGTTAATACTATTTTGGGTGGTGTTGATTTTGTTTTCTATTGTAAAAACAAAAATTGTTAATTATAGCTCCATGACGTATTTCCCCTTGTCATACTTAGCTACCTATTCTATTTTTCAATATCAGAAAAATAAAAAAATAAAATTTGACAAACTGTTTTTGGGAATGGGAGTAATACTTTCTATAGTGTTTATTTCTTTCCCAATACTACTAAATTATAAGGAATATCTATATCCATTATTGGCAAAGGATCCTTTTGCTATTGATACACTGAAAATTATGGAGATGCCAACTTCGATGGCTTTCATAGGGGTTATTTTATTGGCAGGGGTACTTTGGGCATTTCATTTTTTCAAAAAAAAACAAATAGTAACTGGTGCATTTGTTTTTGCATTGATCAATGCGATAGTTTTTAACCTTAACCTTAACATAATAGTGCCTTATGTTGAAAAAGCCGTTCAAGGTCCAGCCATAGAATTTTATGAACGATTTGAAGGGCAGGACGTATATTTAGAAACCATAGGATTTAAATCGTATGGAAAGCTATTTTACTTTAAAAAACCTGTCTCTGAAAGTAATAAAACAGAACATGAACTTCTTTATACGGATTTGGATAAAGATGCATATTTTGTTTCAAAAACCAAACGAAACAGGAGGTTAGAAGAAGCAGAAGGAATTGATCTTGTTGAACAAAAAGGCGGGTACTTTTTGTATTATAAACCAAAGAAATAATAAAACATGGATAAGCAAAGTAAAAAGTTTTTAGAAAAATATTTAAACAATGCCAGCCCGACTGGGTTTGAATCTCCAGGTCAGCAAATATGGCTTGATTATATAAAACCCTATATCGATGAATATTTTACGGATACATACGGAACAGTAGTAGGTGTTATTAATCCTAAAAGTAAATATAAGGTGGTGATTGAAGCCCATGCAGATGAAATTTCTTGGTTTGTAAATTACATTACTGATGATGGTTACATTTATGTGAGAAGAAATGGTGGTTCCGACCATCAAATAGCTCCCTCAAAACGAGTGAATATCCATACCGACAAAGGTATCGTTAAGGGAATTTTTGGCTGGCCAGCTATACATGTACGTCATGGGGAAAAAGAACAGGCACCTACATTAAAAAATATTTTTGTGGATATTGGTTGTTCTAGTAAAGAAGAAGTTGAAAAAACAGGAGTGCATGTAGGTTGTGTTATGACATTTGATGATGAATTAATGACATTAAACAAAGACTATATTTCTGGCAGGGCTTTGGACAATCGTATGGGAGGGTTTATGATAGCTGAAGTAGCTCGTAGAATTTTTGAAGGAAAAGATAAATTACCTTTTGGCCTGTACA
>Ga0224506_10001392_pt1 | contig 17422 bp, 16 predicted proteins | sample SF_Jan12_sed_USG_2_FD_169108 | JGI IMG/M metagenome (GOLD analysis project Ga0224506, IMG submission 169108) | Sediment microbial communities from San Francisco Bay, California, United States - SF_Jan12_sed_USGS_8_1 | ecosystem: Environmental > Aquatic > Marine > Sediment | place: USA... | reverse complement strand
GTTTGGTAATAGCTGAAACGATAGATGAATCCAGACCACCAGACAATAAGACACCGTAAGGAACATCGGACATCATATGTTTTTTTACTGAATCCGAAAGTGCCTGACGAACGGCTTCAACAGAAGCAGGCTTCTCTTTCACCTGCTCATAATCTTTCCACTCAGGTGTATAATAGGGCTTAATTTCACCTTGCTGGCTGTCATAAAAACAACCGGGAGGAAATATATGAACTTCTTCGCAAACATCAACCAGCGCCTTCATTTCAGACGCCACATAAAATTGTCTGTCGCCGTCATACCCATAATATAATGGGATAATACCTATTGGGTCTCTGGCAATAAAATATCTGTTTACTTGCGCATCAAATAAAATAAAAGCAAACATACCTTCAAGACGATTGAGTGTTTCAATCAAGGTTTGTTCAGACACAGCGCTTTCTTTGCTTTTATTCTCAATATACATAGCCAAAATCACTTCGCAATCTGATCGCGTTTTGTAGCAATAGTTTGGTGTATGTGCTTTTTGCAGTGCCTGATGATTGTATATTTCACCATTAACCAACAATGCAACCTGATTTGTTTGATCTGTTAGTGGTTGCTCTCCACTATCAATATCCACAATAGCAAGTCTTTCATGAGCCAGAATTGCCGATGAACAAGTCCAGATACCAGACCAGTCTGGGCCTCTATGACGTTGTTTTCTGGATTGTTCCAAGGCAATTGTTCTTAATGCCTGCGGGTCACCCTGAATGTCTAATATACCAAAAATCGAACACATACTACGTTTCGCTATTACTCACAAAAACCAACTTTAATATTAATTCTTCATATAGATCGCCACAAAATGAACATAAAACGACCTAATAGTAAGCTATCATTAACTATTGTGAGATAAATGTGAATAGTTTTTAACAAAAACAATTATATTAGTGAATAATTTTTAAAAATCGGCTAAAATTTTAATAATTTTTTAATATAAGCTCTAAAATTCTATGCAAAACCATCAGATCGATAATTTGGATCGAAAAATACTCAACGCATTAAGAACTGATGCCAGAATTCCATACGCGGAATTAGGCAAACAATTTCAAGTTAGTCCGGCAACGATTCATGTGCGTATTGAAAAGTTAAAAATGGCTGGCATCGTCACAGGAACCCAGTTAATGCTTAATCCCAAAAAATTGGGTTATGATGTTTGCTGTTTTATTGGCATTATCTTAAAAAGCGCAGGAGATTATCCCAGAGCAATTGAACAATTAAACGCTATAGATGAAGTAGTTGAAGCCCATTATACCACTGGACAATTCAGCATTTTTGTCAAAATACTTTGTCGCTCTATTGAAGACTTGCAATTCCTGTTAATTAATAAAATCCAGTCGATAGACACTGTAAGAGCGACAGAAACATTAATTTCATTACAAAATCCGATTGATAGATCGGTGAGGATTTAATTAAACAGACAGATTTACAAAAATGTTGTTAATTGTTTTATTTTTTCTCAGCAACTACGTAAGACATCCATCCTTTTGAGCTCTCTGAAGTCAGCGCTCCCCAATACCAGGAAGATGTATCAGACCAACTATCTCCTGAAGATGCTAAAATATATTCACAAACAAACAGGATTTGTGAATGTTTTTGTGCATTAAAACAGCTCATTTCCACATTCTGTTTGTTTAGATGAATTGGCAAAGGTTTTATCTTGTAGCCAATCCCCTCAAAACATCTGGCGGCAGAATGGAGTTTTCTTGTTGGATAATCAATCCATCGGATAATCAATTCTCTTGAGCCATCTGTAAATCTTTCAATCTTGCCAGGAAAGCCTTCTTCAAAAAGTTTCTCTTTTTCAGTTAGCCCGATTTTTACCAACAATTTATTCTCATAAGTTGATGGCCAGCCTGGAAACGAATTAGAATTATTTTCAAAGATATTGATTTCATTAAAAGTTAATGGTGAGGAAGCCGCAAAGACTGCCGATAATAAAAGAAAAATACGATTTCTATTCATTTGATTGACCTTTGCTGTATTTTCTCCAGTAACCACATTAACATTAAAGCGACCATAATAAATGTAACCACGCCAATAGCTTCATGGAACCATGAGTACTCAACAGTAATTAATCCTGTTTCTAGATAGAATAAGCTGCCAGCACGTAAAACATTACCCACCAAAATCAAAAAACATGCTATTAAAACTGCTAACGCTGTTCGAGTAATGTTGAAACGATAAACAAGTGATATAAAAAATGTTAGCAACAACCCCGCCCACAACATAGTGACCCCACTACATGGTGCATCAAATTGTAATAACTGATTTTCCCAGATCAGATTTGTGCCACTTTGAGAAACTGATAAACCGTTTAACTGCAGTAAAGGCACTGTTAAGCTTGCAGATATATATCTGGCAGGATATCCCAAATAGAATTGCATTGAAGGAACAACAGGTAACGAAATTAGCACCAACCCCCAAAACGCTATTGGTGGCTGCTTACCAAATGCTAACCAGTAAATAACCAAAAAAAGAGTTAAGAAAGCCAGCGCTGAACGAATGATATCAGGAAATACAAGCAAAAAAGTTAAGGCATAAATCAGTAATAAGCTGACAACAGGCCACAAGGAGAATCTGTAAATACGCTGTGTTTTGTAAACCTGTTTGATAGCAATAACAGCTACAAATATCAGGATAAAAAATAGGCCAATGGCTTCTTCAAGAGATGCGTTAACCCGATTGAAATACCATTGCCATGCATACCAAAAACCACACAGTGTAGTTAGAAGTATATAGGCAAGCCAACTCAGGCCTGCTTGATCAAGTTCGATCTGTTCTGCTTCAAAAACCATAGAATTAACGCAAGAATTATAAAAATAAGCGCCCATTGATGAGGCTCTGGAATAGTAGGAACAGTTTTTTCATCTACAGGCGTTAAATTATTTTCTTCATATTGTCTTTGATTTTCCAGAACGACAGCCCCACTAACAGATGTCACCAACTGATATTGACTGGCCATTTCTATAGCGGAATCTATCTCGCCCAGTTTAGCAAGTTGCTTGATCTCTTCACTTGCCCACAACCTTGCAATATGGTCAGAACCATTTTTAATGTCTGAATTACTATCTCTGGATACTGTCCAATCGAAATCCCAAACAGCCTCGGATTGAAACAGTGATTTTACATACTGCTGTAAAATGGCTCTCTCTCCTTCTGACCATTCTATCATCCTGGTGCTATTTCCCAACAATGTAGAATTATCCAACAATTTGTTGGCGCCTGAACGCACATGATAAAGCGAAATTTCTGGTAAACGAGATAGCCTTTTGACAGCAAGATCCATCTCGGTATTTGTTGCATCGAAAAGCACAGGTTGTGATGAAGCTATCCATAACAATTCACTATTTTCATAGCTCTCAAGATCGCGAATAGCTTTACTTAGCGCTGGTGCATTATCCTGTCCGCCGACAAAATCAACTTCTTTTAAAATCCTCTCAAAATTAGCTTGATGATGTTCACTCCACTCTTTGATTTCTACAAAAGTTTCATCTTCTCCCGCAACAATTAACCCAACAGGCACTCCATTCGGAATTTCTTGCAATGCCAATAAAACATCATCTAGTGCAATGGCCGCTCTTGTTGAGCCGTCCAGAACGAGCATCAAAGCTGATTTTGGCTGGATCTGTTTTTGCGTAACTTTTTGTAAAATTTTCGTGCTATTTAAATGACTGGAAATTAATTCAACAACTTCTCGATTTCTCTGAGCTGTTAATTTTATTCTATTTCCAGATAGTCTAATATCTGATATTTTATTTTCATATCGATGCAGACTTTGAGAAATTAATTTTGCCTGTTCAGAATTGTTATTGACAGAAAAAGGTTGTTTACTTTCAATCCAGACAGTATGACCAAAATCTTCCGAATAGCTAAAATTTCTGTCAACAATGGCAGGCAACACAAATGATGCCTGCTCCTGTGAACTTAAGCTCATGGGAATAGAAATACCTACTCTGAGTTTTAGAGATCCACTATTCCCCGGTATGGGAAAAGCCTGTATCAAAACTCGATTCGCTCCCTGTGTAGTAACAAGCAAAGGATCTCTACTTTGTCTAACTACACTTGTGTAAGCTTGTTTTACCTGCGCTCTGCCAGCAAAAGCTGCTTCTCTTTCTTCACCTTCAACCCACAAGGTAGCTCTGGAAATGACAGCACCATTTGGTAATTCCATTTGAAGTCTTGCCTCATTAGCAAATGAAGCTTCATTCTTAAATTCCATAACCCATTCTATATAGCTGACCCCGTCATCACTGGCAACTGAACCATCCAGTCTGGAAGTAATTAAATAAAGACCTTTAACCAGACTTCCAACTTCACTACCGCCTCTACCCCGATCAAAAGCAAAATCATCAAATAATGACCACGAACCACCGCTATAAGGTGGTTTCCTGCTATCAAATTTTTCTCCTGTTACCCTGTAGAAAACTTCTCTTGTTTTACTGGTAGAAATAAATTGAGATTCTGATGACCTCAAAAGAATAAAGCTTGCAATTCCTGTTGCTCTGCGACCACCTCGATAACATAAATTTAACAGCATCTCTTCATCACCAAATTTTCTTAGTAATTGAACACCATCAGTTCGTTTTGCTGCTGTATCACTGACCGCAAGATTTAAACCAAAATGTGTAATGGTGGCAGGAAGATCCAAAACAATTAACAAAAAGATGGCAAATGAAATACCTTTCAGTCGCAAGTATTTGTGTGTAAATTCAGATTCATATTTAGTTTTGACATAGCTGCTAAGCGTGATATTCACCAGTAAAGCAGTTACAGGTGCCAATGGTAGTAACCCTAAACCATAAAACAAAATTCCAAAGATAGAGAAGGGAATTATTGGTAAAAATAGCAATGCGTAATATCCTGCTATGCCCAGTGAGATACTGGATATAATCAACAATTTATCTGCGCTGACAACATTATTTGAATTAATTGCCTTCCATACGTAGAAATTGGCGAATGGAACATAACTGACCAAAATAATATGGAAGAATGTTGGCAAAGGATCAAAAATAACATTGGCACACATTTTTGTGACCACTTCAAAGGCAATAACAAAAGCAGGAAATATTATTCCAATGAAAAAATAGAATTTTCCAATTTTTTTCACACCACGTTTTTTGTTATTTTCATTTTTTTCAGTTTTATCTTCCATTATCTTGTTCTACTTATTCTTTTCAGTCTATCAAGACTAAAGGTTTGTAATAGCTAACGCAACCATTAAACAAGCCTTTTTACTATTGAATTATTCTCCCTTGGTCGATATCAAAGACATAATCAACTGACCAATCTCAGTGTTATCCCTGTGTCCCGCCAATTGATTACTGCCTGGCCCAAAAGCATAAAGGTTAACATCAACAGCTGTGTGACCGCTGGTTGTCCAGCCAGTATAGGTTTTATTGGATATTAACTGATTCAGTACATAATACACTGTCCTGTCATCTGTTAAATCAACTTTGTTTAGCGATGTTATCTCATCAGCTGTCAATTTGATTTGGCTTGCCTTTTTCAATTCTTCAGCCAAATTCCCAGAATGTTTAGCCAACTCAATAATTTTAAATGGCGTATATTTGAATGTTTTTAATAATTCAACGCCCCATTGATAATAAGCTTTACCATCAGCTTTTAACCCAAGCGAAAGACCACCAGTCGCATGATCAGCAGTGACAATAACCAGAGTATTCTTATCTTTTCTGGCGAAATCCATAGCCGTTTTGACAGCCGCTTCGAAATCTTCCATTTCTGAAAGCACACTGACAATATCATTGCCATGACCGGCCCAATCAATCTGACTGCCTTCAACCATCAGGAAAAAGCCTTTTGGATTTCTGGACAAAACATCAATAGCCTTATCAGTCATTAGCGAGAGGGAAGGCGTATTTTCATCCCTATCCCATTTTTTTGCCATAGCTACTGGCGCAAACAGACCTAATAGTTTTTTAGAATCCGATTTCACTTTTTCCAGCTGAGTTTTATTACTGACAAATTGATAACCTTTGGATTGAAACGCTGAAACCAGATTTCTGTCCTGTCTAGCGAAAAAATCCAGACCGCCACCTAAAATCACATCAGTAACTGGTTGATTATTTATTTGATTGTCATAAAACTGGTTGGCTATCTCGAGTTTGTTTCTTCGACTGTCAGTATGGGTTGCAAATGCTGCTGGTGTAGCATGATTAATTTCAGAGGTAGCAACCAGCCCCGTAGATTTCCCGTGTTTTTTGGCAATTTCAAGCACCGTTTCCAATCGTTTCTGGTTGATATCAACAGAAATTGCACCATTGTATGTTTTAATTCCCGTTGCATAAGCCGTGGCGGAAGCTGCAGAATCAGTGATATTACCGTCCCGATCATTTGGATTAGTGTTAACACTGCCAATCAGGTAATGGTCAAATTCTGTTTTATTTTCAACATTGGATTCGCCATTATCTTTATACATTCTGTAGGCTTTCATGACTGATGGCCCCATACCATCACCAATCATTAAAATTACATTTTTAGGCTTCTGCTCATGCTCTGAAACCTCTGATGCAACAACCTGCTGCCCTATCAATAGCAGAATCAAGACGACTAATTTTTTCATTATATTTTCCTTAACTTTATCAATTGCCGCCAGTTTAATTGAACATTGTAAGACTATCTATATTAACGGTTAACTAATCCGGCATTATTTTTTTCTAACGCTCTCTCTGCTCGATAACTGGAACGCACAAATGGTCCGGATACCACTTCGAGAAATCCCATATCCAGACCCCATTGTCTATATTTATCAAATTCTTCAGGGGTGACGTAGCGCTCTATCGGTAAATGATTTTGGGTCGGTCTAAGGTACTGGCCAAAGGTCACAATATCCAGATTTATTTCTCTTAATTCCTTTAATGTTTGCTTAATTTCTTCTTCTGTTTCGCCCAAACCTAACATCAAACTGGTTTTGGTTAATATTTCAGGTCGATACTTCTTGCTGTGCGCCAACAAATTCATAGTCGTTTGATAACTTGCTCTGGGATCACGTACCGGATGTGTCAACCGCTCAACGGTTTCAAGATTTTGTGCAAAAACCTTGATACCTGAATCCAGTACTTTTTCAAGATCTTGCAGATTTCCCTTAAAGTCAGGCGTTAATGTTTCAACACTCACATCAGGACTGACTTGCAAAATTGCCTTAACACAATCTGCGTAATGTTGAGCGCCACCATCTTCCAGATCATCACGATCAACCGAAGTCAATACGATGTATTTTAATCCTGTTTCACGAATTGATTCTGCAGCATTATTTGGTTCATCCTTATCCAGCCATCCTTTAGGATTACCTGTATCAACAGCACAAAATCGGCAGGCACGAGTACACACTGATCCCATTAACATAATGGTTGCTGTTCCTGCGCTCCAGCACTCACCAATGTTGGGACAAAAGGATTCTTCACAAACCGTAGCCAGCTTTTTACTTCTGACATTTTGCTTCATTGATTGATAGCCTTTACCCGTTGGCAAGGGCACTTTCAGCCAGACAGGCTTTCGACCAATTTCTATTGAGGAATCTGTTGATTTAGACTTTATGCCATTTTTAATGGCTTTAAATCCCTGAGCAGTTTTAAATTTCTCACCACTTTTGGCAGACACAGTTGCTTCACCAGTTTTATCTGGCTCATCAATAATTTGAACAGGAATTTGATCGTTATTGCTCATAATTTCTCTTTACACCACAAAGAAAGTTATTGTCCGGTTACTGTTTCACTATTTTCAACTAAGTCTGGCAAACCGACCAGATTCTCAACCTGATCGTATTCTAACACCTCAATCAGACTGGTCACCAGATTATCTTCTATTTCATGCAATTGAGTAATATGAGTATAGTCACTGATTTGTGTTACTTGCATACCTTCATAACCGCAGGGGTTAATCCTTTCAAAAGGTTGAAGTTCCATATTTACATTCAAGGCAAGACCGTGAAAAGAGCAACTTTTTTTAATTTTTAATCCCAGAGAACAGATTTTTTTGTCTCCCACATAAACACCGGGAGCATCAGCACGAGGTGCACTTTCAATATTGTATTTTGCCAGTGTTTTTACCACCAGATTTTCGATTGCTGAAACCAGCTCTCTTACACCCAGTTTTTTACGTTTCAAGTCTATTAAAAAATAAACCACTTGCTGACCTGGACCGTGGTAGGTAACTTGCCCACCTCGGTCAACCTGAACAACCGGAATATCTCCGGGAAAAAGAATATGCTCTGCTTTTCCTGCCTGACCCTGAGTAAATACCGGATCGTGCTCGACAAACCAGACTTCGTCTTTTGTCTGGTCATTTCGATGCATGGTAAAATCCTTCATCGCCTGCCAGACAGGCATATAAGCGTTTCTACCTAATTGCCTGATAATAACTTGTGAGGACAGGTTTGACATGCTTATCTCATTACAGACATAACTTTACACAATCAAGAGCATTGACTTCACGGTAAATTTTGTCCAGATGGTCTTTCGATTTTGCCACAAGATTAACGCTGACAGCTACATAGTTACCATTTCTACTGGGTTTTGATTTGGCAATATATTCGCCAGGTGCATGCTTTTGAATGGCAGCAATGATTTGCTCTTCAACACCATCCTGAGCAAATGCCATCGCCTTAAACAAGAAGTCGCAAGGAAACTGCCAAAGCTGTTGAATTGCCTCTTCTTCCGTCATATCTGTCATCGCGTTTCTCTTTAATAAATGTATGATTTACGATTAATCAAACAAATCACTAAACCATTTTCCTATACTGTCAGCTGTGCGACCAAAGAATCCGGCCTCCTCAACTGATTCAAGTGCTACCAGTGAATGCTCTGCAACAGTCTCATCGTCAATCACAAAAAATACTCGCCCCACCATATCTCCCTTGTTAATGGGTGCCATTAAATCTTTTTCAACAATAAAATGCGCTTTAAGTTTTTCGACATTACCACGTTGCACTGTCACATAAACTTCATTGAGAACACCCAGTTTAATTTCATCCTCTTCGCCCATCCAAAGCTCACCCAAATGAAGCTGTTTTCCTGCCTCCAACGCTTTTACTGTTTCATAGAAACGAAACCCATAACTGAGTAGTTTTTTGGTTTCGGTTTTACGAGTTTCTTCACTGTTTGTATTCATAACCACAGAAATCAACCGCATGTTATCTTTAACCGCTGAAGAAACCAGACAATATCCGGCCTCTTCAGTATGACCGGTCTTAATCCCATCAACATTCAAAACAGGATCTGATAATAGCGGGTGTCGGTTGTAGCTGGGAATATTGTTGTGAGTGATCTGTTTTTCTTTATAAAGGTGGTATTCTTCTGGAAAGTCTCTAATTAATGCATTCGCCAGTTTTGCCATATCATTTGCCGTCGTCTTGTGACTGGTGGATGTTAATCCATGAGAATTCTCAAAGTAAGTGCTGGTCATTCCTAACGTTCGAGCTTGCTCATTCATGATTTCTACAAACTTTTCTTCACTTCCTGCTACGTGCTCAGCCAATGCAACTGCGGCATCATTGCCAGAAGCGATGATTAAACCTTTTATCAACTTATCTACCGTCACCACTTCGCCAATGTCCAGCCACATTAACGAACTTCCCTTGAAAAAAGGATTGGAAGCATACGCGTTGTAACTGATTTTAACTTCATCACTTCTTGAAATTTTGCCTGATCTCAATGCATCTGAAACCACATAACTGGTCATCATTTTGGTGAGACTTGCTGGTGCAACAGTTAAATCAGCATTGCTTTGAGCAATCACCTTGCCACTATTAAAATCCATTAACACATAAGATTGCGCTGACAGTTGAGGTGGTTTGGGTGTAATGGCACTGGCAACGCCATAAGAAAATAAAAATAGGCAAACAATTAAAAACTTTATCAATCGGAAAAAAATAACACTCATGATTCTTCCCAAATCATTAAAACAAACGGCAAAACGGTAGCGATGGATTATAGCATGCGAAAAACCCTGTTGGTAGAAACTCGAATACTACTGAAACATCAATCTGTAATATTCTAATCAAAAATAATCTGTGGTTTACCCAGTTCCTTAATATTAAGAACTTTAATAAGATCTTCAGCGACATCTCTATGAGGTATCGGGCCAATTCTGACACGATATAATTTCGTCCCATTTCTTAAAATTGATGTGATTTTTACGGGTAATCGAATTTCCTTATCCAGAACCTTTGCCAGTTTCTGAGCCGTTTTGTGTACTGAGTAAGCTCCAACCTGAACATACATTTGTTTACCGTCAGCCCTTAATTCAACATTGCTACCACCTGAACTGTTTGAGCCACTGGCAATAACCGGTGTCTGGATCATCTGGTCAGAAGAAAACGTAATGGTTTCCACTTCTACCAATGCAGTACCTTTTTGGGTCATTTCCAGTTTGTGTGCTGCGGCATAAGACAAATCTATTATGCGATCATCAACAAAGGGGCCACGGTCATTTATTTTTACAATAATCTGTTTTCCATTTTCCAGATTGGTCACTCTGGCATAACAGGGAATCGGTAAGGTTTTGTGAGCGGCTGTCATGGCCATCATATCGTAAACTTCACCACTTGAAGTTGTGCGACCGTGGAATTTGGTGCCATACCAACTGGCAACGCCTCTTTTTTTATAGTTGTCTGCTGATGCCAAAACATAATAAGTACGACCAAACTGTTCATAGGACGGTGGATTTCCCCTATTACTTTTGGGTTCGTATTTTGGGGTAACATATTTAACCTTGTTCCAGTCTATCCCGCCAACAGGCGCACCATCCTGCTCCTCTTCCTCAATGGTTACAGAAACACATCCGACAAGGATTAACATAAGAAAAAAATAGATTGTCCCGCGAAGGTTTATTTTTCGAAAATATAGCTTGTTATCATCTGTCATTAACTATGCCTGCCAGGTCATTTTTAAAAAACATGCGTTTCACGTAATATCGGTTCTATACAATTAATTCTTAGCTGCCGTTCTTTTAGCTTTTATAGCTCGACTTACCTGTAATACAGCTCGCGCATACATGGCGTTATGATTGTAACGGGTAATCACATAAAAATTATCTCCCGCCAACCAATGCTCATTTTTGCTTTCACTGGCCTCAAAGGCAAAGATACCCAGTTTGGAAGTATTAAGATTTTTAGCTCTGATTTTATGTTTTTTCAGATCGGCTGCTGTGAATTGCAATTCCAGTTTTTTTTGCACCAACGCCAATTGTTTTTTGGAAAGTTTAATAGGCTGGGCAATATACCCACCAGTTTGCCAACCGAAAGATTTAAAATAATTGGCAACGCTTCCTATAGCATCAGCAGGATCAGAAAATAGATTAATCTTTCCGTCCTGATTAAAATCTACAGCATAATTTCGGTAGCTGCTGGATATAAACTGCCCCATACCCATTGCTCCAGCGTAGGAACCGTATATATCATCCAGACTCCAGCCCTGATTTTTGGCAAGCACCAAAAACTCTTCCAGTTCTTTTCTGAAGAAATCTGCTCTTGGCGGATAATAAAAACCTAACGTATTAAGCGCATCAACAACAGCAAATGTTCCCTGACTTTTACCGAAGAATGTTTCTACTCCAATAATACCCACAATTATCTCGGGCTCGACGCCATAAACTTCCTGAGCCTTGTTTAACAGCGCCTCATGTGTATCCCAGAATTTAACTCCATCATTAATACGTTCATCGGTCATCCAGATCTTTTCATAGTTATACCAGCTCATACTTTCGGCTGGCTTTGAAATTTTTCCTATGATCACATCATTTGGCGGCATATTAACAAACTTGCTATATACCTCCTTTTCGTTGAAATCGTGTTCGGCAGCCATTTTTTTGGCAAAGTCCGCTATCAATTTTTTAATTTCGTTGTTTGCCTGATGGTCTTTACCTTCATTAGCATTGCTCATGAACGAACTGATCGCCAAAATCATTATTATTATTTTTTTCATCCCTCATATCCCCCTTTTTAAACAATATTATCGAGCAAGTAGTTTTTTGTGTGTCTGAATTCCCATCAAGATACCAAACGCTATCATCAATGTAACCATCGAAGTTCCACCATAACTGACCAATGGTAAAGGCAAGCCTACCACGGGTAACAGTCCTGTTACCATCCCGATATTAACAAAAATATAAACAAAAAACGTTAAGGTTATAGCACCTGCCAGCAAACGCGTATATGTTTCCTGTGCATTGACCGTAATATAAAATCCCCTTCCAATAATCCAGGCATACATTACCAACAACAGTATCGCACCATAAAAGCCAAACTCTTCACCCAGTACTGAAAAAATAAAATCTGTATTTCGCTCAGGTAAAAATTCCAATTGGGACTGAGTTCCCTGCAACCAGCCTTTACCTTTCAAACCACCTGAACCAATGGCTATTTCTGATTGAATAATATGATATCCACTACCCAATGGATCCTGTTCAGGATTTAAAAACGTCAATACCCTTTGCTTTTGATAATCCGCCATGACATAAAACCAATGCACAGGTGCATAGACAGACCCAATTAAAGTCAAACTTACAATTAATCGCCAAGGAATACCTGCCAGAAAAACAACAAAAATTCCTGAACATGCGATCAACAAGGAAGTACCCAAATCTGGTTGAACCATAATCAGCAAAGTTGGTACTGCAATCATCACACCGGCAAAAAATAATTCTTTGTATGTAGGCGGCAATTTACGTTCGTGAAAATACCATGCCAACATCATTGGCACTGCAAGTTTCATAAGCTCTGATGGCTGAAAACGAAAACCAATGTTTAGCCAGCGCTGCGCACCTTTTCCCTTATCTCCAAATAACAAAACAGCGAGCAACAAAATAATACCCAGAATATACAAATAAGGCGTCCACTGCTGATACACTCGTGGCGGAATCCATGCAAAAATAAACATAAAACCAAAGGCAATGACAAGACGAATGATCTGTCTGTTTAAATCATCCTGACTTTCACCTGTTGCACTGTAGAGCACAAACAGGCCAAACCCTATAAGACTCAATATTCCGGTCAATAATGGCAAATCAATATGCAGGTACTGGGCAATACTGATTTCTCTACGGTTATTTTCCAGATCAATCATGCTCATTTATTCACCCACCTTGTCAACCATTTGGTCAGACCTACTAAAATCACTTACGCTTTTATCACTAACTGCTGTTTGGGTTTGTTTTTTCCTGTTTTTTATCTTTAAAAAATACTCATCCATAATAGCTCTTGCCATAGGAGCAGCCTCACTACCACCGTGACCAGCATTTTCAACTACAATTGCCAACGCTATCTCCGGCTTATCAAGTGGCGCATAACCAACATAAACAGCATTATCCCTCAAGTGCTTGGCTGTTTTTTCTGCATCGTATTCTTCACCAGATTGAGTAAACAGTTGTACGGTTCCGGTTTTGCCAGCTGAGCGATAGGCAGCATCAAGAAAAGCATTTTTGGCTGTTCCTCGGGGAAATTGAGTTACCAGATACATAGCTTCATGTACCATTTTCAAATTTGTCTTGTTGGAAAAGTCAGCCTGTACCTTGGCTTCCTTTACGCTAGTTGGAGTCCAATATCCTAATACATCGGTCGACTGAGTCTGAGGCGGTTGCGCTTTTGACTTCTCGTTATCACTTTTGCCATTAAAATCTGAAGATATATGACTGACCAACCTTAGATCATATCGCTTGTCTCCAGTTGCCAGTTGAGCAACCGAATTGGCCAGCTGAATTGGCGTTGCGACCCAGTAACCTTGACCAATACCTGTAATAACGGTTTCTCCAGGAAACCAGCGGGAATTTCTTTTCTCTCTCTTCCATTTACGGTCAGGCATAATACCGCTAAGCTCTTCACCCATATCAATTCCGGTTGACTGTCCAAACCCAAACTGAAACATGTAACTGGACAAAATATCAATTCCCATACGAAAAGCCAAATCATAGAAAAAGGGATCACAGGATTCGATAATAGCCTGTCTGTAATTTACCTGAGTACCATGGCCGAATTTATTCCAGTCACGATAGACTCGAGCTTCTTCATTGGGAATGATCCAATAGCCCGGATCACTGATTGTATAATTCTTGTCAATTAACTTGTTCTCAAGCCCTGTCCAAGCGAGGTGTGGCTTGATAGTTGATCCTGGAGAATAGAGACCCCTTATTGCCCTGTTAAACAAGGGTTGATCATCTGAAGAAGTTAACAGATTATAATCCTTTGATGAAATACCAGTAACAAAATGATTGGGGTCATAAGCAGGATTACTTACCAGCGCCAACACTTCACCATTATTTGGATTCAATACAACAATAGAGCCCTTTTCCGCCCCCAGTGCCTTGGATGCAGCCAGTTGTAGTTGAATGTCCAGTGAGAGCTTTAAATCCTTTCCTGGCACGGGCAACTGCTCTCTCAATGGTGACCCGATAATACGTCCCTGAACGTCTGTCTCAACTTGCTTGAAGCCAATCTTTCCATGCAATAGCCCTTCGTAAAACTTCTCCAGACCAACCTTGCCAATATATCTCGTTGCCTTGTAATTTGACTGATCGATCCGATTTAGTTCTCTTTCGTTAATACGCCCAACATATCCCAGAGCATGTACTACTTCTTTGCCGTAGGGATAATATCGTATCAGATTGGCCTCTATTTTTACCCCTGGCAAACGATGTCTGTCTACGGCAAATCTGGCTACCTCATCTTCACTCATTTGAGCCTTTAATAAGATACTCTTAAACCTACGTTGACCTTTTAATCGCTCCTGAAAGGCTTCTGTATCTTTTTCTTCAATCAAATTTTTGTTGAGCAAAAAATCCAATGTTTGCTGCAAATCTTCCACCTGCTCAGGAATGACTTCCAGCGAATAAACCGAGCGGTTTTCTGCCAGTAAAATGCCGTTTCTGTCGTAAATCAACCCTCTCTTGGGAGCAATTGGAATAACACTGATTCGGTTGTTGTTAGAGCGAGTTTTAAAATCTTCAAAGCGAACAACTTGCAAATACCATAATCTTGCAAGCAATAATATAAACATCAAAAATACTAAAACAGTAGCGACTATGACTCTGTCAGTGATCAATTTCCTTTCAAGATAGTGATCCTTGAATGATCTTGTCGCATATCCTGATTTATTTTTGATCATGCCTTACACTACTCTCTATGATAGGGATGATTGACCGTCACAGACCAGGCTCGATAGATGGCTTCAGCCAATATAATTCTGACCATTGGATGCGGTAAAGTTAAAGCTGACAATGACCATTTGGTATTGGCTCTTTGCAAACACTTCTCTGAAAGACCATCGGGTCCGCCCACCATCAACACAATATCATTACCCATTTGTTGCCAACGCTCTATTTGCTCAGACAATTCCTGCGTGCTCCAGCTTTTACCATTTACGTCCAGTGCAACAACCCAGTCAGATGGTAAAATGGACTGTAAAATTTGCTGTCCTTCTTTTTCCTTCCAAACATCAGGTTGTTGACTCTTACTTCTTTTCGCCATTGGAATTTCCAATAATTCCAATGCACAATCTTTAGGCAATCGTTGAGCATAATTGATATAGGCTGCTTCTACCCAGGAGGGCATTTTGTTTCCTATGGCAACGATTTTTATTTTCATAATAATTTAAAATCTGCCTTTATTGGCAGCAAATTATTCCCATAATTTTTCTAACTGATAATAGTCTCTGGTTTTTGGCAACATAATATGGACGATCACATCGCCACTATCAATTAATACCCATTCGGCGACATCCTCACCTTCAACACCTAATGGTGGAAGATTATTCTCTTTTAATGTTTTGATCAGGTGAATACCTATTGATTTGACATGTCGGTTTGATGTGCCACTGGCAATAACCATAAAGTCAGCGATAGAGGATTTTTGCTCAATTGGCAAAACCTTGATTTCTTGTGCCTTGATTTCTTCCAATTGGTCTACAATAAAATCTTTTAATTTGGTACCTTGCATTCAGTGATTTTCTCTCAGATATAAGTGATGTTGATGGATATATTCTATAACACTCTGTGGAACGAGTGTATTAATTGCGTCATCTTTATCCAGTAAATTTCTAATTTGTGTTGAAGATTCACTTCTTTCTGGCATTTCAAGATAAAATCCGCAACCTGAAGCTGTGACTATTAAATCCTCAAAGCTGCTGATTTGTTTAAATCCTGCCTGTTCTATTCCCTGTGAAATTTTTTGATTTTGGTCCTGAACTTGACCATTGCTATCGCGATTAATGACCAGCAAATGACAATAATGTGAAATTAATTGCCATTGATGCCATTGCTGCCACTGTCCAAGGCTATCCATGCCAATGACCAGAATTAAATTTTTATCACCACTTTCGCTCATCAGTGATTTTAATGTATCTATGGTATAGGATGCTTGCTGTCTTTGGGATTCGCGTAAGTCTATTATCACCTTGTGACTCTTGGTGGCGAGCTCAAGCATTGCAACTCTATGAATAAAACTGCTTTTTGGTGATTGTTTAAGTGGCGGGATAGCGCAAGGAATGATCCTTACTGGAATATCAGGTGATAATTGTTTCAGAGCATCCAGAATAGCAAGGTGACCATTATGAACCGGATCAAATGTTCCGCCAAAAACGAATTCTGCCTTTGCCTGATTTGTCCTTTTGTCGTTCACCTTGTTCGAATTACCTCTTAACTTAAATTGGTGCAAATGCTAACTTGCTGCTCGCCATATACTTTTGCCCGATAACAGCCATAAGCATAATTCAAGCTCTCTCCATACATCACCGGTTTCCTGTCCCTTAATCATTCGATCAAGATGTGCACAACGAATGAGCAACTTTTGCCACATCGCCAGAGGTAGCCTATCGGAAGCCGCAATTATCATTTTTTTTCGACTGTCCCACAAATAGGGCGCATTTAAAATGGTGTATGGGTTATCGCCATTTTGTTTAGCAACCGCCACCTGCTGACACCATTCTGCTTCTCTTGTCAGCAATGTTAACAAGCTGATAGGTTGAGCACCTTCCTGTCGAAATTTTTTCAACATTCGTACAGCACGCTCCCCTTGACCCACTAAAGCTTCATCAAAACATGAAAAAGTAGAATATCGCGCATTATCAAAAGAGACACTTTTTAATTTCTCAATATCAATCGCTCCATCAAATAATAATTTCAACTTATTCAATACCTGACTGGCTGCAAGTAAGTTACCTTCGGTGTGCTCGGCCAGCAATGCGATAACATCTTTTTGCAATTGAATGTCTTGCTGCCTGGCTCTTTGACTGATCCAGTTTTGAAATTCGTGAGCTTTCGGTGGCCAGAGCTCTATCACTTTTGCTGTTTTAGTTAGCGTCTGAAACCACTTGGTTGATTTCTGTTTTTTTTCTAATTTAGGCAATCGTATTAATATCAGATTATTTTCATCTGC
>Ga0224506_10001391_pt1 | contig 17426 bp, 25 predicted proteins | sample SF_Jan12_sed_USG_2_FD_169108 | JGI IMG/M metagenome (GOLD analysis project Ga0224506, IMG submission 169108) | Sediment microbial communities from San Francisco Bay, California, United States - SF_Jan12_sed_USGS_8_1 | ecosystem: Environmental > Aquatic > Marine > Sediment | place: USA... | reverse complement strand
AGTCAACTGTAGGCGTTACTTCTTTGAACATGGTTCGTCCTCCAGAGTCGTAAATGTTCTGGTTTTGTGGTTTTTAGAATGGTTATATGGTTTTTGGGTTTTGTGGTGGCTATAATCTAACGTGGTTAGAAAGGCTGGGTTAGCTTTGAATTTGGTAGTCACCACTCATATGATACACCAGCAAGGACAAGAAAAGGGGAGTAGACACATATAACTCTTTGGAAAACAAAATCCACTTTTATCATCTGAGTCGCAACATTCCAGATATGCTCCCATCTCCGAACCAGCCTAAGACTAAGGTTTTTCCATGCAATTGATGAAAAAACACAAAAAATCTTTCCAGAGGTTTCAAACAGAGAGAAGAAATCTATATTGTCGTTAAGGTAAGTTTATAAGAAACTACACCATTCGATTGCTCCAGTGTGCAAAAACTACTTTTGCGCATAGTAAGACGTAAAGGAGTTGAAACAGCGATTGTATGACCGAGAGATGCACAAGGCAGTCTGTGCTGATTGTGGGCAAGAATGCGAAGTCCCATTCAAACCTGACCAAAGCAGACCTGTCTACTGCAAAGAATGTTGGGCAAAAAGAAGACCCCCAAGAAGAAGCAGATATTAAGCTCACAAGCTAACATCTAAATTCTTCAGTCACAACCTTTCTTTCTTTTTTATCTTTTCATTTTTTCTCCTGCACATGCGCGCGCATCATTTGATATTGAAAACCAAAATTTTTCTCTGCTATCATATAGAAGAGAGGCAGAAGGATTATGGATTTCTAAGCGGTTTCTAAGGCTGCTTCCAACCCAAGCCGTCGAAAACGCGACGTTCTATCATCATTTCGGTATCGCTTCAGAAGCCCTTCCGCCACTTTACGAGCGTGTCTCAACTCAGCCTTTGCAGAAGCCATATCCATCTCAGAAAGAGTCAGCAACGTATAGTGGAAGGGAAAACCACGCCATCGACCATCAGCAGTTCGACTTCTCCTTATGTTGCCAATTCCCCTCTCAAGAATCCCTTCCCAACCATCAGGCTGAGCAACCGCCAACGTCCTAAGAAAAGCCGGCGTACACCTATAACAACAATAAAACCCAGTCTCCCTCGCACGCCTTCCACTTCCTATGTCCAACAACGTACGGAAACTCTTCACTGCCTCTCTCACAGCTGGAGAAGACCCAAGATTCCAAACAATCAATGTGCGAAGAGCCTCTTCACCAAGAATATGTCGTAACGCTGCCCCCGACACTATTCGTTCCCCAGTCAGCAATTGAATCCCCAGAACATCCTTTTCTGTTGGAGAAAACAAGTTACGGTAAGCCCCTTCCAATCCTTGCCTCGAGAGAACCCACTGCAACGCTTCCTTAACTTGCGCATCAAACCTCGACCTAAATCCCCGTCTCACCTCTTCCAAACGCCAGAGCGTCTCCGCCAAATACTCAACAACAAGTATCCTCTCAGACTTCAAACAACCACCCTCCCAAAGACGCCTCATAAACATCAGGCATCCAACAAATAATGTTTTCCTAAATAATCTCAAAGACGTAGAACTCCTTCTCCCCCTCTATGGAGGTAGTCTCGCACACGCACACACAAAAACTCCTTAAACTCCTAATGCCATCTATCCTTGTCCCATTATGTCAGCCATCGACGTCGCTCTCAAAATCTTTCGCCAACTCGAACCAGAAGACATCAAAATACTCCACGCTGTCGAAACGCAAACAAAACAATACCAATACATACCTGAAGAACGAATCTCTCCAAAAACCAAACTCCCGCCATCCGAAGTCCAATACCGCCTCCCCAACCTAACCAAAAATCACCTTCTCCAGCACCAAACCAAACCTTACAAAGGCTATCACCTCACAACCTCAGGCTACGACTGCCTAGCTCTCAACGCTCATGTCAAAGCCAACATCCTTGAAGCCATAGGGAAACCACTAGGCGTGGGAAAGGAAGCAGATGTCTACGACGCCCTCACCCCAACCAACCAACAAGTTGCCATAAAATTCCACCGCCTCGGCAGAACAAGCTTCCAACAAACCAAACGCAAACGCAACTACACACAACAATACACATATACCCCAAACTGGCACCAACAATCCACCCTAGCCGCCAAAAAAGAATACAAAGCCCTAAAACTCCTCCAACCCTACAATGTAACAGCCCCAAAACCCATACACCACAGCCGCCACACCCTCGTCATGACTCTAATCAACGGTGCACCCCTAAACCTCTACCCAAAAATCCCACACCCCCAAAAAATCCTGAACGAAATCTTAAACAACGTCAAAAAAACCTACCACAAAGCAAACATAATCCACGCAGACCTCAGCCCCTACAACATCCTCATCCAACAAGACCTCCACATCCTCATCATAGACTGGCCTCAATACGTCCCCACAAATCATCCAAATGCCCAACAACTCCTAAAACGCGACCTAAAAAACATACTAGACTTCTTCAAACGAAAAGAAGAGATAAAACTGACTCTAAAAGAAGCCCTCAACTATGTGAGAGAAACCTAGACATTATTTGCCACGACCAACATCCAAACCAATGTACAAAACGTTATTCCCACGAACCAAAACAGTCCCATAATTAGCAGAAGGCTTCTCCCTAAAAAACTCAGAAGCTCCATCCAACATAATATTCATATGACCATCACAACGAACCATCCGGCCCCTATACTCAACACCATTCTTCAAAACAATCAGAATATTACTATTCAACTGCTTAGTCAAAACATTCAACGGCTTCATGCTAGGCTGCAACCTACTATCACCCGACTCCATGACAAACTCCCAACACAATATCAACCTCAACTCTACGTATAAAAATCTTATGAAACAATTCTGGATTTTATGAAACCACTATTTCCTCTTCCTAAAGAGCCTCTTTCCATCCATCTCTGTGACATACTCGAAACCTACCTCTAACAACTTACATGCATCTTGGACTGTTCCAGCAACTTTGACAATGAAATCGTCATCTGTAGTTTGGAAGATAGCATGTTCCAAGTTTATGTAAATAAGCGTATTTTGGATGTTCTTGTGTCCTAGAGTCTGTTTGACATGCATGATGTCCTTGGTTTTATGATATTCCATTGTGGCTTTCCAATGACGTAGCGTGTGATAGGTGATCTGCAAGATTCTGGGGTTCTGAAGTTTCCCTGCTATTCTCTTGCGCTGTGTCCGAAAACTGCTTGATATGGACATAAATGTAGTGTTGAAAACTCTTTCTGAAGTTCTTGGTAACGCATTGAGCATTTCAAGGAGTTTGTTTGATGATCTCACGACTCTTCTTTAGAGCTTCAACATAAGATTTGTCGAAGGGAACAAGCCTACCGTTTTCCCAGCCTAAGCTTCCTGTGTAGATTTTGCTCAGCCTCTTTAACTCTGTAGACTAAACCGAGGATTCGATCCACCGATAATCTGACACAGATATTGTCATACTAATCCTTATGACTTACTCCAAATTCCTTTATACACTCGGCAAATTTTATTTTATTGCCCACTGAGCTTGAGCAGTATACGTCTCCAAATGTTTATGGCGCACGCATATAGGCGAAAAGTCCTTGCATATTTTGTGTGCTTTACACACATAAGGTCTTTCAGATACTCGCACTCGAATGGGGTGCTTGAAATTAAATCCATGTTTAATCACCCACGTTGGCCTCGGCTCTTGGATAATGGAACTCTTCATCAGTAACATGTCATACAGGGGGAAGGGGGCAAAATTAAGAGAGGCAATTGATTTCAGCATTCTAGTGAGAATCTTCAATCATTCAAAGATACACTCAGCAAAATTAGATTGCGCGCGCGCATTAAATTCCCGTATGCATGGTTTTCTCTCTCCACAATTGGACAAGCCAGGGCAGAGCTAGTACGAATCCTATCGGAATCGTCCACTGGGCTAGGTTTCGAACTTTGGTTCCGGGTGCAATGATGGCTGTTATGGAAGCCTCGTACATACACTGTACAGACACTGAACTTGGATTGGAGAAGACTAACGTGGCATTTGTAACTTTAGTTGGAATATACTCGACCTTTCCTTCACGAATTTCTTTCTGCCGACCAATAGTGTCGGGATTTGCCTTCAAAAATTCTTCCAGTCTTGTCACATTGTTGTAGTCAAAGAAAGGTGTCTCTTGTTCCGAATAATGCTCACTAATCCAGTCGTATATGGTTTGAGTGCTCACTTCGAGTATGTAGACGGTTAGGGTGCCGCTGGCGTTGATTGTTACTTCCAAGCCCTGTTGTGGCGTGAGAACATACTCAGAGAATGGTTGAAACATTTTCGGACCTATCCCGCCACCACCCGAAGAACTCCCTAATTGGGCGGGAGGAATAAGCGAAACAAGGAGCAAGGCGAGACCTATACTTATGAGAACTGTGCCCCCACGTCCTAAAGAGATTATCCAGCGTTTCATAGGCCAAGTCTCCTACTGAAATAGAGGTATCCTAGGAAGAAGAGAAAAGCCACGACCACATAGCTAGTTCCTATGTAAAGGAGTACCTCTGAGAAGGTTGGTGTCCAAAGTCTTGGTGAGTAGTAATATTGCAAAACAACAGCTGGCGAAATCACAGTCAGGATTTGAAGGGCTAGGGGAGATCCTGTGCTGAACGCAACAAACATAGCCATTTGCCCGATGATGCTCATAGCGAAAAACAGAACAATGCCAACAACAAGAGCTAAACCCCCTCTTCTAAGGACCAGCGTCACCAGGAGCACTATGCCCGCAAGAAGAAGAGAAGGGCTTAAAGTTGCCGCATACGTAAGAAGCACCGTGCCCAAGTACTGCGACACGATGTCTGGAGCCAAAACGTAGAGCGCTGAAATCTGAATGGAGAGAAGGAGAATTAGGGCAATGCCAAGGGCTGAGAGAAGTTTTGCGGTTAGAATCCCGCGTCTTTTAAGGGGATATGAAAAGTAGGTCTGAATGATTCCTTTTTCGAGGTCGCTTCCCAAACCGTAAGCGACGTTTTTGAAGATCAAGATCATGAAGATGAAAAGAGAGAAGGCACCGAGAATCGAGCTAGTTAGGGTATAGGCCATAGTTTCGCTTGGGAGGGCTGGTGGATACATAGCGGGTCCGAAACTTGCAAACACGAATGTGCCTAGAGCATAGAGAAACGCAAAGATTTCTAGAAATGGGAAACGATAGTCCTCGTGTAGAGCGGAGGAGAAAACTTCCAAAAACGGTTTACCTTTTCCCATGAGCCATCACTCCTTTTCCTTCGCGCCAACCGCCAGTCTGTAAAGTTCTTCTAAGGAAGCACTTCCAGTTTCTATCCCCAAGATTTTGGCTTTGACTTTCCTTGCAAGTTTGGGAGCATCCTCGTAAAGTTTCTCTTCCTTTCCTTCAATTACTCTGACTGAGATTCCTTTGAAGTCGGTTTCTAATTTTTCTATGTAGTTTAACTTTTTGATTTCAGAGGCTAGCGCTTCAGGGTTATCAGTGGAAATTCTAACTATCCCAATGGCATACTTCTCATAAAGCTCGGTTAGTTTTCCATATGCCCAAACCTTGCCTTCATTGATAATTGCCATCGAGTCGCAGACCCTACTCAACTCTGGGAGAATATGAGAAGAGAGAAGAAAAGTGACTTTTTCGGTTTTGTGGAGTTGCAGCACCAGATCTAGAAGCGCACTTCTGGCTTGAGGGTCAAGGTTAGCCGTCATTTCATCTGCGATTACTAGTTTTGGCTTATGAATAAGAGCGTGGGCGATGGCAAACTTTTGGAGCATACCCGCCGAAAGAGCTTTGATAGACCGATCACTTGCTTCCTGCAAATTCACTAGTTCTAAGACTTCTAGAGATCGGGACTCAAGAACACCGAAGACTCTACACACTCTCTTAAGATAATCTAGAGTTTTTTGGTGCGGAGGAAAAAAGGCTTTTTCATAAATTACACCGATCAGGGATCGTATAGCTGTGTTGTCCCAAGGATCTTGTCCAAAAACTTTCACGTAGCCCCTGTCTGGTTTCAGTAGACCGAGGATCATTTTAATCGTGGTGGTTTTCCCAGCACCGTTGGGCCCTATCAAACCCGTTACAAAGCCCTCATCAAGCGTCAAGTCTAACCCGTCAACAGCAACCACCTTGCCATAGCTCTTTGCAAGGTCCTCGGCCACAACTAATGGCATAAACGCCACTCCCTCAATGACTGCGTGCGCTCTGTCTTAAGTTTATATCTTCAGTTTCAGTTTTTATGACTTGCGGGAGAAACTAAATTGCTTCTAAGAGCTCTAAACAATCAGATTTTTCTCAAGGGCTATTACTGTATCTTGGTTTATTCCCAAACTTTGTGAGATCTATGATTGGTAGTTCATTTCCATCTGGATCAGCCAGAACTGCATATTTGCCACATCTGACTCCAAAAGGGTCTTTGACTATTCTGTATCCTTTCTTTTGGTATTCATCACAGAACTTCTCAACATTCCTCACCAGAAAGCTAAAAGATGGATTAGGAAGGTTGGGATCACCATGAATGACTATCTCTGAATCACTTTCCCGAAAGGAGAAACCTACCATGCCTTGCTCTTGATCACACCAATTTTGCCTCAAACCTAATATGTTCCTATAGAATTTTGCTGATTCCTCCAAGTCTGAGACATAGAACATGATGCTATCTATTTTGAGGAGTGTGTTCATGCTTTTATGTTTCAGAACTGTGCTCTTATGACTTGTGGAAGCAACTCCTAAAAGACTGCAAAGCACATCTTACCCTGTTAGAATGTTAAATAAGGTGTTAGTATTCTTATGAAATTCAACGCAATATCAAAATACGGATTCTCTTTTTTCCAAAAAGAGGGGAGTTTGCGGGAGATATCTCCAGAGTATGAGTGATAAAATCTTATGAAACAACTTTCGTTTTTGTGAACAAAGTATTTCCTTTTGCGGAACAGTTTCTTTTTCCGTCAATCTCTGTAACATGTTCGAAACCTGCGCGCGCATGCACATATCTTCGCTGTCGTGGGGTCTAAACTCCGATAGTACTATTTTACTCATCTTTGAATACTGGGGTTCTCTTTTCGACGAAGGCTTGCATTCCCTCTTTCTGATCATAAGTGTCGAAGCATTTTGCGTACAGTTCTACTTCCAACCTATCTCCTTCCTCCAGCGACTGCTTCATACTTGAGTTTATGAGCACCTTACTGAATCCAATGGCTGTTGACGCTCTTGTCAGAATCTTAGATGCTAAGTTTCTTGTTTCCGTTAGTAGCTGTCTGTGATCAACGACCTTGTTAATTAACCCCATCTGAAATGCTGTTTTGGCGTCTAAGGTCTGTCCGGTGAAGAAGAGGTACTTCGCCCTTTTTGGGCCTATGATCCTTGGTAGCCGCTGGGTCCCGCCGAACGGTGTCACTACTCCGACGCCTGGGGGAGGTTCTCCAAAAATCGCCTTTTCTGAAGCTACTCCGAGGTCACATGCGATAGCTAGGTCGCATCCGGCGCCGAGGGCTAAACCATTCACAGCTGCTAGTATTGGTTTTGGAAGGTTTTCCATCTTTTCCAATATTCTGTGTGCAAGATTAGCAAATGCAGCTGCTTCTTTACGTGTCATATGAATCATCTCTTTTATGTCACCTCCTGAACTGAAGGCTCGGTCGCCCACACCTGTTATGATCAAGACCCTTGTTTTGGCATCTCCAGCAATTTTGTCGAGCACTGATTCTAATTCAACGAGCGTTCTTTCACGTAGGGCGTTCAGCACCTTCGGTCGATTTAGTTTTAGTATCTGAAGCTTACCTTCTCTCTCAACAATTAGATCTTTATAGGTCACAAACAGTCACCATAAGCCTAATGCTTTGAAAGTTTTTTTATTTCTTGCGCGCACACACAGGTGCATCCATTTTTACCATTGAACGCGTTTAACATACTTAAAATATGCCTTGGGTCTGCTGAAAACTGCCTAACATTTAGGAGTTTTTCAGGAATTCGAGTATGTGCTTGTTTACAAGCTTTGGGGCTTCTAGTTGAACCCAGTGGCCGCAATTTGGAAGATATTTGATGGAATAAGGGGCAGCAACAAATTCATCTGTATCTATCGTCAAATCCTTTGAAAGAGCCGCATCCTGTTCTCCCCAAATTACCAACGTAGGCGCCTTAACTTTCGGAAAAGCTATTGTTCTCTCTGAAAACAATATGGATGGGTGCATGTTAGCCCGATAATAGTTTATTGCCGCTGTTAAGGCTCCTGGTCGTGACCATGCTTCTTCGTAAGTCTTAAGATCTTCGTCTGTGAGGACATCTTTTCTGACCAACGAACGACGAACCATATTCTTCAGGAAGAAGTAGTTATTTCTACTCAAAACCTCTTCAGGAAGTTCGGTCATTTGAAAGAAAAAGACATACCAGCTTTTCTGCAGTTGTCTCAGTAAACCTTTAGTTCTAGTTGTATAGACGTTGGGATGAGGTGCGTTCAAAATCACTAATTTTTCTACAGCTTGGGGATTGAAGGCTGAAAGAGACCAAGCTACAGCTCCACCCCAGTCATGTCCAACTAGTATTGCCTGCTTTTCACCTAAAGCGTTAATAAGTCTGAAAATATCCCGGGCAAGAAGATTCAACCTGTATTTGTCAATGCCCTCTGGTTTGTCGGTCTTATTGTAACCTCGCAAATCGGGGGCCACAACATGAAAATGCCTCGCCAACTCGGGAATCTGAAATCTCCAAACATACCAGAAATCAGGAAAGCCGTGAAGAAGGAGCAGTAACTTTCCTTTTCCCTGAGTGACGTAATGCATTCTGATGTCATCAACTTCAGCAAAACAGTGTTTCCATGTTTCCTTCATCTAGACAACCTCAAATGCGATGTGACAGAAATAGACCATCAAGTTTTACACACACCTGCCTTAAAAAGATCTATTTTTTCGAGAATCCATATTGACCAATTTTCTGGTGTAGCTCCCAATATTCCCCTTGATTGAAGACGAAGGGCGCCACTTTGTTAAAGTCGATTCTTCCCTTTTCATTCAGGACATCTTCGTCTACGTGAACATACACAATTTCGCCGAGGAACAAGTGATGAGCACCTAAAGGGATCTTCCTTTTGACGACACATTCGATATTCACTGGGCATTCTTGAATCAGTGGGGGCTTGACCTTCTCCGCAGGTTCTGGTGTGAGTCCCGTTTGAGAGAACTTATCCACATCTTTGCCTGAAACCATTCCACAGAAGTCTGCCTCCTTCAAAATATCCACTGTTGGAATATTTACGACGAACTCTCCAACACCCTCAATTAACCCGTAAGAATGTCTGTGCGGTCGTATACCTAAACCCAGTGTAGGTGGGTCAGAACACACCATTCCAACCCAAGCCAAGGTGATTATGTTAGTCCTTCCTCCGGAATCTACGCAAGTAACAAGAACAACAGGGCAAGGAAACAGAGCCGCCCAAGGGTTCTTTTTCACTTTCATAAACATCACCGCTTGAAGTTCAAACGTAACTTAGGTTATGTATCTGCGCACGTTCTATTCTAAGCGTGACTAATTAGTCTATGTTTGTGAGTATAAAATTCGCGCGCGCACAAGTCAAAGCGTTTATATGTTCCAACAACCTACGCAATCCATAAAACCATAAAATAGAAACCCGCAACCTACAACAGAGGAAAAACAGAAATGGCTGGAAGATTTCTCTCCATCTTCAGACCGCTATCAAGATTTATGCCAGAAGTCGGTACACCAGAACGCAAAATAGGCTTCAACGAGAAACTCTTCTGGACTGCAGCCGCCCTCATCCTATACCTCATCATGACAGAAATCCCCCTCTACGGTATCATAGGCGAAGGATGGGATCTCACATATCTCCGAGTAATCTTCGCCTCCAACAGAGGCACTCTGATGGAGCTCGGAATCGGGCCCATCGTGACCGCCGGCCTAATCTTACAACTCCTAGCAGGGTCAGGAATGATAGCCGTCGACTTCGCTAACCCAGACGATCGATCCCTCTTCACAACAGCCAGCAAATTCTTCTCAATCGTCATGACGGGCGTCCAAGCGTCTGCATATATAATCGGCGGAGTCTACGGAGCTCTTACTCCGGGAGTATCCCTCCTCATCTTCGGTCAACTGATAGCTGCCGGAATAATCCTCATGTTACTGGACGAGTTAGTGCAGAAAGGCTGGGGAATCGGCAGCGGAATAAGCCTCTTCATCATGGCCGGTGTAGCCCAACGCATACTATGGGACAGCCTATCTCCCCACGGGCCCCTTGGAGACGGGAAACAATACGGGGCCATTATAGCATTCTTCCAAACCATACTAACGGCAGACCCAATATCAAGCATCTTCGTCAGGATAGACACAGCAGGCCAAGTCCTGAACTTGCCAACAATGTTGGGGCTTATCACCACAATAGCTGTCTTTATCATCGTGATATACGTCGAAGGTGTAAGAGTCGAACTTCCAGTTGCATACGCCAAATACCGAGGATTCCGCGGTCGCTACCCCATAAAACTCCTATACGTCTCCAACCTACCTGTAATTTTCGCCTCAGCTCTTTTCGCCAACGTATATTTCATTTCACAACTCCTTTGGAACCAGGCAGGTCAACCAAATCCAGGAACCAATTTTTGGATCGACCTCATCGGGCAATTCACATGGGAAGGAGAAAACATCGTACCGATTGGTGGCCTGGTATACTACGTGCTTGCTCCCCGAAATATCCTAGAAGTGATTAGTTGGCCAGGATGCTTACGGGCACTTGCATTTACAGGTATAATGGTTTCTTTCTGTGTAGTTTTCTCTCTCACTTGGCTTGAAGTAGGCGGGCTTGGACCAAAAACTGTTGCAAAACAGCTTGTCGACTCTGGAATGCAGATTCCAGGATTTCGAAGATCAGGTAAACCGATTGAATTGCTCCTTAAACGCTATATTCCCACGGTCACTATACTCGGAGGGTTCGTGGTAGGGTTGATAGCTTCTGTTGCAGACTTCTTTGGGGTCTTTGGAACTGGAATGGGGGTTCTGCTATCTGTAGGAATCCTGTACCAGTATTATCAGCTTCTAATGCAAGAGCGCATCGCTGACATGTATCCTGCCTTACGTGGTATTCTAGGAGGGTAGAAGAGCGGGTTTGTGAAAATAGTTAAAAATCCAATTGACAACATTGTTAGGATTGTGATAGTATGTCTTTAGATTTGGCAGCGCCTCCAACTTCAACAATTTTTATTCTATTCCTTTCTATGTTCCTTTCGTTGATCACGTCTTTGGCGAATCGTTTTCTAGTTGATCAAGACAAACTTCGGGCTTGGAGGAAAGAGGTTGCTGTTTGGACTTCTGAGTTTAGGGAGGCCAATCGAAGCGGTGATAAGAAGCTTCTTGCCAAAGTGAAGAAGCAGCAGCCTCGGATTACTAAGCTGCAAACTAAGATGACTTGGCAGTCTATGAAAGTTTCCTTCATCTTCATGGTGCCTTTTCTTCTTTTGTGGTATCTTTTCCTGACTCCGCTTTTTGGTAATGTGGAGGCTGTTGCGTATATTCCAGGTATCCCAGGATTTTGGGAGGGCACTCCACCGCCACCATCACCTACCGCCGACCTGCCGATTTTCTTGTGGTATCTTTTTTGTTCTTTTCTGTTTGGGACTCTGTGGTCTCGTGTGCTTGGTTTGGCTGTTGGGACAACTGGAGTGACTGAATAATGCCTAGGCCTTCTTTGCGAACAAGGAGTAGAAAACGTCATCTTCTCCGATTGCCTGGAGGACGCGTAACGACACATTTTAAAAGAGAAACGGTTAATGTTTTGCGTTGTTCTCGTTGCGGGGGCATCCTTCATGGTAGCCCTCGACTGATTCCTTCAAAGCTTGGTAAGCTCTCCGCCAGTGAAAAGAAAATTAAACGTATGTTTGGTGGAATTTTGTGTCACCGTTGTCTTCGGGGTGCGTTGCGGTCGTCTGTACAGAGTGGCTGACGGTCTAAGGAGGGGTATCTTTTTGGTTATGCAGAAAGCTTGTGGAAGTGGTAAGAAGGTTGTGATTTGTGTTTGTGGTTTGACTGGTTGTGGAAAGAGTAGTGTAGCTAGGCGTTTGGCTCAGAGATATGGATTGAAATATTTTTCAGGGGGGAATACCATGAAGGCTTTAGCCGTTGAAGCTGGATACAAGATTTGTGAGCGGGGTTGGTGGGAAAGCGAGGAAGGATTGCGGTTTTTGAAACTGAGAACGGAGAATTCAGGTTTTGATAGGAAGGTCGATGAGAAGCTTCTGGAGTTAGCAAAAGATGGCGATGTGGTATTGGATAGTTGGACTATGCCTTGGTTATTGGAGGAGGGGTTCAAGATTTGGTTTGAGGCTTCTCCGATGGCGCGGGCTAAGAGAGCAGCAAAACGGAACCGTATCACTGTTGGGGCCGCTTTGAAAATCCTGAAGAAGAAGGATAATTTAGCCAGAAAAATCTACAGAAATTTGTATGGGTTTGTTTTGGGAGAAGATTTCAGTCCTTTTGATGTGATTTTGAGCACTGATTTGTTGAGTGTGAGAGAGGTTTTTGGTGTGGTTTGTTTGGTTGTTGATCGTTGGTTTCTTGGTAAGCGTGGAGGTAGCGAATAGTTTAGTTTGCCTACTCTTAGGTAGCCTTCAAATGCGCGCGCATAGGATCTCAAGCCTTTGACAAAATACGTGTTTTTTTCAGGGCGGAACTATAAAGCAGGACTTCTATAGTACCGTTCACCGGTATGTGCAAGGAAAACTTTAAAGAAAAACAAAGTCAGCAACATAAGGGAGAATACGATGTCAGTCAAGTTTGGTATTCAAATTGAACCACAATTAGGGTTTGACTATGAATCAGTAGAAAAAATTGCTTTACAAAGTGAAAAATCTGGATACGACTCTATCTGGAGTAGTGACCATTTTTTCCTAAATGACACGTCCGAAGACCGCAATTGTATGGAAGCATGGACCTTACTTGCAGCTTTAGCCTCCAAAACAGAAAAAATCCGTCTGGGACCTCTAGTCACTTGTAATTCCTATCGTTATCCAGCTGTATTGGCTAAAATCGCTGCTACAATAGATGTGATCTCTAACGGTCGATTATTTTTTGGAATAGGCGCCGGCTGGAAGAAAATTGAATACCGGGCATATGGGATTCCTTTTCCCCCATTGAAAGGGCGCATGGATCAATTGGAAGAAGCAATTCAAATCATCAAGTTATTGTGGACAGAGCCCAAGGCAACCTTTAAAGGAAAATACTTTAAAATTAAAGATGCATTTTCCGCTCCAAAGCCAGTGCAAAAACCAACGCCTCCTATCTTGATTGGGGGTGGTGGAGAAAAAAGGACATTGAAAATCGTGGCCAAATACGCAGATTACTGCAATCTTTCGTTAGTCCCGAATTTAAAACAAAAATTAGAAGTATTGAAAGCCCATTGTAAGGCTGTGGGAAGAGATTACGAAGAAGTAGGGAAAAGCTTGTTCGCGGGTTGGCCAGGTGTTTTTGTTACAGAATCACAAGAAGAGATACATGATCATTTGACCCAGCGGTCGAAACGAAATAACATATCTATTGAAAAACTAAACGAATTACTCCGAAAAGATGCCCCCGGTTCTTGGGTTGGTTATCCCGAAGAAGTCATAGATCGCTTCCAATTTCTTATTGGTCTAGGATTTGATTATTTTCAAGTGATGTTCCCAGGAATTAACGAGGAAACATTGAAAGCTAGCCGAGCATTCACAGAATTAGTGATGAAGAAACTGTGAGAATGCCAAAGATCATATATGCACGCATGACTTCCCATAGAAAAACAAGTGTTCCTCGCAAGAATACTTGTGTGGCTCTGAGGGATCTATGTTGATCTATGTCGATATAATCGAGAAATTGTCAAAAGCATTGAAGTTAGTATCAGAAGAGCAAGATGCGGACGCAGCAGTTGCTCTGATGTTGAAACCTATGAATCAAAACTTTAAAGTACTCTTTGTGAAGAGAATCGAGAACCCCATTGATCCTTGGTCAGGACAGATGGCCTTTCCTGGAGGAAAACGTGATGCGATGGACAAACATCTGAAGCAGACCGTTGTCAGGGAAACTTTAGAAGAGACAAACATAAATCTCCGTGATTGCTGTCACTTTTTGGGAACATTGACTGCCATAAGATCAACACGAAGACCCGAAATGAAGATTCTTCCCTTCGTCATCCTTCTTGATCATGAGCCACTAATCAAGTTAAGTGAAAGGGAGTTAGAAGGATTTGTTTGGATTTCGCTACGAGAACTCGTCCAAAATAAAGGCATTGCCAAATTTGGCTTCGGAGAAGTCCCGGCCTATGTTATTGAAAGCAACGTCATCTGGGGACTGACGTATAGAATTATAGAGAATTTTCTTCAAATCCTCAAATGTCTTCAGCCTGAGTTCGTTTGGCATGCACCAGAATAGTTGACACTGCGTCATGGTTTAAGACTTAAATTGCTAGAGGCACTTCTTACATGAGGTGTGAACGCGATCAAAAGCAAGATTAGCCATGTAGGATACGTTAACAGAATCCGAGAGAACATTCTCGCGGTAAAAAGGAAAAAGCTGTTGCCACTGTATGAAGACCTAAAGTCTGCCAACTGCGTGGTCTGCAGCGGATCGGGCCGATCACTGTACTCCTTGAACGCTGCAATGAGCCAAATCGCAATGAGTCAGATAGGCTGGAGAAACAAAGTTATCTTGACTCCAGACGACCCAGGCTTTCCTGGAAAAAGTATGTACGATGCGGCAACCGAGCTCCAAAGGCGATATAAGAAGACTCTGTTATTGATAAATTCTGGAAGCGGCCTCTCTGAAGACCCCTTAGTAATGGCACAGGATCTGGCAAGGTACATTGAAGACAAAAAGACATCCAAATTTTCTATGGGACTTATAACCTCTAACATGAATTCCCTGTTGGCCAGAATAGTCCGTGAACACGGGCATGTAGTTGAGCTGAAAGGGCGAGGTAGATCGAAGCCGTCCTTTGATTACAGCGAGATAGGTATCATGGGTGACATGTTCGAGCTTGGAGGCTTGCTCCTTCTGTGCATGATGACTGAAGCGATCTTCCGAAACCTACAGGTAGAAGGAGTATTTCAACTGTGCGAAGAAGAATTTGCCAAACTAGGACCTATGATCGACTCAAATTTAGAGTCGGAGACCTACACGCATCTTGTTGATATGATGGAAAGACGGACCAATGTGTTTCTAGGTGGAAAGGGCACAGCAAACGAAATCGTCAAGATGACTGGCGTAAGACTCTTTCACATCAAAGGGTTCATGGGAGACAATGTCTACATAGCTAGAGGCGTGAACACTCCACATCCTAGAGCTGGGGATCTTGAAATCTTAGTGTCATTTTCTGGGGAAACCAAGCCTGTCGTCAGCTGGTGTGATGTTTTCAAGAAGCTGAACGGATTTGTTCTGTCAATTACAGGAACGAGTGACTCGACTTTAGCCAGACGGTCAGACTTGCAGATAACCTTAGAGGAAACGGTCAAGGTAGGTCAGCCTAGGAGGTTTTACATGAGGGCAGCATACGTCTTGAGCCCTTTACCTGTCAAGCTGGCTGAAAGGTTGAGTGAGAGAGGGCTGAAGCTGCCAGAATACATAATCAACTGGTATCACTCTGTTACACAATAGAACTGTTGAGAAGGTTCTCTATCATGGATGCACATCGCGAAAACAGGAAGAAAGGCACACGTCCTGAGCAAGACAATTTTGACCCGTATCTCCAACCTACTTTTGTAATTGATTCTAATTCAGAAATAGTGAAAGAAAAAGCTGTGTTGCTGACAGAAAAATACCGCCATAAAGAAGAGAAGGCAAAAAAACTGTTCTATTTTGTGAGGGATGAGATAAAATACAACCCATATGTGGCCTTCAATTCGTTCGAGCGGTCGGATTATTGTGCAAGCAAGACATTACAAAGAGGAGATGGTTATTGTATTCAGAAAGCTGTAGTTTTGACTGCACTTGCTAGGGCAGTCGGAATACCATCAAGGCTAGGATTTGCAGATATCAGAAATCATCTTGTTCCCGAGAAGCTTCAGGAGATGATGGGAACAAACATGTTTGTTTACCATGGCTATTCTGAATTCTGGCTTGATAACAGATGGGTGAAAGCGACACCAGCTTTTAATATAGAGATGTGCAACAAATTTGGCTTAAAACCAGTTGAGTTTGACGGTGCTGCAGATGCTGTTTTTCATAAGAGGGACAGGAAGGGGGAACTTCATATAGAATACATAACGTATCATGGAACGTATGCAGATCTTCCGTTTGAAGAGATTATGCAAGCCTTTGTTGATCAATATCTACAGCAACCACATGAAACCACTTATGGAAACTTAACGGAAAAATCCCAGCTGAAGTGGCGAAAATCCACCAGAAACAGAAGAAAATAAATGGAGGCACCTAATCAAACAAGCCGCGAGAGATACGGAGCTTCAGTAGCATCCATTCTTAGGAAAACCTAGAGATTACGGCAACGACTCTGCCAATCAAATATTCTTCAGAAAATCTTTCTGTTACACCAAATGCATTATTATCTCCGTGTGTTTCGAAATACCAGACTCCATCTTGGTAGGTTTTGTCTACATGCATGCATAACTGATGGGCTGCCAGCTTACCATGATGTCTATAAGAAAGAGTTTTGGACATTCAGAGGTCCAAGGACCCAACACGTTCGACATATCAAAGTGCAAGGGGATAAGAATAACAACAAAATGGAACGGTTGAATGGAGAGATCAGAGATCGAGAGAAGGTTATGAGAGGGCTAAAGAAGAAAGACACTCCAATACTCAAAGGCTATCAGATTTTCCACAACTATATTAGAGAACATGAAGGGTTAGAGGGTAAGACCCCAGCAGAAGCTTGCGGAATAAAGGTTGAGGGAAAAAATAGATGGATGACTTTAATCCAAAATGCAAGTTATTAACCGATTTTTAATAAGCTAAATTTTATACTCTAATTTTCTGTACAGTAAATTTTAAAGAAAAAATCAAGACAAATTCTTGTTAGAAGTGAATGAAATGAGTCTACCTACTATGTACACCATTGTCGATTTTGCAAGAGAATTTGTGAGAGAGGTGCTTTTTAGCGTGCTTATCTTGGGACTTGCCAAATTAGGGCGAATCTTGATCAAGTGGTCTAAACCTTATCTAAGAGAATTTATGAATCTATTAGGATTAATTTTTCAATACTTTGCTTTTCGACTAAGGCTTGAGTCTCCTTTAACATTTCTGATAATTTATCTCAAATATCTTGGGCTGTGGAGAATCGACCAGATAGTCTCCACGATTGCTAAAACTCTATCCGACGAATTTTTACAAGTATCCTAATCCGACGACAACTTTACAGCGCCTCTAGCCCAACTCTTTATAAGATATAACGATGTTATAATCTTGGGTATAAGATTGCGACCGCCCTGCGAACTTGTTGTTCGTTATGTTTTGCCTGCTTTTCGATCTTTGGTGGC